>Ga0126369_10001691_pt1 | contig 15418 bp, 15 predicted proteins | sample PanSoiMetaPlot_1_FD_109646 | JGI IMG/M metagenome (GOLD analysis project Ga0126369, IMG submission 109646) | Tropical forest soil microbial communities from Panama - MetaG Plot_1 | ecosystem: Environmental > Terrestrial > Soil > Tropical forest > Bulk soil | place: Panama | collected 2016-02-17 | reverse complement strand
TGTTGTCCCAGTCGAGATAGACGTAGCGGATTCTCCCTTCCGGAAACTCCTTCGGGAATTGTCCGGCGAGGCCGGCGAAATTCATGTTTACCCCATAGGAGCGCGGCACGATCTTGTTGATCTTCACCTTGAGCACGTCGCCGGGCTCGGCGCCTTCGACATAGATCGGGCCGGTGAGCGTATGCGCGCCGCGGCCGGGCACCTCCTGGCGAATCTTCATCATCGTATCCAAGGTCGCGCCCGGCACGAGTCGATCGTGAAAATGCATCATTGTTTCCATGATGACGCTATCGCCAGGCTTGATGGTGAGCACCGGCTTCTGCGCGTTGTCGTACCAGCCCAATTGCGTGGTCTCCATGGTTGCCGGAAGCAGATGCACTTGTCCCGGAGCTCCGGTAGCAACTGCGACCGTCTGCGCGGTTGCCGTGCCATTGAAGATCGCGAGCAACATGGCGCCGAACCTGCCCAGCGCTATCTTGAATTGCGTCCTCATGTGAGCCTCCCTTGATTGCAGACCGATGGCCATTACCCACGCTCGAGTGGATCCGGTGTCGTCCGGACGATCATCCGTTCGCCCATCTCACGTCGTGAGCCACTGGGTCCAGCGCTCGCGCAGCTGCGCAAGCCTTGGCGCGATCCAGGCGGCGTCGTGTTTGAACGCGACTTTTTCGTTCTCGGGCCAGGCCGGCGTCTGCCGCAGTCGCGCTTCGCTCATCAGCGCGCGCGCATCGGGATTGGCCGGCCCATAGGGCAACAGCATCGCGAAATTCGCCTGGGACTTTGCCTGCGCGACGAAATTGCAGAATTGCCACGCCGCCTTGGCATTGGGATCGCCTTTCGGCACCAGCAAATTGGCGTAATAGATTTCGGCGCCGTTCCAGACGATCTCGAGCGGCACTTTATCGTCGATCAGATCGACGGCGCGCGCGCTCCACATCGCCATCATGTCGACCTCGCCGTCGCGGATGAGCTGTTGCGATTGCGATCCCTCGCGCCACCACACTTTGATGTGTGGCTTGATCTCGCTCATCTTGCGGAAGGCACGATCGATATCCATGGGATAGAGCTGTTCGGGCGGCACGCCGTCGGCCAACAGCGCAAAGGCAAGGCAAGTGAACGAGCGGTCGTAGAGGCAACGGTTGCCCGGGAATCGCTTGACGTCCCAAAAATCGGCCCAGCTTCGCGGCCCGCTATTTGGAAACTTGTCCTCGCGGTACACCAGATTGGTGCCGAGCGAATAGCTGGTGATGCCGTACTCGCGCACCATGTGCGGCGGCAATTGATCGGTCTTCGCGGCTTCCTTGTCGACCTTCTCCAGCAATCCCTCGAGCACCGCCTGGGCGTATTCGACGTCGCCGAGATTGACCACGTCCCACTCGAAATGTCTGGTTTGCGCCTGCGCCTTGAGCTTGGCGAACGAAACGCCGGGCACCGTCTTGACCGCGATGCCCGTCTGCGCCGTGAACGGCTCGAAGAAGGCCTTGCGCCAAGAGGATTCCCACACGCCGCCGTAGGAATTGACGTAGACGGTCCCGCCCTGCGCGCGCGCCGCGCGCATGAATGCCGGCGCGCCGAGGAGCGCGCCGCCGCCCAGCGCCAACGCCCGACGGCGTGACATGCGAGCTGCCATGACCCTCCCCGTCTTTTGCAATGCGAGCAGCGCGGCGAAGGCGAAGCTTCCCAACCGAGCCCTCATGTTACATCATCCGCGCGATGAGCAAAGCTGCGTCTCGACAGGCAGCCTGGGGGCCCGGCCTGATCTCCCGCGATGGCTTGACGGCTTGGCTGCTGGTGGCGCCGGCGGTGCTCTGTATCGTCATGCTGTTCATCGTTCCGATCGGCTACGTGCTGCTTCTCAGCGTCACCGACCCAGCGCTCTCGCTCGATCATTACCGCCGCTTCTTCACCGTTCCGCTCTATGCCAACGTGATGATCAACACCTTCCGTACCTCGCTGATCGTCACAGTCGCATGCCTCGCGCTGGGCTATCCGCTCGCCTACGTAATGGCGCGCCGCGACGATGCCGTGGCGATCGTTCTTCTCGCCGCGGTGGGCCTGAGCTTCTGGACCGGGTTCGTGGTCCGCACCTATGCCTGGCTGGTCATTCTCGGCAACAAGGGACCGGTGGCAGCGACCTACGCGCTCGCTGGATGGGGGAGTCCGCCGCAACTCCTCTTCACCTCGTTCAGCTCCACGCTCGGCATGATCCATGTCCTGCTCCCATACATGGTGCTGGCGCTCTATGGCGTCATGCGCAAGATCGATCCCTCCTATATCCGGGCCGCCGAGAGCCTCGGCGCCCGGCCGTTCGGCGCCTTTCGCCTCGTGTTTTTTCCACTCAGCCTTCCCGGCGTGGTCAACGGCTGCGTTCTTGTATTCACGATGTGCCTCGGCTTTTACGTCACGCCGATCCTGCTCGGCACGCCCAGGGACATGATGATCTCGCAACTGATCAGTCAGCAGATCGAGGATCTATTGGCTTGGGGCTTTGCCTCGGCGATCGCAGTCGTGTTGCTGGCGTCAACGCTCGTCGTGCTCGGCCTCTATAATCGGTTTGCCGGCCTCGACCGGCTATGGGGATAGGGCGATGGCGCGTCACGTTCCGCTGATGCTTGCCTCGCTCGCCGCGATCTTTCTGGTCGCGCCGATGGCAATCATCGTGCCGATGTCGTTCTCGAAAGCGATCTCGTTCGAGTTTCCGCCGCCGGGCTATTGGACCGGCTATTACGCACAGTACTTCTCGAGCCATTCCTGGCTCGAAGCCACCGCCAACTCCTTCATCATCGCGTTCGGATCGATGGCGTTGACGCTGATCGCGGCGCTTCCCGCCGCATTCGCCTTCGTCCGCCACCGCTTCCATGGCAAAGGCGCGCTCAATCTCGTGATGCTGTTGCCGATCATCGTGCCGGCAGTGGTAAGCGCGCTCGGCTATTACAGCTTCCTGAGCCCGTTGCACCTCGTCGGCACCCATGCCGGCATGATCCTCGCGCACAGCGTCCTGTCCATTCCTGTCGCTTTCCTGGTCATCGCCGCTACGCTCAAGGGGTTCGACCGCAACCTTGAACGCGCCGCCATGAGCGCCGGCGCCGGGCCGCTGCGCACCTTCTTTTGGGTCACCATGCCGGTGCTGCGGCCGGGCATCCTGATTGGGGCGCTGTTTGCTTTCCTGCACTCTTTCAACGAGGCGGTGGTCGCGATCTTCATCGCCGGCCGCGACGCTTCCACGCTGCCGAAAAAGATGTTCGAGTCGATCCGCCTCGAATCCGATCCCGTCATCGCCGTGGTCTCGACCTTGCTGACGGGAGCGGTGCTGCTCGGCGTGTTGCTCTCGTTATTCTTTCGAAAAAGGTCCGCCCTGAGGTGAGCGCATGCAGCTTGATCCGCTGGTGAAGCCACGTTCGATCGCGATCGTCGGAGCCACGGATCGGGCGGGCCCCGCCCGTTCCGTCATCGAATCGCTCGGCGCCATCGGCTTCACCGGGTCGATCTACCCGGTGAACCCCAAATATCAAACGGTCCGCAATCTCGTCTGCTATCCGAGCCTGACCGATCTGCCGCAGGCGCCCGATGTCGTCGTGTTCAGCATCCGCAAGCCGCTTCTCGCCGAGCAGATGCGGCTCGCGGTCGACCGCGGCGCGCGCGCCGCCGTCATTTATGACGCCGGCTTTGCCGAGCTCGGCGAGGACGGCGCGCGCCAGCAAGCGGAAATTGCCGGGCTTTGCCGCGAGGCGGGCATGCCTGTGTGCGGTCCGAACTGTATGGGCATTCTCAATCCGACCGCGCGCTCGACTACTTACAAGCAGACCGTGATGGACGGCGCCGGTCTCGCCGGCAATGTCGCAATCGTATCGCAGAGCGGCTCGGTCTGCATCGCGCTCCTCTCCGATCTGCGCCGCTATGGGGTTAGCCTCTCGGTCTCGGCGGGCAACGAGGCCGTGACCACGACCGTCGACTATCTCGACTATCTCATCGAGGATCCCGCCACCAAGGTGATCGCGACCTTTACCGAGACGGTGCGCCAACCCGAGCGCTACATCGCCGCGCTCGACCGCGCGGCCGCCGTCGGCAAGCCGATCGTCGTGCTCAAGGTGGGACACGCCGAGCGCACGCAGCGCGCGATCACGAGTCACACCGGGGGGCTCGCGGGCGAGTCGCGGGTGTTCTCCGAAGTCTTGCGAGCACATCGCGCGATCGAAGTGAGCGACCTCGACGAAATGACCGAGGTCCTCGCGGTCTGCCAGGGCGTGCGTTGGCCGCGCGGGCGGGGAATTTCGGTGATCACCGGCTCCGGGGGCCTTGCCGAGCTCATGCTCGATAACGCCACTGCCGCGGGCTTGGATCTTCCGCCGCTCTCGAGCGCGGAGCGCGCCGAGGGTGAACGCGTGATCGGTCGTATCACCGGCGATGGCAATCCGTTCGACGCTTGGGGCAACGGCAACTACGCGGTCAACATTCCACACGCTATGACCGTGGTGAACGACAGCGAGCGCGTCGCGGCCGTGGTGTACTGCGCGGATACCGGCAACGAAGGACAGCTCGGCCATCCCGGCCGCGTGCTGGAGAATGTGAACATGCTGATTGCGGCCGCGCAGCGGTCGGACAAACCGCATTACCTCATGAGTTCGCGGCCGGGGGTGATGAATCTGCGGCAGGCGAAGGCCTTGCGCGAAGCCGGCCTCGTGCAGATCGGCGGAACCCGCCAGGGGCTGGGTGCGATCGACCGCGTCGGCCGCTACATGATCGAGCGAAAGCCGCTGCGCAGACCCGCGAGGCGGTCCGGACCAGAACTCGGCGGCCTTCTCGCCACAAAGCCTGGGCGCAATGTCATCAACGAATACGACTCGAAGCGGCTGCTGTCGGCCTTCGGCGTGCCGGTCACGCGCGAATCCCGCGTCGCGACGCTCGCGCAGGCGGCGAGCGCCGCGCGCGGGCTCGGCTATCCCGTCGCCCTCAAGGCGCTCTCGGACGACATCCCCCACAAGACGGAGCTTGGTCTCGTCGCGACAAACCTGAAGACCGAGGACGATCTTCGCCACGCCTTCGTGCAGCTGAGCGACCGCCTCACGGCGCTCGACCCGCAGCCGCCGGACTGCGCATTCCTGGTGCAGGAGTTCATCGCCGGCGGGATCGAGGTATTCGCCGGCGTATCGCGCGATCCGGACTTCGGCCTGTCGCTTTCTTTCGGAATCGGTGGTACAGCCATCGAGATCACGCGCGATTTTGCGCTGCGCTTGCTGCCGCTGCGCGAAGGCGACGCCGGAGCGATGATCGGCGAGATTTCCGGCGCGGGAATGCTCGCATCGGTACGCGGCCGGCCGGCGGCCAATGTGAAAAGCATCGCGGCCTGCCTGGAGGCGTTGGCGGACTTCGCCCAATGCAATGCCGACGTTCTTGACGAGGTCGATCTCAACCCCATCAAGGCGCTGCCGGAAGGGTGCATCGCGGTCGATGCATTGATCGTTGCACGAGCCTCGGTGCGAGGATGATCCGTGGCTTATCTTCGCTTGCGCGAGCTCGTGAAATCCTACGACGGCAAGAGCAACGCCGTCGACAATGTCTCGATCGACGTCGAGCGCGGCGAATTCATTACGCTGCTGGGCCCGAGCGGCTCCGGCAAGACGACGACGCTGCTGATGATCGCGGGATTCGAGACGCCCACCAGCGGTGCCATCGAACTCGACGGACGCAATCTCGTTCTGCTCAAGCCCTACGAGCGCAATATCGGCATGGTTTTCCAGAACTATGCCTTGTTCCCGCACATGACGGCGGCGAACAACGTGCTTTTCCCGCTCAAGATGCGAGGTTTTCCGAAGCACGAGATCAAGGCGCGCGCCGAGCGAATGCTCGAGCTCGTGGGCTTGCACCGGTTCGCCCAGAGATACCCGCGCGAACTATCCGGAGGCCAACAGCAGCGCGTCGCGCTTGCGCGCGGCCTGGTGTTCAATCCGGATGTGCTGCTGCTCGACGAGCCGCTGGGCGCGCTCGACAAGAATTTGCGCGAGCAGATGCAAGTCGAGCTCAAACGGATCCATCGCGAGGTCGGCATCACGATGGTCTATGTCACGCATGACCAGACCGAAGCGATGACGATGTCCGACCGGATTGCCGTGTTCTGCAACGGCAAGCTCGAGCAAGTCGGCTCCCCGCTCGATGTGTATAACCGGCCGGCGAACCGGTTCGTGGGCGAATTCGTCGGAGACAGCAATTTCTTTGCCGGACGTGCCGATCCGTCGCGCCCGGGCTGGATTGAGCTGTCGGGACTTGGACCGGTGCGGGTCGCAGGGGAGCTGCCGGCCGGCGAGGTCGATCTCATGATCCGGCCGGAGCGGCTGCGGCTGCGAAGGCCCGGCGAGAGCGATGGTGTGGACAACCCCATCGACCTGATCGTCGACGATACCATCAACTACGGCGACTCCGTTTTGGTGATCGGCAAGACGCGAGGCTTGGCGCTGCGCGCCCGCCTCTCCAGCAAAGAGGGGGCCGCGTTGAGCCCCGGAGCCGCGCTGCCGCTCGCCTGGGCGCCGGCGGATGCGCATGTGCTGCTGCGACGCTAGGATGGAACGGTCCGCTAGCGCGGGGAGGTGCAAATGAGGACGAGGTGGCGTTTCGATCGCAAGCGTCGCCGTCTCCTGCAGACAGCGGGGGCCGCGGCAGTTTTTGGTCCCCTTCTCGTGACCGAGCGCACGATCGCGCAGACGCGCACGCTCTACGTGAACTCCTGGGGCGGCAGCTTCACCGCCGCGCAGGAGGCGGCCTATTTCAAGCCGTTCACCGCCTTGACTGGAATCCCGATCCGCACCGTCACGCCAGTCTCCTACGCCAAGATCAAGGCCCAGGTGCAATCCGGCCGCTACGAGTTCGACATGACCTCGATCAACTCCATGCAGTGGCTGCGCGCCAGCCGTGAAGGATTGGCCGAGCCGATCGATTGGACGATCTTCAAGCAAGGCACGCTGCCGCTGGAAGCAATCGTCGCCAACGGCCACGGCGTCGCCTCCAACATTCAAGGCACGAATCTTTGCTACCGCGCCGACAAATTTCCTGGCGGCGGCCCCAGGAGCTGGCTCGATTTCTGGGACGTCAAGAAATTCCCGGGCAGCCGCGGCTTGTGCATCAACGATTCCCCGCGCACGCTGATTTTTGCCTTGATCGCCGACGGCGTGCCGATGGATCGGCTTTATCCGCTCGACATCGAGCGCGCGTTCAAGAAGCTCGACCAGATCAAGCCGCACATCAAAGTGTGGTGGCGGGAGGGTAACCAATCGCAGCAGCTCATCCGCGACGGCGAGCTCGACATGATGTCGATTTGGAACGGACGCGCGACCGAGCTGAAGCAGGCGGGAGTGCCGGTCGAGCTCGTGTGGAACGGCGCGGTGCGCAGCACGAGCACGTGGTGCGTGCTCAAAGGGGCGCCCAACCGCGCGCTCGCGTGGGAGTTCATCCAGTTCGCCACGCAGCCCAAGCCGCAGGCCGAGTTCAACCAGCGGCTCTACTACGGACCCACGAATCCGGCGGCCTTCGAGTTCATCCCCCACGACATCGCCGTTGTGCTTCCCACCTACAAGGAGAACCTCGCCGTTTCGATCCGCGAGGACGACGAATGGGAGGCGGAGCGGATCGTCCCGCTCGAGGAACGGTTCACGCAGTGGCTTGCTTCCTAGTCGCGCGGCGGCGGGGACGACAGCGGAAGCCGAATAGTCGAATTGTCTCAGTCGCCGATAACCGCGATCGCGTTGATCTCGATCAGATACTCGGGCGAGGTCATCTTGCAGATCTCGACCATGGTCGAGGCCGGAGCAGGGGGACGGAAATATTCGCGCCGCACTTTGTGGATCTGCTCGAAATGCTCCATGTTGCGGACATAGACGTCGACCCGGCAGATGTCGTCCATGCTGCCGCCGACCTCCTCGACCGCCGCTTTTAGATTCTCGCAGACTTGGCGCGTCTGTGCTTCGATGTCCCCGATGCCGGCGATCGTTCCATCCGCGCGGCGCGAGGTCATGCCGGAAATGAAGACGAAACGGCCGCGCGCCTCGACCATCGTCGCGTGGGAGAAATGGCCGGACGGCTGGCGGATCTTTTTTGATGTGATCTGCTGCTTGGGCATTGCTTGCTCCTGAATGCGAACCTCAGCCGGCCCGGGCTTGCTCACCCGGCGCGCTGGTCTTGATCTCGACGAGGACGTTTCGGTACTGCCAATCGCTGCAGTTGAGAAGCTCGTGGGCAATACCGGGCTCGCGCCAGATCACCTCGCCCGGCTTTTCATGGGTTTGCCGCACCCGACCATCATCGAAGGTCATCTCGTTCTTGCCTTCCGTCAGCGGCACGATGAGATAGGGCAAAAGGTGCTGGTGCCACGGCTGTCGCTGCCCGGGATCGAGCGTGACGCTCCACACCCGCACGAATTCATTCTCGAATAGGATCTTATCGCCGATCGGTCCCAGCACGCGCATGATTTCCGTCTCCATCTTTAGCGGGCGGTCGCGGCCTTGGCCTCACCAACCACCTGCCGGTAAAGCTCTTCCGCCCGCCCGCTGCGCATCTGCGCGATCGCGGCGATGTGGTCGTCCGGCCGCACCAGAACCAGCGTGTCGCTCGGGCAGCCCATCAATTGACGAAGTCGATCGCCCACGTCGAACAGCGAACGATCGCGCAGCCCCCCGTCGAGCGGAGCATCCCGGTGCGACACGATCCGGTGCTTCAGGCCGGCGTCATCAGCAGGAATCTTTGGCCGCCGCCGCACATCGGTGAAATAGAGCGCCACGAAGCTGTCGTCGGTGAGATCGTGTAGCCGGATTGGACGGCCGTCGCCTGCGTGCAGAACCGCGTCTGGGATGCGGTCGCCGGCGCGAAAGGCCCCGCGATCGGTCTTGACCATGGACCAATCGCCGGCTTCATCGACGCCGAGTCTCACCCCCAACATAGTTCGCGTCGCGGCATTGGCCCACGCGGTGCCCGACATCGCTTTCACGCTCGCGCTCTCTGCGGCCATGTACTTGCGTGCCGCGACCGCCATCTCGCCAGAACCTTCGGCGGCGACGGGACGCTGCTCGCGCGCATACCCGTCGAGCAGCGCGTCGCTTGCCCATCCACGCGCGACCCAGGCCAGCCGCCACGGCAGGCTGATCGCATCGAGGATTCCCGTGTTGAGGCCGAGCGCCCACATCGGCGTGATCAGATGCGCAGCATCACCCATCAGGAACACGCGATCGCGGCGCCACTCGCTCGCCACGCGATGGTGAATGCGATAGCTGATCGTGTTGAGAATTTGCATGTCGTCGACAGGACCGACGAAGCGAACCACCTTCTCCCGGAACTCGGCAGCGGTGGGCTCGGCCATTCCCGCGGCAAGCGGATAGAGAAAGCGCCAGCAATGCGGCTGACGCACCAGGATCATCCATTCACGGGGATCGGCGAAATAGGCGAGATAGGGATAGTCGCGTGGGTTGGCGACGTCGAGGTCGACCTTGACGTCGACCAGCAGGACGCGCTCGTCGGGCGATTCTCCTTCCACGGCAATGCCGAGCTGGGAACGTACCGTGCTGCGCCCCCCATCGCAGGCGAGAAGGTAAGAGCCTTCGACCTCGCGCCGCCCGTCCGGCGTATCGAATGTCGCAATCACGCCGCGGTCGGTTTGGCGAAACGACGTGAGCCGGTACCGCAGATGCAGCGCGCCGGGGCGGCGCTCTTCGATGGCTGCGCGCAAAATCGGCTCGAGGTGATGTTGCGGCATGTTGATGACGAAGGGATAGTGCGTATCTTCGCTGAGCAGCGCGGTCTGCACGGACGGGCGCGCCTTGCCGGTGGCACGCTCGACGTCGCCGATCTCGTCGACGCGCAGCGCTTTGGCCAAGATCTGGTCGGCGACGCCGTACCGCCGAAACGCCTCCAGCGTGCGCGTGAGTATCGTTCCCGCCTTCGTGTCGAGCGAGAGCTCGGCGTCATCCTCGAACAGCGCGAACGGCAGTCGATAGAAATCGAGCCCAAGCGCGCTAGTGAGACCGACCGGGCCTGCGCCGACGATGATGATGGGCGGTTCGCTCATGCCTCGCCCTCCTGTGCCGGATAGGCCAAGTCCCGGCTGATGAGCGAGCCGGTCATTGTTGCCGCGTCCGACAACAAGAACATGAGTGCGCCGACGGCATCCTGCGGCTGTCCGACCCCGACCGAGCCGCGCCAATGCGCATCGTCCGCGCCGGCATTGGCGGCGCGATATTGCGGCGTGTCGATCACGCCAGGCGCGATGAGATTGAACCGCACGCGATGCCGCGCGATCTCCTTGGCCGCGCTCTTGGCAAACGCAATCAGCGCCGCTTTGCTGGCAGCATAAGCCGAGGCGCGCGGCCAGCCCTGGTGCGCGAGTCCCGACGTAAATGCGACGATCGATCCGCGTCGGCGCGCGATCATACCGGCTACCACCGCCTGATAGCACCACACCACGCCGTCGAGATTGATCCGCAACACGCGCTCCCATGCCGCGGCCTCCATTTCATGGACGAGCGCGCGGGGCTGAATCGCCGCCGCGCAAACGAGGCCATCGATCTTGCCGAATTGGCGCTCGACACCACCGAGAACGGCGAACACTTGGGCACGATCGGCGACGTCGAGGCGTCGCGTCGAAATTCCGGAAACATCCGATAGCGCCGCCATGGCGGGCTCGTCCACGTCACAAACGACGACGCGCGCTCCGGCCCGCGCCGACGCGCGCGCCACCGCTTGGCCGATACCGTTGGCGCCGCCAGTGACAACGATCACATCTCCCTCGGCCTCGAAGCGCGCCCGCACGGGTTATGTCCCCTTGGCTGCAGAGAGCGAGGATTCGAGATTGGCGAGCCCGAGACCACTGGCGGTATCAAGAAGGCTCTGTACGGTCGCTCGATCGAGGCGGCACACGCCGCCGCTCGCTTGCCGCGTCGCCCAAACAAGCTCTCCCGGCGCATAGACGCGCTCCACTCTCGGCCCGCGCTTCGATTGGCTCACGCGCGTTGCTTGATCGCGCACGCGGTGCGCAAAGCGCTCGCCGGCCGGGAAATGATCGACAGCAATTGCCAAAAAGAAATGCGAGCAGCGATACGGTTCCGCGGGATCGCCGTAGAGCGGGCGCACCTCCGCGCCGACCGCACCGTCCGACAAACCGCCGCACAAGAGGTCGATGACAAAGGCGAGGCCAAAGCCTTTCGGCCCCGCTGCCGGCAAAAGCATGCCTTTGATCGCCGCCGCCGGATCGGTCGTCGGCCGGCCTTGGGAATCGACCGCCCAATCCTGGGGAATGCGCTCTGCGGCCGCCGCGGCCAGACGGATTTTGCCCATGGCGGTCGCGCTCAACGCCATGTCCGCTTCCACCGGAAAGTCCCCAGCGGAGGGAAGCGCGATGGCAATCGGATTATTGCCGACTAGCGCCTCGGCGCCGCCCGGCGCGGGCATCAATGGACGGGTGTTCGACAGGACGATGCCGACGCAATTTTTTTCCGCCATCATGCGTGCGTAGCGGCCGGCCGTACCGAAATGAAATCCGTTGCGCACGACCACCGCCGCGAGCCCGGTCTCTCGCGCCCGCGCAACCGCGAGCATCACCGCCTGGCGCGAGGTCAACTGGCCGAGCACGTTGCCGGCATCGATGATGATTGCACTAGCGCGGTCACTGACGACCTCGCCAGCGCTGCGACGCGAGACCGAGCCCTTGCTGATGCGCTCCACATACATTGGGACCAGCATGACCCCGTGCGACGCGATGCCTTCAAGGTCGGCGGCAACGAGATCCGCCGCCACGATCTGCGCGTCTGCGGCCGCAATCCCGGTCGCCGTGAAAATATCGGCGATGGCCGACGTCAGCCGCTGCGCGTCGATGGCAACGGCGCCGGTCACGCCGGGCGCCATCAGCGGGCGTCCTCGTCGTTGCTGTACCAGGACGGCCGCTCGGGATAATGCGGACCGTCGTAGATTTCGAGCACAATCGTTTCTTCGTGCGCCCGCGTCGGCCCGTGCACATGGCCTTTCGGATTCCAATAGAAGGAGCCGGGCGTCAAAGTCACACCCGTCTTGGTGTACTCGTAGCGTCCCTTGAGGCAGAACATGAATTGGTTCGATGCATGCAGATGCGGCTCGGGAATGCCGGCGCCGGCGTCGAACTTGATCAGCGCAATTGACGACCCGACCTTCTCATCGCGCCAGAGCATTTTTTCCGACACGCCGGCGAGCGACTTCGCCCGCCAGGGAATGGCCTCGCTTTGCAGAAGCACCTCCTCGAGGTTGGCCATGCCAGGCATCGGCGGCACGTTCTTTTGCTCGCTCATTCTCGTCTCCACTCCATGTCCCGCGAAACGTCCGCGCCGTGCGCGACTGCTGCCTCAATGACGCGCCGGTGCGGGCGGCAGCCACGTCGACATCATCTTCTCGCCCATGCCGACCAGCGCGTAGGCGAATATCCCGAGCACGGATAACGCAAACAGCGCGGCGAAAGCCAGCGGCGTGTCGAGCTGCGAGGTGGCGCTGAGCAAGAGAAAACCGAGCCCCTCGCTCGAGCCCACGAACTCGCCGATCACCGCCCCGATGACCGCTAGCGTGATGGCGACCTTGGCGCCGGTGACGACGAAGGGCAGCGCGGCGGGAAGCTGAACTTTGAGAAAAATTTGCAGAGGCGAGGCATTGAGACTGTGGGCGAGCTCCAAGAGCTCTTTCGGGGTCGCCCGCAATCCGGCCGCGGTATCGACGATGATTGGAAAAAACGCGACCAGCCAGACGATCGCGAGCTTGGATTCGAGCCCGGTCCCGAGCCAAACCAAAATCATCGGTGCGAGTGCCACCTTCGGGACCGATTGGAGGGCGATCAGCAGCGGATAGAACATCAGATTGAGTGGCCGCGAGTTTGCCACCGCGACCGCGAGGGGCAGCCCGATCAACAGCGCCAGCACGAATCCGTACAAGGTCTCCTTGAGCGTGATCCAACTTTCGTTGAGCAAGAGATCGCCGCGCACGATCAAAGCACGCAGCACCTTGTCCGGCGAGGGCAGCACGACGGTGGGAATGCTGATCAGCCAGCAGGCAAGCGCCCACAGCGCCACGATCAGCACCACGCCGGCGAGCGGATAGAGCAAGGCAAAACGCGATCTCATCGTGCCGATGCCTCCGCTGGGGCGACGACGCCGAGCGCCTCGCTGGCGATCCGCTCCGCTGTCGTGAACGCGCTGGTAAAGCGGAGCTTCTGGCTGCGAGGATAGCCGAGCGCGACGGGTATTTCCTTGACCACGCGCGCCGGACGCTGGCTGAACACAACCACCTTGTCCGACAGATAAATGGCTTCCGAAATGGAGTGTGTCACGAACAGAACCGATGCTTTGGTTTCACGGCGGATGCGCAGCAGAAGATCGTTCATCTCCATTCGCGTGAGCTCATCGAGCGCACCGAACGGCTCGTCCATGAGCAAGAGCCGCGGCCGGTGTACGAGCGCGCGACACAACGCGACGCGTTGCTGCATGCCGCCGGAGAGTTGATGCGGCCGCGCCGAAAGAAAGCCGCTTAGCCCGACGAGCTGTAAAAGCTCGAGCGCGTAGCGCCGCGCCGCGGCGTCGTTCTTCTTGAGGATCTCCATGGGAAACAAGACGTTGTCGAGCACGTTGCGCCACGGCATCAGACTCGGCGCCTGAAACACGAAACCGTAATCACCCATCGGTTTGGTGACCTCGCGGTCCGCGATCGCAACCGAGCCCGCGGATTTCGCAATCAGTCCGCCGACGATGCGCAGCAGCGTGGTTTTGCCGCATCCGCTCGGCCCCAGAAGGGCAACGAGCTCGCCCTCTTCGAACTGAAAGCTTGCATCATCCAACGCCACCACGGGCTCGAGCGCCGTCCAGCCGATCTCCTCGAGCTGAAAGACCTTGCGGACGTGCTTGATGACCCCGAACGCCATGGAGCCCGCTATCCACCGGCCGGAAACTGAGAAAACAAGGAAAGCCCGATTGCAGAGACCGCTGCGAGCGGCGTCTTGAGTATGACGTGGAATAACTTATGGTATTTCGGGCGTCAAATGCCGCTCGGCTGCTCGTCGTCAAGCGTGGCGAACGGCGCCGTATCAAGGAGGCGCACATGTCTCGAGCGTTGATTGCACGCGTCATCACCATTGGCGCCATCGCGCTGTGCCTGCAATCGCCGGTCGCGCACGCGCAGGAACGCGATCTCAAATTCGTTCTCGACTTCATCAGCTTGGGGCGCCACGCGCCGTGGTACGTGGCGCTGGGCAAGGGCTATTTCAAAGACGAAGGATTGAACGTCACCATCATGCCGTCGAAGGGAACGGCGGACGCAATCCGAACCGTCGCCACCGGCGGGGCGGAGATCGGCTTCATCGACATTCCGAGCCTGGTCGCGTCCGGCAGCGCCGGCGCCAACGTGAAAATCGTCGCCGCGAATTATCAAAAGCCGCCCTACTGCATCTTCACCTTGAATCCCGGCGCCAATGTCACGGAGCCGAAACAAATGGCGGGACTCGAGCTCGGCTCGAGCACAGCATCGTTCGTGCCGAAGATCTGGGCCGCCTTCATGGAAATGAACAAGGTGGACAGCAAGACGCTCAAGATCGTCAACATCGACGCGGCCTCGCGCGTGCCGATGCTCGCCGCGGGCAAAGTACAATCGATCGATCAGTTCCTCATGAGCGAGCCGGCCATTCGCCGCGCCGTGACGAACGCAAAACCGGTGTGCCTGTTCGCCGGCGACTATGGACTCGAGATCTATGCGAACTCGATCGGCGTATCCGAGGACTTCCTCGCCAAGAATCCCGAGGTCGTGAAGAAATTCGTGCGCGCGGCGCTCAAGGGCTGGAAGGACGCGCTCGCCGACCCGGAGGAAGCCTCGCGCATCGAAATCCAATATGTGAAGGCGCTCGACCCACAGATCATCGTCGAAGAAATTCAGATCCTCAAGCGCATCGCCATCACGCCGGACGTGGAGGCGAACGGCTTTGGTCATATTTCAATGGACCGCATGAAAAATACCGTGGACTTCATCAACAAGAACATCGAAGTCTCCGGCGACAAGCTCACGGCGGAGCAGATCTACCGCGCGGGATATTTGCCCGATGTTCCGATCAAGCCGTAACGATGTGGCGAGCCGCTGTATGCACGCGCGACAAGCCCGGTGTACCCCCTCTCCCCGTTTGGGGAGAGGGTTGAGGTGGGGGTTACCGGCCGTACCGATGGATCCGAACCCCCTCACGCATTCTTCAATACGGTGAGAACGAGCAGCCCTCTCCCCGATGGGAAGAGGGCGAAAACGCGCGCACTCGTGTCAGAAAAACGCCAGCGTGCGGATTTCGATGCTCTCGCGGGGCCGCGCGTTGGGCGGCGTGGTGGGATCGTCGAACGCTGTGTGGGCGGTCCAGCGCGCGCGGCCGTCCTTGGCCGAGTCGTACACCTTGAAAACC
>Ga0126369_10001690_pt1 | contig 15429 bp, 14 predicted proteins | sample PanSoiMetaPlot_1_FD_109646 | JGI IMG/M metagenome (GOLD analysis project Ga0126369, IMG submission 109646) | Tropical forest soil microbial communities from Panama - MetaG Plot_1 | ecosystem: Environmental > Terrestrial > Soil > Tropical forest > Bulk soil | place: Panama | collected 2016-02-17 | reverse complement strand
GACGCTTTCAAGGAGCCGGTGGCGTGACGAGAGGTCCCAACGACGTTATAACCGGCCTTAAGGAAGCCCTCGACTAAACCTGCTCCAATACCCTGCCGCGCTCCAGTGACGATTGCCGTTTTCTCGTCGGACATATCAGCCCCTTTGGAACTGCGCGTTTAACAAGCAAGCGCATATGCGTTTGCGAACAGTCATGCCCGCACTATCTCTCCGCGGAAGACCTCGCCCTTTAGCGCAGTCGAAATGCCAAAAAGAGACACCTCGAGCAAAGAGAGAATCTTCGACGTAAATCACTCTGATGGTGGAAGTTCTTCGGGAGAAGGGCACCACAGATACCAAACTGTATCCGACGGGTCTGCAACGGATGTCCGCCAGTGACGGGCTCCCGCCACGACAACCGTCGCAAGTTGGTGATGCGACCGAAACCACGAGCAGTTTTATGATAGCTATCTGGCTTCCGAGGCGAGTAACTTCCAGGTTAAAGGGATCGCAGTTCACCAAGCACCGTGGGAATCAGTTCCGAGACCGTGGGATGAATGTGCATCGCTCGTTGCATTACAGTATATGGCGCACGCGCGTACATCATGTCCAGCACGCAATGAATCACTTCATCGCCGCCGACGCCGAGAATCGTTGCTCCCAGGATCTCTTTTGAATCTGCATCCACTAATACTTTGATGAATCCCTGGGTCTCGCCCTTTTCGACAGCCCGGGCAACGCGCGTCATGGGCCGGGTTCCAATCAACACTCGCCGCCCGGATCCGCGCGCTTCACGCTCGGTCATTCCGCATCGCCCAAGCGGCGGGTCGATATACAGGTTGTAAGCGCGGATTCGATCCGTGACTCTTCGGGACTCGTGGTCCAGGAAATTGGCCGCGACGACCTCAAAGTCGTTGTACGACGTGTGTGTAAACCCGCCCCGTCCGTTGCAATCGCCGAGCGCCCAGATGCCGGGGACATTGGTGCTCAGCTGATTGTCCACCACGATGTACCCCTGTGTATCGCGTGCCACTCCAACTTTTTCCAAGCCGAGGTCCGAGGTATTGGGGGTCCGCCCCACCGCCAGCAATAGATGTGACCCGGTGACCTCCGGGGCACCTTCCGCGCAATCCACACGCACTTTGACTTCTTCGCCGTGTCTCATCAATGCGATGCAAGTTGCGTTGACCCGCACGTGAATTCCTTCGTGCTCGAGGATCGCCTGCACCTCTGTGGATACGTCTTCATCTTCATCGGGGACCAAGCGTGAGCCCCTTTCGACGATGGTCACCTCACTGCCAAAGCGGCGGAAAATCTGCCCGAATTCCAGTCCCACGTAACCACCACCGACAATAACGAGGTGCGGCGGCAGAATTTCGAGCTCCAGAAGAGTGGAATTGGTGAGGTACGGTGTGTCCGTCACTCCTGGCATCGATGGTATGGTCGCGCGTGCTCCCACATTGATGAAAATCTGCGGGGCGGTGAGCAACTCCTCGCCGACACGCACCTCGTTCGGTGATTCGAATCGGGCATGTCCCTGATAAACAGTGCAATTCGGCGTGCTCCTGAGCCACGACTCCAAGCCAATCCTGGATTTTCCGGACACTTCATCCTTGCGCGCTTTCACGCGCTTCATGTCGACACCCACGGGGCCTGCAACTTCAACGCCGAAATCCGCCGAGCGACGAGCCATGTGCGCCGCGTAGGCGGAAGCGACCAATGTCTTCGTCGGGATGCAGCCCGTATTGACGCACGTTCCCCCGAAGCGGGCCCGTTCGAGGATAGCGACGCGCCTCCCGGCAGCGGCCATCCGCACCGCTAAAAATGGTCCCGATTGCCCGGTTCCGATTACAATGACGTCAAACGTGTTCTTCATGGCGGTAGCCCCGCTCCTGTAGCACCCAGCTATTGCCATCCGGATCGGAGAAGTTGGCGAAGCTGGCATAGTCTCCGCGCGCAGGGTCGAGCCCCGGTGCGAAACCTCCCTCCCAGGCTCCAACGGGCGTCTTGTGCCGGATCTCACTGACCCCTACTCCGCGTTCGAGCAGGCCCTTCCGAGCGGCCTCAAGATCTGTGACGACGACATAGACGTTGCGGAGTGAACCGACGGGTGCGTCGGTGAGTTGCTTACCGATCTGGATCGAGCAGCCGGAGCCCGGCGGGGTGAGTTGCGCGACCCGGAACGCGTCGTTCGGCGAATAGTCAACGTCGAGCTTGAAGCCGACCTGAACGACGTAGAACCGCAGCGCTCGCTCGACGTCGCTCACCGGCAGCGTGATCACCTCGACTGAAAACGTTGGCGGTCTCACGGTTACGTCTCCCCTGCGTGAATCAAAGACTGAATTCCGATCAACGTTCACAAATCAATGGCGACGTCGGAAATGGGTTGTGAGCAGCAAATGAGAACGTTGCCATCGGCGGGCTTGTCGAGTGGTTCCGGTCTGTAGACGACTACTCCCGAAACCAAACCGCTCTCACAGTTGTGACAAACACCGGTCCGGCACGACCAGCGAACCGGTACGTCGCATGCCTCGGCCAGCTCCAAAATGCTCGGGTAGGCCGACGCCTTCCAGTGTGCGGCGATGCCACTGCGAGCGAATGACACAACCGCGCCGGAGTTGTCGTCATCCTTGGGCAAATGCGGAGCTCTCGTTACTGCGCCAACGACACCGGGTGTCACCGGCTCACTGCCATTGAAGAGTTCGACGTGAATGCGATTTGGCGATACACCCAAGGCTGTGAGCGCCTCTTTCATGTCCGCCATAAAGCGAGTGGGCCCGCAGAGGTACACATCCGCATCTCGCGGCAATCCGACCTCATCGAAAACCGATTGCGAGAAGCGACCCTTCGCATTGAAGTCATCACCCGTCTCGTCGCTCGAACCGGACCTCGTGTAACAAACAAAGCTGCGGCCGTTCGTGAGCGCGAGCATGAGGCGGCGAACTTCGGCGGCGAAAGGATGATGCTGCCGATCGCGAGCCGTGTGTAGCCATAAGACCGGTTGCGTCGAGTTGGCCGCCGCCAACGCGTGCAGCATTGCCAGAACAGGCGTCGCCCCGATTCCAGCGCTGAGCAGTACCACCGGCCCCTCTCCTGGCTGCAAAATGAAGCTTCCACGCGGCGAGCTGACGTCGAGAGCATCACCGACCCGGACATGCTCCTTTAGGTAGGTTCCAGCCGCCCCATTGGGGTCGATCTTTACGCTGATTCGGTAACGCTCTGTCGAAGCCGGGCCTGAGAGCGAGTAGCTACGAAAAAGAGGCGGACTACCTGCGCTCGGTTGAAGGCGCACAACCACGTACTGGCCTGCCAGGGCTGTAGGTAAAGGCTGACCGTCAGCGCTTTTCATTGTCAGCGAGATGACGTCTGCGGACTCCTGATCAATCGCGGTAACGGCGAGAAGCCGAAATCCAGGTGCTACCGGATGCGCAGCTGCTGCCGGCACGAGCCCTGCGTTACCACTTCCGGCTGGAGTTATTTGGCTGTGCAGCAACGCCTCAAACGACGAGCGCCAGCCGGGCGAAAGCGCTTTGATGCGCAATGCGCGAACCAGTCGATCGAGGGGATGATTTGGCGAATATAGGAGTGCGTTTATCTCTGCGACCGGCATTCGCTCGTCCACCTCTCCCACTTTTACTATTTCGTCGCCGGGTCCCACTTCGCCTTCCTGCAGGACGCGGAAGTAGAACCCGGGCCGTCCGCTGGATGTCAACAGTGCCGGCATCCGGGGTTCCTTCATCCGAATGCCGACGCGATAGCATGTGACGCGAGGTTGAGTGACTTCGAAAACTGCGCTGCCGATCCGATAACAATCGCCGATGCAGACGGACTCGTCGGGCAATCCTTCGATCGTGAAGTTCTCCCCGAACTGTCCGTGGACGAAGTCCGTCCTCTTCAGTTGCTCCTGCCAATACAGATACGATTCGATCTGATATACGAAGACGGCTCGCTGCTCACCACCGTGCCCGGCCAAGTCCCCTTGACCGTCTCCCTCGACATTCAGCCGGCCGACCCCACAGCGATGAGACACGGGATTTTTCCAGATCCCGGTATGTACCGTGCGACCCTGCCACGCGACATCGCGTGGAAGTCCAACGTTTACCGATAGTAGTCGAGCCATACCCCTCGAAGGCTCCCTGTGTTGAACATTATTAAGGGAGCTGACGCCAATCCATATGTCAGCCGATTCTCCGTGCAGCGCTGGCAGAGCGCGGCGAATTGAGTTCAAGCAGCGTCTTCAACGTGGCCGGTTCGCGCTCGTCGACGCGGCACAGAGTTTCGATAGAACTCTTGCGCTCGGTTTTCATTGGCCTTGCCTCTTAAGAAACGAATCCAGCGAAAAGGGGCCGGCTCCAGCGAAAACCAGTGCGGCTAGGCACGCGAGATACAGAAGGTTGACCTCGTAACCGACCGGTCCGAATTGCGGCCCAGCGGGCGTGACTGCGAGGAGCTTGACGGAACTGAATCCGTTCGGCAGATGCACAGTGAAAATCGCCACGAACAACATCATTGCCATCGGTATGCTGGCAAGTGTCACCAGTCCTCCAACCAGGACCGCCAGGCCGCCAAGCAGTTCAGTCAGTATGCTGACCCATGCCATGAAATGTGGCGCCGGAACTCCCAGCGCGTGCAGAATTGCCGCGAAGTTATCCGGACCTCGGCCTATCTTTGCAAAACCGTGCTGTACGAAGCCGTAGCCGACGATTAAGCGTAACGGAATAGGCGCCCATGGGGCGAGTGCCGACCGCGCCCGAGATCTGGCTAACGTCATCTTCTTAATCATGACTGCTGTGCTCATGTGACTTTCCCCTCTGTGACCAGATTTCGTTTGCGGTAGTGGCTCTTAGACTCTTGGCGCAATGAGACGTTTGGTGCGTGTTGCAATCACATTGATCGAGAAATGGCATCAGCATGGAATTACAGCATCTTCGAATCAGCGTACCCGCGCCTCGGCAACAGTCAGTTCGCGATCGGGACCATGTGCAACCACCGTTTGTCCCGGCTCAAGCCGGAGCTGCTGGCCGTCGAGTTGCACCGAAACTATGTCCGGCTCGAAGGACACTAGGTTGGAGATGCGGCCAACTTCAGCATAGGCCTGACGATACGACCATGCCGCCAGGCGTGCGTCACCGATGTCGTAGTAGCTGCAGAGCCCTTTGTACGGACAGAACGTTTGATGTTCCACGAAGGTCAGAGCGGATTCATCGATGTCGGCACGCGGAACGTACCACCGCGGGGCAAAGCCAGACTCGTACAGGACGATCGGCCGCTTGGTATCGGCGAGAACGCGATCTCGATGGCGAACCACGAGGTTGCGTGAAGCTTGGCGAATGTCGATGCGGTGGTAACTATCGGAAGCATGCCCCAGGATCCGTTCGTCTTCCTCGTAGAAGGCGTCCATTGCCCGCCAAGCAAACGCGATCCGCTCCCGCAACTCGCCCGCGTATGGGGGCAGGTCGATGTGTTGCCACGCCGCTCGCGTGGCGTGTCGTTCGCCCGTCTTGAGGGTGTACCAGGACGTAAGCCCCAAGTCAGGGTGGCGGGTGGTGTGGTCGCAGCGTTCTAGCACTTCTCGAGAAACGTCGGTCTCCGGGAAGTAGGCCACCGGATACCGACCGGGCTCGAAGAGTACGAGGACTTGTTCACTGTCGGCGACCCAAGCTCCGCCGAAGCGCACGCGCATGCGTCTCCGCAACGGCTCGGCGTACAGAAGCCGCTGTGGCAGCGGCTCCGGAACCAGGAACCGGCCGATCGCTCCCAGTGAGAGCGGACCTTGTTGCCAAGACAATCCCATTGATCACCTCACGACAGATTCTTGCTCGCGCCGAAGCGGCGGAGCACTAATTGAGTTCTCATCTCCTTGCCTCCGAGTTTGGCACTCATACAACCCCACTTCCAACATCGGCACGCGCGCTATTCGAGGAGGCTTTCCCGCGCTGCTTCCAACACCACGTCAACCACCAAATCGTTCGCGGTGTACATCGGGCTTTGAACTAGAACGACGGTGGAATTCTGAGAAAAAGAATTCATCTTGACGCCGTATGTACCCTGTTCTTGCCCTTGATCCCATTCGCTTTGAGGAAGTTCCTCATGGCGGAGGAGATTTCCACCACGTGTGTTTCCAGCGCGAAATGTCCGGTATCGAGGAATTGAACCTTCGCGCTGGTTATATCTTTTCGAAATGCTTCAGCACCCGCGGGTATGAAGAAAGGATCGTTCTTGCCCCAGATCGCCAGCAAAGGCGGCCTCGACTTGCGGAAGTATTCCTGGAATTTCGGATAAAGCTTTAAATTCGAGGCGTAGTCCAGAAACAAGTCGAGTTGAATCTCTTTGTTCCCAGGGCGTTCGAGGAGAGCCGTATCGAGCGTGTACGACTCTGGCGGAACAGTCTCCGGATTCGGCACGCCGTGGGTGTACTGCCAGTGCGTTCCTTTGAGTGTCAGAATATTTTTGCGGAGTACATCTCGATTTTCCGATGTGGGCGACGCCCAATACTGGCGGATCGGGCCCCACGCATCCCCCAAACCTTCTTCGTAGGCATTGCCATTTTGCGTGACGATAGCGGTGACCCTTTCAGGGTGAGCCATCGCCAAGCGAAAACCGGTGGGCGCGCCATAGTCGAACACATAAATCGCATACCGATTGAGCTTGAGCGCCTTCGTGAAGGCGTCCATGGTTAACGCCAACTGGTCGAACGAGTATTCATATTTTCGGTCGGCTGGAACTTGGGTGAATCCGAAACCCGGAAGATCCGGAGCAATCACACGATAATCGCCGGCAAGCCGTGGAATAAGTTCGCGGAACATGAACGACGACGCTGGGAATCCGTGCAGCAGGAGAACTACGGGCGCGTTTGGGTCGCCCGCGGCACGAAAGAAGACCTGCGCGCCGTCGGCTTCGATCTTATTGACGGAAGTAAGAGGCACGCTCAATCGGGCAGCGTCCTGGTTCGGTGTTGCGCGCTTGACAGCTGTTCGTGATGTCGAATCCCTCATGAGTTCTCTCCTCGCTTCTTTGACCTTTGTCGCAGGCATTTATGCCAAAGAGGCGCAGATCACTTGAAGATAGAACATTCGATACAAGTCATCCTGGCTCTTTGAAATTACGAAGAAAGGACCGCGCAAATTGCGCCCCTAGCTGACAAATCTCTGACGAATGTCCGTCACTGACGGATTTGTCCAGATCACTGTCAGTGCAAAGGCTTCGAAACTCAGTCGTCGCCTGCTGCGCCGACGGCGCTGCGCTCCAACGTCCCCATCCAGCCGGCGATGGCCCGCCCGATCTCGTCCGGCGAATCTTCCTGAACGAAATGGACCCCCCCGACCGTCACCTCGGTCTGCGCTGGCCACGCGCGGACGGTGTCGAGATTCGCCCCGCCGCCGAGGAGCGCACCGGGCTTGGCCTTTATGAACAGCTTGGGCACATCACTTGTCGCCAGCCATTCCGCATAGGCGGCCACGATCGCGTTGACGTCGGCGGGTTCGCCCTCGATGGGGATCTCCCGAGGCCACGTCAGCGTCGGCCGTCGCCCTTCGCCGGGCTCTGCAAACGGCCGACGGTACTCCGCCATCTCCTCGGCGGTGAGGGTGCGTAGGACCGCCCCTGGCAGGATCTTCTCGATGAAAAAGTTTTCTTGCAGGACCATCTTCTCGCCGGCCTCGGAACGCAGCGCCTCTAACAATGGACGCATATTCATCGCGTCCCAGTGGTCCCAACCCTGCGGCCGCACGATCGCCTCCATGTACGCGATACCCTTCACTGCCTTACGGTGGCGGTTGGCCCAGTCGAAGCCGAGGCCCGAGCCCCAGTCATGGATGACGAGGGTGACCCGCTCGCGCACATTCAGGGCCTCGAGCAGGGCATCGAGGTAGCGGCGGTGCTCGACGAAGCGATAAGAGCTGGGGTCGCTGTCGGGCAGCTTGTCGGAGTCGCCCATGCCGATCAGGTCGGGGGCGATGCAGCGGCCTAGTGGCTGCACGTGCGGCAACACGTTGCGCCAGAGGTACGACGAGGTGGGATTTCCGTGCAACAGCACGATCGGGTTGCCCTGTCCCACTTCTACATACGCCATCTCGCGGCCGAGGACTCGCCGCCGCTGTTTTTGATACGGACATGCAGCAGAGATCATATTCGCTTCTCCTTCAAAGGTGTGCTTGCCAGGACCTCCACCTTTTCAACCTGCGGTGGAACCGCAAACAATTCGTTAGCTCGCGCGCCCAATACCTGAGCAATCTCCCCAGTCAAGTGGGCAGTGCGGCCCTCTTCATTTGTAAAGATATCGAAAATGGCAAATTTCCCCGGGCCGAGCTTGATTGCGTACCATTTCAAGGTCTGTTTTTCATCCAGCGCGAGTGTCTGAGCTGACTTCAGAAATGCCTCGGCAGCGGCCTCCTTGCCTGGGCGTGCTTCGAGCGTGACTAGCAATCCGATTGCTTCCATTGAGTTACCCTCTGTGAGTCATTCGCAACCGCCGTCATTCATGAACACCCTTTTAGGTTGCCAAACGCATTCCAATAAACTGCCACCGTGTCGCCCGCGGAAAGAAATTACGATTGGTCGCACGCACATGACTCGCAGGTGTGAAACAGGAGCCTCCGCCTAAAACTAACTGACTGGACATGAACTTACCGTTGCATTCCCCCGGCGCACCGGGGAGAGGCTTGTATCCCGGCTACGCCGTGTAAGTGCAGGCGGTCCATTCCTAACGGTCACTGAAAAGCTGCTCCACGCCGACACCGCTCACCCTCGCGGGATGCAGTCTCCCCATGCCGCGATGCCGGCGCCGCTATGAACCTGCCTTCGTCAAAGCGCGACCGTCCTTCACCAGTCGACGTCCAGCACCCCTTCTCAAGGCACGCGTCCGGCCAACGAAGGTGCACGCTACTAGCAGCGAGGGGGTTCGATACAAGGGATTCTTTTAGTTAGAGATGCCGCGAGGAGACAGGGACTGCGCTTTTGTCATCGCTGACGAGATTGTGATGATTCTCCGTCACCGACGGATTCTCGTCGCGAGGGACGTCACACGCCGCGACCCAGGAATCAGATCATTCGGGGCCGAGCTCCGTGATTACAGGGCTCCAAGGCGCCCTGAAATCACCGCCCCTGTGGGGACCAGTCCTCGGAATTGCTGTCGTGCTTGCAAAAATACATTTGCCCCCTGTGGTGGGCAGAAGTTTAGACTCAATTGGGTCCGCCACCTCGGGCGTGGCACTCTACAATGCAGGTTTGGTCCTAGTGGCTTACCCGGTTCGCTTTTCTCCTGGCGTCTTTGCTGGTTCCCTGGCGCGCGTTTCCGTGCAATCGGCCACATTTGGCGTTCCACTTCATCTACTTTCGGCGAAGAGCCCATTCTCACGTGAAGCGCTGGTGTGTTGCAGCCTTCCCATCGGACCGACGATCGCGCTCTTTGCGGGCCAATGAAGCCGCAGACTTGTTACGAGATTCAGCTCGTGCCTCGGTTTGTCACTCGTACTCTGGCCGTTCACGCCGGGCAAAACTCGCCTTGGACGAGAGGCAGGGTTGCGGACTCCGCTTGTTGGCCGACGGTTCGCGCCGAGCTTGCGCTTCCCTTTTGACGTCGAGGATCAGCGCCCGTCTCCCGCGATACAAACGCGCTTTCAGCGTACTCGCCTCTAGTCCTAACATCCGTGCCGCCTCCTTCAAAGGATAATCGGAGTATTTACAAAGCTCGATCGCACGCCGTATTTCGACTGGGAGTTTCTGCACCGCATCGTCCAACATTTGTTGGTGTTGCAGCCTTTGAAGTTGCTCTTCCGGAGTCGGCTGGGGATCTTTCAAGTATTCGCTGAACGATGCCTCATCGAATTCGTGGTCGACCTGGCCCAAAGGAACAGTCGGCTTCGTCCGGGTCCTGCGAATTTGCTGCAGCGCGGCATTAATGACGATCCGCGTTGCCCAGCTTAGAAAATCGGCACGTCTCTGAAATCGGCGCAAGTGTGTAAAAGCCGAGAGCATCGCGTCCTGCACAGCGTCTTCGGCGTCCTGCGGTCTGGCGAGAATCCGTAATGCCTGAAAATAGAGCTGTCTGCGGCAGGATTCGAACAAAGAGTCGATCGCTTTCGCATCTCCCTTCTGCGCCCGCAAAAGTAAGACTTCTCTTTCGTGGACGGAAATCGCTGATCCCCCGCGATTCAACGCTCCCCCTTAATGAGATCCAACCTGTCGTGATCGCGAAACCTTGGCGGCGGCTTTCGACTGTGGTCCTGGTCCAATGGCGAGGAAGTCTTTTTCAGTCGATGTCGAGCCAACAACTCAGAAAGCAAACGATGAACCAATACACAGACCTCGACGCAAGTGAAGGTATTTGGCCCAAACGATTCAGGAAGTTGAAGTTGGTCGTTTAGGATCCTAGCCAAGTTTCTTTCGTTGCTGACGCAACGGTGTTGGATATCCGTCAATGACGGATTCTCGTCCAACGAATGCGGCGAGGCAGGTCTCTGCTGGTAAGACGCAGGCGTTGCCTTCGCATCGACACATCGACGGCTTCCGTCGAAGTACAGTCATTCGCGGCGCCAAGCGCCATCTCAGAGCAGGATCAACGAATCCAGACGCAACGTTAGACGCACTTTTGTCAAAGCGACCTACCGGATTGCTCACAGTTGTGTCGAGAAGATCGTGATCTTAGGAGTCGGAGGAAAGTTCTCGCGCAAAGCACAGCTGCGCGGAATGGCAGAACAAATGCTTCACAACGCTCAATATGAAAAGTGAATCTGCACACCACACCAGCGACTTGTGGCACGGCACAAAAATTCGCGCGACCACGAAAGGTGTTCCATCGCGCCCCCGTGCCGCCCTGCTTTCCTTGCAAAAGGTGACTCTCACGGTCGCCTTGGCGCTATCCTTGGCATCAATTACGCCTGGGTGGGCGCAGAACTCACTCCCTGAGGACCCGCCGGCTTCACCTGTTGACTTACTCTCACGAAATTATCTGGTGGGCGACTGGGGCGGTAAGAGATCTGCGCTGGCGGAAAAAGGCATCGTCTTCGATTTTTTCTACATCGCCGATCTAGAGGCAAATCCGAGCGGCGGGCTTGAGCATACAAAAGCTGGCTGGCCAAGGGTTCGCGGAACGATCGACGTCAATTTCGACAGGATGATCTCGTGGCAGGGGTTGAGTTTTCACGCCACAGGGCTCTGGCAATCGGGCGCGAACTTGGGAGGAAAGATCGGGACACTGGCGAACCCGAGCGATTTGGTTAGCCGGCACACAACCCGCCTCGACTCCTTCTGGGTGCAGCAGCTCTTTCTGCACAATAAGATTCGAGTCCGACTGGGGCAACTTGCTGGATTGGACTTTTACGGCAACCAGGAATATGGAGGCACCTGGCTTATCGAGCCACTAGGCTACGCATACGGAAATCTGTTTAGTTCGATATTTGAGTCCTTCAATCCTGCGGGTACTCCGGGAGCCGAGGTACGGTTCGCGCCGAGGAGCAATTTCTATATCAAGAGCTCAGTCATGAGCGGCAACCGCGATCCGTATCATGACGACCCTACCGGCTTTCACTTCGCTATTCGCAATTCCCCTAATTTTCTATTCGAAGCCGGATATGTGGTGAGTCCGGAAAACGGCATGCCCACGGAAGCGGATGTGGGCTACATCACGAAATCGCCGGGCCCCACAAACCGAAAGTCGTACCCAGGCCTTTACAAATTCGGCGCCGTGTATAACGGAGGAAAATTCGCTAATCCCGAAGGCATCAGAAGTAGCGGCAATTATCTGATCTACGGGATGGCGAGCCAGGCGATCTTCCGATCGGCACCGGGATCGAACCGCGGATTGGACGCGACATTTGGTTTCGATTACAGTCCCGGCGATGTCAGCCGCGAAAATGTGCAGATCACGGCCGGAACCCGCATCAACGCTCCATTTGAACGCCGTCCAAACGACCGGATTGGCATCGGTTTCGTTTACAGCAAGATTAGCGATCCATTCAGCAACTTCGGAGCGCTTCTTGGTGGACCACGCCTCGGTTCGGAAAAAGCCTTTGAACTGAACTATTCCATTCGATTCACACCGTATTGGCTGGTCGAACCCACGTTTCAATACTACGCAAACGTCGGCGGCAACACCGCTGTGCCGAACACCCCGGTATTAGGGTTTCGAACGAAAATCACGTTCTGAACAGGGACGCTCATGAGAGACCGCGTTCAGGAACTGAAGAACATTTCCGGCCAGCGCTTCGATTTATGCGTGATCGGCGGAGGAGCGACCGGCGCGGCCTGTGCCCTGGACGCGCAGCTGCGTGGCATTCGAACGGTCCTGCTCGAAGCGGTTGACTTTGCCGGGGCCACGTCCAGTGCGGCCACCAAAATCATCCATGGCGGAGTGCGTTATCTCGAAGCAGCCATCAAGGGAGCAGATCTTCAGGAATATCACGTGCTCGTGCGGGCCCTGCACGAGCGCGTGCGAATGCTCGAAAACGCGCCGCACCTCACGCGAAAGCTGGAATTCCTCGTCCCGAGCTACCACTGGATCGATGTGGCCTATCTGGATGTCGGGCTCAAAATTTACGATTGGCTCGCGGGCCCGGGAAGAATCTCTCCAAGCGAGTATCTTTCGCACGACGAAACCCTGAAACGGATGCCGGAGCTGAACCAGAAAGGTCTCGTCGGTTCAGTCGCTTACGCCGATGGGCTGTTCGACGACGCCCGCTACAACATCACTCTGGTCCAAACCTATACAGAATCCGGCGGAAACGCGCTGAATCATGCCGTCGTTACGGACTTTCGCCGGAACGCGAGCGGAAAACTGACGGGCGTAGTAGTCACTGATCGTTTAACAAAAAAAACGTTTACCGTTGACGCGCAAACAATCGTAAATGCCACGGGTCCGGTTTCGGACTCGATTCGGCAGCTCGCCACGCCGTCACTGCACAAGCGCATGCGGCCCAGTAAGGGCGCGCACATTCTCCTACCATTGGATGTGTTCCCGACCGAAGACGCACTGCTGATCCCTCATACGGAAGATGGACGAGTCCTCTTCGTGGTTCCGTGGGGAGGCCGCTTGCTAGTCGGGACTACGGATGAAGAGGTATCACCGGGAACGGAACTGCTTGTGACGAAGCAAGACGTCGACTATCTGTTGCGGCACCTAAACCGATATGTGGCTCGTCCTGTTGCGCCTAGCGACATCGTGAGCGGCTTTGCGGGAGCGAGGCCACTGGTCGGTTCGGATGACGAAGGTGATACCAAGAAACTAGCCCGCGACGACGTCATTGAAGTGGATCCCGCGAGCGGACTCATCAGCATCATGGGTGGCAAGTGGACGACGCACCGCGCCATGGCGGAAGACACGATTGACCGCGTCCAGGAATTCCTCGGTGACCCTCACACCGAGGCCAAGACGCGCAACGTTATCCTCTTTGGTGGCAAAGGCTTTACAGATGATTATTGGACCAAGCTATCCCCCAAAAGCCCCCTTTCTGCCGGCACCGCGCGGCATCTAGCGTCCAAATTCGGAACCGCAGCTGAAAACGTCCTCGCAGTGAGCGGCGAAGACCGATCACTCGGTGAACTCATTGTCAAAGAATATCCAGCGATCCGGGCGGAAGTAATTTACGCCATCCGCCAAGAAATGGCAGCGACCATCGAAGACGTTCTGGCCCGGAGGATTGGCCTGCAGTTCTATTCCTGGCGCGATGCCATTGCAGCCGCCCCAGCGGTCGGGGCTTTGATGGCAAGCGAGTTGAACTGGTCTAGTTCCTTCACCGAGGCGGCGACCAGCGGCTATGTGACCAAAATCCGTCATTTATTGGACTGCGCCGGCCTTCCACAGGTGGAGCTTCAGCACCCGTCGGCGGCGAAAGCAGGACCGTGAGTACGTCCGGTCGTAGTTCGAGCGAATGGAGCGTTTCGATGGCAAAGGACTCGTCGAGGAGGGGCACGGTGTCAGACCACATTGGCGCGATTGACCAGGGCACGACCAGCACACGGTTCATCGTCTTTGACCGGGCCGGTCATGCCAAGGCTGTGGCCCAAAAGGAGCATGAACAAATCTATCCGAATCCTGGTTGGGTTGAGCATAACCCGCAAGAAATCTGGCAGCGCACCCGCGAGGTGATTGCCGAGACCATGGCGAAAGCAGGCCTTCAACCTGGAGACCTCGCTGCCATAGGAATCACAAACCAACGGGAAACGACCATCGTGTGGAATCGAAAGACCGGTGAGCCAGTGGCGAACGCGCTTGTCTGGCAGGACACACGCGTTGCCGATTATGTAAAGGAACTGGCGAAGACCGGAGGACAGGACCGCTTTCGCAGTAAGACAGGGCTGCCCCTCACCACCTACTTCAGCGGGCTGAAGATCCGTTGGATTCTGGAGCACGTGAAGGGAGTTCGCCGGCTCGCCGAAGCAGGTGATGTGCTGTTCGGGAACATCGACACGTTTCTGGCCTGGCATTTGACCGGTGGAACGAAAGCTGGCGTTCACATCACGGATGTCACAAACGCCAGCCGCACGCAGTTGATGAATCTCGAAACGCTGTCCTGGGACAGGGAATTGCTTGAGGTGTTCGGTATTCCCGAGGCGATGCTACCCAAAATACGGTCAAGCAGCGAAACGTACGGAGTAGCAAGGGAACCGGCTGTAAAAAATGTGCCAATCGCCGGAATCCTCGGTGATCAGCAAGCCGCGTTGGTTGGCCAGACGTGCTTTGAAGCTGGCGAGGCGAAAAATACGTATGGCACGGGCTGTTTCTTGCTGATGAACACGGGAACCCGCAAGGTCGAGTCCAATTCAGGGTTGCTGACGACCGTGGCATACAAGCTCGGCGATCAGTCACCGCACTATGCTCTCGAAGGGAGCATTGCCATTACCGGGGCACTCGTGCAATGGGTTCGCGACAACCTCGGACTGATTGCGAAGAGCTCGGAAATTGAATCCTTGGCGAGATCGGTGAGTGACAACGGAGGCGTCTATTTTGTTCCCGCGTTTTCCGGTTTATACGCGCCCTATTGGAAAGATAGCGCGCGCGGAGTCATCACTGGGCTGACGCGCTACGCAAACAAGGGACACTTAGCACGGGCTGTGCTGGAGGCAACCGCTTTTCAGACTCGCGACGTGCTTGAGGCGATGGAAAAAGATTCCGGTATCAAGTTGGACGTACTCCGGACGGACGGCGGCATGGTCGAAGATGAGCTACTAATGCAGTTCCAAGCGGACATCCTCGATCGACCAGTTGTTCGGCCGCTAACGAAAGATGCGACGACCGCCCTAGGTGCGGCCTACGTCGCCGGCCTCGCGGTCGGTTACTTCAAAGATCTCAACGATTTGCGGGCGAATTGGGCCGTAGACCGGACCTGGCAACCGAACCTCAAAAGCGGAGAGCGGGAGAAGATGTATGGCTTGTGGAAGCGAGCGGTAACGCGCTCGTTCGACTGGGCCGCTTGATTCATCCTGAAAACGCATTTCGAACCGAGAGAAGGAGCG
>Ga0126369_10001689_pt1 | contig 15436 bp, 8 predicted proteins | sample PanSoiMetaPlot_1_FD_109646 | JGI IMG/M metagenome (GOLD analysis project Ga0126369, IMG submission 109646) | Tropical forest soil microbial communities from Panama - MetaG Plot_1 | ecosystem: Environmental > Terrestrial > Soil > Tropical forest > Bulk soil | place: Panama | collected 2016-02-17 | reverse complement strand
TATCTCACAGCCAATTTCGTTGCGATTGCGCAGAGTCCGGACGAGCCACCAAACCTGTCATTGATGCCACGGGGACCGAAACTGGAAAAACTACCAGTCTCTCTGGCGAGATTCTCCTGCAAGGCCACCGGTAGGAAACATTCGCGGCTCTCCCAGCTTGAATGAAAAACGACGCGAATGGCCTCGTGTTCGCTCGACGTTTTAAAAGCGGGGCTTCCGAATGGATCTACGACTTGCAAGGCAACGTTGTCAGCGCACTTCGCCTTGATCATCGTCCGTTTGCGTGGAGATATAGCTTCGTACGCCGCCGTGGGGAGGGCCCGTGAAGGCGGCGGTGTCTGAGCGGTGGCCACGTCACGGTGCCACCTACCCGTTACCCGTTTGGTTGGCACTAGCAAAACAGAACAGCAATCCGGCGAATTGCTCGCCTCACAACGTGCTGTTCTGCGCTTAACAACGGGTATCTACTGACACTCAAGAAAAGCAAACAAAATCGTCCCGGCTCTCTTTTTTGGTGGATTGGCACGGTTCGATGGCAGGTCAATGCTTTGAGGCACGGCAGCCGAAGGGTAGCAACGCTCCTAATTTCGTCACGGTCGAAGCCAAGGGCTCGCTTTGGCATGGCGAACGGCCAGGGCGCGTGCAAGCCCTGCCACGCGCGGAAGACGGCCATAGAAGACTCTAGTTTCACGAGGAGCAAAAGCCCGTCGAGGCAGATCAACTCTCTGAACAAGGTGCAGACGGCAGCAGGATGTTGCAAGGCGGGGATCCACGTGGCGAAGAAAGCCTGGAGGATCTCTTGGCTAGCATGTACGAAGAAGCCGAAAACCTTACCCCAGAAGAGGTCGAGATACTCAACATTTACGAATTGGAAGAAGTAGGCAAAGCCAGAGCGCGAATGGCGGCTTGCTTGTGCATCCAATTCAGCAATGTTCCGGTGCCAAGAGTGTGGAGGACCATAGATTCGCTGAGGCCCCACGGCAGGGATTTGTTGCTGAGCCGCGGGTTGCTCAAAGCAGAATGAAAACGCCGGTAGACAGGTGAAGGCAGTCAGAGATTTTGGGACACTGGCGTCCGGGTAGGCCGCCCCACGGCATACATCATTTTTCGTTTTCGAGTGGGGCTAAGAATCGAGAGCACGGACATTTCACGGACACTCTGCACCAAAATGCAGCAATGCTCTTTTTGGGCGATTCCAGCAAATCCTTTGCTGACAACCAGATAGTTGGTAGGGGCGGTGGGGATCGAACCCACGACCTTCGGCTTAAAAGGCCGCTGCTCTACCACTGAGCTACGCCCCTAAACTCTTCTAATTCAAATAGTTCGCGGAAACGCCACACTCTCGAAGCGGCTCCGGTGCTACTGGGGTGCTATTCCTTGTCAAAAGTGCCACGTCCTCATGCAACTGATTTGGTGCGAGGTGCGCATACGCATGCTCATGGTCAGGCTCTTGTGTCCTCGCAGTTTCGACACCCGATCAAGAGGTACACCATCCTGCACAAGCCAGGAAGCGAAGGTATGCCGCAAATCGTGCCACTTGAAATCGCTTATTCCCGCTGCTTTCAGGGCAGGCTTGAACCAATGATCGTTGCTAAGAACCGGCTTCTCGGGATGCCGCTGATTACGGAAGATCGGCCCTTTGCGCTGTCGCCGCGACGGGAGAGAACGAATCGCCGCGAGCACATCACTGTTCAGTGGGATGTGCACTGGATCATCATTCTTCGTGCGGGGCACATCCAGCACATTTCGCGTCCAATCAATCATCCCATAGGTTGCACCGTACTGGCTACTCAGCCGCAACCCCGTATTCAGCGCGAAAATGAACTCGGGGAGATGTTCCGGATACTTCTCCCGGATCACCTTCACGAGGCGACTGTGTTCAGCGTTCTCGCCCCGGCCAAGGAATCGCACTCGGCTGTTGTTCTCCTTCCTGTGCCGGATGTCCCGAGCCGGATTCCCCGTCACCTTGTGGTCGCGCCGTGCTTCTCTGTAGGTCAACATCAGCAAACTTCGATAGTGATTGTACGTACTCGCAGCCCAGTTCTCGTCCGCTGCCACCTCCGAAAGGTGCTTCTCCATTTCCTGACCGGTGAGGGATTCCGCGTCACGATTCCCGAACCATTCTACGAGTCTCTCCATGCGTGACTCATCGTCGCGGTAGCTGCGCTTATGTTTGCGGGAATAGGTCAGCGCACCATTTGCAACCTCAGAGAAGGGTACGACTCGCTGTCGCAAGGTTTCCGGCAGTTTCTTGCCTTGTAGGGCATCATTCTTACGCTTCGTGAGAAGTTTGTTTGCATTGCTCCACGTGCCCGCCTTTTCGCGGCGATAGCGCCCTTGTGCATCCACAAACCTGATATACCACAGGCCGGAGCCAGGAACTTTCTCGAATATTCCCCGGTCTGGTTTCCCAGCCCTCGCACGGCGCCTCCTGGCTTCACCGACTGCTGCGCTTGTCGCTAGAGTTTCAAGCTCCATTGTCCGTCCCCTTCTCACCAGCATTAACGCGTGGCCTTCCCCCGAGCCTGCCCCAAGCCCGCATTTTTTCCCGAAATTCTGCTTCTCCCCACTTGCGACGTCGCGCCGCAACGCTACGTCTTGCGAGTGCCTTCGCTGCCTCGGATGCTTTGCTCATGTTTTGATCGTAACCTAACGCTAGGTTATTTAGCAAGCCTATTGATTGAAAATCTGCAGTGCTACGATGCGTATATGAGCGAACCAAAACGCATCAGTACGACAGCGGCAAAAGAGGCTCCTGCCCATTTACAAGTCGCTACAACGGAGGTGTCACCGTGACTAGTGGCCAGAGTGCGGGGGATGAATGTGACAGATTTCTTCAACGGCTAGAGCCCTGGGCAAGAGCGTTTCTCACGGCGGAGGAGTGGGACATCGTGGCCACCTTGACTGCCTTGAGCGAACCAGGAAGGGTCGAAGCGTTCTGCAAGGTTGCGCGAGAGTACGATGAACTGCTGAAACGGTGTCCAAAGCATTTGCGCCAACACCGGAAGCGATTGGTTGAGAATGCCACGCAGGCGGAACGAAACCGTCTGCTGTTGGAGTTCGGGAGGACAAGGCAGGCCGTACGCCTAGCCAAGAATTGCAGGACCCTGGGGCGAAAGGCGGCAAAGCTTTACAACCAGGGCCGGACATGGGGCGAAGTTGCTGGGCTCCTGTGCTTAAGGAAGAGCGATTCTAAACATCAGTGCAACAAACTCTGCGCCGACCGCATTCGCAACAATGCGCTGCCGTACCTAGGTTCGTTGAAGCGGAGGCGAGGAAATTCCCGGTAATTCCCCCGCACGATTTAATTCCCGCTAATTCTCTCGCATTGTAATGCTCCTCTCTTTCCCGGCACACTGCGCGTTTTCAACGCAACTAAATAGCAGCAACGAACCGGAATCAGAATTACCGTGTCGCGACATAGCACTCCTCCTGTCCTTGCACCTGAACACAGGAAAAGCCCACTACTTCGCCCCTCACAGGGAGGCCCTGGCCAAACGGTGCTTGTTGTACGTGAATATATCCGGAATATTGAGCCTTACTGGTTGGTGTATGGAACAACTATGCGGCAATCGAAAATCCGGCTAGCGCGGCCAGAGCGATTTTGTAGTTTGTAGGCATGGGCATACTCCTTGACGGAGATGATAGCCTAGAAAACTAAAGCCCCAACTGGCATCGGGGCTTTTTTCTTTTTTCATTAAATCACATCTGTCAAGCCAAACGGCGGTGACGAGGTAACGTTACGTATCATGCTTTTCAGATTAGCGCCACGTCTCGAATAATGTAGCCGTACACGCGTTACCGGTTCTGGAAGTCGCGCCAGAGGGCGCAGCACTAGAAGTTGAGTCGCAACCCGAGTTGAATGATGCGCCCACCGTGCGCGGGGTCGAAAATCGCGCCGAATGTTCCCGGCCCATCCGCAAGGTCGGTATCGGGATCGCCGAGTCCGACCCGGTTGAAAACGTTGAACATGTCGGCTCGAAACTGAAGCGAGGTCCGTTCCGTGATGTATGTATTTTTGATGATTCCAAAATCCTCGTTGCTGTGTCCCGGACCGCGGGTTTGCGGCAGGAAACCGGGCGCGTTTCCGGGGCGCAATGGAAATGCGTTGATTGGCGACAACGGTGGGTCCGTGAAGGCGGCGGGATTCAAATACTGAGTCCCGTTTGCCAGATCCAATCCGTGGGTTGGAACGGTTTGCGAGACGCCCGGAACGAGGTCTGCCCGTATGCCATTCATTTGAATACCTGGAGTCAACGAGCTATCGTGGATGACCAACGGAACGCCAGAGTAGTAGTTCTGAATGGCGGTAACCTGCCAACCAGAAACCAGGCGGTCAAGCCCGCCGCCGCTGTTCAACCATTTTCTGCCACGCCCGAAAGGCAGCTCATAAATCCAGGTCAGTTTCACAACGTGCGGGAAATCGAAACTGGCGATTGCCTTCTCTGACTTCCGGTTGTAGAAGTCTTGAACAACCGCGATGGCGCAGGAGCCAATGAGAGCGCTATCGGTGTCCGTGAGAGTTTTGGAGAAGGTATAGGCAGCGATGAGGCTCAAGCCGTGCGGAGCCGTCTTGCGGGCCATGAGTTGCATAGAGTGATACGTGGAGTTACCAAGGGTCGGATAGTTGTTCATGAGCCCCGAATACTGTGGAGATGGCTGCAGAGCGGCAGCCACGCTGGCATCGTAATTGTTCTCTTCGAAACTAGGATAAGGTAGACCAGTGATGCCGAAACTGGCCAGGATCGGTCCTTTTACGGGATCCGCCAGGTCAGTGGCCAAATCGTCCTGGAGGATATCGCCGAGGGCCATGTATTTCGCCGGAGCCTGATTGAACCAGGAGCCAAAATAGCCGTTGAGAAGGCGAGTGCCTTTGGAGCCGACGTAATCGGCCTGGATCATGACGTCATGCGGGAACAGATACTGGAATCCGGCGCTCCAGTTCTGAACGTAGGGCTGCGCCGCACCTTTCTTCGGCATGAAGTCGAGTGATTGTCCATTGGCGGACGCTGGATCACGATTGGGAAGAGTTCCCGTAAAAGCGGGAACACCGACCTGGGCTGCCGCCGGCAACGGAGCCGAAGCAAGGTTGGTCAAATAGATAACCGGATCCTGAGAAAAGCCAGTAGGGGAAGTACCCCGGGTGAGCGGTACAGAACTGTTGAAGCCAAACAGATTCTGGCTGCCAAAGTTGTTTTCGATGGGCGGGCCGTACGATATGCCGTAGCCGCCACGGAAGACGAGATTCTTCTGGATCTGGTAAGCAAGCCCGATACGAGGCCCCAATTCTTTGAAATACCAGTCCTGGAAGGAGTTGCGGTGAATACAGGTTTGACAATCGCCCAGGAAAACCAGCGCGCCAGGAATATTATCGGCACCAGGATTCGGAACCGTCGGATCGAATCCGGATTGCCGGTTCTGCGCTTCTTTCTTTGGAATAGGAATCTCCCAGCGGAGGCCAAGGTTGAGGGTCAGCTTTGGGGTAACCTTGAAATCGTCCTGAGCGAAAAAGGAGTACAAGCCAGCGCGATAGCCCGGCGCGGTCGTGTAAACGGAGCGACTGCCTCTGTCAACGGCACCAAGGATGAAACTGGCAACAGGATGCCCAGTTTCCGATGTGAAACCTGGAAGCGAGGTTTCCCGGTCGGTGAACGTGAAGTCACCCGAGAGAGGACCGGGTTCGAAAGTGTTGTAACGATAAAAGCGCAGCTCAGCGCCAAACTTCAGGCTGTGCTTGCCGTGCAGGTGAGTAAAAATATCCTGGTATACGTAACTCTCTGAAGGATCGACGTTTTTACAGCCGACGCCGAAAAGCGGAGCGACCGGAACGTGTCCGCTGAAGCGCAGAGAGGGGAAACAGTCATCAGAAATGCCGGAAATACCCAACGTTGGAGTGATCTTGGAATTGTCGGTGATGTTATTCTCGTTTTGGAAGCGGTTGTAACCAAAGGAAAACTCGTTCACGCTGCTGCTGGTGATGGCCCAGGAATGCGCGATGCGAACCTGCGGACCACCAACGATTTGCCGCTTGACGGGGTTCATCGGTTGACCGGGGAACGGCGGGAACGTCCTGCTGTTGTTCCGGTTGTAGCGATCCCTATGATTCCAAGTAAAGGATCCCCATAACTTCTGATTGCTGGTAAGCACGTGGTCGATTTTACCGGTGTATGCGTTGCGCGACAGAATCGGGCAACAACCGCTGAGTCTCAGGGTGTTGTTGATATCTCCGGACAACGGAGGATCGGGAAGCAGCGAGATCAGAGTAGAAGACGCAGTGCCGAACTTTGCAGCGGGAATTACGTTCAAGGTGCCGTTGGACGAGAAGGGATCACGGATAACCGCGTCGGCCTTGGCGGTCAGGCCGGTAGATGGGTCGACCTGGCCGGCGGTGACATTCCGGGTGGTGGTCGGGTCGTAAATCTCGTTTTCAAAAACCGGACGGCCGAGCGCATCGGTGCCAATCTGATCGCCCAACCAAGAGCTGAAATCGCCCTGCTTCATAGCAACGGTGGGCAAGGTCATTTTCCCGGCAGGAGCAAAGCTCCGGAAGCGATCCCCTTCATAGTTGAAAAAGAAGAAGGTGTGGTCTTTTCTGATGGGACCGCCGATTGTCCCGCCAAAGTTGTTTTCCTTCTCATTGTTCTTAGGAGTGCCCGGATTTGCATTTACCACAGCACCCGCCGCATTAAACACTGGATTTTTGTTGTATTCAAACAGCGTTCCATGGAATTTGTTGGTGCCGGATTTGTAACTGAAATTGGCGATACCGCCTCCGGTTTCGCCGTACTCAGCAGAATAGTTGGAGGTTTGTACTTTGAATTCGCCGATAGCGTCGGTGCCGGGGCTGAATTCATCCAAGCTGCCGCCGCTGAGGTCGTAACGGCCGATGGTGACACCGTCAATTAGAATTTCATGGCTGAAGAGTTGGCCGCCGTTGATGGAACCGGCAAATGTATCGCCAACCGTTCCCGGAAGACTAGTGAAGATGAAGGTTTGCAGTTGGCGTCCACCGTCGCTGACTTCGATCGGGAGAGTTTCAAATTCCTGAGCGGTGACAGAGGAACTGACTTCGGCGGTGGAAGGAGTCAGCAGTGGCGTGGCCGATTTGACCTCGACGGTTTCCGATAGGCTGCCCACCTGTAGCGTGAAATCGACCGTGACGACCTGCGCGACCGGCACAACAATGTTGTCCGTCACTTGTACCTTGAAGCCTTGTTTTCGCGCTTCCAGGCGATACCTGCCAGGGGGAACTGCGACTCGGTAGTAGCCGGCGCTGCTGGTGGTAGCGGTCCAATTCACACCAGTTTCCACGTTGGTGATGGTGAGGGGAAGATCGGGCACAGCACCTCCGCTGGAATCCAGTGCGGTGCCGGTGATGGCACCCAGATTCCCCTGCGCAAAGGCAGTGGAGGCAACGGAGAGAAACAAGCCTAGAAGAAAAATGACGCAGATCGACCTGGCGCTGCGCTTCAAGGGACACCCCCAAAAACTCTGAAAAGGACTTAACATATAGGGAAAGTAAACGCAACAGCAAATAAGAAACACTGACAAGCATGAGAAAGCAGGAGAAAGAATATAGGGTGCAATACTTGCTTTTCTCTTTGACTAGTACTCCGCCGGAATTTTATACTTGCGGCGAATGACCCCAAGAGCCCGAATTCTTACCGAACAACGACGCCGCAGTATGCTCGATTTAGTGGACGAGCAGGGCCAGGTTACGGTCGGGGACCTGGTGAAGCGGTTTTCTACTTCTGCGGTTACGATTCGCAGCGACCTGGACGCACTTGCAGCGCTCGGAGCGGTGTTGCGATCGCATGGCGGCGCAGTGCGGAATCTCGAAGCCAACCAGGATTATTCGCTGCGCACGAAAGAGGCTCTTCATCATGAGGAGAAAACCCGAATCGGCCGGGCTGCGGCAGAACTGATTCAGCCTGGCGAAACCGTCATTCTCGACTCGGGAACGACTACCGCGGAGATCGCTCGTTATCTGAAAAGAATAAAAACACCATCGGTTACGGTCATCACCAACGCGCTGAACATCGCCGTGGAGCTGGCGGATCTACCGGGGTTTTCCCTGATCATGATCGGCGGATTGCTGCGACCTGTGGCCTGCTCCTTTGTTGGCCCGCAGGCAGTGGCAATGCTCAATGAGTTTCACGCGGACCGTCTTTTCCTGGGAGTGGACGGCTTTGACCTTGAGAACGGCCCTTCCACTCCGGATGTGCTTGAAGCCCAGCTGAATAATGTGATGATCCGCTCCGCGAGGGAAGTGAACGTGGTGGCGGATTTCAGCAAGTTAGGCCGTAGAAGTGTTTCCAAAATTGCGTCGCTGGACCGCATTCACAGATTGATCACCGATAAGCGGGCCACACCGGAGTTCATAGAGGCCCTGCGAAAAAAAAGTATTGAAGTTATAGCGGTGTAGCCTCTGCGAGCGCTGGCCAGGCAAAGTGGTGCGGGAACTGCTGTTAGGAAATAAAAGCGGAGACTCGAAAAAGGTGGGCTCAAACGCGGAAAGCGGTAGCGGAAAAGGTGTGGCTCCGTAGCCGGGGAACATCGACTCATGTTTAGTTTTTTCGCGGATCGTGTGATGTGCTTAGTTTCGCAGCAAGATCCAGTTCGCTCTTCGCTTTCTCCCTCATGCCCAACTTCAGATAGACTTGCCCCAGTAAGTAGTGGTCCGCTGCGCTTCCGGGCGTCAATTTCACTGCCTTTTCCAGTTGAGTTCGCGCTTCTTCAAATTTATTTTGGCGGGACCACGCTTTTCCGAGCAATTCCGGCACTCTGGGCTCTTCAGGAGCAATGGCTTGCGCTTGCTTCAGCACGACAATCGCTTCATCCGTTTGGCCTTGATCCAGGAACAGAGCGCCGAGGTCAATGTAGGGCTCCGCGACCTTGACCGTCAGGTCCGCTTGCCACGCGATCGCTTCGCGATAAGCCGCTTCCGCCTCCGCGAACTTTCCGAGTCCCGCCAGACTCAATCCGAGATTGGCTTTGGCCTTTATATTCTTGTTGTCCAACTGCAGGCACCGCTCAAATGCCGCAATCGCTTCCTCGAAACGATTTTCGCAATATTTCGTTCGCCCCAGATAATACCAGGCCTCCGCATCATTGGGGTTCCAGGCGAGCGCCTTGCTAAGCCACTTGTCGGCATCTAAATAGTTGTTCAAAAGCACATAATCAAGCGCCACGATCTTCAGATCTCTGGCTTCCGGATCTCGATGCCTGGCACCCTCGGTGTACTCAGCGAGCGACTCGGCCGCCCGCCCTTGCCGGAAGAGAATGGCGCCGAGCAAAAAGTGAGCTTCCGCGGAAGTCGGCTCCTTAATCAGAAGTGCGCGAGCATTTGTTTCAGCCTCAACCAATTTGTTTGCCTGAAGTGCTGTCGCCGCCCTTTGTAGCAATTCACTCGACTTTTTCTCATTTATTAACTGAACTGAGTGATAATGTTGAGTTGTTAGCTGGAGGCGCGGCTCTACGGACAGGCTGGAAATTGCCGCCCATGCCACAACCACACTAGGTCTGGGAAAGAGGCCCACGCTCAACCTCGAGCTTAACCAGGTCGCTGACATTTCCTAAACTCAACATTGGCGGTCCCTGGTTCTATTGTGCTCATCGAATCCGAGAGTATAGCAACGGGGCCCGGAATAGCGCGGTTAATTTGCCGGGCTAGACCGGCAAAATCCGTCCCACCGATGTGTTTATCGTTGGGTTCAGTTCTTTCGCCGCTCTCGCCGCGATGGGACTTATTGTTCGTTACTGGGACTAAGCCAGCGAAACTAAAAAAAATACAAAAAATAAAAAATGCTGGCAGCCCTGAGGCTAGCCCCCGCCGCCGGCGCCCCTCCAATACGGACAACTCGACCTGTGCCCAGTTTGTGATCGCCCCGCCTTCAAAACTGATAGCGATTCCGCCCGGCAGGGGAATTGGACTGCCTGGGCGCGTGGGGCGGCGCAGACTCGGTAGGGAAGAACTGCGGCTGGTGCTACTGTGGGGCTATTTGGCTTGCGATTTGATGCGTGGCGGTGCTCAGCGCTGCGAATGGCTTTGCTTGGGAACCCACATCAATACAGGCGATTTCGCAGTGCGTTACATCTGTGCGCGGCGGTGCGGGAGGCTTAGGATGGATTAAAAGGCCGCTGCTCTACCACTGAGCTACGCCCCTAAGATCAATAAAATCAGTTTACTGGCAAATTGCCCTGCTGCATCTTGACGCTGACCTTGCCTGCCAGCTTCGAGCAAATCCTTCGGCGGAACGATGTGGTAGCGATCAAGAACACTCCGCGTCAAATGTCCGCTGATCTTCATCGCCACTCTCTCGGGAACTCCACTGTTCACCAAATTGCGAACTGCACTGCGCCTCAAGTCGTGGAAGATCAGTCCCTCATAGATCATCATCACTTTTGTTTTCGTACGCCGTCTGTCACTTCTGGTCTTGGCATGGATAGCCTCGCCTGTCTCAGGATTCGCAGCCGGAACGAACTTTACGAGTCCGACCCGAATACAGGCGCTCCGCCAGGCTTTCCGGAACCCTCCAATTTTAGCAGCGTTCCCGCACCGGTCCAAACGGAAACAAACATACTTTGGTTGCCTATTCCCGAGAAACGGTTGTGGCAGAGAAACTCGTTTAGTGCTGGTGCATCTTCCGGAGCGGGCCGGAAATCCTCAGCATCACACGCTGGCACTCTGCGAATCATCGGGCAAGCCGATCTCGCGATACGCGACCCGCTCCGAGACCGCGGTCAGAACTTCGGGTGGGGTGTATGGACGATCCAGGTTTTTCGCCGACACCACCAACTGAAAGTTCACCGTGCTTTCATCCTGGCTTCCCTTCTCGGCTTTGATGCGAGCCTTCCTCTTCGAGGTCAGCGGCACACGCAGCTCAAACGCGCCCAGGCCTTTGGTGGAAGCACTTGCAAGTGAGGAACCGCTGGCGCTGGCCGCGACGATTTTGGCGCCAGTCAGGCCCCTTCCCTGTGCGTCGATCACTCTTCCGTAGACTACGAACGTTCCCGGCTCCGGCGAAGGAATCGGCGTGGAGGCGCGACGCAGGTCCGAGGCGACTGAGGCCTGCTGCTGCTCCAAGGCCGCAATACGACCTGAGCCATCCTGCGCCTGCCGTGAATCCTTGCCATATTTGGCAGCCAGCCGGTCGTTTTCGGCTTGCATGGCTGTTTTTTCCAATGCCAGAAGCGCCGCCGCCTGCTCTAACGCGGCCAACCGCGTCGCGTCCCGGGATTCGATCACTCCGGAAACCTGCGAGAAAAGGTCCGGCACAGCTCCGTTCACATTTGATGACGCGGTCGTATCCATATCGCCTCCGTTATGAGCGCATTCCTAAGCGCCGAAACCGTATTTCGCCATGCCCGCGGCGAACCTTTTCTGAAACGCCGCACACGGGTCGGATTGCTTCGCCAGGGTCGCCAGATAACTGGCGAACGAGGCGTTGGCCGTGTTGATCGTGACCACCGGCTGGCCGACGACCGCGAAGCATCGAGTTCCCTGGTTCATCGAAGTGCAATTGAGAACCGCGATGGTCAGACCGGAAAGTCCCGGAGTGATGGCCTCCTCGAAGCGGTTGCCGTTCATTCGCGTCGACCATGCCAGCACCACCCCGTGAACCAGAAAGAACTCCGCTCCCATGCGGGCCTCACACTGGTTGTCTTCGAAAGCTACGTCGTCTAGCGAAAGCAGTTCGACAGAGCTGAAAACGAACTGGCCGCGCTGCACCGGCGGGGCGAGCAGCACCTGGTTGTCCGTGAACAGGATTTCGCCGCTCGGGGTGAGCCGGGTTGCGGCGGCGGTAGTGTTCGGCTGGTTTAGGCCCATGCTGCTGAAATTAGAAAACTCCGCGATTTCGTAGGTGAAGCCGAGATCGAGTATCAAGACTGCCGCGCCGTTGACTCCTTCTCCGGGTTCCACTCCGCGTGACGTCAGTTCGTTGTTGGTGATCGACACCAGCCCACGCGCCACCGCACGAACCGCGCGACCAAGCGGAGAAACAACTGTATTGCCAGTGATCCTGGCCGCCGGGAAGCCAGTCAATTCGTCCGGCTGTACGGCAGCCACCTTCAGCCCGGTGCCCGCCTGCACCGCTGCGCCGGCCAGAATGGCCAGCGGTGTGGCGGCCACGCTGATGAAGATTCCGCCGCGTGGCCCGGCCGTGGGACTTTTCCGGGTTGCCACAGTTCGCCCGTTGTCGAGAATCTGGTTGTTCTCGGCGATGAAGCCGCGCGCCAGCAAAATGTAGACTCCACAAATAGGATCGATCGAGCTGATCCCGTTGCCCTCGATGAAATTGTCGCGCAGCGTGAAGCGCTCCGCAGCGATCAGTGCGACGCCGCCAAATCCGAGCGGCAACGCGGGATGGAACGGGTTGTCACCCAACTCCAGCCGCACGCAGTTCAGGATGCGATTCAATTCCACTTGCAGCCAGCGCACGGTGATGAACACCGCGGTGAAAAATCGGATCGTAGAGATGCCGCTCTGGCCCATGTCGTGGATTTCGTTGTCGATGATTCGGATGTCGAACAGATCGCCGTCGGATTGCGGTGTGGGATCGCCGTTGGGACCCGTCGGAGTGCCCGGATCGGGATCGGGAGTCACACAGCCGTTGGGGTCGATGGTGAAACCAAAATAAAAGAAGCGGTTTGCCGGAGCCCTGCCCGCAAAAATAACCGTAGGGGCAACGAAGCTGATGCTGCCCAAGGTGATGCCGTTGCCATTCCCGCCCTGAATGAGGTTGCGCCGGATTTCCACATGTTCGGAGCCGCCGCCAATCTGGAGCCCGCCGGCAGCGGTCACCACGCGACGGATGCCGGATGCGAGCAGATGGTTGCGTTCGATCAAAGCGTTTTCGGCAATCGCAAAGACCAGCGGCGCGAGCCCGACGGTAGACGCACTGCCAAGGGGCGTGGTGAGTTCGACGGCTTCGATGTGATTGCGCTCGATGGAGATCCACTCGGCTCCGCGACAGTCGATCGCGGAAACGTCCCGGGCGATGATCCGCAAATCGTGAAGGGCGATGTGATTTAGCTCAGATCGTTTTTGCGAAGGGGAGGTCCTTAGAAGCTGAATGCCGATCACTGCTTCCGCTTCGATCACCAGATTGCTGATCCCGATGTTCCAGGAATCCTGGATGGTGATGACGGGGCCTGCGGCGTTGCCGGCGTCCTGCAGGACCGTTTGCCACCCGCAGCCGTGAATGTGGAGGTCATGGTGACTGCTGATCACGACGTTTCCCGGGTAGACGCCGGGACGGACGCAAATTTCCCCGCCGCCCGGAAGAGAGTCAACAGCTTTTTGGATGGTGTCGAAATCACCAAAGCTGTGGACGCCATCGCCGACCGAACACGTGCAACAACCCGTCAAACTGGTGAGGGGCGGGAATTTATCGCGGCAATCGTGGACAACCTGGCCGCCGGCGCCGGGCGTCCACTCGATGACGGCCAGCGTGGTGTACCACCGCCGGACACCATGGGGTCCGCGGCCGGATTCGAGCAGCCAAGGCACCACCAGATTTGGAGACTCGGGCCGCGCCGCGATAATCCAATAATCGTCGGGATGGTGATCGTTGCCGCTGAAAGTTACGCTCAGGCCTGTATTCCCGAGCGTGACGGGCGTGAGATTAACGAAGGGAATAGCCAGCGGAGACGCCATGTCTGAACCGCGATTCCAAATGCGCATATAGAAAAATTCGGGTTGCAGGCTTGCGGCATCAGGACGCGTGAGCCACTGTTCGCCGAAGCCGGCGGGAACGTCCGCGGTAAGAAAGAATTCGCTGGTGTCCGGATCATAAGAGGTGTCGACGCGGGCGAGAAAGCCGTGCATCTCCGCGGTTTTCTGTTGGTTGGGCAGCACCGCCGACCACGGGAGGATTTCGACGACCTGTCCGGCCGTCGGCCAGTGCGCCTGATCTTTCGGTTGGGTCTCCATGGTGATCCGGCGTTTCTGTCCTATGGAGTTGTTTCCGACCTGCACGCGATAAAGAGGCGCGGCGTTGTCGAATCCCCAGGTAAAACTCGCAGCATCCACCAATTGAACGCGAATGGCCTGGTTGTCCGCGCCGAGATAGCCTCCGGCGATTGCGGGTGTGCACAGATCGCCGGTCGGGCCGGGAACGAAACCCACTTTCAACTTGGTATCGACGACCAGTTCGCCTTTGTTGTTCATGGTGCCGAGGCCGGCGACGGTCCAACCGGCAGCCAACGTGCTAAAGTCCTGTGCGCAATCGGAGGATGCAACGTTGCCGAAAGCACGGACGCGGCGCATCAAGCGCATTCGCTGAGAAGTATCTGGTCCACCCAGGGCCACTTCAAACAGTTCCGAATCCTCGACGGCGGAGACCGGTTGCTGCCAGCATTCGAGCAGGACGAGGTCCAAGCGGGCTGCGGCCGGAGCGGGCAGCATGTCCGGCGGCGCCATATTGAGCCAATCCGACTGCGCCTGAAACGTTTCCATGGCATCGAGGGTGAGCCGGTTGCCGCCGAGATAGAAAGTACCCGGCAGAATCTGGAAATCGATGTTGCCGTTGGTGATGACGGGATTCTGGATAGCGAAACCGTCGTCGGGCGAACCGGCCGGTCCAATGATGTCGAGGCGCGAGGCGCGCAGGTCTTCGCCGTGCAGCCGCTCATTCTCGTTGTGGTCGTCATCGGTCAAGACGCGGCCCATCTGGGCGCGGACGCTCGTGAAATGCTTCCGGAAGTCCGTTGCGGAACGTGAAAGATCGACGGTAGCCATGACGGAAGACTCCTTCTAAGTTTGCAAGACAAACACCGGGATCAGGCCGAACGGCATGTACTCGTCAACTTTGGCGCGCAGGCCGTCGAGGCGAATGGGAGCGATCAAGCTGCTGAAGGCGCCGATCTCCGAACCATTTTCCGCCCCGCCAAGCAAGCCGGCGGGCGCGCTCTGGCTCAATTGCGCGTACCCGGGCTGCCCATAGCGCCGCGAGGTGAAGTAGTGCTCGGCGTCCAGAAAAAAATAGGACTCAAAGGGATGCGGCACCCGGCTGAGAGTAAGGGCGCTGCTGAAGCGGAAGCAGCCGTCCTGGGTATCGGAGATGTCTACCATACCGGTGAAGATCGCTTCGGAGGCGTACAGGCGATCGCCGTTCGCGGCGCCAAAGACCGTGGTGCGCTGAATGTTCAGGCTCGAAAGCGGCAGGTCGATCGCCGGAGTGCCCGCGTTGATGGATTGCAGGATCGAGTCGGTGACCAGCAATTCTTTGACGGAACCGCCATTGAGCGAAATGGAAGCGGTGATGGAGTGATCGATCACCAGCGTTTCGATATTCCCAGTGATCTCGACGGGCAGCGGGGCAATCGGATTTGCCTGCCAATCGAGGCCGCCCGGGTCGAGCGTGGAGTGGCGGATGGTGACGGTCTTGTAGTTGCCGGCGAGCACCAGAGAAAACGCGCCGGTTGCCCCGAT
>Ga0126369_10001688_pt1 | contig 15441 bp, 9 predicted proteins | sample PanSoiMetaPlot_1_FD_109646 | JGI IMG/M metagenome (GOLD analysis project Ga0126369, IMG submission 109646) | Tropical forest soil microbial communities from Panama - MetaG Plot_1 | ecosystem: Environmental > Terrestrial > Soil > Tropical forest > Bulk soil | place: Panama | collected 2016-02-17 | reverse complement strand
GCCAATTTCTTCAAATTTGCGGAGTGCGACCTCGACTGCATTAGTAAGGTTCCTACCCACGCGCCAGCTAACGTCCATACCGTGCTGGGGATGAAATTGAGAGTGGAATAAGCCGGGTCGTAGTCATAATGAAAAATCGCGCGATCCACGACGAGGCCGATGTGATTGCGATGGGAAAATGGCCCGTCAGGACCGGGAAACGCGAAGAATAACGCGGTCCATCCGGCAAGCAAGACAACGGCGGCAACGGCTTGATAGCGCCACCGCATTTTCAAAAGCAGATACGTAATGGTGTACGTGAACGCAATCTGCGAGAGAACGTTGATGAGCTGAGGTTTGATGCGGCCTGCGCCGACCCAAATGATGACTTGACTCAAGAGGATGAGTTTGAGGGAGCGCATCAGGACATGGCGGAGGTTGTCGCGTTCCGTCGCTCCCGACTCTCTGCGCCGCGCCAAAGCAAACGGCATTGCCAGTCCCACCATGAACATGAACGCCGGTTGAATCATGTCCCAGAAGACGCCCCCGTCCCACGGTACGTGATCGAACCACCGAGCAACGCCGCCCCATGTGGGATCTCCTTGTAATGCGGAGAAACCAAAGCCTTCCGAGGCGAGGATGAGCATGATAAGACCGCGGTAGGCGTCGAGTGACACGTAGCGCTTCGGTTCCGTCCGGGCAATGCTGGCCGCGGACTCGACTGCCGTCGACGTAGTATGTGGCTCCTGGGTTGCGGTGGCCAACTTGCCTCCCTAGGAAACCTTGCAATCATGCGAGCGCTAACGGTCTGCCCCTGCAAACCGCAGCGCTTGCCTTTCGCTTTGTCGCGGGGAGTGTATCACTTTTTTGAAGCGCCAGAATCTAAAGAACTGGACCTAAATAGATCAAATCCTCCGGACCAAACCTTCTTCTGTCGCCCTGGTGTTCCGGACGAGAAGAAGCACGAGAATCATGGCGACAAAAGGAACCATACCCGCAACAATCACAATCGGGTCAAAGGAATGCGCGGCGGCCGCCTGACGCGCGTCGGAAAAGTGACCGATCAGCAGGAAAGCAATGATTGTTCCGATCCCCGCACCCGTGCCGCTCATGCCGCTCACGGAAGCAACCGATTCGCTCTTGAAGAGATCAGAAGGCAAAACGTTGGCAATGGTTGAAAAGGAAGCGTAGGAAAAAGTAGCGAGGGCAAAGAGCGCGGTGATGGCCCACAGCTTGAAAGTGAATACGGTCGGGATAAGCAGCAAAACACCAAAGCCACCGAAAACAACCATCGCTTTCCGAGCCGCGCCAACCGACCAGCCGCGCTTGACGAGGTAGTCGGACATGATCCCGCCGAAAAAATTACCCAGGTCACTGGCGATAAACGGAATCCCAATCGCGAATTTGCCGCTCTGCACGGTGAAGCCCTTCGCGACTAGGTAGATCGGAAACCAATCTGTCACGAAGAACCAGACTGGATCGGTCAGACCTTTGGCGACAATCGTTCCCCAAGTTTGAGGCAATTTAAGCAGACTGGCCCAAGGTGTCCGCGGCTTGCCCTCTCCGGTATGGAGGTCTCGCGTTTCCGCAAGAATCATCTGGCGCTCGGATTCGCTGATGCGGGGATGTTCTTGTGGCGTGCGATAAGAGCGTCGCCAAGCCATGAGCCAAAGGAAACCGAGCAGCCCAGGAATAACGAACGCCGGGCCCCGCCCCCAGCGCAGGTAGATCGGCAAAACAAGGTAGGGAGCAATGGCACCACCGATCGAAGAACCGCTGTCGAACAGAGCTGTTGCCAAACCTCGTTCACGCTTGGGAAACCATTCCGATACAGCTTTCGTCGCGCCCGGCCAGTTTCCCGATTCCCCGGCGCCCAGCAAGAAGCGGAACGCCCCAAAGCCGTAAAAACCTCTGGCCAGCGGAGTAAGAATTGAAACGAGCGAGTACCACAGCACGGTCAGGCTCAACCCGCGCCTAGTACCGACGCGGTCCATCAGCCTTCCGCAAAGGGTCTGGCCTATGGTGTAAGCTGCGCGAAATCCGATCCAAAGGGCGGCGTAATCGGTGTTGGTCCAGTGGTAGTCCTGCTTGAGAAACGGTCCCAGAACAGAAAACGTCTGACGGTCAATATAATTAATGACCGTGGAGGCAAAGAGAAGGCCGCAAATCCACCAGCGCAAACGAGGAATGGGGCGACCACGCGTTCGGCTGTTTTGACCGATGCTGTCCATGAGACGTGGTCTAAGCGACGCTTCCCTTGCTCCTGGGACTGAGTAAAGCAGCAGAGAGTTTATCTAGAAAAACAGTGGTGTTCGCATGGGTGCGCAGGATGGATGCCGGCGCAAGGGGGGTGATTTCGCCTTCAAAACAGGATTTTACCGCCAGCGCCTTTCGCGCATCGGGAACGATACAAAGGATCTCCTTGGCTTTCAAAATCTGGCGCACGGACATGGAAATTGCGCGCGTGGGAACCTCTGAAAGACCTTTGAACCAACCCTCCCCTACTTGCTGGCGCCGGCAGGGCTCGTCGAGGTTGACGATGATGTAAGGTTCCTCGGTTTCGAAATCCGCCGGCGGGTCGTTGAACGCGAGATGGCCGTTTTCGCCGATTCCAACGAAGGCGACGTCGACCGGAGCGGAGGTCAACTCTCGAGAGACTCCGCGAACAACTTCCAGAACATCTCCCTCGCCGTCGAGAAAATGGTACTTGGTGATTCCGGTCTTGTTGATCAGCCGTTCGCGGAGGTATTTGCGAAAGCTCGCGGGATGCGAAGCCGGCAATCCAATGTATTCGTCGAGGTGAAACATTTCCACTTGGGGCCATTCGATGCCGGGCATGGCCGTCAGGGCGTCGAGAAATTCGAATTGTGAGGAGCCCGTTGCTGCAATGATGCGCGCGCGCCCAGTGTCTTGTAGCGTCTTGCGGAGCGAGGTCGCAGCCTGCTCGGCAGCAGCCCGGCCGAGAGAAGCTTTGTCGTCATGGATGTTAATGACCATTGGCGAGCCCCAGCATTTTCGAAAGTGTTCCGCCCATGATCATCTTCCGCGTGTGCGCCGGAATATTGCAGGCTTCGAACAAGGCATGATATTGCTTAACCACGGGTTCGATTCCGTCCAGACCGTTGTCCGACCCAAATACAATTTTGACAAATGCGCTAGTGTCGTCGTCCGGTTTCTTTGCTTTCCATTCCGGGCTTTGCCATTCCGTGTTCGACCACCAGAAAATCTTCAGGAAATCCGCGAGACGGCCCTGCATTTTCGTGAGCGTCGAACCGCTTAAGTCCCAAAACACGTTGGGATTCCAGCGCGCAACTTCCGCGGCCCACTCGTATTCAGGGTTGCCACAGTGCGCGCCCAACACAGTGATTTTTGGAAATCTCCGCGCAATTTCCTCCAGGTAAATCGGCCGCATTCGGCCCGAAGCCACGTCTTCCGGCTCATCGAATTTTCTTCGCAGCACAATGCCGGTGTGAAAAAGAACAATCCAGCCATAGTGGTTCGCCAATTCATAGACGGGAAGGTAGGAAGGATCGTTGTAGGGCTTCTTCACAAACTCCACCTCCCCCAGGCCTCGGTAGCCCATTGAATGGAGTTCCTCAACCTGCTTGACCACATCCGGGGCATCCAAGTCCACGAAGCCAAACGGAATGAGTTGCATGGGATGCTGCTTCGCCGCGTCGAAGACCACTTTTCGGTTCGCAAAAGGTGTAAGCACGCAGGCCGTGAGATTCAGACGGTCAGAGAGCTTTAGAAGGTCGCTGATGAAATTGGGATTCTTCTCGTCGAAATGCACGTGCATGTCCACGATGCGATCGGGAGAATCGGGGGCCGCATTGGCAATTGAACCCGCGTTGTCAAAGCCTCCATGAATCAGTGCCGACCAACCCGGGAGCGCGGCGGCAGCCGCGCCTGAGTGGCTGAGAAACTTCCGTCGCGACAATCGCTTGTTCATGAATCCCTCCATCTTTGAGGCGCGGTGCGCATGTCATCCTAATACAGGTGCTAGGTATCGGTTCTCCGCCTATTTTTGTGGTATGCCGTATGGTCAGTTTGGCGCAAGAATCATCGAGTTCGACCAGGAGGTTCTGATGGGTTCGTTTCGCCGACTCCTTCGATGCACTCTTTCCGTTGTCGCCTTCATGCTCGCTTCCGGCACGATCTCAGGCCAAAGTGAACCGGAGGGGATCAGCCAAGTCCTGGGCGAGGAGATTCTAGCACCCAGCGTCGCTGTACAGCAGATCAAGTCGTATATCCTGGGCCACGCCGCTCCGCCGCCCACAGCGTCGAGCGCCCAACAATGGACGGAAGAAGCGAAGCGTCTTCGGCAACACTTGCTCCAGGACGTAGTCTTTCATGGCTGGCCCGTCGAATGGGTGAACTCAACGCCCAGATTCGAAGACCTTGGCGTGATGGAGACCGGGCAAGGTTATCGCCTGCGCAAGCTTCGTTATGAGATCGTCCCCGGCTTTCAATCGGTTGCGATTTTGTATGAGCCCGAGAGGCTGCAGGGGAGACTCCCAGCAATTCTGAACGTGAACGGACACGTAGGGCCCCCAGGAAAAGCCGTCGAGTACAAGCAAAAGCGATGCATCAATTTCGCGAAACATGGAATTCTAGCGCTGAATTTGGAGTGGTTCTACTTCGGGGAACTTCGACAGGAGGGAAACGAGCATTGGTTCGGCGCGCATCTGGACCTGGTGGGTGCGAACGGGCTGGGAGTTTTCCTGCTCGAAATGAGGCGGGGACTCGATTACCTCTACAACCATCCCAACGTAGACCGGGACCGATTGGGCGTAACGGGCTTGTCGGGCGGCGGATGGCAAACGATTTTTCTCAGCTCACTGGACGAGCGCGTGAGAGTGGCTGTTCCCGTTGCCGGCTATTCCTCCGTTTCTAGTAAGGTCGAGGCTAGGAGATATGGGGATCTCGGGGACATCGAACAAAATGGGACTGATCTTCTAGCGGGGGTGGATTATTCGCACCTCACGGCAATGATGGCGCCGCGTCCGACTTTACTGATCCACAATGCTGAAGACGACTGCTGTTTTCGCGCGCCGCTTGTAAAGCCCCTCACTTACGACAGCGTCAAACCTTTCTTTCGGCTCTATGGAAAAGAAGAAGTTTTCCAGTGGTACGAAAACCGCGATCCGGGCACTCACAACTACCAGCTCGACAACCGGGAGCACGCCTACCGGTTTTTCAGCCAACAGTTTGGCCTTCCTCCCTTTGAGAAAGAGATTCCCGTGGGCCAGGAGCTCAAGAGCTATGACGAAATGGTCGTAGGTCTGGCAAAGGACAATTTGACCATTTTGGGATTGGCACAGAAGCTTGGTAACGCTATTGCCCGGCCCCCGGTTCCGCCAGATTCCACTCACAAATCCGCCTGGGTAAAAGAAGAGAGGGAAAAACTGCGTTCCGTGGTTCGCTACAAGCCTGCGCGACTGACCCGCGCTTGGACTCTGGCAAACACGAAACACGGCGGAGTCGAAACACTGTCTTACCTATTTGAAATGGACAACGGGCTATCCGCCTCCGGTGTGTGGCTCAAGGGAACCGTCACACCGGAGAATGCGCCCGTCACTATCGTGCTTAACGATCATGGGAGAAAGGCCGCTGCGTGGGAGATTTCAGACCGTGTAAACCGGGGCGAGCAAGTTCTGGCTCTCGACCTGACTTTCTTTGGAGACGCCTGGAAGGACAACGAGCCATTCTCGTATGCGCAAATCATCGACGGCGAAGGAGATCGGCCGCTGGGGATGCAAGCGGCACAACTCATCGCCATCGCAAATTGGATTCGAGAGCGCGCCGGCGCACCGAAAGTGCGCTTGGAGACGAGAGGGATTCGCACGCAGATCATCGGGCTGGTAACCGCTGCGCTTCAGCCGGATCTGTTTTCTGAAGTGGTCTCGCGCGAAAGCATGCCCAGCCTAAACTTCTTGCTGCAGAAACCAGTGACGTTTCAGGAAGCGCCGGAACTGTTCTGTTTGGACTTGTACAAAGAGTTTGACGTGGACCGGATAGAGACGGTCGCCGCTCCGACGCAAGTGAAGTTGGAGAGCCTTGTAAAGAATGTCACGCGCAAAACATCTCTAGCGGAATAGTCAAGAGTTTCGGTGCGGAGCAGGCGGACTGTAACGCAAATTGGATCCCTGCAGGAAGGACTCGCGATGACTTCGGTCGCGAAGCGCCTCGGTGCCACCGGCGCGCGTTGTGGAGAGCGCGGCAACCGCATTGCCGTATTCCAGGCATTCCTCTAGGTTGCAGCGGAGGATAAATTTATGAAGGAAGCCGGCATTAAAACTGTCGCCCGCGCCAACGGTGTCTACCGGTTGAACAGAGAGTGACGGCACATGAAATTTGTTCGTGCCACGCTTTGCCATGACCCCTTTCGGTCCGCATTTAATCACGACAATAGGAACGAGCGGCGACAGCGCCTCGAGCGCGACCTGAACATCGTTTGTACCAGTGAGCTTGCAGGCTTCCCGTTCATTGGGGAGGAAGATGTCCACGCTTTTCAGCACGGACTTGACGTCATCGGCCCAAAGATCTTCCGGGTCATCGTTCGTGTCCAGCGAAGTAGTAAGGCCGGATTGTTTCATCTGTGAAAAAAGTTCGGGAATCCTGGGGCGGAGCCCTCGCAAAAGAAAAAAAGAAGAAAGATGAAAATGAGAGGCGCAGCGGAGATAGTTCGGATCCAAGTGAGCAAACTGCAGATCCAACGTGGTTCCCAAATAGGTGAGAATCTGGCGCTGCTTCGCAAGAGGCAGAATCACGGTGACGCCAGTCGTCTTGCCAGAAAGGGTCTTTACACCGGAAACATCCACGCCGCTCTCTTCGAGGCGGTCCACGCAGAATTTGCCCAGAGGATCACCGCCGATGCACGAAGTGAAACCCACGCGGCTGCCCAGGAGAGAAATATTGTGAGCGAAAATGGCCGAAGAACTGCCAAGTGTTATCGTGAAATCCTCGGCCAGGTGCTCGCGTTCAGGTTCGAGCATCGCGGGCAGACCGTAAAGAATCAGGTCAGCGTTGAGCTCGCCGACAACGCTAATGTCAAAGCGTTTCACCGCGCGCTCTCCTTTTTCACGACGCGCTCGACGCGAACGCCCGGCTCGAAACGCAAAACATCCTCTTGCCTAATGCGAGCGGGAAGCGGCGCGAGGCAATTGGCTGCCCCGCAGGCCACTGCAAGGGCCAAGCTGCGCTCGAAGGAAAGGCCCGATGCAGTGGCGTATGCAAAACCGGCAAGAGCAGAGTCGCCGCTGCCAACTGTGGATTTAGCGCGCAATGGAGCCGTGCATGCATGAATCACCGGTTCATCGCGCTGCGGAATCCCGACGATTCCGCGGTCGCCCAAGCTGATGGCCGCAGACTTTGCGCCCCGCTCCAACAGTCTACGCACAGCCTGGTCGGCAGAGACAATGTCGTTCACTTCCAAGCCGGTGACGCCCTGCGCTTCTTCACGATTGATTTTGACGAAATCCGGCCCGGCATCAAGCGACACCGCCAAGGATGATCCGCTGGTGTCGAGGAATGCAAGGCAGCCGGAGGATTGCGCTAGTTTCAAGAGCACGGCAGAAGCTTCCGCTGGAACACCCGGAGGCTGGCTCCCGGAGATTAGCACGATTTTTCTGTTCGCTATGCGCTGAAACTCTTTCTCGCAAGTTTTTTGGAATTCGCACCACTCGGAAGGCGCAATGGCTCGGCCGGGTTCGAGGATTTCGGTTACTCCTGCACGAGTGTCTATGATTTCGAGGTTGACGCGAGTGTCTTGCGCCGTGTGCACGGGTGCAGCTTCGATCCTCAGCCGGCGAAGCCCGTCCATCAATTCGTCTCCCGAGGCGCCGCCGGAAAAGCCGATCCATTTTGGATTTGCGCCCAGCGCCTGGAGCGCCATAGCCACATGCGCAGCCTTGCCTCCCGGAGCGCGATGGGCTTCGGAAACACGATTGACCTGCCCAACACGGAATCCGTCCAGCACCAGACGTGTGTCAATGGCAGGATTCAAGCTGACGCAGAAGAAGAGGGCGTCCAGGCCGGGGGAATCTGGCTCAAGCTTATTCATTGGCGGGATACTTTTCCGACCAGGGCGTAGCATGCCGGAGGCTGGCATTGACAGCTTGGATGTTCGCGACCCCCTCAGTCTCGAGCCATTTTTGAAGCGCCTCTTCCCCGCCCTGGACAAAAACGCCTACGCCATCTTTCCAGGTGGCGCGTCCACAAAGGACACCGCAGAAATGTACACTGGCCTCGGCAGCGAGCTCGAGAGCTTCGTTGAACACGCGATTGCTGACTCCTGCGGAAAGAAAAAGAAAAGGTTTTGAGGTTGCTTCCGCGGCACGACGAAAAAGATCGAGGGCTTCTTTGCGGCTATGAACGAAAGCTCCCTCAGAAGCGGAGGAGCCTTGCACGTACGCCATGGTTACAGGGACTCCCACTTTCAAGACATCGACGGCGTAGCGCGGTTGCGAAAATTCCTTCATGGCCGCTGTCAGAATCTCGGGCTTGCAGCGCGCAAATTCAGGGCTTCGCTCATCCACGCCAGCCTGATAAGGAACGATTTCCAGAAAAAAGGGGACGTCCGCACCCGCGCATTCCCAGCCAACACGCTCCACCCAAACACGTTTGCGATCTATGATTTCCGGCGCATCCGAAAGAGCATAGTACAGCAAGATCTTGATGCAGTGTGCGCCCGCGTCCATTAATCGGCGTACGGACCAGCCCTCAAGCAACCGCGGGATGCGGCCGGGAACATTGTGATCGTATCCGCTGACTTCGTAAGCCATTAGCAGGCCGGAGGACGAGGCACGCTGGGCAGCCGCGGGCCTGCCGTATTCCGGCTCGAGAAGAACGGCGCTGGCGTGCGGAGAGAGAGCGCGCACAACGATGGATTTGAATTCCTCAAGTTGTTCGGGCAGGACGGATGGCTTATCGATCTTCAGCTCGGCGGAGAAGAGTTTTCTGAGCGCATCGCGCTGGTCGATGGCAAGCGCAGCAATGACTCTGCGGGAATCCGAGACGGATTCGAGCCTCTTGCGCTTGCCGGGCGACAGCTTCACTGCGATCCTCCGATTGAGATTATCCTGCCGCTCAACCACTTTCCTCTGTTGAAAACGCTTTTTGTTGCGAAAAAGGGGCGGACCCGCGTCCGCCCCTCTTCCTAATTCTAAATTATTTGTGCTTCCGCGAACTAGAACGTTAGCCGCAAAGCAAGCTGAATGACGCGAGGATCATTGCCCGGGTCCAGAATCAACCCAAAGGTGCCTCCATTGGCTGGGATATCGTCACACAGACAAGTATCCGGGTCGCCTCGCCCTGTGCGGTTGAAGACGTTGAACATGTCCGCCCGGAACTGGGCGGATACACGTTCCGTAATACGCGTGTTCTTGACAATCCCAAAGTCCTCATTGCTGTGACCTGGTCCCCGGGTGTGCGTTAGGAAAGCGGGTGAGTTCCCAATGCGCAGCGGTTGCCCGCCAGGTGAAGTGGGAGGATCAACAAATGCGAGAGGGTTCAAGTACTGAGTCCCGTTGGAGACGTCTAAACCGTGATTCGGTACAGTTTGCGTAACACCGGGGACAAGGTCAGCGCGCAATCCATTCATCTGCAAAAAGAAGTTACCCGGATCCAGTGACGATGTAATGACCAGCGGGTCACCAGAACGGTAATTCTGAATAGCCGTTACCTGCCACCCGGAAACCAAGCGATCAAGCGGCCCGCTCGCATTCAGCCACTTTTTCCCATGTCCAAATGGCAACTCATAGATCCAAGTCAGCTTTAGAACCTGGGGAAAATCGAAGCTGGCTATCCCTTTGTCTGCTTTGCGGTTATAGAAGTCCTGAACCACCTGACTCCCGGAGGCATACAGCGCGCTATCGGTATCCGTGAGAGTTTTGGAGAAGGTATAAGCGGCGATGAAGCTCAGACCGTGGGACGCAGTCTTGCGACCCATCAGCTGCAGAGAGTGATACGTCGAATTGCCAAAGGCCGGGTAGTTGTTGACCAGGCCCGAATACTGTGGGAACGGCATGAGAGCAGTAGCTACACTCGTGTCCCAGTTATTATTCTCAAAATTAGGATACGGCAACTTGGTGATTCCGAAACTCGCGAGGATTGGACCATTAACCGGGTCAGCCAAGTCGGTTGCCAGGTCGTCACCGAGAATGTCTCCCAGCGCCATGTATTTGGAAGGCGTCTGGTTGAACCAGAAGCCGAAGTAACCATTAAGAAGGCGCGTGCCCTTGGAGCCTACGTAATCTGCCTGAAGCATAATGTCGTGCGGAAGCAGGTATTGCAGTCCGGAGCTCCAGTTTTGGGCATATGGCTGTGCTGCAGCATTCCTAGGCATGAAATCGAGTGTCTGGCCATTTGCCGATGCCGGGTCACGGTTGGGAAGTGTTGGGCCCGTATACGGCGGAACTCCTACTCGAGCTGCTGGCGGCAGTGGAGCGGAAGCGAGGGGTGACCAGTACGCAGCCGGATCTTCCTTAAATCCAGTGGGAGACGATCTTATGATCAGAGGTGCCCCGCTGTTGAAACCGAACAAGTTCTGACTGCCAAAGTTGTTCTCGATGGGAGCGCCGTACGATATGCCGTAGCCGCCGCGGAACACAAGATTCTTTTGGAACTGGTAGGCGACGCCAATCCGCGGCCCAAACTCTTTGAAATACCAGTCCTGGAACGAATTGCGATGGATGCAGGTTTGGCAACCACCCAGGAACACCAAGGCCCCCGGAATATTGTCGGCGCCGGGGTTCGGCGCGGCAGGATCGAATCCGGACTCGCGGTTTAGCACCTCTCTCTGCGGCATTGGGATTTCCCATCGCAGGCCAAGATTGAGCGTTAGCTTGGAGGTTGCCTTGAAGTCATCTTGAGCGAAAAACGCATAAAGGCCAGCTCGGTAACCGGGTTCCGTGGTGTAGATGGAGCGATTCGCGTTGCGGACAGCCCCCAGCATGAAACTGGCGAAAGGATGGCCGGTGGCCGAAGTGAAACCTGGAAGGGCTGTTTGGAGATCGTTGAAAGAGAAATCTCCCGAGAGAGGACCGGGTTCGTAAGTGTTGTAACGGTAGCGCCGAATTTCTCCACCAAATTTCAGACTGTGTTTCCCGCGCAAATAGCTGAGAGTGTCCTGATAAACGTAGCTCTCAGAGGGGTCCACGTTCTTGCAGCCCACACCAAAAAGGGGAGCGAAAGCTGCAGAGTTATGACCGCTGAAGCGCATAGGGGGAAAACAGTCGTTCGGAAGTCCTGGAATTCCGAGCTGGGGTGTAATCTTGGCATTATCGGTGATGTTGTTCTTGTTCTGAAATCGGTTGTACCCTACTGAGAATTCATTCACGCTACGGCTGCTGATCGTCCATGCATGGGCGATGCGAACCTGCGGACCGCCAACAATCTGGTGCTTGACTGGGTTGATCGGTTGTCCCGGGAAAGGCAAGAATGTCCTGCTGTTGTTCCTGTTGTAGCGGTCCCGGTGATTCCAAGTGAAGGATCCCCATAGCTTTTGTTTGGTAGTGAGAACGTGATCGATCTTTGCAGTGTAGGCGTTCCTTGACAGAATTGGACAGCAACCGCTCAGTCTGAAGGTGTTATTGATGTTCCCTGGCAATGAGGGGTCAGGAATAAGCGGGAGAAGAACGGATGTAGCCTTGCTGAACTCACCGGCGGGGATGACGTTCAAGTTGCCGCCTGACGAGAACGGATCCCGGATAACGGCGTCGGCGTTGGCTGTTAGACCAGTCTTCGGGTCAACCGTGTTGGCTGTCACATTACGAGTGGTTGTCGGATCGTAGATTTCATTTCGAAAGACGGGCCGGCCCAACGCATCGGTACCAACTTGGGCCCCCAACCAGGAACTGAAATCGCCTGTTTTCATTGCCGCCGTCGGCAAGGACATTTTGCCGGCAAAGGCAAAACTGCGGAAACGATCGCCTTCATAGTTGAAGAAAAAGAAAGTGTGGTCCCTTCTAATCGGCCCGCCGATTGTCCCTCCGAAGTTGTTTTCCTTCTGGTTGTCCTTCTGACCGCCAAACGTGTCTACGAGCACACCAGCAGCGTTGAACATAGGGTTCTTGTTGTATTCAAAAAGCGATCCGTGAAAGTCGTTGGTTCCGGACTTGTAGCTGAAGTTGGCGATTCCGCCGCCTGTCTCACCGTATTCGGCAGAATAGTTGGACGTCTGGACCTTGAACTCGCCAATGGAATCTGTCCCCGGGCTGAATTCATCCAGGCTGCCTCCACTAAGGTCGTAACGGCCAATCGTGACGCCATCGATAAGAATCTCATGGCTGAAAAGCTGGCCGCCGTTAATTGAACCCGAGAATGTGTCGCCCACGGTTCCAGGCAAACTGCTAAAGATGAAAGTCTGAAGTTGCCTTCCGCCGTCACCAACTTCGATGGGCAGCGTTTCAAATTCCTGGGGACCGACCGAGGAGCTTACTTCTGCTGTTGAGGGCGTGAGCAACGGGGGGGCGGATGCAACCTCTACCTTTTCGGATTGACCGCCAACTTGTAGCGTAAGATCGACCGTAACTACCTGCGCGACCGGCACGACAATTTTGTCTGCTATTTCTGTTTTGAAACCTTGTTTTTGCGCTTCCAACCGATAGGTTCCGGGAGGAACTGCGACCCTGTAATAACCAGCGCTGCTCGTTGTGGCTGTCCACTTTACACCGGTCTCAACGTTCGTGATGGTCAGCGGCAAATCCGGAACAGCCGCCCCACTCGAATCCTGTATCGTCCCGGTAATCGCGCCAAGATTGCCCTGACCGTGGACAGTTCTGGCTGCGTAAACAAAGATTCCTAGAAGGACGCAAACCCAAGCCGCGATGCGCTTCAATGGACACCTCCTTGAACTGCCGCAAGGATTTAGCACAATAGGAAAGCAAACACAACAACAAACAAAAAACAAAATGAACAAAGAAAGCATACGAAAGCATTGACAGGGCCTATACTTTCGTTTGCTTTGACTCGGGGACCTGAAAACCGTATACTTTCGCTCCAATGGATACCGGTGCATGACTCCTAAACCCCGCCTTTTGACCGAACAGCGGCGACGAAACCTTCTGGATCTTGTCGATCAGCAAGGCCAAGTGACGGTAGCCGATATGGTTAAGCGCTTCACCATTTCGGCGGTGACTGTTCGCAGCGATTTGGACGCGCTTGCTTCGCTCGGAGCCGTGGTTCGATCACACGGCGGAGCTGTCCGGCGGCTAGAAGCTACGCAGGACTATCCCCTTCGCACGAAGGAAACTCTGCATCACGAAGAAAAAGTCAGAATCGGAAGAGCGGCCGCCGAATTGGTGCAACCTGGAGAGACCATCATTCTCGATTCTGGTACAACCACGGCAGAAGTGGCACGCCATTTGAAACGGTCGAAGACACAGCCTCTCACCGTCATCACCAATGCGTTGAACATCGCGATGGAGCTGGCCGATTTGACCGGCGTTACCTTGATTATGATTGGCGGATTGCTGCGCCCGGTGTCTTTTTCGTTCGTGGGACCGCAGGCGGAAGCGATGATGAATGAGTTTCACGCAAACCGTCTTTTCTTGGCGGTCGACGGCTTCGATTTAGAGAACGGCCCTTCCACGCCAGATGTGCTCGAGGCCCAGCTCAACAACGTGATGATCCGTTCGGCGCGCGAAGTGAACGTGGTTACGGACTTCAGCAAACTGGGCCGCCGCAGCGTTTCGAGAATCGGGCCGTATGATCGAATCCGGCGTTTAATTACCGACAACCGCGCTCCTCAGGAATTCACCGAAGGACTTCGCAAAAGGGGCATCGAAGTCATTGAGGTCTAGCCCGAGGCGTAGCCCCCGCGAGAGCCAAGCGGCTCAGGTGATAGGACATTCGCGTTTCCGGCGCAAGCAAGGCTTCCCGCAGTGACGCGTTTCCTTTCTGCGTTTCTCCGAGCGCAATTTGCAAAACCCCCGCAGTATAAAGCGACCAACCAGCGGAACCACTGGTTCGCGCAACGGATTCAGCTTGCGACAAGGCCGCGTTGAGACGCTCGCGCCACTTCGCTGGATCATAACCGTCTAGATTTCGAGCTGAAGCCCACGCCCAAACCATGTCCGAGGGCCCGGTCGCTTGAGCCGTCCGGCGAAACGATTCATCCGCGTCGTTCTTTTGCCCACATGCCAGCGACGCCTCACCGAGCAAAAACTTACTTCGCGCCGAATCCAAAAACGGCGCCAGCCCATCTTGCGTAAACACCATGCCGTTCACAGGAGAACCAATGGATTTCGAAACGCTGAGCGCATCTTTGCAGTGGTTTGTTCTCGCAAGTGCCAACGCCCGCTGCAGATTTACTTCGATCCACACCTGACGAACGTTTGTACCGCCTTCTTCTCGCCCAAAGAAGCGGTTTTTGAACAGGTCGACGGCCGCCTCATAGTTCCCCGCTTCCGCGCGACTCAAAGCCAGCTCATACACCAATGGAGTGGGCATGTGGCTCATATCGGGATAGCGCTCCAGCACTTTCACTCGGTCGGCTGTCGGTTTTCCAAGCAGTGTCATCGCAACTACAGCGCCCGAATAATTCACTGTGTTCAAAGGGTCGTTTGCGATTCCCTCCACGAAAGCATTTAGGGCGGCGGGGAATTCGTGTTTTATATGAAGCAAAGCCAGGCCAGTGCTCGCTTGCAAGACGGGGATTTTGGGGTTGAGTTCGCGGGCGCGATTCCATTCGGAGAGGGCTCTGTCGGTTTGCCCACGCGCAAAGTGCCACGTCCCCAAAAGGTAGTGCGCCGTTGCGTCTTTTTCATTCTTTCGTATAGCTGCTCGCAATGCCCGCTGTTCTTCGACGCGGTTTGGGAAAATGTACAGCGTCGAAAGGCGGGAGGCTTGCTCGTAGTCCTTTTCCGAAGACTCGCCAAGCTGCTCGCGGCAATACCCACGAAAGTAGGCGACCAGCGGATGGCTCTGCGGCGAAACGGAGCCAGGTTCAGCTTGATCGGGTTTTATCGAGGGATACTCTCTCGAGAGAACTTCTATTGCTTTTCTCGAAAGCCCCAGGCGCGCGTATTCGTAGGCCAGGTTCAAAACGCGATCGGGATCCCCAGTCAAATGTGCAAGATCTGGATTTCCGGCTTCTTCGCGGAGGAAATTGCTCAAAGGAAACCGCGCGAGCAATTCTTTGGCAAGAGTATCGGGTTCCTTAGCTTCTCGCAGCGCCTTTTGAACAGCCAACAGTTCTTCCGCGGCGCGCAGGTCTTCGGGAGCGGATTGCAAGCTCAGTGTCAGCGATTCCTTGGCTTGCTTCAATTTGCCAGACCGAGCATGCAGTTCCGCAAGGCGTACCGCGGCCGCAGCTCGAAAACCGGGCGGCCGCAAAGCCTCGCGGTAAGCGTCAGCCGCTTCTTCCTCTCGCTCGAGCCCGTCAAACGCAATTCCCAGATAGTAGGAGATTTCCGTGTCGCTGGTATTTCGGTTATGAACTTCAGCGAGGCGTGGCAG
>Ga0126369_10001687_pt1 | contig 15442 bp, 12 predicted proteins | sample PanSoiMetaPlot_1_FD_109646 | JGI IMG/M metagenome (GOLD analysis project Ga0126369, IMG submission 109646) | Tropical forest soil microbial communities from Panama - MetaG Plot_1 | ecosystem: Environmental > Terrestrial > Soil > Tropical forest > Bulk soil | place: Panama | collected 2016-02-17 | reverse complement strand
GCGCCGAGCGGTGGGCGGTTAAAGCCTGTCTCGTAAGCGAAGATCACGGCCTGAACCCTGTCGCGAAGGTCAAGCTTCATCAGGATGTGCTTCACGTGGGTTCTAATAGTCGATTCTTCGACGGCGAGCGTAGCGGCGATTTCGCGGTTCGATAAACCGCGAGCGATCAGCTCAAGGACTTCCCTTTCGCGAGGTGTCAGATCATCGAGCTTAGCCTGATCGCCAAGTTCTGGTGTTGGCTGCTGGGCCATGCGTTCGATCACGCGCCGGGTAACCGATGGCGAGAGCAGCGATTCGCCTGCAGCGATCGTGTGCACCGCCGCAATCAGCTCCTCTGGTCGTGTTCGCTTGAGCAGAAAGCCTGAGGCACCCGCGCGTAAAGCACCGAAGACGTAGTCATCTTGCTCGAAGGTCGTGAGGATCAGAACTCTTGCTCTCGGAGCCGTCCGCGACAGCTCGCGCGTGGCGCCAATCCCGTCAAGCTCAGGCATCCGAACGTCCATCAGAACTACATCAGGTGCCAGGCGGCGCGCTCGCTCGACCGCTTCGCGTCCGGTTGATGCTTGGCCGATGATTTCGATCTCAGGCTCCCCCGCGAGGAGCTCGACCAGCCCGGCCCGCATCAGGTGGTCATCGTCGACGATCAGTACCCGCGTCAAGCGACATGACCTCCATAGGGAATCTGAGCCCGCACCCGAAACATCCCGCTCGCGCATTCGGCGGCGAACTGGCCGCCGAGGAAGGTCGCGCGCTCGCGCATTCCAATCAGCCCGTGTCCCTCCCATTGCAGCTGCTCGCCTGCCAACACCGGGTTGGTGACAACGATCTGGACTGCTGTGTCTCCGAATGCAAGCTCGACCCTAGCGCGGCCCGCCCCGTGGCGGGCGGCGTTCGTGAGCGCCTCCTGCACGATCCGATACACCGCCTGATCAGCAGCCACCCCAAGTGGTCGCTGGGTACCTGATGTCTCGAATATGACTTCAAGGCCCGCGGCGGAGCGATCCGCGACCAGTGTGTCCAGAGACGCTAGACCGGGCGGGGCTTCGACCACTCCGTTCGCTGAGCTGCGCTCGCGGAGGGCACCAACGATCTGGTCGATCTCCCCGACCGTCTGCCGTGCCAGCTCCTCGATTGCTTCGAGGGCGGGGAGCGTGCGATTCGGGTTCTGCTGGTGCCGCAGTCGAGCTGTGCCAGCGCGGACCGCGATGAGACTGATCGAGTGGCCAGCCGAATCGTGGAGATCGCGGGCAATCCTCGCGCGCTCCTCCGCTACAGCAAGCAGGCGCTCGCGCTCGGCGCCCAGAGCACGCTGCTTAAGGACAGCGATCTGCTCGCGCCGCAGACGCGTTTGCTCGCCCGCGAACCACGCAATCGCCCACACGAGAGTAGTGTGGAACTCGACGATCGCAGGAAAACTTTTCTGAACCGCTGTCTCTGCGCTCAAATATGTAACCAACAGCGCCACGACGATTATCGTCTTGCGCCGTGCCGCGGGAGACTCTCGCTCGTGGCTCGCGGTCAACAGATAGAGAGCGGCAGTCAGGCCAAGCGGCACGTCAATCAAGTAACCAATGCCCGCCAGTGCCGCGCTCGCCACCGCAGTGACCGCAAACACCCCAAAAGGGAAGCGCCGCCACACGCTAAGCGGGATTGTTGCGCACCCCGTCAGCACAACGTAGGTAAGACTTAACTCCACCGATCCGGGGCGTGCAGCATGGAAGCCGACTAGCGAGCCGAAAAAGAGAGCAACTGCGAGTCCGATGTCAACCAGCGGCCCTAAACTCGGCCGGACCAAAGAAAATCTACTCGCCGTGGCGAAGGACGACATGGCGCTACAAGTATACCGCTCAGGACGCGCCCTTTGGCCTCCCCCTAAGGGGGGACTCATCTCCACTCAATGAGGATACAGAACTTCCCTCCTCAGGGTGTTTCGCCTCCCGCCCGCGCGTATTGAAATAGCCCCATGCATTTACAAATCCGCCGAACCTTTTCTCGGTGTCAGCTCATACGGCCTGCGGCCTTGGTAGCACTCCTAACTTTTGTGTTTCTCGTCTCCACGACAGCTGCCCTGGCGCAAGACACTACCGGCGTCGGCGCCGTCGCCGGTGTCGTCACCGGTGCCAATCGGCAACCCAGCGCACATGTCGTGATTTGCGTTGCCGAGACGACCCGTTGTGGGCTGACCGACGAGGCGGGACGTTTTCGGCTCGGCGATCTTCGCGCAGGGCGTTACACCTTGCAAATCACGCCGCCCGGTCAAGCCTCGATCTTGTCAGGCGAGGTTGAGATACGGGCAGGGCTGAATACCTCTTTAGAGATTGAGTTGCCAGTGCTGCAACCCTCTCATCAGACCATTACCGTCACCGCCTCAACTTTAGATCCTCCAGCCGAAATCAAGACCTCGGGTTTTCTCGTGCAGCCGGAGGCAGTACAAAACAGCGCCGGTTCGCTGCAGGACATCTCACGCTACCTGCAGTCTCTTCCAGGCGTGGTAGCGGGCGGCGAGGAAGAACGGAACGACCTCATCGTCCGCGGAGGCAGTCCGCTCGAGAATCTCTTTATAGTGGATAACATCGAAGTCCCGAACATCAACTCGTTCGCTAACTTCGCATCCGGCGGCGGGCTCGTGGGCATCCTCGACCCGGCCCTTCTGCAGGATGTTACCTTTTTGACTGGCGGGTATCCAGCCTCGTATGTCAACCGACTGTCGAGCGTCCTTCAGATCAACCTGCGCGAAGGAGACCGCGAGGCGTTTAAAGGTACTGCCACCGTGGGCTTCGCGGGGGCTGGCGTAATCCTGGAAGGCCCCTTTAGTAAGGGCAAGGGTTCCTGGATCCTTTCAGCCCGCCGTACGTTTCTCGACCTCTTCACGGACGACATCGGCCCTGGGGGCGTCCCGATTTCCTACTACATAAATTTGAAGGCACTGTACGATCTCACGCCGCGCGACCGCGTCTGGCTCGTCAATCTCACCGACATCGATCGTATACACATTGGTCTCCAGGGCCGTCCACTCGACGATCCCACCGTCATTAAAGAGGACATCGAGCAGGACATTGTGTCCCGGAGTTCGCGCTATGCAACCGGCGCGAACTGGCAGCACATCTTCGGGGAACGCGCAGTCGGGCTTTTTGGTGTCACCTACTCGGACGCTCGCCCGAACTTCATCGTCAAAGATCTTCTGAAGCCGGGAACTCCCATCGTCTACGACGACCATTCTCAGGAACGGGAACTCACCTTCAAGTACGACCTGACCGTCGAAAAAGTCCCCCTCTTTGGTAAAGTGCAGGCCGGCGTAAGTGTCAAGCGGTTCGCGCTCAACTATCAGACGAGTTCTCCTCTCGGCCAAGACAACCCGTACTCGCCGACTCCCGATTCAAACCCCTTCGAATTGAGTCGGGCTTTTTCTGCCTATCAGCCCGGAGCTTATGTTCAGGCAACGCGAAACATTACGTCGAGACTGAACGTCACACTTGGCGGGCGCTTCGACGACTACGAATATATCGGGTCAAATCGCTTTAGTCCCAGGGTAGCGGCGAGGTATAGGCTCTCGCGCCATGTAGCCTGGACTGCCAGCTACGGACGCTACTTCCAACAGGCACCGTTTCTCTTTCTTAGCGCCTTTCCTGAGAATCGGAGACTCCTGCCTCTCAGCTCGATGCATTTCGTTACGGGGCTAGCCTACACCGCGAATCCTCAATCGAAACTGAGCGTCGAGGTCTACAGGAAGAACTATCGAGACTATCCTGTCTCAGCACAATTCCCCACACTGTCGTTGGCGAACTTGGGCGACACGTTCGACCCAACGCAAAGTCTTATGCCGCTGGTGAGCGCTGGTCGCGGGCAGGCGGAAGGCGTCGAGCTCTTCGCTATGCGACGCTCGACGAAGTGGAATGCGCAGGCAAGTCTAGCGTGGTCGCGGACACGGCACGCTGGACTTGACGGCGTTCTGCGGCCAGGATCATTCGATTCTCCCTTCGTCTTCAACCTTCTGGCGGGGCGTCGTTTCCAGCAGAGGTGGGCTGTATCGGGAAGCTTCAAGTATTTGTCCGGACGACCGTACACTCCGTTCGACGAAACCCTGTCGCGCCAACAAGGCCGCGGCATCTTCGACCTAACGCGCGTTGATGCTCTGCGTGCCCCAGCGTACTTCCGCCTCGACCTCCGCGTTGATCGCACTTGGACCGTCCGCGACAAACCGCTGACGGTGTTCTTTGGTGGGCAGAACGTAACGAATCGTCAAAACCTACTTCTCAATATCTGGAACCGAACCACGAACACGACTCAGCCTCTAAAACAACAGGGGTTCTTTCCAGTGTTGGGGCTCGAGTGGCGTTTTTTCTGAAGCGACACAATGCCTTCAGGTGCTCGAGGCAAAAAACTTCACCCGTCGGTTGCTGGTCGCGACGTCACAGTTACGCGAAGTCCGGTTACCAAGATGACCATGCGTCGGCAATAGCGCACGAAGAACCATTCTCATGACGATGACACCCCGCCTCCGTAAGTTCGCACTCACTACGCATGTCGCTTGCTCGGTTGGCTGGCTCGGCGCCGCCGCTGGATTCCTAGTCCTTAGCATTGCCGGCCTGACCAGCCATGATCCTGAAGTCGTGCGCGGCACCTATCTCTCGATGGATCTGATCGGCTTGTATGCCATCGTCCCGCTCAGTCTTACCGCGCTCGCGACCGGAGTAGTCCAAGCACTAGGCACCCATTGGGGCTTGCTCCGGCACTATTGGGTCCTGGCGAAATTCTTGCTTGCTCTGCTTGCCACTTACGCCTTGCTCATGCACCAATTCTCGGCCGTGGCCCAGGCGGCGAAGCTCGTGTCAAATGCTGCGGCACCAACACTGCCCAGCGCCGAGCTCCGTCCGCTAGGGACAGAACTCTTGGGCGATGTTAGCGCCGCCGTACTGGTGCTGCTCGTCATAACGACATTGTCCGTGTACAAACCATGGGGACTGACACGTTACGGGCGGTGTAAGCAGCAGGAACGTGGTAAGGCACCGAAGCAACCTGACACCGAGACTCCGACTCCAGTGGGGTTCAAGCTCCTTCTATCAGTCACCGGTGCGCTCGCGGCGTTGTTCAAACTCGTTCTGCACGTCACCGGCCACGGTATTCACCGGGGTCACTGACCCACTAACCCAGAGAGCCTATGGCGGAGCCGCCAGCTCAGGTAAACTAGAGTTAAATGGTTCTTGGGTGGGCCGATACGTCCTCCCTTGAGCTGTACAACAAGGACAGCATTAAGGTTCAATGTTTCCTGGCGTTGAGCTGCGGCTGTGAACAGCCGGCTGCTGGAGGCGCTGGAGAAAGACGGCCGGGTGTTTCTGTCCGGCACAGGATCCATGGAAAGAAAGTGCTTCGGGCGTGCAGTGTAAATCACCGGTTGAGCCGCGAGGATGTGGACTATCTTTTGGATGTGATCCGGGATGTAGGCCGTCTCTTGGTCGGCAAAGCCCAATCCGTTTGACACTATGGACAAGTGCCCACGGAGATTGGAATGTCAAACATCCGAAAAAAGACGATCGCAGGGCTGAAGCGAGGGGACACTTTCACTGCTTCATGCACATTCACGGAGCACGATGCGACAGCGTTTGCGGACATCGGCAGAGACTATAGCCCTGTGCATTTTGATCTTCCCTTCGCAAAGGCGAAGAATTTTCAGGCCCACTTTGTCAGGGACTCTTGGTTGCCAGCCTACTCACTGAGATCGGCGGACAAATTGGGTGGTTGGCAACGGAAATGAATTTTCGTTTCAAGAAGCCGGTATATTTTGGAGACACAATAGAATGTCGTTTCACCATCACTCAGCCTGATGACCGCAACAGAGCCAAAGCTGAGGTGGTGTTCAAGAACCAGAAGGAGACAGACCATGTCGGTCACTGGTTGCCCTCGCCTCGCAAACCCGTACTGCTTCGGTCGCTTGACCTGCCGTTTCAACCCATTACAAACGCAAGCAGGTCGGCATTCAGTCGATCCGCATGGGTGATCGGCAAACCGTGCGCCGCGCTCTCGTAAACCTTGAGTTGGCAGCCGCGAATCAGCGGCACAGTCTTGCGTGCCGTTAAGTCAATTGGCGTAGAAGCATCGTTGTCGCCGTGAATGAGCAGGGTTGGAACGGAAATCGTGCGCAGCTCCGGCCGAAAATCCGTTTCGGTAAACATCCGATGGAGGTCGAGCATTGTTTTCAGGGAGCATCCGTCCACCATCATCCTCACCCACCATTCCACGATTTCTGCCGAGACCGCGTTCTTGGGAGAGCCGAAAAACGCTGGCGCAGCCGCGGCGATGGGATGCGGGCGATCCTTGCTTAACTTCTTTCGCACGGCCTCCAGAGCGGCTTTGTCTACGCCGTCGGGATTGTCTTCCGTCTTCAAGAGGAAAGGCGTAATCGTGGAAACCAGGACCATTCGAGCGACTCGGGTTGTGCCATGACGCGATAGATAACGTACAACTTCACCGCAGCCCATCGATTGGCCTACTAGCGTGATATCGCGCAGTTCAAGTTGTTCGATGAGTGCCGCGAGATCATCCGAAAGCGTATCGAAGCTGTACCCAAGGCCGGGCTGGCCGGAGCGCCCGTGCCCGCGCCGGTCGTATCCAATGCATCGCAATCCTTGGCCAGCCAGGTCTGCCATCTGGTATTCCCACCAGTCCGAATGAAGCGCAAACGGTGCCACAAAAACGACTGGCCTACCCTTGCCCCAATCCCGAAAGAACAAGCTGGTGCCGTCTGCTGTCTCGACAAATTGGCTGCTCCTGCCTTTCTCTCCCACTCCGTTGTATTTTTCAGCGGCTCTCAGCTCCTCCGCCCCGCCAATGGCAAACACTCGCGCACCTGCCGCCATTGCCACAATTGACTGAAGTAAGTTCCGTCTGTGCATTTTCGTCCCTCCGCGCAAAGTATTCCGTGCGCGGAAGGCATTGTCCATGACCTCAGAGGTCATGGTGACAGTGCGTCGAAAGCTTTGTCAGGAGCCAATTAGAAACGATCGTGTGGGCTCATCGGCAGGGAAAAAACTCTCGATGCGCAGCTCTTGCAGCGCTACGTCCTGTGGCGTGCCGAACGTGGTGATTGTGGAAAATAGCCGCAGCGTGCGGTTCTTGTATTTGTAGTTGATGGTTAGAAACGGAAGCGGGCTGCCTTCCAAATTCAGCGTATTCCATCGGCTCGGCACGCCGGGATAAGCGAGAAGTTCCTCGGGGAAATCCTTCATCGTTTTGTCCCAAGGATCTGCCGCGACCTCGCGATGCACCCGCTGAAGGAGGCGCGACGCGACGCTCTCCCAATCCTCGATGAATGGCCTCAGCCCCCGCGGATGGAAAATAAGACGGATCCCGTTGCGAGGCGAAACCGAATTGCATTCAGGAAAGAGCGCCAGAAAACGCCGGGCCGCCTGGTTCGCCTTGGGCGTGTTCCAGTATCTGCCCACTACTACCGCGGGATACGGCTCCTGCTGTTTCAAAAGAAACTCGACCGCCTGTCGAGCCACTTCCATCTCCGGCTCATCAAGCTGGGTCTGACGGTACAAGGGGGCATAGCCGGCTGCCAGTAACAGAGCGTTGCGCTCGCGCAGAGGTACCTGCAGGGCTTCGGCTAGTCGCACGACCATTTCCTTGCTCGGCTGTGCCCGACCCGTCTCAAGGCAACTCAAATGCCGTGTCGAGATGTCCGCGTCGAGAGCCAGGTTGAGCTGACTCACGCGCCGAACCCCGCGCCACCGGCGCAACACCGCACCGAAGTTTCCTTTGGCGGTCGGAGGCGAACACGCGGTAGAAGAGGAACCCACAGCCCGAAATTATAGAGAGTGTTGACCGCGCGCAACCAGGAATTTCGGGCGCTCTAAAGGCCCGTTCCCCAGCCTTCGTATGCGTCTTCGTGAGGACTCGCCAGTCGAACAATCTCGTCGATGAATTCCCGTCGCTCTCTTCGGTTTCAAAGGGTGCAGCTTTTTCTTCGGCCTGTATGCTGTCTAGCCCCTCAATACAATTCACTACTACTCATCTACAACCGATGTAGGTGCGCCACACTGATCAACATCATGATGGTGCTCTCGCCACGCGAGATCCGACTCGAAGAATTCAAGCGCCGCTTCGACGCGCGGTTCATCAACCGGTTCGAAGCCGTCGAGCAGGGGACGCGATACTCCATCGTCGCCGACGTCCAGCTCAAAGGGATGGCGCGCGCTGGCTCCTCTGGTCCCTCCGATCGTGCGCGCGCGGTTGAACGGATTCGTGCTCGAGCCGATGCGGGCTGCTGCCGCCAGCGGGTTGCGAAGGCAACAGGCCGCGCGTCCTAGCACAGGCAGTAACCAGGATTAGGATCCAGTTTGGGGCGCAGGCCGTCTGTCCATTTCAGAACCGGAGGTTGTACGGCTTGCGTCTGCGCCGTCAACAGGACTTCTGGAGCGGGCGATGGGAATCGAATTGCATCCCAAACTTCTAAGCCTCATCGAAACAAGGTGTTTACCCGCCGCTCTATGAGCCAATTGTTGCCAACAAAGAAAGTCGGCTGTTCATGGATTGTGCGGTAAGCGGAATTACCCGGAGTCTGGCTTCTGGCATAATCTCCATTCATGAAAGTTGCTGGTGGCCTTCTGATTTTATTTCTGGGGAGCGCGTTCCTTGCCGCCAGACCAGGCCCCCAGGACAAAAACACTCAGCCGCAATGCATCGCCGTTGCCACCTCCTTCTCTTTGAGAGCAGGTGGTAGTTTTCGGCAGCCGATCGGCGATTTTGTATTCCAAGTAGAACCCTTGGAATCTACTGGTTGGCTGTTTTCGGTCCAAGACGCTAAGGGTCACGATGTCCTTTACCCTGTCAATCCGCCGCTGCGCTTAAACGCATCTCAGACTCTTGGTGCCGGTTACGGTAGTAAGGCGAAACAGTCGCTGAGCTACAGTCGAGAACTCCTTTTCTTGTTGAAGGAGTCCGACTATGCCACCCTTTGGCCTTATGTTGAACATGCGCTATGGCCTTACAACGCGCCCGATCCGAATCATGCAGCTGAGGAATATTTCAGTGAGCTCGACAAGCTCAGCACGGGTCTGCTCAGCCTAGCAGTAATTCGTTCGGATGTTTCAGAAAACGACGAAGTTCGTTCCGCTGAATTCAAGGCTCAATTCACCGTTGCTGCTTGGTTTCACTTTAATCCCTCACTCGCGCCTTACGTTGTGACTTGCCCGGCATCTACACTGCCGATTGGACAACGGCTTCCTGCGCGTATTCCACGAGCCGACCCCGCAAAGTACATGAGCGTGCGGGACGCTGCGCTTTGGAAGAACCCGTTTCTGACGATCACGCGTGATGGCTTTGATGTCCGTTTCCAAGGGGGTCGGGTGTTTGGGCCGCTATCTGTGCTCGCTCGAACTCTGGTTGGCCTCCCTGACTCGGCATGGCCTTACGGGCGGGTGATTGCGGGGGCAGAAAACGGAGTGCGAGCCGCCGGTGATGCGGATGACGCGGCAATCAAGAGGAACAGAGAGGAAGCCGATAAGATTTTGAGAGAATTGGGGCTGGTAATTGACTGGTGGCCGTCCGCGTGAAGAGGGGGCCAGCGTACGCGAGAGAAAGGCGGCTAGAATTTTGGGAGCAAACCTCAGGGCACCATACGATAAACGCCCATCTATTGGACAGGAGGCGGATCGTCAAGAAAGAACGGGCAGGGGGAATCGAACCCACGTCCGAAGCTTGAAGCGACCGAACGTCCTAGTTTGCGCACCACCAGCAGTCCGGTAGCTCACGCCGCGTCAGCGGCCGGAGCGAGTCGCCCTGGTCCAAAACTGGTCCAGAACTCAGGTTAATTCGGGTCAAATTGAAGGTTGCAGCGGGGTAAGGGCAATGCATTCAACAGGACTTACGATCTGACCTTCAAGCTCATAACCCGAAGGTCGTCAGTTCAAATCTGACCCCCGCAACCATTTATCGTGCTGATTGCCACAAGGGCTTGCTGTCACGCTGTTGCCGCCAGTCCAAGACGTCCCGAGGACTCGTTCCCGTATTTCCAATTCGGTGATTTCCTTTTTCTCTTTTTGTTGGGACTGCCTGAGTGTACTCGCCTTTTCTCGAAAGCATAAAGGTATCGAAACAATTAGTATTACGAGTGAGTGAACCTCTCAACATTAAATTGTCCCCGAATTGTCCCCGAGCGAGTCGAAAAGAGGCGAAAGAAGCGAAACTGAAGCGAACAAAGAGAAACGGAAACACGTTGAAAAATAAGGGGCTTACTGATTCTGAGGGATTTAGGAGATTCCTGCGTTTAGATTAAAAGGCCGCCGCTCTACCACTGAGCTACGCCCCTAAACTCTTACCGGACAAAGCGTTGGAATTTCGCCAACCAGCTTGCGATCCGATTCGTGCACAGGCGGATCTTTCGCCAAATGCTAGACTGTTGAATATACAGCGCAATTCTTGTCAGCGAAACCCTTCAATCTTAGCATCCTTCGGCGAATGCTCAAACCGACGCGGAATGCTGGCTTCAAGAGTGGCCGTTCCTGCTATTCACCAAACGCCGCGTAACAAACGAATCTCATCGCTATGAGACGGTGAACGCGCAACCTCCAGGGCCTTGATGAAATTCTGACCTCTCCCTAACGCCTTCCTTACGCTTCGCGCAGCATCCTTGACCTGTTATTTACTTGCCCATTGAGCGGCATGAAGAGGTCAACTTTGTTGGACCTGATTTTTATCGCGGCGACTGCTCTGTTTGTGGTTTTCGGCATCTTGTACGTGCGCATATGCGAAAAACTGAGAGGAACGAAGTCGTGAGTCTTGAGAATGCCGCGCTGCTGCACGCAGAAGGGTTGGGTCTATTTAACTCAAAGCGCCCACGTCGTCACGGTTCGCGTGGAAGACCTGCCGGTGCGCGACACGGAGTTTTCGTTAGGGACAGGTTATTCGCGCTGTGAGGAGACGCGAAGGCGAAGGTCAGCGCGCATGCTGCCTTTACTCAAACCAGGAAACCTCTATCTAACCCATAAATTGGTTTGGATCTATTTCATTTGGATATTTCAGCTTGACATCGGCTGGCTTCTTGGACTATTTAGCCCACCATAAGCGCCATTCGTTGGATCCCCTAAGGGGTGGGGGAGCGTTCGGGCTCGAATGTCGCGAGTCTCATGAGAAGGTCTGCCTCAGGGCTCAGGGGCCAGCCGGTAGCATCCGATGAAATCCTGTTTGAACCTCGGGCAGAGAAATGGAGGCGCAATGCATCACATGCGCAGCAGCATCTCCTTTTCCGCGCTTACGATAGTCGCGACTCTTTTTGTGGCGGTAATTCTCGCAGCTGCGCAGGAAGCGTCCGCCCAGGCAACAATCTCGGCCGGAAGCGTCCAGGGAGCGATTGTGGATCCGAAGGGCGCAGTCGTCGTCTCAGCAAAGGTGACGATCACCAACAAAGACACAGGCCAGAAACTGGAGCCGGAGGTGACGTCGGCCGGAACCTATAATTCCGGTCCCCTGCCCCCGGGGCGATATTTGGTTCGGGTGGCGGCACAAGGATTCAAAACTGTCGAGCAAACTGTGGAAGCGGCCGTTGGCATAATCACGTCTGCGAACGTGACACTTGAACTGGGCTCAGAGAATACTGTGGTCACCGTAGAAAGTTCCGCAATTGCCGTGAACACGGAACAAGCAACGGTACAGGGAATACTCTCTGCCCAACAGATTGAGAATTTGCCAGTCAATGGAAGAAATTTCCTGGACCTCGCGCAACTCGAGCCGGGCGTTCAGATTCAGGACGGCGCCAATTTCGACCCTACCAAGAATGGGTTTTCGTCGGTCTCTTTCGCTGGGCATTTCGGGAGAACGGCTCGCATTGAAGTAGACGGGATTGATATCAGCGACGAAACCGTCGGGACCACCACGCAAAATATCCCGCAGATCGCAATCGGTGAGTTTCAGGTGGGCCAATCGAATCTCGATCTATCGACGGAGCTTACATCCACCGGCACGATCAACGTCGTGACGCGCTCGGGCGCGAATGACGTCCACGGCGAAGGGTTCTTCTATTGGAGGGGCGACAGCGTCGCAGCCAAACAGAGCCTGATTCCCGTACCCTTCGATCGCAAGCAATATGGAGTGCGCTTGGGCGGGCCAATCCTGAAGGACAAACTGTTTTTCTTCGGCGGGCTGGAACGGACTCACCAGGACTTACAGGCAGCGCAGGTATTCCCTGCTCCTTTCAATACCTTTAACGGCAATTATAACTCGCCCTTCCGGGACCTGGAGCCGATTGGAAAGCTGGACTGGCAGGCGAAGCCCACCGTGAAACTGTTCTACCGCTTCTCTTTTGAGCAGAACAGCGTGGTGCGCGGTTTCATTCCGAATACCTTTACTCCGTTCAAGAACGTGGATCACACGCCCGTTCACGCGGCGGGAGTTGACTTCAACACTGGACGTTTTTCGCACAACATCCGCTTCGGCTACACCAAATTCAAGAATGGAATCGTGGACGCCGTGCTAGGTACGGGGATTACGGATCCCGCTCCGGGGATTGCGATCGCCATTGGCGGCGACATTTTCTGTTTGGCCGCGGGTGTAGACTCCTTCTGCTCTGGCCCCAATTTCTTGGCGCCGCAGAAGACCTTTCAAAGCAACAAACAGACGAAATACGACGGCAGCATTAGTTTTGGCCGACACACCCTCCGCTACGGCGCTGGTGTGAACCGAATTCAAGGAGCCGTCTTTGCGGCCTTCATTGGGACGGCGCCCATCGTAACTTCTTTTACTCCTATCGCCGGCAATTCCGACCCGCTGACGTACCCAGCGAACGCCATAGCAATCGGTAATGGCCAAGGTTTCTTTACCGAAAAGCCCGGATTCGGTTTCCCGGCGGGAGGATCGTCGGATACTCGATTCACTGCCTATTTCGGGGATCAGTGGAAGCTGCGTTCCAACCTAACGGCTAGCATCGGTATAAGGTATGTGCGCGACACCGGACGGACGGACAATGACATTGCTCCGATTCCATGCTCCGCCTCTATCCTGAATTGCAATGGCAACTTGCTCGATCAGTTTGGACCTGGGTTGGGCGGGCGTATACGGCAGCCAAACAAGAACTTTGGCCCGCAAATTGGGCTGGCGTGGGACCCTTGGAAAAACGGAAAGACCGCAATTCGAGCGGGGTTTGGTATCTATTACGAGAATGCCATCTGGAACAACATTCTTTTTGACAGGCCACCTCGACTGCAAAAGGGAATTTTCTTTGGTATTCAAGAGGTCTGCAGCCAAGGCGGAATTGCCATGCCCAACGGGACATTGCAAACAACGATTAACGGTAAAGACATCGCCACGCAGGTTTGTGGCCAACCCATAGGAAGCATAACGGCTGACGCACAAGCCATAGAAGCGGCGCTGCAGCAGGCAACGCTAGCGGCCGGAGCGCAGAGCAACTCCGGGTTTATCGGCAACCTTCTCGCGGATTCGTTCAACAACACCGGAACCGAACTGCTAGCGCCGAGCTACCGCACGCCATATTCCATGCAATTCAACCTTGGCGTGCAGCGGGAACTACGTCCAGGCACGGTGTTGACCGTGGATTATATCCGTAACGTTGGTTTGCATAGCCTGCTCGGCTACGACACGAACCACGTAGGCGATGCGCGATATCTCAACGTAAACGCCGCGCTGAACGCTATCTCAGCAACGAACAGCGCCTTTGGATGTGGGACAGGGACTGATACGGCTTCCATCAATTGCGCAATCAATGGAGGAGCTACAATCTTTGACTACGCTGGTAATGGTTTGGATTCGGGATATGGGTTCCTCGGCAGCCTCGGCGCTCCTGCGGTTGGTCTGACGCCGGATACGGGAGCTGCTTTCGCAGGAATCAACCCAAATGTTGGGGCAAACCAGATGCTCTTTCCCATCGGGCGGTCCGCGTACAACGGATTGCAAATGAAACTCACGTCGCAGAAAGCCGACCCTGTGCCCGGCATGAAAAGAGTGAACTTCGTCGTTTCCTACGCGCTCTCGCGGCTGTCGGCTATGGCGCGCGACGGAGACTTCATCAACAATGCTTTCAGTTTCACGAATACCGGTCTCCGAGGACCCAACGGTCTGGACCGTAGGCATCAGCTTTCGGGCGGCGCAACGATCGACTTCAAATACGGGGCCTCAATGAGTTTCATCACACACTGGTACAGCTCGCTGCCGGCAAACTTGTTCCTGCCCTCGCCGGCCAACGGCATGTCGGGAGCCATCTTTACTTCTGACCTGGACGGCGACGGATCCCTGGCAGGCAACACTAGCGGCCAGTCTGGCGATTTGCTACCGGGGACGGGAATCGGCTCCTTCGGGCGGGACGTAGGCGTGACAGGATTGGCCCGCTTGATCAGCCAGTGGAATTCAAGTGGCGCGGGGAAGCTGACTCCCGCTGGCCAAGCGTTGGTGGGAGCGGGCCTCTTCACGCAAGCGCAATTGGTCGCTCTTGGCGCGGTCACTCCCCCGATTGCCGCTCCGCCAGCCGCTGAGGAAGGCCTCGGCAACATGTTTGCCTTTGACCTGAAACTTGGTTGGAAGATTAAGCCAGCCCATAAGTGGGAACGGCTGACCGTCGAGCCTCAGGTCAGCATTTATAATCTCTTTAACAAGCAGAACTTCGATTCGCCAAGCCAGCCTCTGAGCGGGATTCTGAATGGAGTGCCTGGCACGTTGAACGGCACGACGCGCGGGGATCGCTCGAACCTGGTAGGGCTGGGCTCCGGCGTTTTTGCGCTGGGCGCACCGCGCTCCATGGAGTTTGGCTTCAAAATAGTATTCTAGGCAACGCCGAAGGTTTGAGAACTGTTTGGGTAAAGGCGCAGTACGCCCTGTCGTTCGCCAAAAACCCGGCCGACTTTAGAATCAACAAGATACGGAGCGGCTTCGTAACATTGTCACATGGAGGAATTCCGGTCGGAGGAGCAAGTGCTAGGGTTTTGGCGAGGCACAGGAGGCAACGGCCGCTAAGTCATTGATTTCAGAGCCAGCCGGAGTTTTGGCGAACCACAGCCCAGATCCCACCGGCTGCAGCCCATATATATAAAGGACGGAGCGCTCCGACGCGCTTGCGCAACGGCAACATTGAATCAATTAGGCGGCCCGCTCGTAGCGATGGTGCAGCCCTCCAAGTCGTGGGCGAGACACAACCCTCGAAAATCAGCAGAATACCCCTTTCTGCCCTCGTGTAACTTCGGATTAGTAATTCGCCACTGACAGGCTGTTCGCGACGGGAATTCAGGCTTGACACGCAATATCGCAGGCAATATCCTATCCTTGAATGAGGGCATATGTGTTGGACACGGATGTGCTTGTGGCCGCGTTCCGTAGCGACACTGGTGCGTCGCGCAAAGTGCTGGAGGCGGCGCGGACTCGGCGGTTCAATTTGCTCTTGTCGGTACCTTTAATGCTGGAATACGAAGCAGTTCTAACCCGCCCCGAACACCTCGCGGCAAGT
>Ga0126369_10001686_pt1 | contig 15448 bp, 18 predicted proteins | sample PanSoiMetaPlot_1_FD_109646 | JGI IMG/M metagenome (GOLD analysis project Ga0126369, IMG submission 109646) | Tropical forest soil microbial communities from Panama - MetaG Plot_1 | ecosystem: Environmental > Terrestrial > Soil > Tropical forest > Bulk soil | place: Panama | collected 2016-02-17 | reverse complement strand
GGTCGCTCGCGCGATCGTCGAGCCGATGAACCCATTGCGGCAACTTCGTGCAGAAAACTTCCTCGTCGTCGGCGCCGGTACTGTTCTTCTCTCGGTGATTGCCTTCACGGCGCACGCAACTTCAAAGATTGGAGCACGGACCAACGCAGTTGCGGTCTATGTCGCTTGGACCGCGCTCGCGCTTGCGTCCGCTTCCCGTCTTCGCACCTCGATTTCATCGGCGGTGGTCTTTGGCGTCCTCGTGCTCGCGATGCTGTGGCGCATCGGTTCTGCGCGAAAGCGCAAAGCCGCTCAGGCAGGGGTGCTCAATCACGTTCCTTAGAGTTCCGCAGGCGTTTCTCGAAGAAGACGCTGGTGGCGATGGACGATGACGGCATTGTGGCATACGCGCCAAAAGCCTCGCAGCGTTCAAACCCGGTGCGTTCATAGAACCGGATCGCGGCAAACTGACGATCTCCTGTCTCCAACCGCAAGAGGACGAGACCGGAGTCGCAAGTCTCCGTCTCGATCTGTGCGAGGAGCGCATCCGCAACGCCGCGACCGCGCGCGCCATCTCGTACGTACATCCGCTTGACCTCGGCGAACTCAGGGAAGAGCGCGACGCCTCCACAGCCCACCGCCTCACCGTCCAACCGCGCCACGAAGAACCGGAGGTGAGGCTGGAAAATCGCGTCCAGCGACAGTCCGTGTCGTTGCTCAGGTGGATACTCCGCCGAAAGCACCCCTTCGAGCTCGCCCACCAGCGTCCGCACTTCTTCGGTAGCGCTCACCGCCGGTTCGATGGTGATCGTCTCCACACGTCCAATCTAGCACCCGGGGCTTTCGCCCTGCACGCGATGGTAGTTGGCCCTCCGCGGCTCCGCGCCGGTTATTTCTGGATGTGCTTCGGATCCATCCAGAGCACTTCCCAGTGGTGACCGTCGGGATCGTAGAAGCTCGAGGCGTACATGAAGCCGTGGTCTTGCGGAGGCATGGCGTGCGTCCCGCCATTGGCCACGGCCTTCTTCACCAGTGCATCCACCTCGGCGCGACTCTCGCAGGAGAGTGCCAGCAGCGCTTCGTTGTGGGTGGCGGTATCGCAGAGGGACTTCTTGGTGAAGGTCCGGAAGAACTGCTCGCCGAGCAGCATCACGAAGCCTTCTTCACTCAAGACCATGCACGCTGCCTTGTCGTCGGTGAACTGCGGGTTGAACTCGAAACCGAGCTTGCTGAAGAACTCCTTGCTGCGCTTCAAGTCCCGAACAGCGAGGTTGACGAAGATCTTACGAGCCATGCTTTTCTCCAAGGTGCGGGGTCGTAGGGTTAAGCGGATTCGTATGCGCGCGTCAGTTTCGCGATGTCGAGCTTGCCCATTTTCATCAGGGCTTCCATCACTCGCCGCGACCCTGCGGGGTCAGTACCCTGCAGTAACCGTTGGAGGCCGACCGGAACGATTTGCCACGACAAACCGAATTTGTCCTTGAGCCAGCCGCACCGTGAGGGCTCCCCGCCCGCGGAGAGTCTCTCCCACAGCTCGTCCACCTCGCGTTGGCTTTCGCAGTTCACGAGCAGCGAGATCGCCTCACTGAACTTGAATAGAGGACCCCCATTCAATGCCACGAATTCCTGGCCCTCGAGTTGAAACTTGACCGTCATCACCGTTCCCTTGGGTCCAGGCCCAGAGTCGCCATAGCGGGCGACGGCTAGGAGCTTCGAGTTCTTGAAGATCGAGACGTAGTAGTTCGCGGCTTCTTCGGCTTGGTTGTCAAACCATAAAAAGGTGGTGATCTTTTGCATTGGGATGCTCCTTGCTATCGACGTTTGGTGGCCTTCCTGTTCGGGCGCGCGAGGGTTTCCTTCTCGCGGAACTTCGCGATCTGCTCGATGAGCCTCACGGGAACCGGCTGCGAGAGTGGGAAGCGAATCGTGCCTTTGCTCACTTCATAGGGTGCGAGATCTTCCTTGAACGCTTCCACCACGCCCGGGCTCGCGGGATAAAGGGAGTAGTGTTCCTTCCAGCCGGCGAAGTAGAGCACGATTCCACTGCTCAGCCTGTATGCGGGAATCTTGTAGCTGATCACTTCGGCCGCGGCGGGGAGCGCTTTCTGGAGGGCGCTGCGAACACTCCGCAATGCCACTTGTACGCCCTCTGGCTGCGAAGCGATGTATTCGTCTACAACGTTTTCCTCGTTCTTGGCCACGGTGCCTCCAAAAGAAAGATGCTCTTTGGACTGCCGCAGCGGTCAAAAATCATCGGTGGACACCGACGCTCGCTCACCCTTCTAGCGTGGCAGCGCCGGTGGCAGGCCGAAGCGCGGGAAAAGCGTCTGCGTGTCGAGGAAGAACGTCAGCTTCGCAATCCGGTCGCCCGCAAATTCCAGCACGGTTAGCGACCAGGGCATGAAGCCACCGTCCGAAGCGGGCTTGTACTGCCCGAACGCCGGTGATGCGCAGGCCGCGGTAGGAATCAAACGCGATCCCCGGCAGCCAGCGCCCCGACCCAGCATCCAAGAGCGGATCGACGCAGTCCCGCGCAACCACAGCGTGTAAGGAGGCATCGACATGATGGCGTCGTCGCGGAGCAGGGCTGTGAGCGCGTCCATGTCGTAACGCTCGAAGGCGGAGACATAGAGCTCGACCAAGGCCGCCTGTTCTGTCGATAGTGTCGGCTTACTCTCGCCCAGCTCGCGCTCGGCCATCGTAGCGCGAGCCCGTTGCAGCGCACTGTTGACGGCCGCGACGCTCATGTTCAGCGTTTCGGCGATTTCGCTTGCGGACCAATCCAGTACCTCGGCGAGGATCAGTGTGGCCCGCTGGCGCGGGGGCAAGTGTTGGAGTGCAGCCACAAAGGCTAGCCGGATGCTCTGGCGCAGAGCGGCCAGCTCGGCGGGGGTTGCGTCGGCCGGAATCGCACGTGCGTCAGCAACCGGCTCGAGCCAGTGGGTGCGGGGTCGTTCCTCGAGTGGATCCTCGACCGTCCCGACTGGACCTTCCTCCAGCGGCCGCACTCTCCGGGAGCGATCCGACAATGTGTCCAGGCAGACGTTGGTGGCGATGCGATGAAGCCAGGTGCGAAGCGAGGAGCGTCCGTCAAAGCTCCCCATGGATCGCAAGGCGCGCACGAGGGTTTCTTGCACAGCGTCGTCGGCATCCACTGCTGAGCCGAGCATGCGGTAGCAGTGGCCGGTGAGCGCGACGCGATGTTCGTCGAGGGCTGCGAGATTTCCAGTCATTGAAAAGCGAGTGTAACAAGTGGTTGATCGACGGGCCACGCGGACTCTCGCGAGTTGGCTCAGTGGGTGCAACCGCTTGGTTTGTTCGACAAAGAACTGCCTGCATATTTTTGATCGATGATTTTTGGTGCGCCGCCCAGTCTATGGGTCGAACTCAAGCCAAGGAGAAAAAGAAATGTCCGATCGCAAATTGATTCCGGGGAAGTTCGTTTGGTTCGAGCATGTCTCGAGAGACGCGAAGAAGGCCCAAGCATTTTACGGCGAAGTGCTCGGGTGGAAGGTCCAGCCATTTCCGATGGGCGAGCTCAGCTATGACATGATCTATGTGGGCGACACCATGATCGGTGGCTATGCATCCCCTCGGAGCGACCGCCAGCCACCACACTGGATTTCGTATGTTTCGGTCGAGGATGTGGACGCGGGCGCGAGAGCCACAACCGCCAAGGGCGGCAAGGTTGTGCAAGCACCCTTCGACATCCCGAACGTTGGCCGGGCGGCGCGGATTGCCGACCCGCAAGGCGCAGAGATCTGCCTCTTCAAGAGCACCAACGGCGATCCTGCGGACGCAGAGGCGACACACGGCGGTTGGCTTTGGAATGAGTTGCACACCAACGACGTGGACAATGCGCTCGCGTTTTATGAGACGGTTGTTGGGTTCTCACACCGCTCCGTGGACGTCGGGCCATCCGGTAAGTACCACATCCTCTCCAAGGGCGGCATCGACCGCGGGGGAGCTACGAGCTTCTTGCAGAGCGGCGTGCCGCCTCACTGGCTGCCTTACGTTTCTGTGGACGACGTTGACGCCGCCATCGCGCGCGCAAAGCGGCAGCGCGCGACGATCGAGATGAACCCCGACGACATCCCGGGCGTGGGTCGCATTGCCGTGCTGAAGGATCCGATCGGCGCGGTCCTCGCTGTCATGAAGCCCCTGCCGCGGCAGTAGATGGCCGCACCGAGGATCGGTTGAGTGCGTCGATCAGTGTCAATCGCGTGCAATGAACGCTCTGCCGAATGTCTCGAGGGGATCTCTGCAGGACGGCAGCGGCCTCTTCTGTCGGCATCTCCACGAGATCGCAGAGCACGAAGGCTGCTCGCTCAACCTCGTCGACATCATCGAGCGCCTCCCGAAGTCGACCTGCGAGATCGGGAACATCGAATAGCCTGGGTGGCCTCCGACGCGCGGCACCCATTGCCGCTTGAATTGCCGTTCGGAAAAGAGAGGTCCGAAAGTCGCCCTTGAGCTCCTGAGACCAGCCCTCCCCAATGGCCGAGGTCAAGGTTTGATAGGTGAGCTCCTCCGCTTCGCGCGACCCGCCGGACAGGTTGTAGACAACGTTGTAGACCGGGTCCGCGTAGCGACTGAGCAAAACCGCACGCGCCTCCTGCGTTCCCTGTCTTGCGCATTCACCTAGGACCTCGTCCGAAAGCATGTCCAGGACCATTGCCATCCAATGCACGGCGGTTGGCTCGATCGGAAGGTCCAATTCGTTGGTTTATGCTAGGTCCAAGTTCCTGCTAGCGGCGATGCACCTGTTCGATCACCCAGCGCAGGGTGGGTACGGCTCGGCGGCTGCGCGCGGCCGACACCGCCGCGAAGCCCAACACCAGACCCCCGCGCTGTAGCGGGCGAAGCGCGTATCGGGACAGGGGAATCATTTCCAGGTCTCTCTCAAGCGCGATTTTGGTCACCGCCCGATCGTTGAGCCCGGTTGGCAGGCGAGCAACCACCTCGAGCCCGGCGCTCGAACCCACAATCTCCAGTTGGTCCTCAAGTTCCGACTTCAGCGCTTCCAGCAACGCTTCTCTTCGCTCGGCGTAAAACATCCGCATCCGTCTTAGATGGCGATCGAGGTGTCCTTCGCTGATGAACTCGGCCAAAGCGATCTGTGGAAGCAAGGGCAGGTGACGCGTCACCAGGGACAGCGCCGCGGCGAAAGGATCCACAAGGCCTTCCGGCAGCACCGCACAGGCGAGGCGAATCCCAGGAAACATGGTCTTGGTGAAAGTGGACGTGTAGAGCACCACGCCGTGGCGATCGAGGCTCTGCAGCGCTGGCAACGGGCGGCCGTCGTAACGGAACTCGCTGTCGTAATCGTCCTCGAACACCCAAGCATCGTGCTGGCTCGCCCAGTCCAGGAGCTCCAGCCGTCGCTCGAGGGACAGCGTTGCGCCCATCGGCGATTGTCGGGCGGGAGTCACATAGGCCATGCGAGCATCAGGGGCCTGCGCGATGCCTGCCTTGACGTCGATACCGGCGCCATCCACGGGAACTGGCACCAAACGCGCGCCTGCACCGCCCAAAACGCCACGGGCGCCGAAGTGTCCTGGGTCTTCCATCCAAACCAGATCACCCTCGTCGAGGAGGAGCCGCGCCAACAGGTCTAGGAGCTGTTGCGTGCCTCCGCCGATCACCAGCTGATCCGGATTGCAGGCGACGCCCCGGTAGACGCGCAAGTGCTCGGTGATCGCTTCGCGTAGAGGCAGGTAGCCACGGGCGTCCCACTCGCGGAGCCGATCCGGCCGGGCGTGTCGCGCGTGCCGAGCGAGCAGGCGGCCCCAGAGCTCCATGGGAAAGGCATCTACCGCAGGCGTGTGCGGGCGGAACGGCCGAGGTGCTGGTAGCCGCTCGAGCGGAAAAGGCGAGCTCGAAAGTCGCTCACCTCGTTTTGAGAGAACCACCTCGCGGGACGGTTTGATCGCCGCAGCCGGGGTTTGGCTTGGCCTAAACCACCGATCAGGGAGACTCTCGACGACGGTGGTGCCGGCGCCTCGAGCGCCTTGAAGATATCCCTCGGCCCTGAGTTGCTCGTAAGCCAAGACGACGGTGCCCCGCGCCACCTGGAGCTGCCGCGCCAGATCTCTGGAAGACGGCAACCGCGCTCCCGGCCGGAGCCTGCCCTGCTGCATTGCGGAGCGCAGCGCCTCGCAAATGGCGATCTGCAGCGGTCGAACCTCCCCCTTGATGCTGAGTGGAAGCTCTCGCAGCGCGATCGGCCGATTCATCCTGGACGAAGTTTAGCACCCGAGAGGGTGGCGGTTCCCATTATTTTTGTTTTGGCTAATTATTTCCCTGTGTGCTAATTAATGCGCCCATGACCAAGGTCCCGCTTGTGGATGCTGAAGCCGTGTTTTCCGCGCTCGCGCACCAAGCCCGACGCAATATCGTTCTGATTCTGAGTCACTTTGGAGACGAGCTTCCCTCCGGCTATCTCGCCGCGCGTTTTCAGCACAGCTGGCCGACCACCACGCGACACCTCGGCGTGCTGGAAAGAGCCGGCTTGGTCGAGGTCCGCCGTCAGGGCCGCGGTAGCCTCTATCGACTCAACCGCGAGCGCCTGCGCCAGGTGGTGGAGGGCTGGCTCGATTACCTGGAGCCGGCGGATCCGCGCAAGAGTTGGATCTCGTTTGGTCCGAAAACGACCGACGCGCTGCGACTTCCTCAACCCACCAAAGAAGGAGTGCCCCGATGGCCGCCGCCCCCGCCCGAAACGATACCCCGAAGATCTTCCGCATTACCGTCGAAACGTCGAACCTCGACGAAGCGACGACGTTCTACTCGAAGCTCCTTGCGCAACCCGGCAAGCGGCATCCAGGTTCGCGCCACTACTTCGACTGTGGGGGCGTCATCCTCGCGGTTATCGACCCGACGGCCGGTGGCCTCACCCCTCAGCCTTCGCCGAAATCCATCTACTTCGCGGTGAAGGACCTCGACGCGGTGCACGCTCGGGCCAAGACGCTCGGGGCGCTCGCGCCGTACCTCGTCCACGGCGAGCCTGGAGGTGAGGCGATGAAGCGCCCCTGGGGAGAGCGATCGTTCTATGTCACCGACCGGTGGGGAAACGACCTGTGCTTCGTGCAGGAAGGCACGCTCTACACCTGACGCGTGTCGCGAGCTCACGGGCTATCGTCGGAGTCGTGCTCACCGCCGCGAGGGAGCAGGAAGTGTCCGACGACCCAGTCCGCAATGCGCTCGCCAAGCCGCAACCCTGCGTTTTCGTCGAATCGGAAGTGTTGTCCTGCAAAGATTCGGCTTGCGGAGGCCTCTTCCATGGCGGCGGTGAAGGTGGAGAACGTTCGCTGTACGTCCGGTAGGACTTCAGAGGTGACGTCGAAGTCGAAGTCGTCCCTCTCGAAGAAGGAGGCGAGGACCGTTCCGCCAATGCCGCTGATGGCCGCGTGGGCGCCGGGGTAGGAGGGGTCCGGAGCCGTGGTAACGACCAGCGGAAGCCAATCCGGATCCGGGAGGGTATCGGGATTGATGTTGGGGTCAGCATTCCGAATCGCGGTGACTGGCCGCCAAAAATTGAAGGTGTACTTCGCGTCGTAGAAGGCGATCACCCCATCGGCGATGGCGAGGTCGACAAGAGCAAAGAGTCGCGCCGCGCTCGCGGTGCTCAACTGGTGACCCAACGCTGCGGTCTGGGTGATCTCGTTCCAATAATTCTGAATTGGGGCATTCCAAAATCGGCCGATCAAGGCGTTGTCATCTTGCGCGCTCCCTGCGCCGATCCCCAGCGTCTTCACTTCATTGAATGCCTCCGCATACGCATGACCGGGCAAGACCGGAGGCGCACCAGGGCGGAATTGGTTCGCACGGCTCAAGGTGAAGGGAGTCACGAAAGCCCAGTGCGTGAATTGCGGTTGAGGGGGAAAGTTTGGCGGAGTGGATTGATAGTCGCCCGGCTCCGTTCCGAAGACGTAGGGAATCGGCTCAGCATCGGATCGGTCATGGCTTCGTAGGGCCAGGATCCGACGAGCAACAGTCTGCCCGATCCGGATGCCCTCCGCCTTCTCCGGTCCGTCGGGAATCTGCTCCAAGGATATGGCGAGTTGGTCGTCGAGCATGGATTGGAACGCCGGATACAGGGCCAGCAAGCTGTCGTGACCTGCGGAAGCGGCAGCGGCCTCCTGTGAAGCGCGCCGGGATGCACCGGGAACGCGGACCAGGTAACGCCGATGGCTGCGGTCGATGCTGTTGACCGCGTCGTAGATGGCGGCATGCATGATCGCAAAGCTGCGCGTGGGATGGACCGTCGCCGGTTGTGCGCCGGCGGTGCGGACGATGGTCAGCAGTACCCGGTTCCACTGCACCACCGGATTGACGGGCTCTGCAGAGGACGCTGACGAAGCACGTGACGGGGTGAGCGGCGCCGACAAAATGCCGAACACCGCGGTGAGCGCGAATAAGGTTCTGGGCATGTAGAAATCTCCTATTGGAAGGCCGAGTGGCCTTGCGCGCGACTACACCGCTGTTCGTTCTTTGGATTTTCTTACGGCCACGCCAGCAGCGCTGGGCCGGTGGGCGAGGCGCTGCCACCCTTTCGCTCCAAGGTGAGCTGGAGCGCTTCGGGCCGGTCGAGCGGTGACGTTTGCTCGTAGACCATGAGTCCTCGTCCCGTGGCGTCGGGCACAGCCTTTCCGAGCGAGATCCACTTGCCACCGAGTCGGATCCAGCCTTGATACACCTTTCCGCTCGGCGGTGGAGGTAGGTCTGAGAACGTGAGCACGGCGATCGAAGCTCCCGGACGCGTGCGATAGTTTGCGTGCGCCGCGGCGGGAGCATCGGGCGTCGCACCCAGCCTCAACGCCTGTACGTCGCTGGCGGTCACCATCCGAAGTGCCGCTTCGGTGCGAGCCTCTAGTGCCCGCTCCGAGGCATAACGAACGCCGAAGAGCGTCGTCACGACGGCAACCAGAAGCGCGGCCATGGCGGCCAGAGCGATCCGCAGTTGCTGGATTCCCGCGCGGATCCGGGTCTTCGTCGTTCCGAGAGGAACCTTGAGGGCATTGGCGACCTGTTCGTGCGTCAGGTCCTCGAAGAAGGCAAGGCTCAACGCCTGGCGCTGAGGAGGCGCGAGACTGCCAATCGCCTTCTGAATCGCGGATCGCCGATACTCTTCCCAGACGACCTGATCGGGTTGACTGGCCAGGTCCGGGACCTCGCTGATCGCCGAGTCGTCGCCGTCGTCGTTCGTTTCGGGTTTGCGGCTTCGCCGCCGCAGCTCATTGAGCACGCGCGAGCGTGCAATTTGCACGATCCAGGGACGGACCAGGCCACGGGCGGGGTCGAACGTCCCCGCATTCTTCCATACTGAGGAAAAGACCTCCTGGACGACGTCTTCCGCGGCTTCTCGACCGAGTGCCTGAACCGCTATTTTGAAAACCGTCGGGACATAGCGCCGGTAAATGGGTGACAGAGCGCTGTCATCGCCCCGCGCCAGAGCCAAGAGCAGCTCCTCATCGCTTCGTTCGGGGCCTGTCTTGACTGACACTAGCATCGATCTATTCCGGACTTGCGATCACTGGCAACGACGGTTTCGCGTCGGTTCATTCCTATCAATACACCGAGTCGCCTTTTCTGGATTTTCAATGTGCTCGCACCCTTAGCCGCTTACCCATGGGGCAATCGCGCGAGGCGTGAATACTCCTTTGGTCCACGACCGTAGCCACCCCTTGAACAAATTTGCGGAACGGTGAATAAATCGCCGCCTTAGAAGTCGGATGAGGTTGGTTCAGCAAGGAGGCCCTCATGCTGCCTCTCGCCTTTCAACTGTTGCCCGTTCTACTCGGCCAGGCTTGTCCAACCCCGTCGCCGTATGACCCACCGCCGTGCGCCGCATCCAGAGTCCCCGGGTGCCTTCCCGGGTACCGGCCACAGTGGGATCGTTCCGGGCGGCTTTTCTACGTCTGCAACGGCCAATCGGTGCAGCCGCAGGCGGCGGTTCAGACGCCTCTTGCAGCACCGATGCCGGTCTCGGTGACCGAACCTCCAGCCGTGGCCGCAAAGCCGCCGCCCACCGAGAGCCGCGGGCATGTCGGCCTGGTGTTGATGCCCGGCGTGTCGGCGTTCCCAGCGTCGGACCGAGGGCTTCAGACGAGCAAACCAGAAGCCCAGGTTGCGCTCGAGTTTCGCGGCTCTGAGGGCGGCGGCCGGGTGCGACTCGTCGGTGAATGGACCTCATTCGGCAAGATTGGCGAGCTTTCCTTCAAGTACAATTTCTTCGATGATTTCTTCTTCCGGCCCTGGCTTGCCATCGGGGTAGGAATTGCCTCCATCAATCCGGACGCATCAATACGCGCGGCAGGAAGCGCTTCCTTCGGCTTGGACTTGTTCCTCAGCCGCGACTTCTTCCTCACGGGTGAGCTCAAAGGCCGCGCCTTCGCGGTAGGGACGAACGGGCCGGCTCACGGGCTGGCCATCTCCGACTGGAGGCAGGTTTCACTGCTCGGCGGAATGGGCTTTTACTTCTTCTGATTGGAACGCTTCGTCGCCAAGCTCCAGCCCCTCCCCCATGGCGGCCATTACGTAGTGGTGCCGAGCGAGGTCGCCGAGGCGGCTCGTCTTAAGTACGGGATGCGGGTGCGCGGAACCGTCAATGGCATCGAGTACCGAAGCTCACTGATGAAATACAGCGGCATCTTCCATTTGGGCATTCACAAAGCGACTCTCGCTCGGGCCGGTATGACGGGCGAGAACCTCGTCGATGTCTCGATCGAGGTGGATGATCTCCCTCTCCCGACGGACCGGGTGCCACGCGATCTGATGCGAGCACTCGTGCAGCAGCCGGGGGCGCTGAACAATTGGAAGAACCTCGCGCCTTCGCGCAGGCGCGAACACGTCAAACATGTCCTTGAAGCCAAACAGGACGAGACGCGAGCCCGACGTATTGCCAAGGTCGTCTCCGCACTGGCGATCGGCGGGAAGCAGCGAGGATGACCTCCTTGACTTAGCGCTTCGACGCTCGCCGCCTCGTCTTTTCCGCCGCCACGATGACGCCCCGACCGATCCATTTGGCGAGCGCGACGTCGCTCTCGATTCCTTTCGTATCGACGAGAACAAAGGTGGACATCGGTCGGCCACCCATCTTCATCGGCCTGACGTAAGGCTCTGAAAGCGCTTGCTCGCGTCCTTCGGGCGTGACGCGGACCATGAGTCCATCGGCCACGACGCAGCAGCACATCGCGCCATTCACCAAGAACGACAGCGTTCCCATCATCCTGCGCTCCTGGACACCTCGCCGGCGCGAGAGAACTCGCCGTACCCGTTTCGCCGTGCTCTCGTCGTATGCCATCGGGGACCGAGGCCGATCGCCAACGCCTTGTAGTTTCCGGCTCATATGCTTCTGTTAAATTCTGGGTCCTTAACTTGAGGGAGGCACAGATTGGAAACTGTTTACTTCGTATTCCTGGCGTTGCTCGGAGCCTTCGCGCTGGCGACGTTCTTCAGTGGGCTGTTCACGGTCGACACTGCAGAGTCCGCCGTGATCCAGCGTTTTGGGAAGTTTGTTCGCGTCGCTGGACCGGGACTGAACTTCAAGATGCCCTGGATCGAACACGTGGCCGGCCGGCTCAACCTTCGTCTTCAGCAATTCAAGGTCGAGGTGGAAACCAAGACCAAGGACAACGTGTTCGTGAAAGTGCTGGTCTCGGTGCAGTATCAAGTGCTTCCGTCCAAGTTGTACGAAGCCTTTTATCGGCTGCAAAAACCGGGCGATCAGATCACCTCGTACGTGTTCGACTCGGTGCGCTCGCAAGTCCCAAAGATGCCCCTCGATGACGTGTTCGAAAAAAAGGACGAAGTGGCGGACGCGGTCAAACGCGAGCTCTCGACGATCATGAACGAATTTGGCTACACCATTCTGAAGGCCCTGGTGACCGACGTCGATCCGGATCCGAAGGTGAAATCGGCAATGAACGACATCAATGCTGCTCAGCGCGAGCAGGTAGCCGCTCAGGCGCGAGGCGAAGCCGAAAAAATCCTGAAGGTGAAACAGGCGGAGGCGGAAGCGGAGAGCAAGGCGCTCCAGGGTAAGGGCATCGCCGATCAGCGCAAGGCTATCATCACCGGACTCCAGGAGTCGGTCGAAGCCTTCAAGGAAGGAGTCGAAGGTGCCACTGCCAAGGACGTGATGGCCTTGGTGCTGATGACCCAGTACTTTGACACTCTCAAGGACATCGGCGCGCAGACCCGGAGCAACACCATTCTGTTATCGCATTCACCGGCAGCGATGCCGGAATTCATGCAGCAGATTCAGAATGCGGTGCTGATTGGGAATGAAGCCTCCGCAAAGGTGCAGGCGGCCGCTCGAGAATCCCTTCCGCCGCGCTAGGTGCCAGTCAAATAGGTTTCGTCCGATCTGCTTCAGTCGAGAACGACGTCATCGAGAAAGAAATAAGAGGGAATCGTTGTCGGCACAGAACTCAACTCGATCAAGGGATCCCGACCCGAACAAACCGGTGAGTGTGTATTTGGTGTAGTCAAAGTCCGGCATATTCAACAAGTCGCCAGAAACCTTGGCTGGGAGAATTGCGGGGCCCCAAAACACCTGGAAGTTGTTTGGTCTGTCTGAGTTAGAAAGCCAAAACGAGAGAGTGTAAAGCAGCTCTCGCGTCTATAGGCTTTTTCTGCTCTTCCCACATCGTGGCGACAGTGAGGCGGGAACGATCGGCGACCGCAGGATGGATGTAGCCCTGAAACTCCGCTATGAAGCGCGGCCACGCTGGGGTCGGTGTCTCGGTTCTCTAGCTTGAACGGGAGTTTTATGAATCGCGAAATGAGAAGTTGGGTGTTGTGGATCGTCTGGGCATTGCTGGGTTGCGGCGGCGGCGGAAGTTCTGGCACTACCTACCAACTCTCGGTAACCCTGACCGGAACCGGCTCCGGCCGAGTCACCTCGAACCCTAGCGGCATCGACTGCGGATCGACGTGCTCCGCTTCACTGAATTCGGGCACTGGCGTGACGCTGACGGCCGCCGCCGCGACAGGATCGGATTTCTCCGGTTGGTCGGGAAGTTGCTCCGGCACCGGCACGTGCATGCTCACCATCGACGCCGCGAAGGCAGTGACTGCGCGGTTCACCTCCAACAGAGTCGCTTTCATCTCGGTCCGCAAACTCGACGGGACAGATGCCCCGAACGCCAATGGCACCAGCAACATTTGGCGGGTCAATGGCGATGGAACTGGCCTGATGGCGCTCACGAATGGCACCGCGATCGGCGCGAGCAGCAGCGGAAACGGTCCAGCCACGGCACCCTTTTCGCCCGATGGCATGAAGGTCGCCTTTCGTTCCTCGCGTAAGCTCGATGGGACGGACGCTCCCAACATCAATCAGACCTTCAACATCTGGCGAGTGAATTCGGATGGCACCGGCCTTATGGCGCTCACCAACGGCACCGCCAGCCTCACCGACAGCTATGGTCCGCAATGGTCTCCTGATGGCACGAAAGTCGCGTTCCATTCTGCTCGCAAGCTCGACGGCACCGACGCTCCGAACACCAACGGCACGGCCAATGTTTGGCGCGTGAATGCCGACGGCACGGGGATGAGAATCATCACCAACGCCACCGCTGCCGGAGCGGACAGCGGCTTGGCACAATGGTCCCCGGATGGCACCAAGGTGGTGTTCGGTTCCGCGCGCAAACTCGATGGAAGTGACGCCGCGAACCTGAACCGCACCTACAACATCTGGCGGGCAAATGTTGACGGTACCGGTTTGATGCCGCTCACGAACGCCACTGCGGTAGGCGCGGACAGTACTGCGCCGCGATGGTCTCCCGATGGTACTCAGGTTGTTTTTTATTCCTCGCGCAAGCTCGACGGCAGCGATGCGGCAAACCTCAACGGTACCTACAACATCTGGCGAGTGAACGCCGACGGCACCGGATTGAGGATCATCACCAATACCACTGCGATGGGCACCAGTAGCTTTGATCCGCGGTGGTCCCCAGACGGATCGAAGATTGTCTTCGCCTCGTCACGCAAACTCGATGGGAGCGACGCACCCAGCAGCAATAACACCTCGAACATCTGGCGGACGAACGCGGACGGCTCCGGCCTGACATCCCTCAACGCTCTGACGGCTGCGAACGCGGGCAGCTTTGAGCCCGGGTGGTCAGGAGACGGTACCAAGATCATCTTCTCTTCTTCGCGCAAGTTGGATGGAAGCGACGCACCAAACCCGAACCTCACCGGCAACATCTGGCGCATGAACGCCGACGGCACCAACCCAATACCGATGACCAGCGCAAGTTCAAGCGGAGCTGGGAGCTTTTCGCCAAGTCCCAGTCCCTAGGGGGCAGATCCGGTCAACCGAGGTGGCGCCGAAGGCGTCTTCGCTCTCAGCGCAAGCAAGGCCCAAGCAAGGCTGGCGGCGACCACGGCATCACCAACCACCGGTGCCGGAAAAAAGAAGAGCGCCGCCAACACGGCATGCGCGATGTTGGCGAGCAGAAGCACTGCCACGATCGGGCTAAGTCGCAAAGCATCTTTCGTTGCCAAAACTGAGAGTTGCCACAACAAAGCGATCTCGACCACGCCCCAGAGAATCGCGAGCAGTCCGTATCCGAAGTAGAAGTCCCAGTAGCTTCGGCTGAACCCGCCAAAGTCAAATCGCTGGTTCCTCATCACCTCGAGCACGAAAGTCTCGCGATGACCATGGGCGGGCTTGGCCGTGAGGAACATCATCGCATGAGCTGCGTACTGCAGACCGGCGAGGATCGAGCTGAGTCTCAGAAGCTTTGAAGGATTCATGTTGAGTCCACCCTATTAGCTCATTTGCCGATGGCCGCATCGCCGTTTCGATCAGCCCCGGCCTTGGCAGCTTCGAAGTCAAAGTTTCGGCGGGGTTGTCGACCTGCAGCGTTGGAGTTGTAGGAAGCACAGGACTATGATTGCGGCCGCGTAACACGCACCACGTCAAGGGGGACCCATGAGAGCCTTTCCTGGAGTCCTGGCTCTGTCGTTAGGCATCATTGGGTTGCGAGTTAGCTCAAGCGCGCAGTCGGGCTGGCACTGGCAGAACCCGCTACCGCAGGGGAACGATCTAAATGCGGTGGCAAGCCTCGATGCCAATACCCAGGTCGCCGTCGGCTCGTTCGGCACAGTTCTTCGTACGACCGACGGCGGTATCACTTGGACGCAGCACAGCAGCGGAACCACCACTAACCTTCAGTCGGTTGCTTTCGCGGATGCCAATGTCGGGATCGCTGTAGGAAACGGGGGAACGATTTTGCGCAGCATCGACGGTGGCATCACCTGGGCGCCGCAGGCCAGCGGAACAACACGGGCCCTGACCGCCGCAGCTTTCGCAGACAACAACACCGCGATCGCCCTAGGCTCCGCGGGAACAATTTTACGTAGCACAGACGGCGGTCTCAGTTGGGAGCCACGTACCAGCGGGACGACGAATTTTCTGTTTGGCCTCACCTTTCTGGACGGCAGCGTGGGGACTGCGGTC
>Ga0126369_10001685_pt1 | contig 15451 bp, 8 predicted proteins | sample PanSoiMetaPlot_1_FD_109646 | JGI IMG/M metagenome (GOLD analysis project Ga0126369, IMG submission 109646) | Tropical forest soil microbial communities from Panama - MetaG Plot_1 | ecosystem: Environmental > Terrestrial > Soil > Tropical forest > Bulk soil | place: Panama | collected 2016-02-17 | reverse complement strand
GACCCCGGATCAGGCGTACATCGCCTACTTTCTGGCTGATACTGCGCCTACGCCGATGGCGTTAAGAACCGACACGCCGCGTGCTCTGGATGAACCAAACCACATGGCAGTCGTACTCGGCGGGTCGTACTACATTGCACAGATGGCGCTTGGCGCACCGGACATGAACGACTATAAGTTCAGGCGCTATGGCGAGATCAAGTCCGAATGGGAATACCGGCGCAAGCACACGGTTGATACCGTGACGGCACGTAGCCTTTACAACCGCACGACACCGGTTGTGACGGACTACCGTGCGCGTAGCACGCGCCTCCGGTAGTTTTCCCCTTTATGGGAATGCGACTATGGCAATCGTCTACGAGTGGCGGCAGTATGATGAAGGGGATACGCCGGGACCGTGGGTTCCGACGACGACCTTAAACGACCTCGCCGTAAACGATCACACCACAAACGCCAGCGGGCAGCACGTAGATGCCACGCACCACGATTATCACCCTCCTGACGATCTCGCCTTCATCCATCTTCTCGAAGCCCGCTTTCGTGACGCAGATAGCATTGCTTTCGGCGCAACGCAAGTAACCTTTGCCGGTGTTGCTGGTGGTGGTGTTGTCGAGAACATCACATCATGGCAAGTCTTCGGCACCACGACCTCGGGGTTCGATGTTCTGCTCGGTTCCGGTGACACCCTCGATGGCAGTATCCACACCATCACCTTAGACGGCTCTGCGCTTCTTGCTGTCCGCGTGGTAATGCGGCTGGAGAAAACCGAGGACGGCTTTGGCGTGGAGGCTATGGACCTGACCGATTTAAGGTACACACTCTTAATACTCCCCCCGCTGCTTGAAACGTCACAATACTACTATCGTACGGCTACGGACTTTTACCCACAGGAAGCAACTCAGGATGCTTTGCCGTGGGGTCCGTACATTATGACCACGACGTTAGCCGATGGTCTGATTAACGATCATATCACGCACGCCAACGGGGATATTTTCGGCGGTATCTCCGATAACTCGGTAGCCATCGGTCCTGCCACTGCGATATGGGTAGAGGCGCTGATGGTGCTTACGCCCTCTGCACATGTCGCCAGTCTGGTTTTCTCGGCGCGTACCGATAATGATGGCGGTGGTCCCTCGGTTCCATCGGGCAGTTATTGGGTTGACATATTGGTGAACGGGACGTGGATTCCCCTCGCTTCCGGCGTCAGTATGCCGCAGAATACCTACGTTGATGTAAGTATTGGGTTAGACTCCACGCTTGATGTTGCGGATCAGGTACGTGTCCGCATTAAGCAGGATCGTGCTCTTCTCGGTCCTCCTGACATCGCCGCCGACATCTACGACTTTCGTGTGGCGGTGGCAGAATGCGTGGGTCCATCGGAGCCAATCAGTGTTACCGTTGTCGGAGCGCACCAACCCGCCAGCGTGTCCCTGGCGCAGTTCCAGATCGACTGGCTTCCACCGACAACGGGAACCATACCGTTTCTGTACAGCATTTTCCGGGTCCGTGAGGGATTAGAGGCTGACGATGTTCTGCTGGCTCAAACGCTTGACGTAACATTCTTACAGCACGATCTGAGTCTCGACACGCAGCACTGTTTTTACGTCGTCGCATCGAACGATTGCGGGGATGGTCCGCCTTCGCTGATTGCCTGCGATACGGTCACGTCTGTCATTGTTGGACCCACGAACTTCAGGGATTCAGGGGAGTGTGAGGGCGAAAGGATCACGTTCTTTTGGGATTTGCCAGCGGATACCGGGAACATCGGGGGTTTCAGAATCTACCGTGACGGTACTCTCGTTGCAAATCTTGGCAATACGGTAAGTATGTGGATAGACGAAGACCCTGGCATCGAGGTTCCGCACACCTATCAACTGGTAACATTAAATGAGGCAGGGGAGATCGTAAGCGATCTCACGCTGACACTCACGAATGTCTTTGCCTGCGAGTGGCTTGACTGCACGACGGAGAATGAACCGGAGGAGGGGGAATGGACGTTACTGCCAATATGATCCCCTGGCGGTTCATCGGTTTTACCGGGATGGACTACACAGCGGAGGATTACTCTCTGGATCAGCAGACACTCCGCGTGGCGCAGGGCTGCGTTATCAACCGGCGTGCTGCACTGTCTCATCCCGGCTCACGTGGCAACCCGGTTTACGTCGGTGATCCCGTGGTTGATTTCGTGCGGTATTATCGTTATCCCGACCTGAACACGCCTGCTGCTGTTGACGCCTGGGTTCATGTGAGTGGTCCTACGACGGATCGCAAATTAAGGCGAACCGATCCTGTGACTCTGGCGACAACCGACCTTGCCAACATGCTTGGTCTAAACTTTTCCGGTCCCTATGCGGATAACATTCAGAGTTCGGTGGTTCAGGTAGGTGGCCGTGTGATCGCTGTAAACGGGGACTTCTTGCCCAAGGTCTGGTATGGCAGCGGCAGCGTGACCACGCTCGGCTATCCGCCGCCCACCGGTACCGCGCTGACTTTTGGGACGTACGCGGCTGGCCTGCTCGACACGACCGGCCTTGATCCCTATTCGTACACTGCCAGTTTTCTGGATCGTTGGGGCAACGAGACGAACCCAATGGACCCTCTGACACCGGCTCCAGCGCCGATAAACCAGAGCATTCCTATACACGTCCCAACCTCGGCGGTGCCTGCCGGTCTTGCGCCGACGGATGTTGCCAGAGTCTATATATGGAGGATAGGGGGCAACAACTCCGAACTCAGGCTTGCCATCAGTTATGTGCCGACCATTTCTGGCGGGCTTTTCTTGGATTCGGCCACGTTTGCTTCTCCGGTGGACAATACGCCGGATTCCTCTCTGCCGGATGTCTTCGCTAACTACTCAAATATCCCACCACCACGCGGTCTTTACGTCCTTATCGAGCATATCGGAAGGCTGTTCGGTGCCGGTGAGTCCCAACTTCAGGATGTTGGTGCGGAGTTGGGTTCACCATCTCGCCTTTGGTTTTCCAGAATCGGGCTATATAATAGTTGGGGGAACACAGATGATGGGATCGACGATGATGGTGGTTATCTTGACATCGATGACAACCACTACGACAAGATTCTGGGTCTTGCCAGTACAGGTAGCGTGCTGGTTATTGGTCGTCTTAGCAGTGTATATACGCTGTTTGGGAACGGTTTCCAGACCTTCCGATTCGACAAGCGATCCGACGTAGGTATTGCCTCACGGCGTGCTATCTGCCGACACGGCAACGTGGTTCGTTACGTGGGGTCTGATGGTTATCCCTATGAACTCGGAAACGGGGACAGTGTGAGGATAGGCAGGAGCGTGGAGCGGTATGTAGACACTCTGGAAGACCTTCTGCGAACGGTCTGCTTCTCGCACAACGGGCGCTTCTTCTGTTGTTTCCCTCAGTCTGTATCCGGGGCAAGCAGAACGCTCGTGCTTGACGACAGGACGGGAGGATGGACGGTCCACGTTGAATTCGACATTGCCGCAGCACGTTCGGTGGAACCTCCAAACGGAGGGAAGCCCGTGCTTATGATCGCGCCGCGCTCTGGCGGCATTATACCTGAATGGCAACCGTCGAACACACCGAGTCAGAAATCTCTGGAGGTCAGGACTGACCGGATACGGCTTTCCCCTTTGGGGGAAAAGGTCTGGGTCCGCAGTCTGCACATCGACGGCGAGTTCGAGAACGATCCGCTGTTCCCCTCTCCGATGACGGTTACGATCACCGTCGAGGGTACAGTGAAGACTTATTCGTTGTTGCCCGGTCGGTCGCGGTTGTTGTATATAGACTCACTGCCCCTTTCTCTTACAGGTGAATGGGTCGAGGTGAAGATCACCGGGCTGTGGGGCGCTGGTGAAATCAGGAGGATAGACATTGAGGCTATACCGATGCGTGCCATGCGTCAATCTCTCATAGGGGTACCGGGATGACAACGGTACCTGGCAGAAGACAACTGAACAGGATAGCGCGGATCGCCCGCGCACGTCCACCGCTGAGAAACGAGACGGACCTTTCCACGCAGGCGGTTGAGTACGACTTACAACAGGTTCTCACCGAGGCTCAGATCGCTGCACTGATTCGTAAGGTCATCGATTCCGGTGGTGGGGGTGGTGGCCGTGCGGTGTTCGATGTCGATCTTACCATGCCGGTAGAGTATTTGGTCACGAAGATCAGCACCATCGCTACGATAACGCTTCAGGTAACATGGCTGGTAGAAAATGCTAACAAGATATTTGCTGGACCCGCTTCTGGCTCTCCTGCTGCTCCTACTTTCAGGGATCAGGTTAATCTTGATCTACCTGCTCGTTCTCGTATCGGCATCATACCGATACCTTTCGCTGCTACGATTGTGCCTGATGGCTCACTTGGATCGGAGTTTTCCATTCTTGCCACCGGGGACTTCACCCTGAACCCGCCATCGAACATGCTTGACGGACAGAAGTTTACGATACGAATAACGCAGGATGGCGTAGGGGGACACGTGATGACGTTGGGCTTTGCCTATCGCTTCAGTACCTATCTGACGCCGACACTGATACAACTGACAGCCACGCCGAACGCAACCGACTATCTTGGCTTCCAAGAGAACTTTGACACGGGAACGGTGGACATCCTATCGTGGGTGCCCGGTGTGCAGTAGGTAAAATATATGCCGAACGTAGCGCAGACATACGACGCCTCCAACCTGAGAAACCACAGCCTTAATACGGCGGTTGGACTGACGATCATTCAGGATACCAATATCCCGAAGGCGGTCTATCGCTACGACAACCCCAACACGGTAGGCACAACAAAGGGTCATGGTACTTTTATCGTTGCCCCGAACTACCAGGGAGGCAACGTCGTTGTCCGCGTACAGTATCGGGAGAGTAATAACAGCGGCTCACTGACCGGTACTCAGTTGAATGGTTGTGTTGTCAAGGATGGTGATGCTCTGACGGCAGGGACCACGCTGAATCTTTCTGCTGCCTCCGTGACTGTGCCGGGTACGGCGGGCAACATCGGTGAGTTGGTTTACACATTCACAACCGGCTTCACAGCCGGGACCATGCACTTCGTGCCGTTCTTCATCGCCCGTCAGACAACAGATACGGCGGGTGGCTTACTGGATATTCTCTCCTTCGAGGTGGAGTACGCGGTAGACATCACGTTCACGAAGCAGTACGCCTGGATACCGTCGTCGGTGTGGCAGAGCATCGGTGGCGTGGCAACGCTTGGGGCACCAACGAACGGTGTCGGTGGCAGTGCCGACCGGTTCCCCTATACCTACCAGTTCCCTGACGTGGCGGGCGGTAAGATCGGTCTGAAGTACACGCTGCCATCTACCTATACCGGCAACCTGAAATACTACCTTGTCGGATGGGACAACACCGCCAGCAACACGCTGACGATGGGCATGGCGATGGGCGAGGCGGCGGTTGGAGGCAACTTCGACCCGACACTCACCAGGGTTGCACAAAACTACACGATCTCAGGAGCGCCGGTACACTTTATCATCGGCAATGCGGGTGCCGGTATTGCTGCTCCTATCTCCCCTGCCGCGAACAGTACGCTGTCCATGCAGGTAGACCGGGATAACACGGACAGTAACACCGGCATCTTCAACGTCTTTGGCGTGATCCTCGAATACGATGTCTTTACGGCATCACCCAGTCCCGTCATACAGTTCAACCCAACGTCGCTTGCCCCGCCAACATCGAATGCGGCATCGATTCTGGCGATCAACGACACCAACAACAGCGGCTATCTGGTACGCTTCACGCAGGGCGTGGTCAACAAGATCGCTGGTAAGCGGCAGAACCCCGGCACCTACAGTGCGGGTGGAACGTTTGTCGGCTTCGTCAAGACACCGGCATCAAGTGGAAACCTGAAGTACCATATCGAGTTCTCCAATCCGGCAGTGGGGACTGGCAGCGACCCGACGCCAACCGTGAGTTCCACGGTGAGCGTGCCCGTCACCGGGGCGAATCAGATGCTACGCTTTGTGATCGACATCTCGCCGGGGATGGTGGCTCTGGATGAAGTGGAGGCAATGATCGTTAGGGAGGGCGACACCGATGGTGTTCTTGGCGATGGCGACTACATCAACGGCTGGATGGAAGTAGCGGTTCTCCCCTAAAGGGGAATGATTATAGATGGACCCGCAGGGAGCCTATGCCACCTTTGGCTACCATGACAACTACCGTGGTGCCTTTTCGGTACTTGGCAATCAGGGAGGACCGCGTGGTGCATTCTCGAACCTCTGCTACCAGGGGTTCCTCAGAGGCGCAACCAGTAGTATCGTCTATCAAGGCTATCTGAGAGGAGCAGTCGCATCACTACAGGGAAACTATCGTCCGACAGGATCGCTTTCTACCTTCGGCGTCGGTGTGCCGTTGCTTGGCGCGTATGGAAACTGGGGGTATATCCTCGCTGGTTCGGGCGCTGTCGGCGTACTCGGTGCAAGCGGGTACCTGCGTGGCTCAGTGGGTACCTTCGGGTGGGCACCGAATGTGCTTGGCTCATTCGCAAGTTTCGGCGGGGAGGATCAAGGGGCAGGGGCAATCGGCGTCTTAGGGGCGCAAGGATTCCTACGCGGCAGCATCGGCAATCTGTGTGCCGAAGGTTTCTTACGCGGCGGTCACGCTACCTTCGGTGGCTATAACAATCCAACGGGAGCAATAGCGACTATGGGAGAGAATCATTCGGGAGCAGCACCACCAACGTACCTTCCGAACTTTTTCCCGAACTTCCCGGTGACGAATAACTGAGGTTAACGATGTCCTGGCTATCATCGCACGGTAACATCTTCTCTGGTTTAGGGGCGGTAGCGAACTTCATCCCCGGTGTTGGTCCCGCTATTGGGGCAGGACTTGCCGGTATTGGCGGATTGCTGTCGGCTGGCGAGGCGCAGGGTCAGGCTAACAAGGCGCGTGACGCATCGTCTGCCTACCTTGCCAACATCCAAAACCTGCTCAATAAGCAACTTACCGCAGCAAATCAAGACCCGTACGCCCCTGCCGGTCCCTACGATCAGTACAGTCCGGCGTGGAATGAGGCGGTAACCGGTGCCTTCAGGGACGACACGGCGAAGGCATTGCAGGGGCAACTCGCCGGTATCGACTACAATCTTCGTCCTGCTGGTGGTGCCCGATCCTCGGCAATGGAGTATGCGAAGGCGCAGGCGCTCAGGGATGCCAGCGCACAGAATGCAGCCTTCATGCGGAACCTCAGAATCCAGGGTGGTGTTGAGCGGTATAATAACATGGTTCGTGCATCGGACGAGAAGTTCCGAAGGCAGCAGGCGGTTATGGGGCAGATGACCGGGCTTGGCCAGCAGTACCAGTCTCAGTATCAGACCGAGCAGCAGAATGCCAACAACATTTACGGGGGGCTGGCGAACTCGGTTGCTGCGATGATGCAGGCGGGGCTTGGCAAGGGTCCGCGTGGCGGCAAGACCGGTCCCATTCGTGGCGACAATCAAATGAACACGGGACGTACCGGAAACGCGGGCGTTCAGGTGCCTGCTGGTTCTGCCGCAGGCGTAGGTGGGTTCGGTCTACCCCCTGTGCCTGCCGATCCGTGGGCAGGCTTTGGAACTGGATAGTGATTCCCACAAAGGGGAAACGAATGCCTAAGAATACCTACTACGATCATAGCCCGAGAATCTTCGGCAAGTCCGGCTCCGAGTTTATTCCGGAGGAGCACGTTGTTTCGTCCATCGCCAACGAGATTGCACCACCGCTCAGACGGAGCGTCCCGCAGGGCGTCTACGCGGACCCTAACGCGCCTGCCACTACGCCCGATATGTCAGGTATTCCAACATGGATGGCGAACGCCTTCATGCCGGTAGGCACAGGCTCCGAAGTAGCCGATACCACGCCGGGTGAGAACTATCTGCAAGACCTGAAGGACGCCGAGGCGTACCAGAAATCGGTCATTGCGAACAAGCCGCCAACCCGTATGCCAATACAGTTTACGGAGCAGGCACCTACGCTCTCCCAACTACCCGCCGTGCAGTCTCCGGACACAGGACCGCTGTTGAATCAACTGCTTCGCTGGTATCCAATCATGTCGCTTCTCGGCGGCAATCGGGCAGCGAACGTCATCCTGCCAGCAATGGCACAGGGAGGGCAGCAGTATCTCGAACAGGACTACCAATCGCAGGTTGCCGAACGGGCACTCAGGCAGCAGATGCTTGACGCCGCCTATGCCGCCCGGTTCAAGGAGTGGGAGCAGCGTGCTGAGAATGCCCGCTACTACAACGCCTCTATCGGTCAACTGGGATCAACGGAGCAGCAGCGGTACGCAACGGAGGTGCGTGGTGCAGGGCAGGGCGTGTCGAATGCACGCCAGGTCTTCACGCAGGGTCGGCGTAACCTGCAACAGTTGATCGAGAACAAGACCCATGAACTCACAAGTGGTTCGTTGTCTCAGGATACGGCGTTCAACGTGGCGAAGCAGATTGAGCAGATGGAGAGGCATCTGAGAGATTCCTACGGTGGTCCTGAGCCTGGTACGGCGCTCGGCTCCTTTGACGAGTTCAAACAGGACTACTACAACAAGATGCGGGCGCTGGATCAGCAGACCATCTCCGCTCAGGAGAAGTCTATCCGCTACGCCACGCTACAGCGTGAACTTGCCCGCTACAACATGGGTGGGCGTATGGCGATGCAGACGAAACTCCTTGACTTTGAGGAGTGGCGTACCAGGCAGCAGATAGCGCGTCAGTCTGCTGACGATGCCTGGCATCAGTATCAGATCGAATCGAGTAACTGGCAGACGCGCATGAGGCTTGCCGGGAACTACGATATGGCCGCGCAGCGGGCGGAGGCTGAGACTCGCAAGGCGGGGCGTGGTGCGATTGCCGATAGGTTCCACGCGGCACAGGCAAGGGTCAACCAACTGATACAGCAGAAGCGGGAAGCGGACGCCAACATTGCCAAGTTCGAGCAGGTCAAAGCGAACGCCGGTCGTCGCTTCGAGTTCTCCGATCCGGCTACGTGGTCGGTGCTTGGCAGCACGCAGTTCCTTGAAGGGTTCGCCGAGGAGTTTAAGAAGGCCCAGGCGGAACTGGAGCAGGCACGTGATGCTCTGAACAACCCGCTGCCGCCAGCGTCGAACATCAGGAATCCGTACAATCCGAACGAACCTCCGCCCGTCTACCGTGGTCCCGGCTACGTTCCCCCAAAGGGGAAAAGCGACAGGGGAGGTAGGGAGTCGAGTACGAGTACGCAGCGGCGTGGCCCGGTCGGTACGCATCAGATGACTGATGACGAGCGGCGCGAAAAGGCTATAAGGGATCATCAGTAAATGAACGGTAAGCCTAAACTCGAAGATCAGAAGCGTCGGTGGCTTGAACTCTACATGCGCGACCTGAACTCGCCGGGATGGTTCGAGAAGCACCCCCAAGACCTGGCTAAGTTCAAGAACGAGGCACACCTGTTCAACGTCAAGTACGGTTCCAACGAGATGCCGTCGTATGAGGAGAGAACAAACAAGGCGAAGCAGCAGGCTATTAAGGACCGCCTTGCTGGCTACGTTGCACAGTCGAAGCAGGGTTTGGGATTCAATCCGGACTTGCCGCCGACTCTGGAGCCTGGACAGCCCACCATTCCTATGGCTACGCATGGGTTCTACGGGCGTACCATGCCTGAAACCACGCCAGAAGCCACAGCGAACTTCATAGCGCATAGCACGGGCGCTCTTGGCGCGGTGCCTCTGATGGCTACACATCCGAATGATCCTGCTGTGCGTGCTTACGTTGGCGAGTCGCTTCGTTCGCCCATTGGCGCGGCTATGCGTGGCAGTGCGGAGAATACTCCCGGTGTTGTCGGTGGTGTTGCGGGTGGCGCAGCAGGAGGTTCGTGGTTTGGTCCGTGGGGGTCGGTTCTCGGTGGGTTGGGCGGCTTGATCTACGGCACGGGACTTGGGCAGCGGTTTGAGCAGGGGTATCTGACGCCCGAAGACTATCAGTTTTTGCAGGAGCAGGAGCAAATAGGGGCAGGAGCGCACCCGATTGAGAAGTTCGCCGGTGATGTTCTGCCTGCCGCAGCCGCCTTTGGATCGACGCCCTTTACGGCCATGCGTAATGCGCGGTCGCTTGGCTACGTAGCCGGTGCTGTGTCTCAGCAGGGTCCGCGTGTTGTTGGTAAGATAGCACCGGAGATAACGGGGCAGGCGGTAAATTCCCTTATGGGGGAATTGCCTCTGGCTCAGTATGTTACGTCCGAACTCATGCACGGCAGACGACCCGATCCGCTGCAAATGGCGCTGGCGGAAGGCGGTGGTTATTTCACGCAGGGTGGGGGATTGACTCACTTCCTGAACGAGACTCGTAACCCGGTTGCTGGCCTGTTTGGTGGTACGGGCGAGGCCATATCCCCCAGTATCTACAACCCATCTGCTGCTGATATTCCTGTACCGCATACCTACTTGGAGCGTGGCCGTAAGCCCGTCGTAATGAACGGGCAGATCGTCGGCAGTCAACCGATGACGGCGGAAGAGATCGCAAGCGGTATGAACAATATCGGTGGCGGTCCCATACCCGAAGCGGCGAACCCTGCCATCCCACCGCTGCCCGGTGAATCCAAAGGCGGCGGGCCTGCCGGTGCTCCACCGCTTCCACCGGAGACGAAGGGAGGATATGTTGCCGGTGGCGTTACACCACAGCAACCTACTGTCGGTGGTCTTCTCGGCTATGATCCGTTCAACGCACAGCCGCCGTTGCCTGGCATGGGAATGGAAGGCTACACGGAGCCTCCGTTCATACCACCAGCACAGCCTCCGACGCCTCCTCCGTATGTTCCGACGAAGGGGCCAATCGGTCCTGCTTCCGAGGGAATGACACCATACAACCCGCCCGTGCATCCAATCAGCAAGGGCGGCTATACTCCAATGGAGCCGGTTGTACCGCCAGCACCACCCGTGCGTCCTGCGCCCGGCACAATACGTCCTCGTGTTGGTGGTCAGCCAACGCACAAACCGGTGTACACTGCTCAGCCGCGCCCGGTATCGCCCGGTGAGAGGTTTGTGCTGAAGCCGCAGTTCACGCCGGAAGGAATGCCGCCGAGGGTCATCACCGTTGGCGCAATGAAGCGTGGCATCTACACGTTCCACGATGATAGCGGGAACGTAGGTACGATCAAGCCGGATCAACTGTTCTTCTTCCATGATCCCGAGACTCCACAGGGATTCGGTATACCAGAACAACTCAACCCCGAAGCCGAGACTTCCCCTTTAGGGGAAACACCACAGACGCCTGCCGTACCAATGGCACCCGACAACACGCCACCGATCAAGGGTGAAGTCAGGACGGGTCCAGAGGGGACAGTCAACGTCACTCAGGTCAGGGGAGGAAACGTCTACTATCAGATAGGCGGTAAGGGCGAACGTCACAACCGTCCTATCATGGAGTTCAATCAGCGATACCCGAAAGGAAGTACTGAAAATGCCCCTAATCAAGTCGTGCAGCAAGTCAGCAATCGGCCCCAATATCAAGTCGGAGAAGTCAGCGGGCAAGCCGCAGAAACAGGCAGTGGCAATCGCCCTGTCAGTCCAGAGGAAGGCGTGTTCGGGACAGGGACAGAAGGCACCCCGCCCCAAAGGCAAGTAACCGGCGATGTGATCGACGCTTTGCAGAACGAGAAGGACCGGCTTCTTGCAAAGCCTCAGAATCGGTGGACTCCACAGGAGCATGAGCGGTGGCGTGAGATCAGTGCCATTGAGGATGAATACTTCCGTGGCAAGCCACAGCCCGATCTCGGAACGGAGGAGGAAACCAGTACTCCTCTCGCAGAAGGTCAGGTAGAGCCACGCCCCGGCGAACCCGATACCGGGGCACAGGCAGCGGCGACAAGAGGCAGCGTGACACTTGATGAACTCTTCCCGAAAATAACCGCGTACATTCGTGGGAGGGGGACGCATTATTCTGTCGGCAAAGATGCGATCATTCGCGCCATCGAAGAAGATCAGCATATGGACGCCGAGACGAAGCAGCGCGTCATCGACTTCCTCAATCACTTTCCCGATCAGTATTGGGAGAGTATGGGCTTCCGGTTCAGAACTCTTCTCAGGCACCCGCACGACCCTACGATTACGCCGTGGGGACTCTACCACATGGGCCGTGCAACGGTCGAAGTGAGTCGTTGGGGTCATCAGGTAGAGAGGTTCATGGAATCCAGTGGCAACATGCCAGAGGGCTATGCCGCCGATACGTTCACGCATGAGTTTACCCATCACTTGCAGCGTTTTCTTGACGAGAACGACTACGCTGCGCTTATCAAGGAATACGAGCAACCGGGCGTCGAAGATGCCTGGAAGAAGACGCTCGATCTCAACGTCTACAAGACACGCGCCGAACAGTTTGACGAGTGGGTTCAGCATCAGATTCAACAGTTGGCCTTGAAAAACATCGCTGCGAAGAACGCGATGGCAAAGGCGAACCCGTTCCAGAAGGCGATAATGACGCTGAAGGTCATGGCAAAGACCGCTGCTGACTTCTTGGGCAAGCGTGGACAGCCCACCGCAAGCGAACTTGTCTACAGGAATCTGGTAGAAGGGAAGAATGCCCCGCGTCTGACACTGCACAACAAGAACATTCCCGGCGCACACCCAAGAGGGGCAACGGTTTACCGCGATGTCTGGTTCCCGAACCGATTCCCTACAGTTCAGGAGCGGGCAGCGATGCACGGGCTTGGCGAGGCTCCGGATATTCTGGAGAGGAACCCGCAGACCGGCCTTCCGCCGCTGGTACATGGGCAAAGAGCATCGACCAACCCGTTCTTCAGTGAGGTGATGCCAGAGGAATACACCTCGATGTGGGGCGCGAATCCTCCGCCGCCGCTGCTGCCTGGCATGGTGACTCAGGATCAAAACCTGATGAACAGCCTGCTTCGGCAGTACCCCGGTCTTATTCAACCAGCACCACCACAGCCACCGGGCCAGCAGGGGGTGCAGCCAAAGGTCGGTGACTTCGGGGCACAGTATTCGGTACCGGGTCCAACTCAGCCGACCATACCGGAGCGTGTTCAGCGTGGCGTTGAGAAAAATAAACTGGCGAGGGAGGGGACGCGTATCTATAAGCAAGCCCCTTTCGTCGCAAGCCCCGAAGTAAGGGACGCTAATCAGCCGAGGTTCACACCCTTCGACTCGTTCTCCCTGCCACTGTCGGTCGTGTCCCCTAAAGGGGACACGCTTCAGACGGGATCGCTGGAAGCCAAGATCGGACCTGCTGGCAAGGACGCCTCGCAGATGATGGTGAATGCCGCACGGGAAACCGAACGGATGATGTTCCAGGCACGCACCCGTCTCGATAAGGTACGTGCTCTCCTGAACTACTCTCTGGAGCAGAAGGGTTACACGCCTGCTATGGAGATGGGGGAGAAGGCGCGTGGTCGGCTGACGGGACAGCCAACAACAAAGGAGCAGTTGTACTCCAACTTCCGACAGTTCATTGAACTGCCGCACACCGCACAGCAGGCGGCTATCGCCAGTGGTAAGGTCGATCCCGCCATTGCGGAGGCGTCGAATGAGTACCACAAGTACACCAACTGGATGAAGGAGTACATCTACGACTACAAGAAGAATGTCCTCGGTCAGAAGAATATGCCGCCCATCGATCAGTGGGGTATCACGGATCGTGGCTACTTCTACCATACGCTGTTCCACGACTTCAAGGCGACCGTGAAAGATGCCAGCGGTAAGACAATGGAACTCGGTGCTGATACCTACCCCGAACTGACCATGCAGATAGAGGAGGCAATGAAGAATGGTGGGACACTCACGGATGTGGCGGCGAAGCAGAACAGGAACTATGACCCCACGCTCCGGGTAGACGAGGGTAGGTTCTGGCGTATTGTCGAGGACATCAGCAAGTCCGCAGGCAAGGATGCCTTTGGTCGGCGGATACTGCCGAAGCAGGATGTACTTGACGACATTCGTGGTGAGATAGGCATGACGAAGAACCAACAGCAGTGGCTCCCCATGCTGATGGAACGTGCCGGTAAAGAAGGCTACGAGGGTGACGCCTTCTTCCGGGTGATGAATCAGTATGCTCATACGGCGATCAATGGCATAGAGATCAGTAAACTGAGGCGGCAACTGGTGCCACTGGCGGAGAACATCGGTCGGGAGAACCCGAGTGCGAAGGACTACATAATGAACCGCATCAATATGATGGCGGGTCAACCCTCTCAGGTAGAGGAGGGAATGGCGAATCTCTTCCATGAAGCGTCTCGCATTGCCGGGTTCCCTGGCTACAACCCCAACCCACTCCGTTCTCTCAGGAACGCCGCCCGCATCATACAGAACACGACCGCTTACGCAACGCTTACCAGTAGGCCAAGCGCCGCACTGGTAAACCTGTCGCAGCCACTTGTCACGTTGATGCCGAGGATCGGACGGGCGGCGACGGAGCAGGCGTACAAGGATGCCTACGATCCTGCCAACATCGATATGATGCGTCAACTCGGTGTCCTTTCCCACGACATCAAGGTTGCCAACATCAACGGTCAGTTGCGTACGGTCATGGTTGCCAAGCCGAAGACGCGTTACCTCACTCCCATTAAGGGGACTCAGGAACTTTTTAGATCTGCCAGCGAGGCGAACCGTGCGGTTGGTTTTATGGCAGGCTACAAGAGCGCCATCGATGCTGGCTTGAAACATGATGATGCCGTTCAGGAAGGCTTGAACTACGCACTGCTCACGGAGTTTACCAGTAACAAAGCGTACACTCCGACTGCGCTATCGAGTGTAACCGGTGGCCTACAGTTCCAGTACCAGGGTTACGCCATCAACAACCTGAAGCAGTGGTCTGATACGGTGCGCGGTCTGAAGAACTACGAGGCACAGGGCTTGACTAAGGGTGAGGCGTGGCAGCGTCTCGGTCGTAAGTTGGGAGCGCAGGCTACGCTCGGTGGTGCCAAGTCTTTGATACCGTTCCTCGTAACGTCTGGTACGTACTACTGGTTGAAGGATCAAGGTGTGCCCGATCCTCTCGCCCGCTCTATGGCCTACGGTGCGCCATCGATGGGAGGCATTGACTTCAGCGGACCTACCGGTGTTATGCCAGAGTTCTTCGGACAGACGTGGCAGGAGGCAGCGGCATCGCTTGCACTTGGGCCTACCGCCAACGTGGCAATGAAGGCGTTGCAGACGGCGACGACACCGGAAGGTAAGAACGCATCGGTGACGGAGAAGTTGGCACGTGGTACCGGACTTGGCAGGCAATACCTTGCGGCGACTTCGCTTGTCACGGGCAAGCCACTGTACTTTGGTATCGGTACGCCGAATAAAGAGGGTGTCATCGATCAGCCGCTTGATAAGTTCATCGTTCTGATGGGAGCGGTGCCGTTTGAGATGACGGAGCAGCGGGGTGAGGCGGAGGAGCGCAGGACTCGCAAGAATCCTGGCCCCTCCTTCCCTGATGTCAACTACCGTCCGAAGCCTTCGGTGTTTCCGGTTCCTCCACGACAGCCGTAACG
>Ga0126369_10001683_pt1 | contig 15455 bp, 13 predicted proteins | sample PanSoiMetaPlot_1_FD_109646 | JGI IMG/M metagenome (GOLD analysis project Ga0126369, IMG submission 109646) | Tropical forest soil microbial communities from Panama - MetaG Plot_1 | ecosystem: Environmental > Terrestrial > Soil > Tropical forest > Bulk soil | place: Panama | collected 2016-02-17 | reverse complement strand
GCGGCCATGAATCGTTGCGTCAAAATCGCGGGAGATGATGCAGGCGGGACGTTACTCGCTCGACGACCTCGACCGAATAGGGGCCACGGCTCATCCCCGGCGGCTTTCCAGATCACCGTCACCGCACTACACTCGCTACACGACCTCGATGCGCACCGAGTTCGTAGCCGAGATCAGGCAGTCCCTGTGAGAACGTCGGCCCGGGCTCCGCGGTCTCCGACGACGCCCGCTGTCCCGGCCTGAGTGCCGGCTCCTGACTGCCCCGCGCTCTCCGTCTGCCCGCGCCGACCGCGCCTTTGACGCTGACCCCCCGGCTGAATTCGGTGCGGTCCTCTGCCTGAATCCTGTTCCTGGCAATGCGGGATAGCTCTGCCCGACTTTGAAGACCTGTGGACCGTGAATACAGACCCTGCTAACGTCGTACATGCGATACGGCCAGGAACTGCTCGAAGAGGCGCGCTTGTTTAAGTTCCGAGAGACCCTGATCGCCCGGGGTGCTGTAGGCTTGCGGCTAGAGCGTCTACTGTCCCTCATTCGAATGATGGCGGGTCCATCCGATTGCGAGCGAGGATTTCCTGGATGACAGCCTGCGTTTGAAGGCTGCGGAATGCGGTGTTGAACTGGTCTGACGGATCGTCCCGGTTTGCTCACTCGCAAGTCGCAAAATGCACTTGACACGCCTCGGGGCTGAGTCTACATAGGGCCGTTCGACGAGGGCATGCTGTTCCGGATTGGTCACGTCGATCAGCGCGAGACCGACTCACATACGCGCGCCGAGCCTGTAGGTCGACACGACGGGAACGGGGCCAGGTGCGCACAGGTCGAGGTTGAGCCGGAGGGCGGAGGCGCGACGCCGCATGAAGCCACCCGTCTTCGAGTACCACGATCCAGCGACGGTCGATGAGGCGCTCGACCTCCTGCACCAGTACGGCGACGACGCCAAGATCCTGGCCGGGGGTCAGAGCCTGATGCCGATGCTCAATTTCCGCCTCGCAAGACCGGCGCACGTGATTGACATCAACAGGATCGACGCTCTCGCTCGTATCGACCGCTCGGCTGACACGCTGACGCTCGGCGCCATGGTTCGCCAGCGGGTGCTCGAGCGCTCGGCCGTGGTCTACGAGTGGTGTGGGGTGGTGCGGCGGGCTTTAGCCTTCGTCGGGCACCCTCAGATCAGGAACCGCGGGACACTGGGCGGCAGCCTCGCCCATGCCGACCCGGCGGCCGAGCTCCCGGCGCTCGCGCTGGCGCTCGATGCCCGGCTCGTCCTGCGTCGAGCCGGTGGACAGCGGGTCGTGGCTGCCCGCGACTTCTTCGTCAGACCGCTCACAACCGCCGCCCGTCCGGACGAGCTGCTCGTCGAAGTGGAGCTTCCCACCTGGGCCTGCGCCGGATATGGCATCCACGAGGTGGCGATGCGGCACGGGGACTTCGCTCTCGGCGGCGTGATCACGGTACTGACCTTCGGGTCCGACCGGCGCATCGATGTGGCCAGGGTCGTGGCATTCGGCGTCGCGGATCGTCCGATCCGGATTGAAGCAGCTGAGGCCGCGCTCGTCGGCACGTCTCCCACCGAAGAGACGTGCGCGGCGGCGGCCGCCCTCGTCAGCGAGGTGGTGGATCCGCCCAGCGACATCCACGCCAGCGCCGCCTATCGGACGCGTCTTTGCGGCGCGCTTGCTCGGCGGGCGCTGGCTGACTCGCTGGTGCTGGCCAGGGAGACCGGATGACGCTAACACGCGCGATCCGTGTCCGCGTGAACGGCCAGCTTCGCGACGCCATCGTCGACGTCCGCTTGACCTTCGCCGATCTTCTGCGCGCGACCTTCCAGCTCACCGGCACCCACCTCGGGTGCGAGCACGGCGTGTGCGGCGCCTGCACCGTGCTCCTCGATGGCGAGGCGGTTCGCTCCTGTCTCCTGCTGGCCGTCCAGGTGGACGGCGCAGATGTCCAGACCGTCGAGGGACTGGCACCGGACCCCGACCACCTCACGCCCCTCCAGGCCCAGTTCGTTGAGCACCACGGGCTGCAATGCGGCTTCTGCACCCCGGGCATCCTGATGACGCTCACGGCGGCGCTCCGCGACAATCCCCATCCGGATGAGACGGAGGTTCGCGAGGCGCTCGCCGGTCATCTGTGCCGGTGCACCGGCTATCAGGGAATGGTCGATGCGGTGCTGGCCCACGTGCGCCATGGTACTGGGGGTGCGCGTTGAGTCCGCCGCGCTTCGTCGGCGCGCCCGTCACCCGGCGCGAGGACGCGCGGCTCCTGACCGGCCGCGCGACATTCGTCGATGACCTGAATATTCCCGGGGTGGTCCACGCCGCGTTCGTGCGCAGTCCGCACGCGCACGCTCGGATCAAACGCGTCGATGTGTCGAGAGCGCGGGCGATGCCGGGAGTGCTCGCGGTGATCGCGGGCCACGATCTCGATCTGCCGCCGCTGCTGTTGCGGATGGGGAGCCCGATCCCCGGTACCGAGCTCCGAGCTGCCCCCCGCCTCGCCCTGCCGCGCGACAAGGTCCGCCACGTCGGCGAGGCAGTGGCGGTGGTGGTCGGCGAGTCGCGCTACCTCGCAGAGGATGCTCGCGACGCGATTGTCGTGGAGTACGAGATGCTTCCGCCCGTCGTCTCGCCCGCGGCCGGCGTGGCGCCGAACGCACCGCTGGTGTGGGACGAGCTGGGCGACAACATCGCGGCCCATATCGTTCAGCGAGTCGGAGATCCTGACGCCGCGTTCGCCGCCGCGCCGCATGTCCTGCGTGAGACCTTCCGCATCGTGCGCGGAGGCGGCCACTCCATGGAGGGCCGCGGGCTGGTCGCCCGCTACGACGGGACGCTGGACAGCTTTACCGTGTGGGATGCGACGCAGATGCCCCACGCCGTCCGGAACACGCTGGCCATCCTGTTCGGGATGCCGGAGGACAGGATCCGGGTCATCTCGCCGCCAGACATCGGGGGCGGCTTCGGACCGAAGGGAGGCTTCTACCCGGAGGAGGCGGTCGTTCCCTGGCTGGCCCGCGCGCTCGGACGGCCGGTCAAGTGGATCGAGGACCGCCACGAGCACTTCACCAGCGCCGCGCAGGAGCGCGTGCAGGTCCACGAGACCGCGATCGCCTTTGACGGGGATGGCAAGCTGCTCGCTTTGCGCAACGTGTTCCTCCACGACACCGGCGTGTCCGGCATCCTGGTCACGCCTCTCATCACGAGCTGCACAGTCCCTGGGCCCTATCGTATCCGCAACATTCACACGGAGTTTCGCGCGGTCTACACCACGCTCCAGCCCACCGGGGCCGTGCGCGGGGCCGGCCGCCCCCAGGCCACGTTCGTCATGGAACGGATGATGGACCGCATGGCCGAGCACCTCGGTCTTGACCCTGCGGAGGTGCGCGCGCGCAACTTGATCCAGCCCGACGAGTTCCCGTACGACGTGGGCCTCATCTTCCGGGACTCGGCGCGACAGGTGTATGACAGCGGAAACTATCCCGAACTCCTGCGCCGGGCGCTCGAGGAGATCGATTACCGGGGGGCGCGCGCGGAACAGGGGGCGCTGCGAGCGAGAGGTCGGTACCGCGGGATCGGGATCGCGCTGTGCGTCGAGGGCGTCGGATTCGGCCCTTTCGAGGGCGCGGTCATGCGCTTGAACGCCCGGGGGCGGGTGGTGGTCTCGGAGAGCGCCCCGCCCCAAGGTCAGGGCTACCAGACCACGTTCGCCCAGATCGCCGCTGACGCCGTCGGCGTCCGGCTCGAGGACGTCGACGTCGTGACCGGGGACACGGCGGCCGTGCCGTTCGGCACCGGGAGTTTCGCGAGCCGTGTCATGGCCAACGCCGGTCCCGCCGTGCTCCAGGCCGGCCGCGTTCTGCGCGAACGAATCCTGTCGCTGGCTGGATTCCTCCTCGAGGCTGCGCCGGCCGACCTGGAAATTGAGGACGGTCGCGTCCACGTGCGCGGGGCGCCAATGAGGTCTGTCTCGCTGGTCGAGGTCGCGCGTCTAGGCAACGTGGGAAGGGGGTTCGGCTTCAGTCTGCCCGCAGGAGTCCAGCCGGGGCTTGAGACCTCCTCGTACTTCGCTCCTCCCCAGGCCGGATACTCGAGCAGCATTCACGCATGCGTTCTGGACGTGGACCCCGTGACAGGAGTCGTGGAGATCGTCCGCTACGTGGTCGGCCACGACTGCGGCACACTCCTGAATCCCCTCATCGTCGAGGGACAGATTCTCGGCGGGGTGGCGCACGGGCTCAGCAACGCGCTCTACGAGGAGGCGGTCTTCGACGAGGGCGGCCAGCCGCTGGCGGCGAGCTACCTGGATTACGTGCTGCCGTCAGCTCGCGAGATGCCACGGGTCCGCGTGTTCCATCTGGAGTCGCCCAGCCCCCTGAACCCGCTGGGCGTGAAGGGCGCCGGCGAGGCCGGCACGCTGCCCGTCACGGCCGCGGTGGCCGGCGCGGTGGAGGATGCACTGCGGCCGTTTAGGGTGAGGATCAATAGCGTGCCGCTCAATCCATCCCGGATCAGCGACCTGGTTCACGGGCAGTAAGGTCTCGAGGAGCAGATCCTTCGCGACGGTCTTCCGCGAGGGGGAGTGACGATGACCGAGCGAACCGGAGCCGCGCGCAGTGCGAGGGTGGCCGACGCCGTCGGCAAGTCCCCGGCATTCACTGGCGCCACCCGGGCCGCGCTCGTGTCTGCGTGCCTGGGGTGGATGTTCGATTCGAGGACTGAACTCCACCTTGGAGAGCGCGATCATCGCGATCCCGGGCTCGACGCGGCTCCCAGCTATTTCTTGCCGGACTTTGGCCTCGGCAACGGGAGGATCGGCCTCTGCCTTCCACCCCAGAGCGATAGAAGCTTGTCCGGGGGTCGCTTCCGTGAACGTCCCCTTGTTCTTGCAAATTAGGTCGCGGGGACGAGGCCCATGGAGGGGCAGGCTGGGAACGGCTAGGAAAGGAAGGGGCGGACCGTGAACACGGGTTTTAGGCCTCGATCTGGAACCGAAACCCAAGGGATCTGTCTGCCGACAAGTAGTTGCGGGCCCTCGATTTGAACCCGCGACCCATGGTCCCCAGGCATCAACTCGGTAGGGGATTCAAAGGCGTTCAGATCCAGCGCGCAGCGGCCGCGCCGGGGTCCTCTGGGCGGGTGTTGAAGGCGATGGCCGCGCAACGGAGGCAGAGCACCTGGCCGCCGAAGATGCACCACGTCCCCGTGCCGCAGGTCTCACGCGGCGTGAAGGCTTGAACCGCTAGAACTTGATCTTTTCTTTCTCTGCCCGCGCCCGATGCTGACGCGTTACGTGAGACCGGCCTCTAAGCGGGTTGGATCAAGGCGCCAAAGAGTGGCTTCGACGCCCGTGGGAGAATGCGCTACCGTATCGTTCCCCAGCCCCTCGGGCCGTTCCCAGTCGATTCCTCGCTATGACCGCGGCGGGCGCTCCGTGCTCGGGAGCGGACCCGGCCCCGGCAGCACGGCCTTTGCGCCTCCGCGGGATTCTCCGGCGATGAGCGCGTCGATGTTCGGGTACGGGTAGATCGTGCGCGCCCCGTTCGCGGGGAGCCCGCCCGTGTCCACGGACGGCCCGTAGACGCTCCAGACCTGACGGCCCAGGAGCCTCAGCAGCGTCGTCTGCTCCGCCCGATGGTGCGCCGTGTGGGCGATGCGTCTCACCATGATCCACGCGCGACTGTGGATCGTGTCGAAGAACGCGACGTCCTGTCCCCACCACTCCGCGTTCTTCTCCCAGAGTCGGGCCAGCCGCTGGGCCGAATCCTCCGCGTACCGGCGCATGAACCCCAGGCGTGTTTCCTCGGCGGGGACGGGGGGCGCGCCGACGTCGATTCCGAACATTCCCGTGAACCATTTGTCCTCGCTCATGCACTGATGCACCATGTGCTCGCGACACGTGCGGTCACGCGCGAGATTCGGGTGCGGGCGAACGTCCAGGTCGGCGTCGTCGAACATCGCCCATACGGAAAGCGTCTTGAGTCGCTCGCTCGCGTAGGTATCGACGAGGAAGGTGTGGTCCATCGGCTGACTACTATACGCTACGCCGACAGCAATGCCATTGCGCCGCTCGTCTAGGTGACCCTTTGAACCAGTGATCTGCGGGTCCGTGGGCTCCAAGTTGGCCGCAATTCGGTTTGTGTTCAGCCGGAATTCTGCCGGATTTAGCCGAAGGTCCTCCGCTGGTGCCCGGACGACGGTATTCTGTCCTCTCTCTCACGCGGCGATCTTCGACGCGATTTGCGCAGCCACGATCACAGTCTTCACGACCGCATCGAGGATCTGCTTGGCCTGCTGGCGTTGTCTGATTTCGGCCTCGGCCTGCTGAATGTTTGCCGAGATGGTGACGAGATCGTCGGCGGAGATCAGACGCGGTATGCCCGCAAAGGCCGCCATCTGGAGCAGGCGCCCGGCACGGTCCTCGAGCGCGGTGAACAGCACGTTGATCGTATTGACGTCCGTTTCCGCGAGCGCCATATTGCTCTTCGCCGCCTCGCTGAGCACGTTGAAGAGGAGTACCCGGACGTCGGTGACCGCCGCCGCCGCCCCGGTGTTCGTCGCCGCGGTCGGCTGGCTGGATTCCGAGATCAGCTTCTTCAGTGCCGCGACGGCATCGAGGGAGTCTCCCTTTACTTGCGCGGCGCTGGCGCCGGAGGTCACCGCCGAGAAGAGCGCCTTGAGGCTCGGCAGGATATCGTCAGCGAACTTCTTGAGGTCCTGCAGGTTCGCCATCGCCGCCTCCTATTTGGAGTAGACTTTGATGAGAAGGTCTCTCGCCCGGTCGACCGCCTGCTGCACGCTTTCGATCTGCTTCTGCTGCTGCGCCTGCGCCTGCGCGTCGGTGTGCACAAGCTCGGCCCGGGCCTGCTGGATGTCTCCCACGACGCGGAAGATCCCGTCGATGTCGAGACTCCTCAGGAGGAAGGACGCGTCGTTGCTCTCGAGGTAGGCGAGGATCGTGGTGTTGTTCTTCTCGAGGGCCGCCACTGCCTTCACGACGTTGTCGTAGAGGTCGAGGATCGCCTGCTTGCGCGCCTCGTCGATGCCCCGAAGCGCCTGGACGTTGCCGACGGCGGCCAGGTCCAGCTCGGCCAGCTTGAATTCGAGTAGATGCTGCTCGGCGGTGACATTGGGCGTGCGCTGTTCCAGGATGACCTCCGCGTGCTGGAGATCGCGCTGCCAGGCCAGGATGTTGCGCTGACGCGTGCGGTCGGCGGCGAGCTGGAGGGTGAGACCGGAATCGAGCGTCTGGCGGTTCTGCTGCAGGTAGGTGCGAAGGTCCGTGTAGTAGGTCCCTTCGGCCTTCGAGAGGCCAGTGACGCCCCGTCGAGAGAGCGCGCAACCCGACAGCGATGCTACCGCTAGGACGAGCACGACGCACTGCCACAGGGCGCGCTTCATTTTGCACCTCCAAGCGCCGAGGTGGCCGAGGAAAACGCGGCCTTCAGGCTGTCCGCCTGCTCCTGGGTGATGGTGACGTCGATAGCCAGCCAGGCGTCGACCCGTCCCGCGAGTTGCTTCATCAGGGCGACCTGGGCGCGAAGGACGTCCAGGAGCTTCTTCACGTCCGCCGCTGTTTTCTTCTCGTCATTCAAGTCGTCGACGATGACGGCCTCGATCTGCTTGACGGACTCCGGCTTTTTGCCGAGGTCCAGCTGGAGGCGCTGCCAATCCAGCTTCTCGTTGGTCAGCTGGGTCCGGAGGGCGGAGTCGGTGACCGTTTTCAGGCGCGCGTCGATACGATCGATCGCCGCCTGGATGTCGTTGGCAAGGAACGCGTAGTCGATCCAAGGCTGCACGGCTTTCTTGTGCGCGTCGAAAAGGCTATCAGCCGTCACACGGCTCTTCGGCTCCTTGGGGAAGGCGGCGGCGATGGCTTGGCGAGCGATCCAGATGCGACCGTCCTCCTGGATGCGCGCCTGCTTGCTCTTGCTGAACTGATCGAAGGACTGCTGCAGATCCCCGACCGCACCGTCGAGCGTAGTCAGAAGATCCAATTGCGCCTTCGATGCCTGCTTTACCTCAATCGGGGTGACGCAGCCGCCCAGAACGGCGAGGCTCCCGAGCGCGACGAGGAAGGCCATCGTCTGACGACAGCCGCCGGGGAGCCGGCCAATCCATTTCCTTTCTCGGCCCTCTCGCATGGACTAGCCCTCCTTGATGCACGTGGATGCACGTGCGGGGTGAATTGCGCGGACACCGTAGTCACGGGCAGCATCCGAAGCGCCTGGTGTCGCCCGCGCGAGCAAACGGCGGCAGTGTAGCGTAGTGTCCCCGCGTGAGCGTAAAGAACTGCCCTTATTGCCTTCGACGTGACTCAAGCGGGCGGCGAGAGCGCACCCGCGCGCGCAAGACGTCGGGATCAGCCCGCTGTGGCATCGGGCTTCTGGAGCGGCGGATGTCTGAGTCTGGGGGGAGATTATGTCGCGGGGCAGGGCCCCACGGGGAGCGACCGCCGCGGGAGGGGCTATGGTTCGCGTGGTCCGGAGGCTAATTTAGCGCGGCGCGGTGGTCTTGGATGCTCCTCCGACCGGTGCTTTGTCCCGCGCCGCGAGGCCGGCGAGGAGATCTTTATCCTTTGGCGAGAGGCCGGAGAGACCCGGGCACGAATTGTCCGCCGGAGGCTTCGTGACGATGGTCTGCAAACGCAAAGCTAGGTCTTGCGTTGGCGAGCCCTCGCCATCTCTGGTCGGCGGTTCGAAGCGGCGGAAAACTCCTCGGGCGATTTCGGGCGACTGACAGGCCAGCGTCTCGAGCCTCTGCAGGAGCGAGGCGCGGAACTGCGCGGTGGACAGGCTTTCCTTACACGGGACCTGTGTGTTCGAGTCCCGCAGGCAGGATTCGATCTCCGGCGGCTTCACTCCGGGACCAGCCGCCTTTTCGATCGCCGCGCCATATCGAGCACGGTCGTCTTTCCTCCTCCAGGGAAGGCGCGCCTGCTCCTCACGCAGCGTCGCAAGCTCCTTGGCCTCGATCGGCTGCCACTTGAGCCCCTGCGCATCGACTGGCCACGCGGTTCTCCATTCTGCATAGAGCACGGCTCCCTTGAGGCTGGTCGCCGTCAACCACGCGTTCGAGAGATTTGTGCCCTGCAGCAGGGCGCCGCTCAGATTCGCGCCTTCGAGGCGCGCGTAGGAGAGGTTCGCGCCCTGTAGCTGGGCCCTGGACAGATCCGCCGCCGTCAGCTCTGCGACGGACAGGTCGGCTCCTTGGAGCCGGGCCCCCGAGAGATCCGCTCCAAGAAGCTCTGCCTGCGAGAGAGTCGCCGCTTGCAAGTCGGCCTCGCTCAGCCGCGCGCCTGCCAGCTTCGCGCTCGACAGGTCCGCGCCCTCCAGGTGAGCCCAGGAGAGATTCGCGCCCTGCAGCTGGGCGCTGGACAGGTTGACGCCCTCAAGGAACACGCGCGACAGGGTCGCGCCACTCAGCTGGGCGCGGCTCAGGTTCGCGCCACGCAGGGCCGTCTCTGACAGGTTCGCGTTGGTCAGCTGTGCCCCGGACAAGTCCGCACCCTGCAGCTGGACTTCGGAGAAGATCGCGCCGCGCAGGTCGGTCTCCTTGAACTGAGCGCCGTCCAGCCATGTCTCCACGAAGGCGGTACGCAGAAAGCGGGCCTTGGTAAAGTTCGCGCCCTGCAGCTGTGTCTCGACGAACGCAACGTCTTGCAGGATGGCCCCCGTCAAGTCCACGCCCTGAAGCTGCGCGCCGAGCAAGAAAGCACCCTGCAGCTGGGCGCCGCGCAAATCCGCCCTGGGTAGGAGGGCATGGGCAAGATTGGCCCGACGAAGGCTCCGATTCTGGAGGTCGAGACGCTGGACGGACCGGAGGGCAGCCTGTCTCCGGGCGGGATCCTCGCTGCGAAGGTCGGCCAGCGTCTCGGGCGAGGGGGGCTTGGCCAGCAGCACCTTTTCATGAACGTCCAGCGAACGGAGCGAGGTCAGAAGCTCTGTGGCGACGGCGTTCGGGCGGTCGATCCTTTCTCCGTTGGCAACGAGGAGCAACGGGATGGGCAGACCGATCAAGACGATGGTCAGCAATCCTGGCACGCCTAAGAGGAGCTCCGGGGGCGACTCGACGTCACTCGCTGGACGCAATCGACGGACCCCATATCTCAGTACGGGCGTGACAATCGTCAGGAACAGCCACACCGCGAGCAGCTTGACGATCCACAGCTTCGCCACCTTCGCGACGACGCTGGCCAAGGGGGTCAAGCCTGGGGCGAGGATCGAGACGGGCGACACGCTGATTCGCGTCTCGAGGAGGGCTACGACGATGACCAGCCCCGCCAAGCCCCAGAGCCAGCTTATCCAGTGAAGGCGCGCATGTCGGCACACGCTGGAGAAGTAGCCACTCCAGCTATCGCGTCGGTCCATGATCACGGGCCACAGGACGGCCACGAGGGCCACGTCCAGCCAGGTGGCGACCCGCTGGGCCCACGTGACCGCTTCGTTCTGATACGCGAGGAAGCGCGCCTGGAGAGTGAGGAGCGCGGCCAGGGGCAGGAAGAGAATGGTGATGGTGACGGCCAGCGCGAGGAAGCCTCGAACGAGGCGATTCGGTCGGCCGATCAGATAGTAGTTGTAGGGGAAGATATTGAGCTGCTCATACAGCTCGCCGGTGCCGCTGCCCCGTGCGGCCTCGTCGAAAGCGTAGAGCTTGCGCGAGAGCAGCTGCAGACACAGCAATAGATTGAAGTGAACGAGGACTAGGAGATAGGGCGCGAGGATGTAGAAGCCCACGATGGGGACCTCGACATCCACGACCGGCAGCTTGACGCCCTTGCCGATGAGCAGGTCAGCGTCCGTGGTGCCAAAGACGATGATGAGCACATACGCGCAGACCGCGAGGAAGACGATATGGAGAGCGGCGACCTTCTCCGAGGCGCTATTGGCCGCGGCGAGAAGCGGCTTCGGATCGGCCGCGGGCGAGGACGGGTCCACGTGTCGTGGTCCTAGCGCGAGGCCCGCGCGGCGGGGCGAAGACGCGCCGTCTTCGCCGGCTGTTCACGCTCCTTCAGCTCAACTTCCTGCCTGCGAAGATCTACTTCTGCGTGCCACTTTTCCTGATCGAAATCCTTCGCGGCCGGTCGGTATGACCCATTCCACTGGCTCCGGGTTGAGGGCTGGGGCAGCCCGCCAGTTGCTGCTCGGTCAAACTGCAACAGCCAAGGTGGCGGGGTGCGCCGGACACTATCGCGCGACGGCGGATAGACTAACATGCGCTGCGAAAGACCAATCCCGTCAAGCGGTCTCCACTGTACACAAGTCGCGCCTGGCAGTTGCAGTTCTCACCGCGGTACACGAGCTCGTTGCTCCCTGGGGTCGGCCCGGCTAGCCGGTCCGGAGAGTTTTGCCACGCAATGGAGCAGCCCTTGTCGCCGAAGGCCCATGTCTCGGTGCGTTGAAGCAGGGTCATCGCGGCCTTGCCCGCCAACCCTCTCTCGCTCAGGCGTTGCTCGGTGAGTTCGATCGTTGAATCGCGAAGCGCATCGAGCTTGGCGCCCGTGGGGGATTTATACGTGAGCCGAATCGAACCGTCGTCCGCGCGAACTTCACACGACACTCGACGGCCTAGGTGCCGGGCAAATGGACTCACCTCGATGCTCCGCTTGAACTCGGCATATGCCCGTTGCCGCTCGGGGTCCGAGATGCTGATCGTCTCGGGGCATGACGCCAGGTTGACCGGTGACCCGGACGCGCCCGCCGCAACGGCCATCGACAGAACGGCGATCGGCCAAATGGCGCCTGGCCTCATCTGAACTCCGCGTGCCACCGGACCAAGCCGCCTTCCCTGTCCAGGAAAAGGCCTAGCCCTTTGAGCCCGCGTATCGAGGCCTTAATGGCTTCGGCATCCCTGTCGACCGGCTGAACGTCAAAGGCGTTGCCGGACAGATGCTTACTCAGCCTGCCGAGCTGATCATCGGTTAGCTCGTTCAACACACTCAACAGACCATCCTGGATCTGAGCCTGAGTGATAGCCCCGGCATGATCATCAACCCATTTTTGACAGGCAGCTCTGGCGTCGGACTCCTTGTAGGTCTGCACGATCCACTTCCGGTTGTTCACCACATTGCTCGCCATCGCCCGGGCCTGCCCGACTTTGTCGCGACGTCCGCTAGTGAAAACCACGCCCGGATGCAACCGCTTTAGCTCGTAGGCGGCGACTTTCGCAACGGGTGCGAGATCGAGTGCCTCGATGGTGCTATCGATCGCCTGCCCGGCGTCTTTTCCGCCCTCTGCCATGTCGACCCCCTCGAGTTCGCGGTTGATGATGGGCGCGCGACGATGCTATCTCAACCAAAGCAATCAAGGGCTTCAGGGTTGCTCTCTTGAAGCCCTTGGTGTTTCCGGGCGAGAACGGGGCGGGAGTGGTCAGGCTACCCCGGCTCTCCCTTCACGGCCGCGAGCGCCACCAGGGGCGGGTGCCGACTGCGCCATGCCTGCTTCTCAGGGTCATTCGCGGGCCTTGGCCGACCATGTCCTCGGGATGATACGCCCTCGGGATGATACGCCCTCGGGTACACTGATCGGAGGGAAAACCTATCGATGCCTCCTGATACGTCGATCGTATATACGCCGAGAAGCGAAGCATCACAGTCGATTAGAGTCATCCGTCCCGCCTCTCTGTCGCTGACCGACCTGGCTGGCCATGTCCAAAGTCTGACACGTCATGCAGGCCTGATCTACACCCTCAGCGAGCATCGCATTCGGGTGCGCTACAAGCAGTCGATGCTCGGAGTCACATGGGCGATTGTGCAGCCCGTGGCTCTCATGGCGATGTACACCATGATCTTCTCTTTCGTAGCGCACATCCAGACGAACGGCATTCCGTATCCGATCTTCGTGTTCACTGGGCTCGTTCCATGGACTTACTTCTCGACGGCTCTCACCGCGGGCACGAGTGCGCTGGTCAGTCATAGCAATCTCATCACGAAGGTGTACTTCCCCCGCGAGATCCTCCCACTGACTTACGTCATCGTCGGACTATTCGATTTTCTGATCGCGTCAAGCTTGCTGGCCGGGCTGATCCTGATCTCTCGGGTTCCTGTGAACGCCAACATCCTCTATGTGCTCCCGGTGATTGCGATCATGACGATGTTCGTGATCGCCATGGTGCTCATCCTCTCCGCCACTCAGGTGAGATTCCGCGACGTTGGTTTGGGCATGCCCCTGTTGCTCCAGATCTGGATGTTCGCGACGCCCATTGTGTATCCGCTGAGCGCCGTGGCGAAGCTGCCCCGCCCGCTCGGGTGGCTCTACCGGGTGAATCCCATGGTGGGCATGATCGAAAACTTTCGCCGCACAGTCCTGCAGGGGATGGCGCCGGACTTCGCGATCCTGTGCGTGTCGATGGTCGTGACGATAGTGCTATTGCCTGTGGCGTATCTATACTTCAAGCGTGTCGAGAGCACGGCCGCAGACGTGATTTGAGGGATGAGAGCGGAGCGCATGATCGATCTCAGATTCGACCGAGTGTCCAAAAGATACTTGATCCCGCACGAGGCAGAGAATCACGGTAGCTCGCATCCGTGGATGCGCAAGCTGCGAAGTCTGTGGCGGACGCCGAGGGAGTTCTGGGCGGTGCGAGAGGTGAGCTTCGAGGTCAAACGCGGCGAGGCTCTCGGGATCATTGGCCACAATGGTGCCGGCAAGAGCACGATACTGAAGCTCCTGGCAAGCATCACGGCGCCGTCTGCCGGGGAGATCACGATCAATGGGCGAGCGGCGGCGCTGATCGAGGTCGGGTCGGGGTTCCATCCGGAGCTGACCGGCCGCGAGAACGTGTACCTGAGTGGATCGATCCTGGGCATGCCGCGAAACGAGATCGGGCAAAAAATCGAAAGTATCATCGACTTCGCGGAGATTCGTGAGTTTATCGACATACCGGTCAAGCGATACTCCTCCGGAATGTATGTCCGGCTGGGGTTTGCGATCGCGGCCCACCTGGAACCCGAGATCCTGCTGCTGGACGAAGTGCTGGCTGTCGGCGACATGGCCTTCCAGAGGAAGTGTCTTGATCGAGTGAGGGCGTTACGGCAGGCGGGTCGGACGATTGTCTTCATCTCGCATGATCTGAATGCGGTGGAGGCGCTGTGCGACCGCGTGTTGCTGATGCAGCGCGGAGAGGTTATCGCGGATGGCCCACCGGGTGAGGTCATAGGGCAGTACAAGGCACTGGCCACGAAGGGGACGACGTCGCCATTCTCGGGTATAGGCGCAGTCCGAGAATGGCGAGATCTGGACGTTCGAGGCGACCGTGTCGTGCGGTTGAGGCGGGTGCGCGTGTGTGGAGAGGACGGGGCCACCATGTCGGCGGTGGACATTCGACACCCTGTCGGAATAGAGATCACGTACGACGTGCTCGAGGGTGGGCACGTGCTGGTACCGACTGTGCACTTTTTCAACGAGGCGCGGCTACACGTGTTTGGCGTGCTGGATCTCGAACCGGAGTGGCAGGGGCGACCGAAGTCGGCAGGACGGTACGTGAGTACGGCCTGGATACCGGGGAACTTCCTTGCCGAAGGCTGCATGATCGTGGACACGGACGTTGCCACGCTGGCGCCATTTGAGGCGCACGCTTATGAAAAGGACGTCGTCACTGTTCGGGTGTTCGACCCCATGAGTGTGGACTCTGCTCGCGGAGAATACACAGGTCCATTTCCAGGTGTCGTAAGGCCGTTGGTTAGATGGAATACGTATGTTAGTTGTGACGGATCGAGGACGTGATATGTCCGTGTGGCTAGTCCTGCCGCTCTGAGGAGATCGAAGGATGGAAGGGCAGGTCGCGCTGTGCACGATCATTGCTAAGAACTACATCGCCCACGCGCGCACTTTGGTCGAGTCGTTTCGTGAGTTTCACCCGGAGATTGCCTGTTACGTGTTGATCGTTGATGAGTTCGAGAGGTATGTCGCGCCTGCACAGGAGCAGTTCGAAGTAATATCGCTACGTGAGCTCGAACTGCCGAAGGCGAGAACTCTCTGTTTCAAGTACAGCGTGACGGAGCTCTGCACGGCGACCAAGCCGTTCTTGCTCGAGTACCTGTGTCAGAAGCGAGGCATACAGAAACTCCTCTACATCGACCCTGACATCCTCGTCACGGCTAAGCTGAGCGAGCTGTTCGCCAGGCTGGACAGTGTTGATGTCGTGCTCACGCCCCATGTCGAAACGGACTTTCCTGACGATGGACTACAGCCCGACGATTCCGCGGTGTTGCAAACGGGGTTATTCAATCTCGGGTTCATCGGGGTGCGCGACAGTGAAAACACAAGAGACTTCTTGGGATGGTGGAAGAGAAAGCTGCAGGACAAGTGTGTGGTGCACGTCCAGGGGGGCTTGTTTGTCGATCAGAAGTTCATGGATTTGGCGTCGGTATTGTTCGAGAACATTTACGTCGAGAAGGGTACCGGCTACAACGTAGCCTACTGGAACCTTCATAGTCGCAAGATCGCCAAGAGT
>Ga0126369_10001681_pt1 | contig 15466 bp, 17 predicted proteins | sample PanSoiMetaPlot_1_FD_109646 | JGI IMG/M metagenome (GOLD analysis project Ga0126369, IMG submission 109646) | Tropical forest soil microbial communities from Panama - MetaG Plot_1 | ecosystem: Environmental > Terrestrial > Soil > Tropical forest > Bulk soil | place: Panama | collected 2016-02-17 | reverse complement strand
GTAGCTGTCGAGCAGACGGAGCAGGCGTTCGGAGACCTCGCGGTAGCGGCGGGCGTCCGGCTCCAGCACGACCAGCTCCGGGCAGATCGGCAGCGCCTCGTACACGCGCATGAGCGTCCGCACGCCGAGCGCCCGTGCCTCGCGCGAGGCGGAGATCACGATGCTGGCCCGCACCGCGCCCGGCGACACGGCGACCGGCTGGCCGCGCAGCTCCGGCCGGTACTGCTGCTCGATCGAGGCGAACGCCGAGTTCAGGTCGAGGAACAGGACGGTCGGCGGCGCGGGGTTGTAGCCGAGCTCCGCGTTGTCCGAACGCATGTTCGAAATTGTAGCCCGATGGGCTGTGGTCGCTACCGCTCGTCTTCCGCGCCCTGGGAACTGCGCAATCTCGTCACTGCGCAGTTCCCGCGAAACCGGATCGGTCGAGGCCTCAGGCGCCCGGCGGCAGCTCCGCCAGCCGGGCGGTCGCCGCCAGGTTGGCCCGCAGCGCCCGCCGGATCACGGCCTCCATCTCGGTGTCGGTCGCCATGGCCCACGGCGCGGTCTCGAAGTCGGCCACACACCTGACCTCCGTGCCGCCCGGAACCTCCTCGTGCCCGAACCAGACGTGGCAGTAGATGAACTCGGCGTCGAGCCGGCGGCTGTAGACCGTCCGCTGCTCGAGGTTCTGCACGCGCTCGACCAGGCCTCCCGCCGAGACTCGAAAACGCAGCCGGTCGCCCCGCCGCTCCACGTCCCGAACGGGATGTCCGGCCCGAGCCCACTCCTCCGGGTCGGTGGACGCCGTCCAGACCCTGTTCAGCGGGGCTCGCGCGACCACTCGGACGTCGACGTGGCCCGCCATCAGCTGCGCGCCCCCGCCACCCCGGCGGCCCCGGCGGCTGCCGCGCCCGCCGCGCCGGCGGCCGCGGCGGCCATGCCCTCGATGACCAGCTTGTGGCGGCGCAGGTTGACCCGCGACCCGGCGTCGATCCGGCGCCGCATCTCCTCGTCCGTGAACGGGGCGTCCGGACGCGCCTCGAAGTCCTGGATCCACCGCAGCCGCGTCCCGCCGTCGACCGCCGTGAACGAGTTGAAGAGGTGCATGTAGCGAAACGGACCCGGCTCGACCCGCCGGGCCGAGACGGTTCGGCGCTGGCGGTCGAAGCACCGCTCCGACACCCAGCGGTGGGACTCGCCGTCCGGCCCGGCCGCCGTCGTGAGCCGGAACACGACGCGGTCCGCGTCGCGCTCAAGCACCTCCGCGGCGGCGTACTCGCCCGCGAACAGCTCGGGCCAGCGCTCGACGTCGTTCGCGACGTCCCACACCAGCTCCAGCGGCGCCGCGATCACGACCTGGTTGTCCGTGTGCGCAGACATGTCGACTTCCTCCTGGAGTTCAAACCGCCACCACCGTCGCCACGCACGTGCCGTACCGCGAGTGAGACGCGACCACGAACCGCCTGACGGTGAGCGGCAGCGGCCGCCGCACCACCTCCAGGCCCGCGGGCACGTCGGACCCTCCGCCGGGAGTCGGCGGCGCGACGCCGTCGCGCGCCGCCAGCAGCCCCGTCACCACATCGGTGCCGAAGCTCGCGCCGAACAGGTGGCCGTAGCCGGACTTCGGCGCTGTCAGCCGGACCGAGCCGAAGACCTCCGCCAGGGCCTCCGCCTCGAACTGGTCGCCGCGCGGGCTCCCGCACCCTTCGCACAGCACCAGGTCCACCTGGTCGGCCGCGCAGCCCGCCTCCGCCAGCGCACGCCGCACGACCCGCGCGTACGAGCGCGGGTCGCCGGCCGGGCTCGTCCCGTGGGCCGAGCCCAGCACCTCGCCGAGCACCGGCGCGCCGCGCCGCCGCGCCCGGCCGGCCTCCTCGAGCACCAGCGCGACGCCGCCCTCGCCCACCACCAGGCCGGCCGCCCGCCGGTCGAAGGGCCGGTAGGCGAGGGCCACGTCGCGCTCGCGGCTCAGGTCGCCGCCCGCGTCGAAGCAGAGCAGCGAGAGCGGCGAGACCGGCGCCTCGCAGCCGCCCGCCAGCACGACGTCGCAGCGGCCCCACCGGACCGCGCGCACACCGTGGTGCAGCGCCACGGCCCCGCTGGACCGATCCCCGGAGAAGCTCCTGCTCGTGCCGCGCAGCCCGTGCCGGATCGTCACGAACCCCTGCGGCGCGGCCAGGAACCAGCCGGTCGCCTGCCAGGGATTGACCACGTCGGCGCCCTGCACGTAGTACTCGGCGAACCCGCGCTCGCACAGGTCCCAGCCGCCTGTGTCGTTGCCGAGCCACACGCCGACGCAGCCGGCGTCCTCTCGCTCGATCTCCAGACGGGCGGCGCCCAGCGCCTCCTCCACGGCGACCAGGCCGAAGTGGGTGAAGCGGTCGGTCCGCGTCACCAGGCGGCGTCCCAGCGCCTCGGTCGCGTCGAACCCGCCGACCTCGCCGGCCACCTGGACCGGGAACCCCGCCGCGTCGAACCGGCCGATCCGCCCCAGCCGCGACTCGCCGGCGCGCACCGTCCGCCAGAACTCCTCCACCCCCCTACCGGCCGCGTTGACCACGCCCAGACCCGTGACCACGACCCTGCGGGCCGTCATGCGGCTCTCCGGATCACGGCGGCCGTGTGGATGCCGCCGAACCCGCTGGCCATCACGACCGCGGTCCGCACCGGCCGCCGCCGCGCGCCGGACGTGACGTAGTCGAGGTCGCACTCGGGGTCCGCGAGGGAGTGGTTCGCCGTGGGCGGCACCGTCGACCGCCGTACGGCGCCGACGGTCGCGATCAGGGCCAGCAGGCTCGCGGGCGCGAGCGCGTGGCCGATCGTCGACTTGAGCGAGCTGACCGGGATCGAGTACGCGCGCCGGCCGAACACGAGCTTCAGGGCGTTCGTCTCGAACAGGTCGTTCTGCGGCGTCGAGCTGCCGTGCGCGCTGACGTAGTCGACCTCGTCGGGCCGCGCCCCCGCCTCCGCCAGAGCCCGGTCAAGCGTCGCCGCCATCGGGACACCGTCCGCCGCCAGGTCGGTCATGTGACCGGCGTTGCAGGTGCTGGCGACCGCGAGCACCTCGGCGTACGTCCGCGCGCCGCGAGCACGGGCGTGGCCGGCCTCCTCGAGCACCACGAACGCCGCTCCCTCGGCGATCACGAAGCCGGCGCGCGTCAGGTCGAACGGCCGGGAGGCACGCTCCACCGGCCCGTCGCACCGCGACAGGCAGCCGATCACGTCCAGCGTGGCGTAGCTGATGCCGTTGAGCGGGCACTCGGCGGCACCAGCGAGCGCGAACCGCGCGTCGCCGTGACGCACCAGGTCGAATCCGACGCTCATCGCGTCCAGGCCCGCCGTGCAGCCGGTCGTCAGCGCGGCCACGGGGCCCTCGATGCCGTACCGCCTGGCCAGCCAGCCGGGCACGAAGTCGAGGAAGATGCCGTCGTAGGCGCTGGCCGGGACCTCGCGCGGCCGGATCGGCGGCCGGCCGCCGTCGGTCAGCCGCTCGTACAGCTCCTGCATCTCGGGGGCGCCCCCGACGGCCGACGCGAACAGGACTGCGCCGTCCCTAAGGTCGGCGCCCGACGAGACCAGGCACGCGTCCTCCATCGCATCGCGCCCGGCGGTCGCCCCGAGCTGGGCGAACCGGCCCAGCGCCGCCAGCTCCGCCGCCTCCTCCGGCGGCCAGCGATCGCCGAGCGCGAACTCGCGGCAGCGCGCCACGCCGCGGCACCGGAGGCCGATCCGCGACATCAGCGGCTCGTCCTCGATGCACACCCGCCCGGCCATCGTGGCGTCCCAGAAGCGCTCGACCGTGACCCCGCTGGGTGCCACCACGCCGAGGCCGGTGATGACCACGCGGCGATCTACCATCCGGCGACCTGGACCAGCACCATCCCATCCCACGAGGCGAACGACGCCGTCCAGCGCGCGCGACGCTGGCGGCGGGCGAGCAGCGCCGCCCGGCCGGTCAGCCGGACCCGCAGCGCTCGACCCTCTACCACCGCCTCCACGTCCGGCCAGTCGATGCCGGCGAGGCCGACGCCGAGCGCCTTCCCGACCGCCTCCTTGGCGGCCAGGCTCACCGCGAAGTGCCGGTGCGGGTCCCCCGTGCGGCGAGCCGACTCGCGCTCGCCGGCCGTGAACACGAGGCCCAGCTCGCGGTCCTCGGAGCGTTCGACGAGGGCGGCGACGCGGCGCACGTCGGCCAGGTCGATCCCGACGCACGTCGCGGTCACCCCCCCACCATCCCGGCGAGCCGCTTCCGCAGGCGGGCCTTGTCGACCTTCCCCACCGCCGTGAGCGGCAGGTCGGCGACCACCTCCAGCCGGTCCGGCAGCTTGTACCGGGCCAGGCCCCTGGCGCGGAGGAAGGAACGGATTCCCTCCAGCGTCAGGACCGCGCGTCCGCGCGGCACGGCGTAGAGGCAGACCGCCTCGCCCGACGCGGGATCGGGCATGGCCACCGCGGCCGCCTGCGCCACCCCCTCGTGACCGAGCGCCAGGTCCTCGACCTCCGCCGCCGCGATCTTCTCCCCGTCGCGGTTGATGACGTCCTTGATGCGACCGTGGATCACGAGGTTCCCGGACGGATGGCGCGCCACGAGGTCGCCGGTCCGGTAGAAGCCGTCCTCTGTGAAGGCGGCCCGGTTCGCGTCCGGTGCTCGGAAGTAGCCGGCGATCGTGTACGGCCCACGCACCCACAGCTCACCGTCGACGATCCGGATCTCGTCGTCGGGTGAGGCCGGGCGGCCCTGGGTGGTCTCGACCACCTCCTCCGCGTCGTCCAGTCGGGTGAAGCAGAGCAAGCCCTCGGCCATCCCGTACACCTGCTGCAGGCCGCAGCGCAGCGCGATCCGAAGGCTGCGCGCCGCCGCCGGCGCCAGGCGCGCTCCACCGACCTGCAGCAGGCGCAGGTCGCGCGGTCGCGGCACGCCCGCATCCACCGCCTCCGCCCAGCGCGCCGCCAGCGACGGCACCGCCGCGGTGACCGTGACGCGCTCCCGCACCATCACGTCGAGCGCGGGAGGGCCGAGCACGACGCGTCCGCCCCGCGCGAGCGTGCCCATCACGCCGGGACAGCCCAGCGCGAAGTTGTGCGCCGCCGGCAGCGAGGCCAGGTAGACGCTGCCCTCGTGGAGCCCGCAGAGCGCGGCGCTGACCCGCAGGTTGCAGCCATAGTCGTCGTGCGTCCGCGGGATCAGCTTGGGCAGGCCGGTGGTGCCGCCGGAGAGCAGCAGCAGCGCGACGTCGTCGCCGGACGGCCCCTCCCCGGCCTCCCCTCCCCACGGCGCGCTGATGGCCGCCTCGAGGTCCACCTCGCCAGGACGGAGGTCGGCCTCGCCCTGCACGAGCAGCAGGGACCTCCCCGGGATGAGCCGGCGGACGACGGCCAGGTGGTCAGAGCGATGCAGGGACGCCGGAACCGCGAGCGCCGATGCGTCCGACATCTCGAGCAGGTACCGCAGCTCGTGCTCGCCGTGCGCCGGCAGCGCCAGCACCGGGATGGACCCGAGCCGCCACAGCGCCAGGATCAGCGTGACGAACGGCACCCCGTTGGGGAGCTGGACGACGACGCGGTCCTGGTGCCGCAGCCCGAGCGCATGGAGGCGCGCCGCCAGCCTGCCCGTGGACGTGCGCAGCTCGCCGTAGGTGACGCGGCGGTCGCAGTCGACGAGCGCGACGCTCCCGTCTCGACCGTCGCCCGGGAGGCCGAGGACCGTGTCCGCCAGGCCGAGCCCGGTCCAGTGGCCGGCGCGGCGGTAGTGCTCGGCGCGATCGGCCGGGATCGGGACATGGCCCTCGAGGGGCACGGTCATGGGTCGCTGGCCTCGCGCGCCACTGCCTCACAGGCGTCCTGGAAGGTGTCGTTCGCCCCCGGCGCCAGCCGGATGCGGACGCCCAGCCGCCGCGTCAGGTCGAGCGACACCTGCACCATCTCCGTCGAGTCGAGCTCCAGGTCCTCGCGCAGGCGCACGTCCGGGTGGATGGCGCTCGCGTCGATGCCCAGCTCGGCGAGCGAGCCCGCGAGCGCGTCGGCGACCTGGTCCGATGTCATCGCCGTCCTCCCTGAGCGACCGCGACGGCCGCGTCCCGCATGGCGACCAGGCCGCCGGCCACCGATCGCAGCTTGCTGGTGGTCTCCTCGAACTCGGTGCCCGGGTCGGAACCGGGCACGATGCCGGCGCCGGCCTGCAGCCACGTCTCGTCACCCCGCTGGAAGATCGAGCGCAGGACGAGCGCGGCGTCCAGCCCGCCCGCGCTGTCCGCCACGCAGGCGACGCCGCCGTACAGCTCGCGCTCACCCTCCTCGGCATCGGCGATCGCCTCCAGCGCGGCACGCTTGGGCAGGCCCGACGCCGTCACCGACGGGAACAGCGCCGCCAGCGCGTCCCAGGGCGACCGGTCCGGCGCCAGGGTGCCCGTCACGACCGAGGCGAGGTGCTGCACCGAGCCCCGTCGCCGGACGGCCATGAGCTCGCGCACGGCGGCGCTCCCGTGGCGGCAGACCTCGCGCATCTCGGCGTGCGCCAGCCGTGCGGAGATCACGTGCTCGTAGCACTCCTTCACGTCCCAGGCCAGCTCGTCGCCGAGCCGCTCGTCCTCCTCGGTGAGGTGGCGGAGCGGCCGGGTCCCGGCCAGCGGCTGCGTCATCACCTCACCGTCGGGGAGGACCTCGGCCGTGACCTCGGGGCTGAACCCGGCCATGCGCCGGCCGCCGACGTCCATCAGGAACGAGCGGGCCGGCGTGTTCAGCGACAGCCCGAGGAGGTAGCTGCGCGGGAGGTCGACCTCGAAGGGCACGTCCACGCGCCGCGAGACGATCGCCTTGCGCAGTGCACCACGCCGGATGACGCCCAGCACCTGCCCGACGGACCGCTCGTAGAGCTCGCGCGAGCCGCCTCCGGACAGCTCGACTCCGGTCGCCGCCAGCTCGGGCAGCTCGCGTTCGGTCAGCAGCACGTCGGAGACGAGACGCACCAGGTCGGCGCTCGGCCCGCGAACCGCGGTGCCAGCGGCGTTCCACCGGACCTCCACCTCCGGCACGATGAGATGCGCCAGTGGCGGACCGGCGCTCCGCAGCCGGCCGGTCCCGTGCACGAGGTGGCCCGCCTCGAACGCCAGATAGCCGAACGCGCGGTACTCGGGCAGGCCGAGTGACGCGAGCGCCTCGCCGAGCTGGCGCAGCGGCGAGGAGCCGAGCTCGACGCTGCACGCACGGCCGCCGATCGCCGTCCGGACGCGCTCCCGCTCCATCACCACGTCCGCCAGCACGCCGGCGGCGAACCACCGCGTGCCGGGCCGCTCGTAGGTCACGTAGGTGTCGAACAGGCCGCTGCCGACGAGCGCGAGCACGGCCCCGCGATCGTCCACGGCGCCGGGCAGGAAGAGCTGGTGGTTTGTCAGCATTGCCGGCCAGGCTGCACCCCCGTGGGCGCGCCGGCGTCTGACCGCCCGTCTGCCGGCTGTCTGGATCAGACGTCAGGACGGCTTGTCATCTGGAGCGCCGCCGTGAGCACCGTCAGCCCCGTCCGAACGTCGACCGGACGAACGTCCGTCAGCACGAGCCCCGCGCGCTGGAGGAGACCGCGGTACTCGTCCCGGGTCCGCTCGCGCCCGCCCCATGCCGCGAGCATCTGGAGGTCCAGGTACGAGACGAGCAGGCTCGACTCGAATGGGGGCCGGACGTTCTCGATCACGAGCACGCGGGATGCCGGGGACGATGCGGTCGCGACCCGGTCGAGGATGCGGGCCGCACGCTCGTCCGACCAGTCGTGCAGGACGTGCGAGAGAACGTAGGCGTCCGCCCCGTCGGGCACCTCGTGGAAGAAGTCCCCGGCCACCAGCCGCAGCCGGGAACCGAAGTCGGGACGGGGCGCCCGCCGGGCGCGCGCGATCACTTCGGGGAGGTCGAACAGCGTCCCCTGCAGGTCGGGCGCCGCCACGAGCATGGCCGCGAGCAGCGCACCCTCGCCGCCGCCGACGTCCACGACGGTCCCCGACGTGGGCAGGCAGGCGGCCGCCAGCAGGGTGGGAAGGGCGCGGCGCGTCACCTCCGACTGGAATGCGTGGAAGGCGGCCGCGTCGAGGGGGTGGTCGCGCAGGAAGTCGAAGACCTGGTGACCGGTGGCGTGGACGAAGCCGCTCTCGCCGGTGCGGACCGTATGCTCCAGGTTGTCCCAGGCGATGCGCGTCCACGTGGACAGCACGTGACGCGCCTCGTCCCGGAGCCCACCGGGGGCCCCCGCCCGCAGCAGCGACGAGGCGGGCGAGTTGCGTATCGACCCCGGCGGCTCCTCGCGGAAGAGGCCGACCGCGCGGGCGGCGCGGATGATTCGGCGCAGGTCGGCCGGGCGGACGCCCAGCGCGCTCGCGAGGTCGGCCAGCGGCACGGGTCCGTCGCCGACCGCGTCGGGGATGCCGAGTTCTAGGACGTCTGCGAGCACCCGTGCCCGGCGCCTGCCCCTGACGAGGGAGCGAACCAGGTCGACCGCTCGTGTGTTGTGTGTCATGGCGGGAGCGAGCGTCGTGGTCGCGGCGCCCGGGACGCGTCGAAACGACGTCTCGGTACTGTCTCAGCCGGGCGCGAGGAATTTGTCAAATGAGGCAGCTATTTGTCTAACTCATATTCTTGCTTGACAAACCAGTGAGTATTTAAGATGTCTTGACTCGCAGTAGTTCGATTGTCTACGTTGCGTAGCTGAGAAGGGGAGCTTCCAGGCATGGTCATACGGGTGTACCTATTCGGGCGCTTCGAAGCGCGCTGCGACCGGCGCCAGGTGCCGGGGATGCGGGCGCGAAAGGTGCAGGAGTTCTTGAGCTACCTCCTGCTGTCGAAGCAGCGTCAAATCCAGCGCGAGAAACTTGCGGATCGGCTCTGGCAGCACGTCGACTCGACGTACGCGAAGAAGTACCTCCGGCAGGCGCTCTGGCAGCTGCAGCGTGCCTACGAGGCCGAGGTCGGCGCCGCCGACGGCCGGCTGCTCGCGGTGGACCAGGACTGGATCGGGGTCCAGGGGGACGCCCCCCTCTGGGTCGACGCCCGCGAGATGGAGCGCGCGTACGAGAGCGCGATCGAGGCGCCGCCGGGAGAGCTGGTGCCCCTGCTCCGGGAGCGCCTGCGCTCGGCCGTCTCGCTGTACCGCGGCGAGCTGCTCGAGGGCTGGTATTACGACTGGTGCGTATACCACCGCGATACGTACCGGTCGATGTACCTCTCGCTGCTCCACCACCTGATGGTGGACTCGGAGGCGACCGGCAACTCGGAGGCCGGTCTCGTGTACGGCCGCAAGGCCCTGCAGGAGGACCGCGCCAGCGAGCGCACGCACGCGCTGATGATGCGGCTCCACCACATGGCCGGCGACCGGACGGCCGCCCTCCGGCAGTTCGACGTGTGCGAGACGGCGCTCCGCGACGACCTCGGCGTCGTGCCCCAGGACAGCACGCGGCGCCTCTACGAGCTGATCCGCAGCAGCGGCGACGTCGGCCAGCCGACCGTGCCGGAGACGACCGAGGCCGTCCTCATCCCGTTGTTCCGCCTGCGGGAGCTCAACCGGTCGCTGTCGGTCCTCCAGGAAGAAGTGGCCGGCCAGATCCGCGCCCTCGAAGGGCTGTAGCCGTTCGGCCGGGCCGGGGGCGGTCAGACGTGCAGGTTCGCCCGGTCGATATCGCCCCGCACCTCCTGCAGGGCGCGCCGGAAGTTGACTCCGGTGCGCTGAGGCTCGACCCAGCCTTCGACGGGCCCGGTGTCGATCGACCCGAGCGCCTCCACCACGGACACGTTCCCCGCGCCCACCCCGCGGGCTGCGGCGAGCACCGAGGCCAGGTAGGCGCGCAGCGCTGCTACGTCGCCCAGGCCGGCCACCGGACCGTGGCCCGGCACGATGGTCAGCGGGCCGAGGGCCATGACGGCGTCCAGCGCCGCGATCCAGGCGGACACCAGCCCGTGCACCGCCAGCGGGACCACCCGGTTGAAGCACACGTCGCCGGCCAGCAGCAGGCGGTCCGACGGGAACCAGACGGCCAGGTCCGCCGGGCTGTGGGCGGGCATGAAGCAGATCAGGCGCCCGCCCCTCGGCAGGTCCTCCCGGAGCGCGGTCGGCTCGGGCGGACGCAGCTCCAGGCCCGCGAGGTCGGCGGCGAACGCCGGCATCAGCCGCCCCAGGTCTCCGACGCGGCCCACCATGCGGCGCACGATCTCCGCGGTCACGGGGTGGCCGGCCACGCGCGCGCTCGCGAACGCGGCGTTGCCTCCCACGTGGTCGGCGTGGTGATGCGTGTTGAGCACGAGCTCGGCGCGAGCGCCACGACGGCCGATCTCCGAGCGCAGGTCATCGGCCATCCGCGGCAGCAGCATCGCGTCGACGACGCACGCCGCGCCGCCGTCGACGACTGCCACCGAATTGGCCAGGCCGAGCGAGCCGTCGCCATTGATCGCGGCGATCACGCCGTCGGCGATCTCGACCACCGTCTGTGTGTTAGACAGATTGTTCACACCGTCTGCTACTCGCGTTTCTAGTGGTATGGTGGTCGGGCACTTCGCGGTGTGAGCACCCCCCTGGAGCAAGGCTGCCCGGGCCGCTCCCTCCCCACGATGCTGGGGGAGGGAGCTGGCTAGGGGGTAGCGATTCGATCACTCGATCGGCGAGCTACTAGAGGGTACTCGGTCGACAGGACTCTCAACGCGAACGGTCGCAGCGTGTCCGGGTGGTCCGCACGCAGCAGCTCCGAGGCCGCGTTGTTGCGATAGCCGTCCTCGCCCGCGTCCTCGAACACCCCGAGCGCGACCATGAGCCGGAGGAGGCGCCGAAGTCCGTCCTCGCTCACCTCCAGGCGCGACGCGAGCTCGCCCGCGGACATGACCCCATCCGCCAGGACGTCGGCGACGCCGAGCCGCAGCGCCACCGCGAGCGCCTGTGCCTTCCACCGACCGTGCGCGAGCTCGCGCACCAGTTCGACGTTGGTCGCCGTGCTGCCCCCTCCCAAGACGGACATAACTTGAACATCTAGTGACTCGCGTGTCAAGGAAGTCATAGAAGGTCTGCGTCGGGCCTGCTAGGTTAAGTGTGTGATGACGAGAGCCCCGAGCCCTCCAACCGCGCGGCGCCTCGTCCAGGAGGTCGTCTTCGAGATGCGCGCCCTGGGCGCCGAGATGGACGGCCTCGATCAGGCGGTGGCCGACCGCTTCCGCATCAACCGGACGGACATGCGCTGCGTGGACATCCTGAGCCGGCTCGGGCCCATGCAGCCGAAGGACCTGGCGGAGGCGATCGGCTACACGACGGGCGGCATCACGACGGTGATCGACCGCCTGGAGGAGTCCGGGTATGCGTTCCGCCGGCCGGACCAGCAGGACCGCAGGAAGGTGCTGGTCGAGGTGACCAACCTCGCGGCGACGCAGGGCGGCCCGATCTACGGCGCCCTCGCCAGGAAGTTCGAGGAGCTGATCTCCGAGACGCCCGAGCACGACCTGACGGTGATCCGCAACTTCCTCCGGCTCAGCCAGCGGATCCTGAACGACCACTCCGCCGGGGTCCGCGAGGGGACGGCGAGGGCCGCCCCCCGGTAGCGACCGCCGCCCGAGACGGATCGCAGACGGGCCCGCGACGCCCGCGGGCCTGCGCGAAGCGTGTGATTTCGCGCCATGACGAGCGCCCGAGAACTGGTCGACCGCACCTGGGCGGCGGTCGAGTCAGGACGAATCGACGACCTCGAGGACCTGTTCTGCCCCGACGCCGACTTCAGCGTCGCGTCGTCGTGCGGCACCGGCCTCCGCCACATTAAGGCGGTGTTCGCCCGGCACCACGAGGGCTACCCGGACCTCCGGCACGACGTCGTGGACGCCATCGAGGCGCCCGACGGACAGGCCGTGGCGCTCCGCCTGGCCTTCGCCGCCAGCCACACGCGCGAGCTGCGCGGACCGTTCGGACCGATCGCGCCCACCGGCCGCATCCTGTGCTGGACGTCGGCGGACCATGTGCGCGCCCGCAACGGCCGGATCGTCTCCTGGCACGCCCACTTCGACCGGCTGTCGCTGCTCGGGCAGCTCGGACAGACCGACGGCCTCGCGGCCGCCGGCACCAACCGTGCGGTCGCCCGGCGCGTGCTCTGCGAGGTGTTCGAGCAGGGCCGGACCGAAGTGCTGCCACAGCTCGTGACCGCCGACTTCGTGAACCACCGCACGCCGGCCGGCGTCGACGGCGGCGTCGAGGGCCTGTCGGCAATCGTCCGCGCGCTGCGGTCCCGGTTCCCTGACCTGACCTACACGGTCGAGCGGGAGATCACCGAGGGGGACTGGATCGCGCAGGTCGCCTGGGCCGAGGGCACGCACGAGGGGTGGATCCACGGTTTCCCGGCCACCGGGCGTCGCGTCTGCTGGCGGCAGGTGCACGTCCTGCGCATGGAGGACTGCCGCGTCGCCGAGCACTGGGGCGTGTCCGACCTGGCGTCCGTGCTCGAGCAGGTCGCGCCACGTTGACGGCCATGCCCGACCGCCGCATCGTTGGCGGTGATGAACGCGACGCTGACCATCCTGAGCCCAGTGCCGGAGGGCCTCGCCCGGACCGCGGCGGCCCCGGTCGCATGGGACCTGCCCGGACGGCTCCGGGTGGGCCTGCTGTCCAACAGCAAGCCGAACACCACGCACCTGCTGGACGGGGTAGGGCAGGTGCTGGCCGCCGATCCGCGCATCGAGATCACCGTGCGGGCGGCGAAGCCGTCGGCCTCCCGGCCCGCAGGACAGGCCATGCTGGACGAACTGGCGGCGGGCGCGGACCTGGTGGTGGGTGCCACCGCCGATTGAGGGTCCTGCACGTCGTGGAGTGTCCACGACTCGATCGGACTGGAGCGGGCGGGCGTGAGGACGCTGACCGTGACCAGTGATCGGTTCCTGGAGCTCGGCCGGCTTCAGGCACGCACGCTCGGCGTCCCCGAGCTCCGCCTCGCCGTGATCCCCCACCCGCTGGCCGGCCTCGACCCCGCCGCCGCCGAGGACCGGGGGCGGTCGGTCGGCCGCGAGCTCGTGCGGCTGCTGGACGCGAGATGAGCTGGGCACTCACGTCGACGCGACTCGAGGTGCCGGCCGACCTCGACGGCTTCCAGGACGAGATGGAGCGCCGCGGCTGGGGCGACGGACTGCCGCTCGTGCCTCCGACGCCCGAGCGGGTGGCCGCGTTCCTGCGCGCGGCCGGCCGCCCGTCCACCGAGGTGGTGGCCGTTCTGCCGCCGACGTGGGCCGAGGCGACGGTCGAGAAGGTCGCGGTCAACGCCGTGATGGCGGGCTGCCGGCCCGGTCACATGCCGGTGATCCTGGCCGCGATCCGCGCCGCGGCCCAGGAGCAGTTCAACCTGTACGCCGTCCAGACCACCACGCACCCGTGCGCGGTGCTGGTGATCGTCAGCGGGCCCGTCGCCTCCGAGCTCGGGATGAACGCGGGCTACGGCGCCCTCGGGCCGGGCAACCGCGCCAACGCGACCATCGGCCGGGCGGTGCGGCTCGTGCTGATGAACGTCGGGGGCGCCCGGCCGGGGACGCTGGACCGCGCCACCCAGGGCACGCCGGCCAAGTACACCTACTGCGTCGCCGAGAACGAGGCGGCGAGCCCGTGGGAGCCGCTCCGGGTCAGCCTGGGCTTCGGCGCGGCCGACTCGGTCGTGACCGTCGTCGCGGGCGAGGGGCCGCACAACATCAACGACCACGGCAGCACCACGGCCGACAGCCTGCTGCGGCAGATCGCCGGCACGCTGGCGATCCCGGGCAGCAACAACGCGTACATGCAGGGCGACAGCTACCTGTTCCTGGGCCCGGAGCACGCCCGCCAGCTGGCGGCCGAGGGCCTGGACCGCGCCGAAGTCCAGCGCCGCGTCTTCGAGGGCGCGCGGATCCCGCGCGACCGGTTCGGGCCGGGTCAGCTGGCGCGCATCGAGGACGTGCTGACGCCGGACCAGCGAGAGATGACGCGCGAGGCGCTGTGGGTCGGCGTCGGGCCGGAGGACGTGCGGGTGCTCGTGATGGGCGGCGACGGCCGCCACTCCTGCTGGGTGCCGACGTTCGGCATGACGCGTTCGTGCAGCGAGGTGGTCTAGCGGGCTTCGGCGTGTGCGCGAGGGCGCCGTCGCGGGCGTCATGGTGAGGACGACCGGCGAAGGGGAGCCAGGAGTGTCGTCCGGCGACCGGCGTGCCACGCCAGGATTGCGACTGTGCCGCAAGTGGCGCGAGTGTGACGGTATCGCGATCGTCAGAGCGGTGCGGACAGCGATAACGTCACACTAAAGGCGATTGCACCCGCCGCACAGCCAGCCGGGCCGATGCCCAGCCGGCCGCCGACCCCCACGCTCGCTGTCGTCCATGCCCGGGCGTCCCCACAGCGCCGATCGCGTCACGCCGATCCCCGCTCAGCCCGCGGCGCCCTCGCGGCGCAGCTCCGCGATCTCCTGGTCGGTCAGGCCCGCCAGCTCCCGCAGCACGGCGTCCGTGTGCTCCCCCAGCAGGGGCGGACGGCGGACGGGAGGGGCCGGGTCGGCTCCCAGCTTGATCGGGTTGCCGGACGCCCGGTATGTGCCTGCGCCCGGGTACTCGAACTCCAGGACCATCTGGCGCGCGCGGAAGTGGCGTGACTCGGTCACCTCGCGCGCGTCCAGCACCGGCGCGGCGGGGACCTGGCGCTCGGCCAGGTAGGCCGCCGCCTCGGCCTTCGTCCGGCCCCGCAGCCACTCCTCGATCGCCGGACGGACCCGGTCCGCGAGGTGCGCCGCCCGGCCCGCGCCGCTGGCCAGCTCCGGGTCGTCGCGCAGGTCGGGCCGCTCGATCGCGTCGCAGAAGCGGCGCCACACCGGGTCGCCGATGACGCCGATCGCGACGTGGCCGTCGGCGGCCGGGAAGGCGCCGAAGGGGGCGGTGTTGCGGGAGCCCTCCCGCCGCGTCACGTGGCCCGTCGCCCCGTACGTGAAGACGGGCAGCTCCGCCAGCGCGGCGATGGAGTCGGCCATCGCGATGTCGACCCGCTGTCCCTCGCCCGTCGCCGCCCGCTGGTGGAGCGCCATCAGGATCCCGACCGCGGCGTGGATGCCGGCGACCAGGTCGCCGGCGCTGACCGCCGACGTGTGCGGCTGGCACGCGGCGTCGCCGATCACGGACATCCAGCCGCCCATCGCCTCCGCGACGACCGCGAATGCCGGCCAGCGCCAGAACGGGCTCTCCAGCACGTCGCGATGTCCGAAGCCGGTCACCGACGCGTAGACGAGCCGCGGGTTGATCTCCCGCAGCCGTTCGTACGCGTAGCCCAGGCGCTCCAGGCTGTCCGGCTTGAAGTTCTCGACCAGCACGTCGGCCCGCGCCACCAGCCGCTCGAACGCACGCCGGCCGCCGGGCAACGCCAGGTCGAGGGCGACGCTCTCCTTGTTTCGGTTGAAGCGCATGAAGTACGTGCCGTCGCCCGGGCCGCCCCCGGGCAGGCGGGGGCCCTCGTGCCGGTAGGGATCCCCGGTCCCCGGCCGCTCGATCT
>Ga0126369_10001680_pt1 | contig 15468 bp, 13 predicted proteins | sample PanSoiMetaPlot_1_FD_109646 | JGI IMG/M metagenome (GOLD analysis project Ga0126369, IMG submission 109646) | Tropical forest soil microbial communities from Panama - MetaG Plot_1 | ecosystem: Environmental > Terrestrial > Soil > Tropical forest > Bulk soil | place: Panama | collected 2016-02-17 | reverse complement strand
GGAAGGCCCCGCTGGAACACCCCACATCGAGCAGCCGCGCCGCCGACGGCGCTGTCCCGAGGAGATCGAGGATCGCAGCGAGCCACCGCCGGCGCACGGCTTCGTGCCGCGCCGCAGAGCGTGCGTCGGGAAGCGTGCCCATGGGGGTGTCCCACTTCGTGAGCGCCGCCCGATACGCGTCCTCCGTGCATTGGCTCACGAGCTGCCCGCACTCTGCGCAGCGGAGCAGCGCGCCCTCGGCTAGGACGATGTCCGTGGGCTCAAGCGCGGCGGCGCAGCCGACCGGGCAGCGCTCGACGTAGCATCCGCCCGGCGCGCTCACACCGTGAATTCGCGCAGGAACCGGACGAGCGTGCCCGGCTGCTCGAGCATCGGGCAATGGCCCGATCCGGGAATCTCTCGGTAGATCGCGCCGAAAATCTGAGCGGCGAGCGCGCGCGCGAGCGTGGGCGGGGTCGTCTGATCGAGCGCGCCGCACATGACGAGCGTCGGGTTGCGAATGCCGCCGAGCCGCGGCGTCAAGTCGAGCGCGGCGAGCGCGCGGCAGGCGCGCGCGAAGCACTCCGGCGCGACCCCAGCGAGCACGCTCTTGCGCTCGGTCACCACGTCCGGATTCCGCGCCGCGAACTCGGGCGGGAACATGCGGCCGATCGCCGCGTCGAGCACCGCCGGCATGCCGCCTGCGCGCACCTTCTCGGCCATCGCGCGGAACGGCGCGCGCGCTGGCTCGGGAAATGCAGCGACCGCGTCGGCGAGGGCCAGTCGACGGAACCGCGCCCCGTGACCGATCGCGAGCTCGGCCGCGACGAACGCGCCGAAGCCGTTGCCGAAGACGTCAGTGCCCGGCGCGAGCTCGAGCGCATCCATCGCCCGGACGACGTGCGCCGCATGGTCGGCGACCGACTCCAGCGCGACCGGCGCCGAGCGGCCGAACCCGGGGAGATTGATCCGCGTCACCCGGTGAGCGGCCGCGAGGGGTGGTACTACCCGATCGAACACCGTGAGGTCAGTGAGAAGCGAATGAAGCAGCAGCAGATCGGGCCCGCTGCCCGAGCGCTCGTACTCGACGGCGCATCCCTGCGCCGCGACGGTCGGCATGGAGATCCTCCGGGGAGTCGGGTCGAGACCGGCGGCGACTCTAGCACTTTGCTTTACCTCGCCCCCCACCCCGCGTTAGATTCTCGCGCCGGACCCCGCGCCCGATGACCCCTACCGTTTCCGCCGAACGCGTCCGCCAGTTCGTCACCGGCGCGTTGCGCGCCGCGGGCATGCCCGACGCGGACGCGCACATCGTCGCCGGGCTCATGACCGAGGCGGACCTGTACGGCGCCGACGGACACGGCGTGTTCCGGACGGCGCACTACGTCCGGCGCATCCGCGCCGGAGGCGTGAATCTCAAGCCGAACATCCGCATCGTGAGCGAGCGCGCCGGGATGGCGCTCGTCGACGGCGACAACGGCATGGGGCATCTCGTGATGCGCTTCGCCGCGCGCACCGCGATCGAGAAGGCACGCGCGAGCGGCGTCGCCTGGGTGGGCGTGCGGATGAGCAACCACGCCGGGCCGGCATTGCTGTACGCGCGCATGGCCGCCGACGCGGGCATGTGCGGCCTCTACTTCTGCGTCGGCAACGCCAACCATCTCGCGCCATGGGGTGGGCTCGAGCTGCTGCTCTCCACCAACCCGGTCGCCGTGGCGGTTCCAACGCTCGACGAGCCAGTGGTGCTCGACATGGCGACGACGGTCGCGGCGTACGGCAAGGTCAAGACGTACGCCCAGCAGGGCAAGCCGATGCCGGAAGGCTGGATGATCGACCGCCAGGGCCGCGCGCTCACCGACGCGGCGCGCGCGAACGACGGCCTGCTGCTGCCCCTCGGCGGCATGGAAGCGGGCTACAAGGGCTACGGTCTTGCGCTCGTCTTCGGGTTGCTCGCGGGCTCGCTGAATGGCGCGGCGATGGGGCGCGACGTGATCGACTTCAACGCCGACGACTCGTCGGTGACCAACACCGGCCACACGATCGTCGCGATCGACCCGGCGGCGTTCGGCGATCCGGACGAGTTCCGACGGCGCGTCGACCGTGTCGTCCGCGACCTACGCGCCGCCGAGCGGCTGCCGGGCGTCGAGCGGATCACCGTGCCGGGCGAGCGCAGCGCGGCGAAGCACGCGGCGCGCGCGGCAGCCGGCGTGCCGATCCCGGACGCGCTCAAGGCGAACCTCGACAAGCTCGCGGCCGAGCTCGGGATTCCTACGCTCGAACAATAGCGCGCCGCGGCGGGGCACGAACCAGAATCAAGCGAGGAGGTGCACGATGTTCCGTATCGTTTCGGCGCTGGCGGCGTTCGCGGTCGCCGCGTCGGCGCTCGCGCAGGACTATCCAGCGAAGCCGATCCTCATGCTGATGCCGCTGCAGGCGGGCAGCGCGGTGGACGTCATGATGCGCATCGTCGCGCAGAAGATGTCCGAGAACATGGGCCGGCAGATCGTGGTCGAGAACCAGCCGGGGGCGGCAGGGCTGATCGGTGCCGAGCGGCTCAAGCGCGCCGCGCCCGACGGGTACACGATCGGCGCGCTCAACGACAGCATCCTGACGATGATCCCAAACATCCGCCAGGTGCCCTACGATCCGGTCAAGGACTTCGCGCCGGTCAGCATTGTCGCGAGCATCACCTGGGTGATGATCGCGAGCAACGACCTGCCCGCGAAGACGGTCCTGGAGCTCATCGCTCTCGCGAAGGCCCGCCCGGGCAAGATCGACTACTCGTCAGGCGGAAACGGCAGCCCGCAGCACGTCGCGATGGAGGCGTTCAAGGCGGCGACCGGCGTCTACCTCGTGCATATCCCGTATCGCGGCGCGACCCAGGCGGCGCTCGACGTGATCTCGAACCAGGTGCAGGTCCACTTGGGCGCGGTCTCAATCGTTCAGCCGCACATCAAGGCGGGGAAGCTCCGCGCGCTCGCGGTGCCGAGCCCCAACCGCTCGCCGCTGCTGCCCGATGTACCCACGATGACCGAAGCCGGCGTGCCCGGGTTCGAGTGGCGGACCTGGGCGGCGATCACCGCGCCGGCCGGGACGCCGAGGGCGATCGTGGATCGCCTGAACGCCGAGACGGTGAAGGCAGTGAACGATCCGGGCGTGCGCGAGAAGCTGATCGCGCAGGGCCTCGAGCCGGTCGGCTCGGCGCCCGAGCAGGTCACGCAGTGGACCGAAGCCGGCCTGAAGCGTATGGGCGACATCGTCAAGCGCGCGGCGATCACCGGTGAATGACGAGGACGGGGTCCTACGCCTCGTCCCGGATCGGGTTCCGCAGGACGCCCACACCCTCGATCTCGATCTCGATCACGTCGCCCGCCTTCATCCACACCGGCGGTTTCCGCGCGTGGCCGACGCCGGCGGGCGTGCCGGTCGCGATGACGTCGCCCGGCTCGAGCGTCATGCCCTCGGTGAGGATCGCGATCGTCTCCGCGACCGGGAAGAGCATGTCGCGGGTGTTCGCGTTCTGCATCACCTCGCCGTTCAGGCGCGAGCGGATCGCGAGCCCGACGCCGCCCGGAGGAAGCTCGTCCGCGGAGACGAACCACGGCCCGAAGCCACCGGTGGCGTCGAAGTTCTTGCCCATCGTCCACTGCGTGGTCTTCCGCTGATAGTCGCGCACCGACGCGTCGTTGAAGCACGCGTAGCCAGCGACGTAGCTCAGCGCGTCGGCCTGGGAGGCGTGCCGCACGCGGCGGCCGATGATGACGGCGAGCTCGGCCTCGTAGTCGAGCTGCGCGGAGCACTTGGGCCGGATGATCGGCGCGCCGTGCGCGACGAGCGAAGTCGCGCAGCGCATGAAGAGGCTCGGATAGATCGGTTTCTGGTGACCGCCCTCGGCCGCGTGGTCGGCGTAGTTGAGGCCGAGGCAGGGGATCTTGCCAGGCTGGGCGATCGGCGGCAGGAGCTTCAGGCTCGCGAACGCGCGAATCGCGGTCTTCGGCGCGGACTTCGCTGCGGTCGCGGCGGCCGCGAGGCCGCCGTCGCGCTTGAGGAGCGCGGTCAGGTCGCGCGGCAGCTCGGGCGCGGCCTGCGCGAGATCCGTCACCGTGTCGCCGCTCACGACGCCGAGCCGCGGCGAGCCGTCGACCTCGAAGGACACGATGCGCATGGGAAGCTCCTCTGCAGTCTCGGGAGCCGGCATCATGGCCGCGCGGCGCAGGCGTGTCAAAGCGCGGGCCGCCTGTGCTAACGTGCACCGTCGGAGGAGGAGACGCCATGAAGCGCATCACGAGTGGCTGGGCGCCACGCCGCGAGGCGCTGATCACGCGCGGTATCGTGTGCTCCTTCCTCTGGGTGGTCGCGCTCGTCTCGAGCGCGGTCGCCCAGACCTCGGTCTCGCCGTATTTCCCCGATCGCTTCGACTGGCAGCGGCGCGCGGCGCAGCAGGCGGGGTTCGACGCCTCGGCGCTGGACGAGGCAATCCGGTTCGCGGCGGCGAACGAGAGCCCCGCGCCGAAAGACCAGGCGCTCGCCCAGGCGCAGAGCTTCGGCGCGTCCGAGCCATTCAGCAGCCTGATCGGCCCCACAAAGGCGCGCGCCGCGCTGAACGGGCTCGTGATCCATCGCGGCTATGTCGTCGCGGAATGGGGCGACACGCGCAGCGTCGACATGACGCACAGCGTGACCAAGACGTTCCTGACCACGGTGGTCGGCCTCGCGTGGCAGAAGGGATTGATCCGCGACACCGGCGACAAGGTCCGCGACTACATGCCGCCCGATGTCGGACTGTTCGACGCACCCCACAACCAGCCCATCACGTGGGAGCACCTGTTGCGACAGACGAGCGACTGGCAGGGGACTTTGTGGGGCAAGCCCGACTGGGCCGACCGGCCCGAAGGAAAACCGGGCGAATGGGCGAACCGGAAGCTGTACGAGCCCGGTACGCGTTACAAGTACAACGACGTGCGGGTGAACGTGCTCGCGCTCGCCGCGCTGCACGTGATCCGCCGCCCGCTGCCGGACGTGCTGCGCGAGGAGGTGATGGATCCGATCGGCGCCTCGAGCACTTGGCGCTGGCACGGCTACGAGAACTCCTGGATCGAACTCGACGGCCGCAAGGTGCAGTCGGTGTCGGGCGGCGGCCACTGGGGTGGTGGCATGTTCATCAACGCGTGGGACATGGCGCGGTTCGGCTATCTCGTCCTGCGCAACGGCCGATGGAAAGACCGGCAGATCATTTCGGAGAAGTGGCTCCGGATGGCGCGTACGCCCGGCATCGCGAACGCCGAGTACGGCTACGCGAACTGGTTCTTGAACACCGGGCGAAAGTCGCTGCCGGCCGCGCCCGAATCGAGTTTCACGTTCCGCGGCGCCGGTCAGAACATCGTGTACGTGGATAGCCAGAACGACCTCGTCGTGGTCGTCAGGTGGATCGGCTCCGGGCCGGCGCTGAACGAGTTCATCGCCAAGGTCCTCGCGTCGATCAAGCCAGGCGCTTTCCCGAAGGAGAGCTAGTCGCCCGGTCGTCCGAGTCCACGGTCGCTGGGCGAACCGCCGCGCGGTCAACGTCCAACCGCGTGCTTCGTTCCGTTCACACGCTTGCCACTCGCGGCGCGGGTAGTCTATCTTCCGGCAACCGATCGCATGGACAAAGCTGACGCCCGCGCAGCGGAGGACCGCATGACGAAACCAGCGAAGGAATCAAGGCTCGTCCGCCCTGACGACATCGATCCGCATCACCGCTGGGACCGGCCGCTGCAGGCGCCGGGCCACACCCAGGTCGATTTCGAAGAGCGCGTCAACTTCCGCCGGCTTCACGACTACCGCCTCGCCCGGACGCGTGCAGCGCTCGCGCGATCCGGTCTCGGCGCGCTGCTCTGCTTCGATCAACACAACATCCGCTACATCACGAGCACCGTGATCGGCGAGTGGGCGCGGGACAAGCTGACCCGCTACGCGCTGCTCACCGGGAACGGCGATCCATACATCTGGGACTTTGGCTCGGCGGCGAAGCATCACCGCCTGCATGCCCCGTGGCTGCAGACCGACCACTGCCGGGCGGGGCTCCTCGGCATGCGCGGCGCCGTGGGCGGCGACGGCGAGCTCTTCCGCGACGCGGCGCGCGAGGTGAAGAGCATTCTCGACGCCGAGGGCGTTGGGGACATGCCGCTCGGTCTCGACGTGGTCGAGCCGCCGATGCTGTTCGAGCTGCAGAAAGCCGGCGTCAACGTGCGCGACGGCCAGCAGACGCTGCTCGAGGCGCGCGAGGTCAAGAACATCGACGAGCTCACGCTGCTCAACATGGCCTCGGCGATGGTGGACGGCGTGTACCAGGACATCGCCGAGGCGCTCAAGCCCGGCGTGCGCGAGAGCGAGATCGTCGCGCTCGCGACGAGCCGCCTGTACCAGATGGGCTCGGACTGCGTCGAGGCGATCAACTCGATCTCCGGCGAGCGCTGCAGCCCGCACCCGCACAATTTCACCGACCGCCTGATCCGTCCCGGCGACCAGGCGTCCTTCGACATCATCCAGTCGTTCATGGGCTACCGGACGTGCTATTACCGAACGTTCAACGTTGGCCGCGCCACCGCGCCGCAGCGCACCGCGTACCGGAAGGCGCGCGAATGGATGGACCGGGCGATCGAGCTCCTCAAGCCCGGCGTGAGCACCGACAAGATCGCGCTCGCCTTCCCGGAGGCGCGGGAGATCGGGTTCGCGAGCGAGATGGACGCGTTCGGCCTCAACTTCTGCCACGGCCTCGGGCTCGGACTGCACGAGCGACCGCTCGTGTCGCGCCTGAACTCGCTCAAGCACCCGATCGAGCTGAAGGCAGGGATGGTGTTCGCGGTTGAGACTTATTGCCCGGCGAGCGACGGCATCTCGGCCGCGCGCATCGAGGAGGAGGTCATCCTTACGCCGCAAGGGCCGAAGGTGATCTCGCTCTATCCGGCGGAGGAACTGCCGATCGCGAATCCGTACTAAGAGCGAGCCGGAGCCGCGGTCCTGCGGTCACCCGGCCGAGCCGGTGGGTCTGTGCCACCCAGCACGAGAGAGAGGAGCCCATGAGAGGAGAGTTCGGTAGGACGGTGCGGGTCGCCGCGCGCTGGCTTGCGGCCGCGGCGCTGGGGCTCGCGCCCGCGATCGCGGTCGGGCAGGAGTGGCCGAACCGGCCGATCCGGGCCATCGTGGCGTTCACTCCCGGCAGCGCGACCGACATCGTCGGCCGCGTCGTCGCCGAGCGGCTCGCCGTCTTCCTCGGCCAGCCGGTCGTCGTCGAGAACCGCGTCGGCGCTGGCGGCACGATCGGCGCGAACGCCGTCGCGAAGGCCGAGCCGGACGGCTACACGATCCTGTTCAACTCGTCGGCGCACGCGTCGAACCCGGCGATCTACGCGACCCTGCCCTACGACACCTTCAAAGACTTCATCAACGTGACCGCGCTCGCCGGGCAGCCGAACGTCCTCATCGTGAACGCGGACCGGGGCTACAAGTCGGTCCAGGATCTCGTCGCCGCGGCGCAGGGCAAGCCCGGGCAGCTCAACTACTCGTCCGCGGGCGTCGGGAGCGGGACGCACCTCAACGCGGAGAAGTTTCGCCTGACCGCCGGCGTCGACATGGTGCATATCCCGCACAAAGGCACGCCGGAGGCGACCGCCGACGTCGTTGCCGGCCGCGTCGAGTTTTACTTCTGCCCGATCACCGCAGCCTTGGCGCTGGTCAAGGGGAACAAGGTCCAGGCGCTAGCGGTGAGCACCCTGAAGCGCTCGCCCGCCTTGCCGGACGTGCCGACGACCGTCGAGGCCGGCTTTCCGAAGTCCGAATACGTTCTCTGGGTCGGCATGTGGCTTCCCGCCAAGACGCCGCCGGCGATCGTCGAGAGGCTCCACGCCGCGACGATCAAGGTGCTCGACTTACCGGACGTCAAGGAGCGGCTCGCGAAACTCGGTGCCGAGCCGATGCCGATGGGGCTGAGCGAGTTCGATACGTTCATGCGAAGCGAGGTCGACGACGCCCTGCGCATCACTAGGGCGGCGGGCATCAAGCCGAACTAGGGCGTGGGCTTTTTCCGGAGGTGAGCGATGGCTGAAACGAAGCGCGTCAAGCTCGGCTGGATCGGCACCGGCCGCATGGGCTACGAGATGGCCGCCCGCCTCACGAAGGGCGGTGCCGACGTGCTCGCCTGGAACCGCACACGCGCGAAGGCGGAGCCGCTCGCGCAGTACGGCGCGCGCATTGCCGACCGGCTTCCCGACCTCGCCGCGTGCGACGTCGTGTTCTGCATGGTGTCGACGTGGGACGACGTGAAAGAGGTCATCGCCGGTCCCGGCGGCCTGCTGTCCAAGGGGAAGCCGGTGCCGCGCGTCGTGATCGAGTGCTCGTCGATCTCCCTGGAGGGCTCGGCGGAGTTGCGCCGCATCCTCGCCGAGCGCGGCGTCGAGCTCCTCGCCGCGCCGGTGAGCGGCAACGCGAAGGTGATCAAGGCCGGGAAGCTGAGCTTCGTGTGCTCCGGTCCCAAGGCGATGTTCGACGAGGTGCTGCCCTACCTCAAGATGATCGGGCCGGCGGCGAGCTACGTCGGCGAGGGCGAGCTCGCGCGGATCGTCAAGATCTGCCACAACGTCTTCCTCGGCGTGATGATTCAGTCGCTCGCGGAGATCACGATCCTCGCGCAGAAGGCCGGCGTGCCGCGGCACGCGTTCCTCGACTTCATCAACCAGAGCGTGATGGGCTCGGGCTTCTCGCGGTACAAGACGCCGGCGCTGGTCAACCTGGACTTCAAGGTGACGTTCACGCCCTACCTGCTGCGCAAGGACCTCGACCTCGGGCTCGAGGCGGGGCGCAAGTTCGAGGTGCCACTGCCGCTCGCCGCCGTGATGCGCGATATCCTCCAGGCGATGATGGGGAACGGCCTGACCGAGCAGGACTTCGCGACGCTGATCGTGCACCAGGCGCGCGCGTCGGGCATCGAGCTCGCGCCGGAGAACGTACCGGTCGGCGACGGACTGAGCTGAGCGAGGCCCGAGCCGCGCGGCACTTCGCGGACCGAAGGGCGAGGAGCGGAGAACATGACGATCGCCAACTGCAATCATCTCGAGCAGCTGCCCGAGGCGCCGCGCAGGCCGCGGGCGGCCGCGTCGCCCGGTCGGCGCGAGTTCATGACGGGCGCGCTCTCGGCCGGCGCCGGGCTCGTCGGGCTGTCGGTGCTCGGAGGTTGCGCATCGATCGGCGCAGCAGGTCCGGCCGACACGATGATCGTGAACGGCAAGATCGCCACGCTGAACCCGAAGCAGCCGTCCGTCTCCGCGATCGCGATCAAGAATGGGAAGGTGATCGCCACCGGCTCGGATGCCGAGCTCCAGCACCTGCGCGGGCCGAACACGACGGTGATCGACGCCGGCGGCCGCACCGTGATCCCGGGCCTGAACGACGGTCACACGCACTTCATCCGGGGCGGGCTGACCTACACGAACGAAGTCCGCTGGGACGGCGTCCCGTCGCTCGCTGAGGGCCTGCGGCGCGTGCAGGATCAGGCGCGGCGCACGCCGCCGCCGCACTGGGTGCAGGTGATTGGCGGCTGGTGCGCGGCGCAGTTCACCGAGCAGCGGTTCCCGACGCTCGACGAGATCAACGCCGCCACCGGCGACACGCCGTGCATGGTGATGTGCATGTACGATCGGGCTTGGCTGAACCGCGCCGCGATCCGGGTGCTCGGCTGGAACAAGGAGACGCCGAACATGTTCGGCGGGGTGATCGAGCGCGATGCCGGCGGCAATCCGACCGGCGTCGTCGTCGCGACGACGAGCCTCGCCAGTCTGGTCGGCGTCTGGCTGCGCGTCCCGCGCCTTCCGCCCGAGGATCAGATGACGTCCACGCGCCTGTTCATGCAGGAGCACAACCGCCTCGGCATCACGAGCGTGATCGACGCCGGCGGCGGCGGCCAGAACTACCCCGAGAACTACGCGGCGATCGCGCAGCTCGCGAGCCAGAACCAGCTAACGCTGCGGATCGGGTACTCGCTGTTCGCGCAAACGCCGGGCAAGGAGCTCGCGAACTACGAGGCCTGGTCGAAGCTGGTGAAAATCGGCCAGGGGACCGACTACTTCCGCATGATCGGCGCCGGCGAGTACATCCTGTTCGCGGCGGGCGACGTCACGAACTTCGCCAAGGACTATGCGGCGCCGCCGCCGGTGATGGAGAGCCAGCTCGCCGCGGTGATGAAGTACGTCGCGGTGCAGGGCTGGCCGTTCCGCCAGCACACGAGCTTCGACGCCTCGGCGACGCGGGTCCTGAATGTGGTCGAGCAGGTGAACCGGGAGGTGCCACTGAAGAACCTCCGCTGGGGCCTCGACCACTGCGAGACCCTTCAGCCGAAGACGCTCGAACGCGTCGCGGCGCTCGGCGGCAGCATCAACATCCAGAACCGGATGTCGATGGACGGTGAGGCGTTCGCCGCGAAGTACGGCGCGCGGGCGGCGGCCGACGCGCCGCCGATCGGGCGGATCCGCTCGCTCGGCATCCCTCTCGCGTGCGGCACTGACGCGAACCGGGCGAACACCTACAACCCGTGGATCGGCGTGCACTGGCTCGTCACCGGCAAAACGCTCGGCGGGACCAGGCTGCAGGCGGATAGCAACCTGCTCGACCGGACGGAGGCGCTGCGCCTGTATACCGCGGGCGGCGCCTGGATCTCGTCGGAGGAGGCGCTCAAGGGCACGCTCGAGCCGGGCAAGTTCGCCGATCTCGCGATTCTGTCGGCCGACTACTTCTCGATCCCCGAGGACGAGATCAAGGGCCTCGAGTCGGTCGTCACGATCGTCGGCGGCCGGGTCGTCTACGCCGCGGGCCCGTACTCGAAGCTCGCGCCGCCGCCCCTCCCGGTGGCCCCGGACTGGCTGCCGGTGAAGTACTACGGCAGTTATTACAAGCGCGCCGCGGATGGGCTACCACCGGTCGCGGTCGGGGAGCGTCACGATCCGCTGATCGTCGGCGCCGGCGGGATCTGGTCGCTCGATTGCGCCTGCGGCGTGCTTTGAAGGGGACCGGCGAACCGCGGCCGGGCATTCGATGTCATAGAGTTCGCGCCGGCGGGGGGCGAACCACCAGGAGCAAGCGATGGCGAAACAACGGATCAGCTACGTCGATGTCCAGAGGATGGACGCGGAGATGCAGAAGGAAATGGACCGCTGCCGCCGCGAGGGCACCCCGCGGCCGGAGAGCTCGGCGGTCAGGGCGCACGTGCCCGCCTGCTTCTGGGCGTTCGCCAACTCTTGGCGCAACATCTTCAAGAACGGCGTGTGCGACCACGCGATCAAGGAACTGTGCCGCCTATACGTCTCGCGCTCCGTCCAGTGCGAGTACTGCGGCAACCAGCGCTCGATCCAGGCGCGCGCTAAGGGCGTGATCGAGGACCACGTGCGCGAGCTCCTCGAGTTCGAAAAATCGACCCGGTTCACCGACCGCCAGAAGGCGGCGCTCGCGTACGCCGAGGCGATAACGTGGCGGCTCGACACCGACGACGCGTTCTGGGAGCGCCTGAACAAGCATTTCACCGAGCCCGAGTTGGTCGAGCTCGGTTGCTTCATCGCGCTCACGATGGGACAGCAGAGCTGGCTCAGGTTGCTGAACATCGAGCACCATCAGGTCCTGGCCGACACGCCGGCGTCGATGGCGCCAGGCTTCGAGACGGCCGAGGCGCTCGCGACCTCGAAGGGGTCGACGGAGTACTGGGCGAGAGCACCGGGAGGCCAGAAGAAGAACACGGCCTAGCCGCCGCGATTCGGCCATCCAAACGAGAGGAGGCAAGTCATGAGAGCGAGGAAAATTTTCGCGACGCTCGCCGCGGTCGTGCTCTGCGTGGCGGCCCCGGCCGCGCTCGCGCAAGGCGCGGCGGGCTACCCGACGAAGCCAATCAGGATGATCGTGCCGTTCACGCCGGGCAGCGCGACCGACGTGATGGGACGGCTCGTCGCCGAGCGACTCACCGCAGCCTGGGGTCAGCCGGTCGTCGTGGACAACAAGCCGGGCGCGGGCGGCACAATCGGCATCCGGGAGACGGCTCGCGCCGAGCCCGACGGCTACACGATCGTGGTCGTCTCGTCCGGGCACGCGGTGAACCACGTCCTCTACAAGGACCTGGGGTACGACACCCTGAAGGACTTCGCCGGCGTCGCGTTGCTCGGGAGCCTGCCGAGCGTCCTGATCGTTCCGCCATCGCTCGGCGTGAAGACGGTCAAGGAGTTGGTCGCTGCCGCGAAAGCGAAGCCGGGCGAGTTCAATTACGCGACCGCGGGGGTCGGCAGCGGCGCGCACGTCAGCATCGAGAAGTTCAACGTCGCCACCGGGATCAAGGCGGTTCACGTCCCGCTCAAGGGCACGCCGCCGATCCTCACCGAGACGATGGCCGGGCGCGTCCAGTACGGTTACGTGCCCGCCGTGTCCGGCATGGGTGTAATCAAGGAGGGCAAAGTGACGCCGCTCGCTGTGAGCACCGCGAAGCGGATCGACGCGCTGCCGGACGTCCCCACGATCGCCGAGGCGGGCTTCCCCGAGGCCGAGAACACCTTCTGGGTGGCGATGCTCGCGCCGGCCAAGACGCCGCGCGATATCGTCGCCAAGCTCAACGCGGAGGTGAACCGCGCGCTGCAGGCGCCGGACATGAAGGAAAAGCTCGCCAAGCTCGGCACCGAGCCGATGCAGATGACCCCCGAGGAGCTAGACCGGTTCGTCGCGAGCGAGTACCGGGACCTCGGCGATGTCATGGTGAAGGCGGGTCTGAAGCCGCAGTGAGAGCGGTGAGGCGATAGGTGGTCGCGCGCCGGTGCGTTGCGGCTCGTCGCGCGTGAATGCGTAGCTTCACTTACACGCAACTTCCCGGCCGCGTCATCTTCGGCGTCGGCGCGCTGGCGGAACTCCCGCGTGAGATCGAGCGACTCGGCGCAAAGCGCGCGCTAGTGCTCGCGACCCCGGAACAACGGGCGCAGGCCGAAGACGTGGCGCGGCGGCTCGGCGATCGCTGCGCTGGCGTCTTTCCGCGCGCGGTGATGCACGTCCCGATCGAGACCGCCCGTGAGGCGTGCGCGGAGGCGACGCGAGTCGGCGCCGATTGCGCCGTCGCGATCGGCGGCGGGTCGACGACCGGCCTCGGCAAGGCGATCGCGCTCGAGTCGAGCCTGCCGATCCTCGCGATCCCGACGACCTACGCCGGGTCGGAGATGACGCCGATCTACGGCATCACCGAGGGCGGGCAGAAGAAGACCGGCCGCGACGCGCGCGTGCTGCCGAAGACCGTGATCTACGACCCGGCGCTCACCGTCGGGCTGCCGGTCGGCCTCTCGGTGACGAGCGGTATGAATGCCATCGCGCACGCCGTCGAGGGGTCCTACGCGCAGGACTCGAATCCGGTCATGTCGCTCATGGCCGAGGAGGGAATCCGGGCGCTCGCGCAAGGTCTGCCGCGGGTGGTGAGCAAACCCGAGGATCTCGACGCGCGCGCGGATTGCCTCTATGGCGCGTGGCTGTGCGGCGCGGTGCTCGGGGCGGTCGGCATGGCGCTCCATCACAAGCTCTGCCATGTGCTCGGCGGGACGTGGAACCTGCCGCACGCGGAGACCCACACGGTCGTGCTGCCGCATGCGGCCGCCTACAACGCGCCCGCGGTGCCCGAGGCGATGCGGCGGGTCGCCCGCGCGCTCGAGGTGCCCGATGCCGCGCAAGGCCTCTACGATCTCGCGCGGTCGCTCGGCGCGCCCGTCGCCCTCGAGGCGATCGGCATGCCCGCGGGCGAGCTCGACCGGGCGGCGGAGCTCGCGACGACCTCGCCGTACTGGAACCCGCGGCCGATCGAGCGCGCCGCGATCCGCGAGCTGCTCGACGATGCCTGGTTCGGGCGGAGGCCCGAGTGAACGAACGGGCGCCGGCGGCGACCGACCCGCGCGTCGCCTCCGCGATCTCGCACTGGGCGCCACGCTTCGTCGCAAACGGCGTGCTGCTCGCCGACTTCCAGGAAGTGACCGCGAGCATCGCGCGCTGGGAGGACTGGTGCCGTGCATGGTGCGCGCGGGCCGGGCTCCACGAGCGGCTTGGCCGCGAGGCGCTCGCACAGGGTTGGCAGCTGACCGCGGGCGAGCACCTCGCGCGCGCGGCCGTCTACTACCATTTCGCGAAGTTCGTCTTCGTCATCGATCCCGATCAGCTGCGCGCGGCGCACATGAAGGCGGTCGAGTGCAAGCGTCTCGCGCTGCCCTACCTGCGCCCGCCGGGCGAGCGCGTCGCGATTCCGTTCGCCGGCACGGTGCTTGCTGGAGTGCTGCGGAGGCCTGCGGGCAACGACCGCCCGCCGGTCGTGATCATGATCTCGGGCCTCGACTCGACGAAGGAGGAGATGGACGCGTACGAAGCGCCGTTCCATGCGCGTGGCATGGCGACGCTCGCGTTCGACGGGCCGGGGCAGGGCGAGGCGGAGTACGAGCTCGCGATCCGCGGCGATTTTGAGGCGCCGGTGCGGGCGGTGGTCGACTGGCTGGAGACGCGCGCCGACATCGACCGCGAGCGGATCGGCGCATGGGGTGTGAGCCTCGGCGGGTACTACGCACCGCGCGCGGCGGCCTACGAGCCGCGGATCAAGGCGTGCGTCTCGATCTCGGGCCCGTACGACTGGGCGGAGATCTGGGGCGAGCTTCCGCTGCTGACCCGCGAGGCATTTCGGTTCCGCAGCCACAAGCAGACTGAGGCCGAGGCGCGGGAGCACGGGAAAAGTCTGACGCTGAAGGAGGCAGCGCGGCGGATCGCGTGTCCAGTGTTCATCGTCGGCGCGAAGCTCGACCGGCTGATTCCGTACCAGCATGCCGAGCGGATCGCCGCGGAGGTGCGCGGGCCGGTGGAGCTGCTCGTCGTGGAAGATGGCGGCCACAACGCGAACAACCGGCCCTATCGCTACCGGAGCCGCAGCGCGGACTGGATGGCGCAGCAGCTGGGCTTGCCGAGGAGGTGAGGAAGGGGATGAGGGCAATCCTGCTCATCGCGGCGTTGGCCGTTTGGGCCCTTGGCGCGGGCGCGTACGCGCAGGCCCCGGCGCCGGGGCAGACCTTCCCCTGGAAGACCGTCCGGCTCGTCTCGGGCGTCTCGCCTGGCAGCGCCTCCGACACGATGGCCCGCGTGATCTCGGAGAAGCTCCAGGCGAACCTCGGGCAGCCGGTGATCGTCGAGAACCGAATCGGGGGCGGAGGCATCGTCGGCGCGGGCTTCGTCGCCAAGGCCGAGCCCGACGGCCACACGATCAGCGTGTACACCTCCTCGCTCACCATGGTGCCGTTTCGGCCCAACCCGCCCTTCGACGCGGCGCGGGACCTCGCGCCGGTGGCGGTGATCGCGACGATTCCCAACGTGCTCATCGTCTCGCCGGCGAAGGGCTGGAACGCGCTGCAGGACCTCGTCGCCGCGGCGAAGGCGCGGCCCGGCCAGCTCACCTACGGCTCCGCGGGTGTCGGCACGTCG
>Ga0126369_10001679_pt1 | contig 15469 bp, 30 predicted proteins | sample PanSoiMetaPlot_1_FD_109646 | JGI IMG/M metagenome (GOLD analysis project Ga0126369, IMG submission 109646) | Tropical forest soil microbial communities from Panama - MetaG Plot_1 | ecosystem: Environmental > Terrestrial > Soil > Tropical forest > Bulk soil | place: Panama | collected 2016-02-17 | reverse complement strand
TTGCTTTTCGAGCAACGCCTTGGCCGTCTCGGTGGCCTTCGCCGCGGTGAACTCCTCGATGCCCTTGGCCTTCACGGCAGTGCGGATCATCTCCCGCGCGATGCCCATAGCTGCGGTCATCACCGGGTCTCCACGGAAGCCGCCGCCACCCCGACGCTCGCCGAACTCGTAGTCCGCGGCGTAATCGTCGAGCTGCTCCTGCAGGGTTGAGTCGTCCAGCCCGGCCTCGACACCCTCCTTCACCTTGCTGGCGAAGTTGTTGCGAAGGTTCTCCCAAAAGGTCTGGTTGAGGGCGCTGGCCTCGTTGGCCTTCAGCGTGTGACCCTCGGCGTACTTCACAGGGACACGAAGCGACTTTCCCTGGATAGTGATGACTTCAGTCGCGTTTGCCATTTAAGCAATCTCCTTGGTTGGGGCTTGATGGTTCGGGTATTGTGAACCATATCGGGGGAATTGTCAATACATATTTACGCAGAACCCCCCGTTTCTTCCGAGTTTTCGATCACATTTTCGTTACTCACATCAAGATCAAGGCCCACGGGCGGGTCAACCGGATCGCTCAGTGGCTCGATTTCAAACCAAGCCGCGGAGCGTTTGTGGATGTAGAGGTAGTTGTCGTCGGGCTCGCCCTTTTTGGGAACCTTTAGGACGAGCTTATCGTAGACTGAGCGCCCGTGCATGAGGTGATCCTCAGCGTAGATCTTTCGGTTTTCGCCGCGATCGGACTTACGGAATGAATTGAAGCGCTGGCGAACCGAAACGGCCTGGCCGTTCGATCCGAACTTAAGTCGAACGCCGCTCTCCGAGGCGAGAGCTTGATCGAGAACCTCGCGAACGTCGTCGTAGGCGAGGATGGATTTACTGAAGCCCATCACGAAAGCTCCTGATTTTCTTTGAGAAGAATAATTGCTGCATCCCTGATTTGGTAATCTCCCGTCTCGTGTGCTATCTCGATCAGACGGAAACGCTCACGAAGGCTAAGTCGAAGGGGGACGACCTCTATTCTGCCGTCTGGTCTGGCAAAAGCATAGGGATCAATCTTGTCCATTGTTGAAATCCTCCAAGCGAACAAGGAACATTTCCTTCTTGAACCTCGTTTCTATAACGTATCTGACGTTGAACTCTTGTTCGAGAGCCTCTCCCTCTTTGCACCACGGCGAGGGGATTCGGTGGGGGTCCAGGTGATAGATAGTGTCCCACTCGAGCCCTTTAGCTTTATGGCCTGAGAGAAGCTGAATTGGACCTTTGGCTGCGAACAGATGCTCTGCATAAGCAATTGCAGCACCGAGAGTTGGCCCGAACTCTGCAAATACTCTAAGACATTCGGCTTTGTCGGAGACGCTGGCAGCGTTTCGAGACTTTCGTAGTTTATCTCGCTCCCACCCGTCGATGGCTTCATAGACTTTCTCCTGTGTCATAGAGGCATCCCCAAACTTTTTAAGAGTCTTAATAAGCTGAGGGCCAAGATCGGTGCCGACGAGATGGCAACCCCGGCCAGCTCGGATGAGTTGTAGAGCGCAACTAAAGAGTGGTGCGTTGTTGCGACAAATAATAGCACTTGCATCAGGAATCTCCTTAGCAGCCCAAGAGGGCAGGGTCTCGATTTGGCCCTCAATCGCCCAAGGCGCCCATTTCATATGGGGAACTCGATCTTGTTGGCGCTTAATGCCGCTGATAGGGCAGCGGAACGAAATGCTGAGTGTCATCTCGTGCATTGAGAACGCGGACTTCAGCCGAGACATCGATGAAGTTACTGCGCCGCGGAAAGCATAAATGCTTTGGTTTGGATCACCCACTGCGATAAGATCGCGGGTGACAAGTCTGCGGATCATTTCATGGTTAAGCGCTGAAAGGTCCTGGGCCTCGTCAACCATAACTCGGGGAAAGCTCGGAAACGATCCGCCAAATAGGGTCGGCATATAGATCTGGTCATCGAAGTCGATTAGGCCCGCATAGGCCTGTTTGATCCCTGTGCGGAGCGCCTCGTTGACGATCTGAATAAAGAACCCTTCAGGCTCCTCGTCGAGGTGGCCGAAGAATTCATCCTCAGAAATCAGCGGCGCCGCGGGCAAGCCTTTGGGAATGTAGCCGGAAAGCTTCGCCGAGGCGATCGCCTTAGTCATGTCGCTAAAACAATCCCAGGCCATTTCCTTCTCCCGTCTGCCGAGGCGATCGATGCCGTCCTTGACGAGATTGTAATTCTTTTTGGTATCCAAGGTTAATTTTTTGCCGACCGCTGCGCCCCAAACTCTATGTCCGACTGAGTTCATTGTGGCGCAGCGAACGTGACCGGGCAGGCGCTTGGTCATTTCATCCGCGATTTTCTTATTGAAAGCGACGGAGAGCGTCGGCTCGACGGGCAGGTATTTGCAGAGCAACTCAAGGGTTGAGGTTTTCGCCGCTCCCGCCAAGGCGTTAAGGAGAAGTCGGAGGGGCGGTTTCTCGCCTTTGGCGAAGTCGATGATGGTCGACTGCTCCTCGGTCGCTTCAAGGTCTCTGCCGTCTTTAGTGAGAGTGTAGGTCATTGATCTTTCCCTGGTGTGTAAGCCCAATCCCATTCTTCGCACAGGAAATCAACGCAATCCCATTCCTTCTCGCTGATTTCTCTGAAGGGTTCTGGGTGGCGGAGCCATCCAGTAGATGTTTGGGTCCAGCCCAGATTTTTCAAGAACTCCCAAGGACCAGAGTCATCGATGCGATCACCGAAATACTCTCCCATCTTATCGCGAAGTTCGTCAGATGCTTGTGGCATCAAAATGCCTCTTCAGTTCGTCGGTGAGTTCTTTGGACAAGAGGAAGCTGCCGCCAGTGCTCAGGGCAAAGATTGTTGCCACACTCGCGGTTGCAGACAAGACATCTGAGCATGGGTCCGAACCAGAACTTTGTCATTTCTTTGCCAGGCTAAAGGTTCCGTTGACGTCCCGCTTGATTTTACCGAGGCCAACGAGATGTGAAAGTGCCGCCGCAGATGAGTTCGGCGCGAAACCCCGCTCGATGAAAACCCTTCGAGCGTAGGCTGCAGTGATTGTGCTTTTCTGCACGAGTTCAAGGACAAGATCAGCGCCAGTGATACCTTTGTTTCTGCTGCCGTTGGCCCAGCGAACGGGCTTTTTATGGTGCTCCCGCGTCAAAACGATGCTGAGAACTTCACCCTCCTCTTCGAGGAGTTCGAGGATTGTGCCGAGCTTCGCAGCTGGGACTCGGATGCAGAGGTCGTAGGTTTTCATTCGAACCTCGCTGTGAGATGTGGGCGAAGAAACTTGTAAACGCGCAGTACGAACCGCAGAAATTTCATAGGCCAAGCTCCTTAAGGAGGTCTGAGGGGGATTTTCCGTAAGTCATCGAACCATAACGCTTCGCGAAAGTTAGGGCCTTCGCGGCTGCGGCTCGTTCTTCGCCCAGCGGATAAGCGTCCCGCGCTCGCTCAGTGGCGATCTGAAGTGCGAGGCACGCTTCTTCGGCGTCAGCAAGGCTTAGCGTCAGCGTGCCCGCGTTGACCTGGAGATGGATCAGGCGACCGTTGACTCCATCGAATGCCTTGGCGTAGGGCTTCACTCGGCATCTCCTATGAAGGTTAGACGGCCGAAGTAATCGAGAAGATAGTAAGCGTTTTTCGAGGGGGAAAAGTAGGGAAAATCGGCCCAGAACCAAAGCGGGCAATATTGTTGTAAGACAAGGGGATTTTTCATCGCAGCGTCTCCTTTACTGCCCGTAAGGGCACTTCGCATTCGCAGGGCCAGATCATGAGATACGAGAGATGCTCGCCGCGCTCATAGAGGACATCGACTACCATCCAGCCCATGTTGAGGTAATCGTTGAGGTCGGGCTGCCAGACATACTTGAGGATGTGCTTAGTCATCAAACTGCCCCTCCTCGAACTCGATGCGGACGCAGGCAAGTCGAGTATCGTCTGCAAGCTTGTCGGCCTGTTCTTTCGTCATATAGAGCTTTGCATCTGGGGTATCGTATATGTTAAGCCACCGCACATGCTTTTCCGGCACGTTTACAAGATCATCGGGGCGATCCATGTGGTCTATAATTCGGCCGTTCAAATGAAAGATGCCGACGCATTCCTCTCGGCCGTTTTCGTGATCTACGATGGCCACGATTGGTGAGAATGATTTTAAATCTGTTGAGATAATTCGCGCCTTTCGTCCATCCCGCGTCCTGCACGGCTTGGTCTGGTCAAAGGTCATGGGCGGTTTCATAGCCCAAGCTCCTTCAAGATGTCTTCCGCTTTCCCATTCTTTACCACGCGCTTAGTTTGCGCCATTGCCAAGAGCATTTGATCGACGTCGTACTGAACCGGGTTAGCGGCGAAGCCGATGGTTTTGCGGCCTGAACGAGCGCGCTCCTTAAGAAGATCAATGAGAATGAGCCAGCCGCGCTGTCGAGCAAGCGGCTGGCCGAACTCGGAGACTTCGATTGAACACTTCGCCAAAGGCAGCGTTAAAAACGCTGTTGGACGACTACCTGGTTGAGCAAGCCCGAGCTTTAGCTCGTCGCCTTCGAGCCAGACGCTGATGGCGTGGTCAGGGATGCGGCGCATTAAGACCCCCCAAACATGGCGCTTAAGATTAGCGCGGCCACCAAGATCGCGATTGCCCAGCCTACCGGAAGCGCGAACGCTACGCGATAGGCAAGGCCGCGGACGAAAGACTTCAAGATGAAATCGGGCTTCATCGGAAGCCTCCAATAAGGAGGACTGCCAAGGCAAAGCCCAAGGCAAGCCAGAAGCCGGCAAATGCCAGATGCTCGATCACTGTTGAGGCTCCTTCATGAGCTTCAGCGTCTCGTTGCAGATGAATAACTGGAGCCCAGCATCGATCATGCTAAGAAGGGCGATCAGGAAGGCCGGGTCCAGTGGCGGCGCCCGATCGGCGTCTTCGAACTGCGCCAGAAGGCGTTCGTTTATGACAGTCACTTCGGCCTTCGTCGTCAGCGGTGCGAGGATTTTCGCGGTGCGATTAATTGAGTCATGAAGATCGGCGAAAGCTAACGGCGCACGAGGATCGCCAGTAGCGGCGATTGTAGCCTTGATGAGATCGATCTTTCCTGGGACGTGCTGATGCATTGAAATCTCCGGATAGTCGGGCTTCATGACACAGATTCTCGTTTCAGACGTGGGCTGAAAGTGTTGGTTCCCAGAGTAACGGCGGAGCCATTGGCTTTTATTCTGACCGAAAATTCCCCTTGATCGGCCGGGAAGCGATAAACGACCCAATTGCTTTCCCCGTTGACAGTTGTTCCGCCTGTACGAACTGCCCCGGCGAAACGGGCTGTTTTAACTGCATTCTCGTATCGGTCATAGAGTGGACCGCCTTCCCAAACCATCTCCATGAACTTGATGAAAGCCTGGGCAGTGTTAGGGGGGATCATGAAAGGGACTCCTGTTGGATTGTCCTCACTTATACCATATCATTGCGGCGAAATTATGGCCAAATTGTGGCCGAAACATGATATTTTTCAGCGCACTCGCTTCGCGCTACCGCGAAACTGGGCAATCGCCGCACCCGGAGATTTCGCTTTAGAGATTTCATCGGCTTGCCTCTCGGCAATATTGCTGAAGGCATATTGGCTGCCGTTTTTCCAAGTGACAATCATTTCGCGGGCTTCCTCATCGAAGGCGATGGAGCGGATATGCGATGAGCGGACTTGTCGTTCCCATTTGACCCGGCGCTGGCGCTTCCACGCCAGGTTGACGCTGCGGCCAACGTAGTGCTCGGGCGGGACCGGCACAGGGCCGGGTGGTTCAGGTACTGGGATTGGCGGGATTTCTGTCCAGTCCGGCGGCTCACCCACGAGCGTAGCGCGGCCGAAATAAACCCTCATGGTTTCGCCTTCGGGTAGCGCCTGCATCATGATTGTTAATCGGGCCTGAAGGCCGGTTGTCGCTATAAGCGACGTGTTTGTCATGACTTCGACAAGGGTTTTGCCATCCCACTCTCCGGCGTCTACGCCAGAGGGGGCGAAGGAGAAAACCGTTGTCCAAGGGGACAAAGGGTTCTCTCGAACGAGGATCATGGCGGTGACTTGAATTCTGGTTCGCGCGTAGCCTGCGTAGTTGGATTTATCCAACAGGGCTGCTTCAGCGCCGGTCTTAAAGTAAGTGTTAAAGCCAGTGGCTGGATAAGCCCGCGTATTGACGCCTGGAAGGCCGCCGGTAAACTCAGCGGCCACAAGATAATTGAAACTTGCGTCGAAGCGCTCGGGCAAGTCAACCCAATCACTGAACCAGATCTGCGTCATTCCATCGCCGACTATGTCGCCAGCGGCGAAAGTGACATGGACGCAAGAGGCGAAGTCGTAGTAGTCGGGGTCTGACATGGGAGGGTCTCCAGTGAAGATGTGGGCCATTATCGGCCCACATCTTGTCGAAATTATGGCGGTTATTTCAGGTTACCCGCTGGATCAAGCTTCGCATCGATGAAGCGCTCAAGAGCGAGAACGAACTTCGGTGCGAAGCGCGAGTAAAGCAGCATCATTTTTTGCTGATCTTCGAGGGCTTTAATTAGTTCTGCGCGAGCGATTTCGACCTCAGTCATGACACCCTCATCGCCGTGTAACGGAAGGTTGCGACGCGGTGAGGGTTGCCGTTGCGCGCGGCCTGAAGATTTGCCGCCGCGCGTTCGGCCTCGCCGAGGTCGTCGAAGGTGACTTGCTCGTCACCGAGGCAGAGCCAGGAGGCACGAGTGCCTAAGCGACCGCCCCAGACTTCACACCAGATGCCGAACATTAAAGGTCTCCTTTCATGAGTTTTGTATAGACGAAGCCATTGTCGTCTACCCATAGACGAATATACTTTGCGGTTTGTAGAAGTTCTGGAAATTCTCTGCGATCTTCGTCGTCGATTTCGACTCTCCAGGACTCATCACATTCCTCAAAGGGGGTTACGCTGTATACTTCTCCCGCGCCCTCGAGAACGAGATCCCAGAAGTACGGCGCATACAGTGGCTCACCCTCGAACTTACCCGGACTCCGGATTATACCGCTTTTTACGGTATAATCCTTCAGGATTTCTTCGCGGGTCATGGATGGTTCTCCTCCCAGGGACAGATTTGATGCTGCTTCAGGGCTCCGGCGGTTTCGCCGTCGGTGTAGAAGACGCGGCGGTAAGTGTCGCCGATGGCGATGGGCTGACCGCAGGCATCGCAGCGATAAAGTCGCCGCGCTTTTCGCGTCTCTCGCGAAATTTCGCGAAGGGACTCGTAGTCATCTTCGCGATCGTAGTAGTAATCTGCGCGGCTCATGGCGAAACCTCCTTGAGAAATCTCGATCCGCTGTGGATCACATGGACTCCATCGTAGGCGTCCTCGAAGGCGAACCACTTGTCGCCGCGCATATCCAAGAACACCGCGAGAACCACGCCACCAACAGTGTCGTTGTAACCCGGCTCGAAGAATTCGCCCTCGACCTTTAGAGTTCTGAAGTAGCGCATTTGAAGATCTCCCGTTGGATAGCGCAGCGATAGCCTGCGCGGTGAAGGCGGTCGACAAAGGTGGCGTCAAAGCCGCCTTTGGGCTCGAGGCGTTCGGGTACCAGAATTGTGGCGCCGCCGCCTGTGATCTTGACGTAACTCATGGCTTCACCACTGGATGAATTGCAGATTGTGGATGGCGAGCCACACGCTACCGCCGCCGCAGATTGCGGCGAGGGTTAACTCGATGTAGTCGCGCATGAGGGAATTCTCCTTTCAGGTTCCCGCGATTATATCACGGCGAGTCTGAACCGCGGCCGAACGGCCGGTTCATCGATGGTTCACGAAGCTGGAGACGCCCTAGCGTCTCAGCCCTATGTGTAGACCTACATTTCGCTGTGGGTAGACCTGTAGTTTGGCTACATGATCCTACATTTGTCGACGGGCGTGTGAGTTGCAGGATAGGTATGGCTATATCCCGGTGGGGATATGTAGGTATCATCCACTGGCTCTCTCTACCCCTCCTCTATAGAGAGTATATATATAGGATAGAAGAAGGAAGGGAAGGAATGGACACTGGATACGGCTCAATCGGTTTCCGATACAGCCATACCCGTACTGCGACTCACGCGACGATCACCAAATGTAGAACCATGCAGGCCAACTTCAGGGCTGCGGGTAGACCAACTCAGGTCTACCCGCAGGGCTCAGACGCTACCGCGTCGGCCGAGGCACGTACCACGTCAGCGACCAGCCGCGCGGCGACAGGAAGGGACCGTCAACGTCGAAGCCTTCGGCGAGGCACAGGGTACGCCACTGGATTGCTTCGCGCAACAGGCGGAAAGTGCGAAACATCATTGCAGTCTCCTTTGGTGGCCGGGATTGGCCTCCGTGACGGGGTGGGACTTACCACCCCGCTTCGGAACCCAACTTACTGGCCGAGTAACCGGGCGATTTCCGCTTGGACTTCCGGCGATGCCGCTTCCACGGCCCGCGCCGTCTTGAGTATCGCGGCCCGCTTGGGATCGGCCGCTTGACGCCGACCAACGTCACCGTTCATGATCGCGTCGAGTCGCTTCGCCGCGTAGCCGTCAACGGCCTCGATGAAGTCCATTCCGTCGAAGTCCTTCGGATCGAACGACTTCTTGACCACGGGTGCGGTGGAGTCGTTGACCGCCTGGCGGAAGCCATATTCCCAAATGTACTCGCGGGAAGCGGCGGGCAACTGGTCGGCTTCGCTGAACGACAACAACTCGATATCGTGGCCGTTCTTCAAGGTGATGGTGAACATCGTGGGTCTCCCTTCGTTTTGATGCCACCAATATAACTCGATACATATGAACGGCCGATGAACAACTCAAGTTTTTTATTGCGTTGTTTGGATCAGTTTAGCAATAATGTTGCTTGTGTGATGTGTGGCACAAACGTGACTTTGTTGCGGTGCAACAATTGAGTCTTATATTGCGCGGGAGAGCCCTTTTGCGCAATAATGTTGCGGGGGGCTCAAAAAATGAGCAATAAAATTTCGCGATACGACTCCGCTAAATTTTCAAAAGCTAAACATACATACCTTCCACTCCGCTAAATTTTCCCCCAGTGAACAAAGGGGGACCACGAGAGTCCCCCTTAGAAGATTACTGCCTGAACGCAATAGCGCGAGAAATATCGCGCTCTCGCGTCATCACTTGGTGATGCCCGTCGTTTCCAGAGAGCACGGGACAAATATGCCCTTGGCACGGCCCGACGATGCGGCCTACGTGGTGGCGCCAGACAACAACGACGCCAGGGCCAGGCAAAGCGGCCCTGCCCCAGTGGGCCCAGTTGCGGGCGAGGTTGTAGGCTCGGTCCGCGACGCCGAGTTGCTGCCGCATATACCAGCCGCACCAAGCGCGAGGCCTGCCGTCACCGGCAAACGCTGAAGTCGCGGTTGCGACAAGAATTGCTAGAGCGATTAGCTTTCTCATCTTAGATTTCCCCTTGTGTAGTTACAAACGGGTCAACCATACCAGACTCTTGGGGATTTGTCAATCCCACTACTTGCGGCAAATTGTCGCATCGCAAAGATTTCACTTGACATCCTTCGCCAAACGGCGCAGACTTTTCGCGCGGCGTAGAACTGCGAGAGGAATTATGGGATCATTCAGAACCATCTTCAGAAAGTCCTCTGCAGACTTACTCGAAGGAGCCCTTATGGCCGCAGGGGTTCCTTTCGTGCGGACAAATTGGCCACTGGATCGGATCAACGAGGAACTCGGACGACCGGACGGTTTCGTAGAAATCCACCAGGACGGCCTATTCTACACCCTCAAAGACGGCAAGGCCGTTGGCCCTGTTGAAGGGCCACGATCAGCGAGGGAATGGTGATGCTAGACCGTAGGTCACTTTTAGGACTCTTCCCGGCCCTGCCGTTGGCACTAGCAGCGAAAGCCGCAGCACCGAAGGCGCCGGAGCCAATTCCGCTACGGCCAGCAGATGACTTCCCACGGGGCTACTTGATGGTTAAGGCCGACAGAGATCATCCGATCAAGGCCGGTCCCAACACCTACTACCCAATTCAAGAGATGATCTGGACCGGCGATCGCTGGATTCGCGCCGCGAGTCCCGAAGGACTGGCCCTCATGGGCGAACTTGGAGGGGTTGCGTGATGCCCAAGTACTTCACAACCATTCCTATCCACGGCGCGCTTCCGGCCGCTGATCAAAACGGATATGTCGCTAGAGGAAGTCCAACGGGAAGCGGCGAAGCCGGATGGAATCATCATCCTTTTGCACGAAGGCAAAAACCACTTCACTTTCGACGAAGATGGGAAGGTTATTCCGTTTCCCTTCCCTGAAGGATGGCAGCCTTGAGCGATAAAGAACTCCTCGAAGAGCTTAACCTGGCCCCACTCCCGATCTTTAAGGGCCGGGATCGAGTGCCGCTCTTCGCGGAGTACTCCCGCGATTTGACCAAGGCCGACCTCGAAGCCCTTCTTCTCAATCGAGGGACGGTTTCGCCGAGTTTGAAAAACATCCGATATTCTCATCATGCGCTTGCGCGTATTCTCGCCACCGGCGTCAAAGAGAATCAAGCCGCGCTCGTCACGGGCTACAGCCCCAATCGAGTTCATCTGTTGCTCAAAGATCCGACTTTCGCCAAACTCGTCCGCGATTATCAAGAGGAATCCAAAGATATTCTTGCCGATATGACCGAGCGGATGATGAACGTGTCGCTCGATGCACTCGAAGAACTTCACGAGCGGCTTCGCGACGCGCCTGAGGAATTTACCATTCCAGCGCTGCTGGATGTCGTCAAGGCTTTCGCTGACCGAACCGGCCACGGTCCAGGGGGAAAGCTTGAGTTGTCCTTCGACAACGCCACTATTGACCGGCCACCGACTGAAACTCGGGAGGATTGGCTTGCGCGGAAGCGCCAAGAAACAGGCACCGTTATATCTCTGGAGCCCCCAACCAGGGCCTCAGACTGACGCCATAGCGGCGGATTGGTGCCCAGAACTATTCTATGGCGGCGCTGCGGGCGGCGGTAAGTCAGACTTTCTTCTCGGCGATTACGTCCAAGATGTGCCGAAATACGGCAGCGCTTGGGTAGGAATTCTGTTCCGTAGAACATATAACGAACTCGAAGAACTCATGAGAAGGGCTCATGAGTTATATCCGCAAACCGGGGGAGTTTGGCACGAACAACCGAAAACCTGGACTTGGCCCAACAAAGCCCAGTTGAAAATGCGCTACCTGGAGAGGGAAGCCGATGCCACAAGATATTTGGGACATTCGTACACTTGGATCGGATGGGACGAACTTACCCAATGGCCAGGGGACTATGGATATAAATATCTTAGAGGGCGACTCCGTTCTGCAGCTCAAGTACCAACTAAACGTATCAGAGCTGCAGCAAATCCTGGTGGCGTTGGACACCACTGGGTTAAAAGCTACTTCGTCTCGCCGTATCCCACTGGGTACAAGCCTATCGATGACCAAGTTACCGGAATGCAACGAATCTTCATTCCGGCCAAGCTCACCGACAACCAGATCCTCTTGGGATCTGACCCCGGTTATGCTGGTCGCCTCCGAGGACTCGCTTCCGATGCAATGGTCCGAGCATGGCTGGATGGCGACTGGACCGTAATTGAAGGGGCTTTTTTCGACTGTTGGAGTCTCGAGCGACACGTAGTATCCCCGTTCGCCATCCCGTCGGACTGGACTCGTTTTCGCTCGATGGACTGGGGCTCCGCGAAACCATTCAGCGTGGGATGGTGGGCGATCGCAAGCGAAACGACCTTTGTCGGTCGCAAGCGCGTTCCTCGCGGAGCCCTGGTCCGCTACGCGGAGTGGTATGGGTCCAAACGGACCGCTGAGGGAATGGGAACTAATGTAGGGCTTAAGCTCGATGCAGAAACCGCTGCAGCTGGAATTGTGGAACGAGAGCAACGACTCCAGGCTAAATGGCCTGGACAGCGCCTCCGCACAGCTGTTGCCGATCCAAGCATCTTCAAAGAAGACGGCGGGCCAAGCATCGGAGAGCGAATTAACACTGTACTTACGCGCTCTAAGATTGTACCATTTAGGAAAGCCGATAACACAAGAGTCCCTCAGCGAGGTGCACTCTCCGGATGGGATCAGGTCCGAGCAAGACTAGTCGGCGACGGCGAAGACCCGATGATTTTCTTCTTCTCGACTTGTGTGGACTCTATCCGAACGCTGCCGAACCTTCAGCATGATCCCGATCGACCAGAGGACGTTCACACGGATTCTGAGGATCACGCACCGGACGAGATTCGCTACGCCTGTAACTCTCGGCCAATTAGCCGAACCGTCCCAGTAGTGAAAGTTGAACCAACTATCGGTTATACCACTTATCGCGATCCGCGCCCGAATGACTGGAGGATCGCATGATAACCGGCTACAGCCCGACTACTGTCGCGCCGCCGACACTTTTCGGCGGCGCCGTTCAGGCCGAACGATCCGACGGTAGCTATTGGACACTGGAGCAGTGCAAACAAGCTTATTTCGATTATCTCGGCGGCAAAATCGAGGAGGTGCGCGAACAACAGGAGTCTCGCCGATATCGCCACGGATCACAGTGGAGTTCCAAACAGGTCGATATCTTCAACAAGCGCAAGCAACCGATTGTCACTTACAATCGGATCGGCCGAAAGATTGACTCAATCGTCGGGCTTGCCGATAAGTTCAAACAAGACCCCAAAGCTGTCGGTAATACCGAGCGGGACGAGGCCGCCGCCGAGTTGGCAAATTACGCCATTCGCTATGTTGTCAACGGGGAACTCCGCGACGATAGTTTCCCGTTTATTGTTGGGACTGCCGCAACCGATGGGTATTCTGGTCTCGAGATGCTGCTTGTCAAAGGCGACAAGCAAGACATCGACATCGGGTTCGCTGAACTCGATACCGAAGACTTTTTCTACGACCCAACCTCGAAGAGGTATGATTTCTCCGATGCGAACTACATGGGCAATGCCAAGTGGTACACGCTGGAGCGGGCAAAAGATAAGTGGCCGGAATTCGCCGATCGCCTCGACACCGTAAGTCAAAGCGGCGCTGAGTTCAGTACCAATCCCGACAACGAACGAAAGTGGTTCACCACTACTCAACACCGGACGATGCTCCGCATCGTTGAGATTTGGTACAAACATCGTGGTGGCTGGTGCTGGGCGCTTTTCACCGGCGCCTTTAAGATGATGGAAGGGCCGAGTTACTTTTACAACGATAAAGGGGAACAGATTTGTAAGTTTCGGGTGTTCTCTTGCTACATCGATCAGGACGGTGATCGATACAGTTACATCCGAAACCTCAAGGGTCCGCAGGACGAAATCAATCAGCGCCGGTCCAAAGGCCTTCATGAGCTTAATTCCCGCCGAATTAAGGCTGAAGAGGGCGCGCTCAACGACGTAGAGCTTGCCCGCGCCGAAGCGGTCCGACCGGACGGTGTGGTGATCTACAACAAAGACTACGAGATGGAGTTCGACGATGCCACTCGACTCCAGAATATGGAAGGAAATCTCAAGTTCCTCGAAGAAGCAAAAAACGAGATTGAGAATTTTGGACCTAATCCTGCGCTTATCGGTCAGGGTCTTGAATATAAGTCAGGCCGCGCAATTTCACTTCTTCAGCAGGCAGGCATCGCTGAGCTGGGCCCACTTATTATTAGCTACCGACACTGGAAGCTCGACCTCTACCGCTGCGTCTGGTGCGCAATCAAGCGGTACTGGACAGGGGAGCGCTGGATCAGAATCGTCGACGACGAAGGAATCGCCCAATTCGTAGCTATCAATCAGCTTCAAGCTGATCCGATGACGGGCATTCCAAGAATGATTAACCAAATCGGGAAACTCGACGTTAACATCATCTTCGACGAGGGCAAAGACGAAGTTAATATGATGGCTGACGCCTACGACACTCTCGGGGCGATGGCCACTCAGGGCGCAAACGTCCCGCCAGACATCTTGATCGAGCTTGCCCCATTGCAAGCAAGCGTGAAGCGCAAGTTGCTGGCGAAGCTTCAGCCCGATCCGCAGGCGGTTCAACAGCAACAGCAAACTCAAATGCTTGCGATGGAAAATGCTATCGCCCAAATCAAAAAGGCCCTTTCTGAGGTTCAATTGAACCTGGCGAAAGCCCAACAGGCCGCGGCCTCTACCCAGCCCGATCCTCGAGAAATGCTCACGCGCGAATATGATCGCCGCACTCATCTTGAGGCCGAGGCTATCAAGCAATCAGGTTCCATGAACCTGGAGAACCAAAAGCACTCCAACAAAATGACCGAGATGATCGCTGGCGATACCGCAGACCATCTCGGTCACATGCGTACTATGCGCGAGAAGCGGTTTGATGCGGCTGCAGCGCAGCCTCAGGCGGGGCTTTAGCGCTCGGCCCTGGCGGGCAAGCCGGGAGCGCTCGCCAGGGCCTCTAAAAGGAGGATGTGATGCCACTGGTTAAAGGCGGTTCCAAAGAGGCGATTGGCAAGAATATCGGCATCGAAGAAGCTGCGGGAAAGCCGCACAAACAAGCTATCGCCATCGCGCTCAGCGTCGCCCGTAAAGCGGGTGCGAAAATTCCGCGGAAGTCCAGGGTCGATGACCTCAAATCGGGAGACATGAAATGAAGCTCAACAGCGAACCCCTTCCACGGCCGGTTATAGCGCTGCTTCTAGCGCTTGCGCTTGCGATTGGTATCTGTGCCGGAATGGCCACTCCATCGCCCGGAGCGGACAGGGGCGTGGCTGGAATGGGCGGAGCCCTCGTCTACGATCGCGGGGATGGAACTGGAGGGCTCTACACAGAGAGTTTCAATGGGTTTCCCTGGGATGCAACGCCCGTTACCGGAAGTTCTGGTAACGTCGCAGCGGCGACAGCGGCGGCTTCACTTCCGGGTGTGGCTGGTCGGACTAATTACGTTTGTGGCTTTGCTCTCACGTCGGGCGGCGCAACCGCAGCGGCCACGGTCAATGTCACGCTAACGGGCGTGATTACAGGGACGATGACCTTCAACCACGGTGCTCAGACGGGCGCGGGCGTGCCCAGCAGTCCAACGATCGTGAGCTTTTCCCGTTGTGTTCCCGCCTCAGCGGCGAATACCGCTATCACAGTTTCGATGCCCTCTTTGGGTACTGGCAACACGAACGCCAGTGCCAACATTTGGGGGTTTCTAAAGTAATCGGTTAGCGACACGAAACGTCGCTCGCGAACGCCCAGCGTTATTGGCGGTTGATCGTACCTCCACGAAACGGAGGAGAGGGAAAGATGGCAGAAACTACCGAAGTAAAACCGCTCGAGTCTCTCGAAGGTATCGATGCAGCGATCTTTGAAGAAATCGCTGGAAAGATTCCAAAAACCGAGCCAGAGCCAGAACCAACGGTCGAGGCGAAAGCCCCAGAACCTACAGTAGAACCCGTGGTTCAGCCTGCGGCTACGTCGCCGAAGCCTGAGGACACTGTCCCTTCTTGGCGCCTGCGCGAGGTCTCTGACCGCGCTAGGGCGTCCGAGGAGAATGCCAGGGTTCTCCGGGACCGACTCGATACTATCGAAGCGCACTTACG
>Ga0126369_10001678_pt1 | contig 15471 bp, 16 predicted proteins | sample PanSoiMetaPlot_1_FD_109646 | JGI IMG/M metagenome (GOLD analysis project Ga0126369, IMG submission 109646) | Tropical forest soil microbial communities from Panama - MetaG Plot_1 | ecosystem: Environmental > Terrestrial > Soil > Tropical forest > Bulk soil | place: Panama | collected 2016-02-17 | reverse complement strand
AGACCCGGAGGGCCTGTGGAAGCAGATGACTGCCGAGCCGCAGGGCGACGGAGAAGCCCCGAAGTGCCTGACGAGAGCTGGGCAAAACGGAGCGCAGGGAGCCTAGCAACCCAACCGAACACACGGCAGACGCCAGGAACGAAACGCCGCTCGCCGCATTGCCGCAGGTTCGCCGTTGATCGTTCCTGAAACCGGTGATCCACGTTTGGGAGAAGCCGTCGCGGTTGGGTCGTACGCTCCGGAGACCATGCCCGACAATGGCCCCAGCGCTCGCTGACCATCGCGGGCAAGCCATGACGTGATATCTCGACTGAACCATGGGCACAGGGACGATCCGATCCCAGCCTGGGCTTGGACATGAGGAAAACATTGGGGTGAAGAATAGGCACGCCACGGGTGAGAATTCCTCCGTGGACAGAAACCGCATATCGGATTTCATGGGAAAGAGGCGAGTCGAACTTCATTCGTACAACTCACCTGCCGTTCGGCCATTTATCGCACGGCGCGGAAGCCCTTATAGGGGAGACAACTCCAATGGGGTTCGCTCAAGCAGATCGAATTCGACCTCTCCGGGCAGGCAGCCGCACGTCCAGCGCAGATACGCTCGGAATTCCCATCCTCGAAAAATCATCCATACTGAGCGATTCGCCGAAGAAAATCCTCTACTTGATAGGTCGCATCGTCAAACGTTACTGATTCGGCTTTTGGTACGCCTCATTCGCTAAGAACCCGACCAACGCTGACATGGCAGACGTGCAATTGCTTCCGACGGCTCACTGAAAGGCTTGATCCTCGCGAAAGTAGGTGATCGTCAAGCCGAGTGGATTGACTGGAATCAAGGTGTTGGGAACCTTGTCCAGCACAGAAAATACAAAATGCCCGACGTAGAGCTCCCGCCGGGTGATCACGTGATCTGTCGAGCTGTAGTATGCCTTTTCGAAATCAACGGTGGCTCTGTAAGGCTGGCTTCTAAGATCTTCGATCGCAACATTGCTCACACGTACTTCAATTTCTTCACTGCGATCGCGGAGGAAGGCTTCAATGGTTTTGTTTCTCTTGTTCTCCTCGATAATCCTTTCGGCGAGTCTCCCGTCGAGATAGTAGAGAGACCTCGCGTAGTTTTCCCGCACGCTTGCGCGCTGCCGACTGTAGTGGCGTTGTACAAAGTCCATGAGAAAGTAACGGATCTCGGCCTCATGCGGCTGGTAAGCGAAGCTGTCGTAGGTAACCGCCTCAGCGCGACCGACTTCACTAATGCGGATGACCAAGGGCTTGAGATGGTGGAAAGCCTGGTACATTCCGACATTCACAACCAGCAAAACGATCGCAACCACCGCGAGGCAAAGTACGCTGATTTTCAGGTAGAGGTTGCCGACCATAGCAGCACCGATTTGCTCAACATAGTGACGCCCGGAAGGGGTGAGCTCATCCTGGGGCAACCGTGCAATTGGGCTGGCGCGCATTATGCCTTTCCTTCCTTACTCGTTCGGCCGACCGGGTACGGCCGACTCACCTGAGCGGCCGGCAAACAACGAGTTCACCAGCGACGGAATCAAGAGCACTCCCCATGTGAATGCAATCAACAAGAAGAGTAATGGCAGGAAGAGGACGGCAAGAGTTGCTCCGTCGTAGGGAGGAGGATGTGCATCCACAAAGTGAATCAGAAGCTGGCCAAATACGAAGATGTAGGCATTTGCCACCACGGGATAGAAGGCATATTGCAGGAGCGACTTCAGCCAACCCCAAAACAACCACTCGAGCTTGGGCACAATGAAGAACGGGATAAAAATGGGCCCGAGCATAACGGCGACCGCCGAAGCTACGTATCCAAATGCAATAACCACAAAGACTGCAATTTGAGCTGCCTCCAGGGCAATAACCGTAATCTCGTACCGCAGCACTTCGAGGATATTGATCGCCAGGGAAAGGCCAGGCTGTTCGGTTTCGTAATAGATAGAGTTCAGCCTTGCAGTCACCTCCGTCACGATGCCGTGATTCAGCTCGTTGGCAAGGTTTGTGCCTTGATCAACGATCAGGTGGTAGAAGCTGAATCCCAGCCCCGGAAGCGGATGGCTGTAGTACGTAATCATCGCGTCCCCAAATGCTATCGTCATCAACAAGCTGGCAAAGCGCTCGAAATGGAAACCCGAGTGCCCGCCAGAGGCCGAGGCCAAGGCGCTTTTGACTCCGAACCAGACGATCAATATGACCGCAAATCCTCGAAAGAGATTCGTTCCGAGTGTCTCGAACATCGACGCATGAGCAGTCATCAGCGTCGACAAGAATGAGAAAAAGTCGGCCCATGTCTCTGGAAGCATGCCCTCAGCCTCCGGGATTATTCGTTACGGCATGCGATAAGCCAGCATGCGAGCGCTGGGGTCGCCGGTCTGGGCGCGAAGGATTTCCTGCTCTTCTCCCACAAACCGAATGTGCTCATTGATAGCAGTCGCTTCCGCATCACGTTTTCGCTTGGCGTCAACAAGTTGCTCCTCGGCTAGCGCAATCAGCAACTGGTTGGTGTCCTGGCCGTTGCGCAGACCGACCAGATTGGCTGCGTTGATCTTGTTCAACACCGCAACCTCACTATTGAGGTTGGGGTCCGACGAGAGGGTGTCCGTTTCGAGATTCTGGATCGCGGTGGCGACCTGCGGCGCGTTGGAACGCAGGCGACCGAGCAGGTCGATGGTGCTCTGGTTCGCACCATCGGTTAGCTCAACGGTTGCGTAGTTAGCTTTCACGCGATCAAGCTGTTCCGTCGGGATCTTCGAAAATGCAGCCCCGTAAGTCTTGAGTCGCTGAGTCGCCAGCTGATAGCCGTCCTGAACACCAAGACCACTGTTGATCGCAGCGGTCCAAGAGGCAGTCGTACCGTAAGTATCCGTCGCGGCTGAATTGCGCCATGGCGTGGCTAAGGTCCGGTAACGCCCGCGCAACTCGGTTGGGATCATTTTTGCCATGAAGATCATTTGACTGTATTGGCTACGCACAGTTTGATAGGTCGCGACCAGTTGCACGTATTCCTGTTCCATCTGATGAAACTGCCTGACGAGATTCGCGACGGCGGCGGGGTCGTAAACCACATCGCCTACGCCGAGGACCGCAAAGGACACTGAAGTGGCAGTGATCAGGAGAAGTAACCCCGAGATGATCTTTTGTTTGTTCATTTTGTCTCCCTTAAACTTTGTTAGCGATTGTCCGCGCTGAGGAAAACCGGTTAGTAGTGGCCTCTCGTCTGGCACGAACGGAGCAGCAACGAAATCGCTGGCCAGAACACCGCTGCCAAAAACACCCAACCCAGCCCACGAAAGATGTAGCGGTGTAGCCAGCGAATGATGGGTGGTGTTTCTCTTTGCTCATAAGTCCTCCGGCATGAGGTGATTGTCAAAATCAGGCACGAGCAGATCCCCCGCCAAGTAGATCTTGATCCTGTGCCCTTCCCGGATCGTGACGGTTGGCAAGATATTTAGGTAATGATCGAGAACATGGAGAGACGACTGCGCAAGACTGCCAGCCACGCCCTGCCGGTAAGCATCGGTCGAAGATTGAAAAACGCCGCTATTGTTGTTGGCTTGAGCGAATCCAGCGATGGCTCCGATTGCGAGGGACATGCCAAACACCTGAGCATAGTGATGGTTCACCTGATCGCGAAGACCGGTTTCGCCAATTTGGTTCAGGCCCTCGAACTTGTCCAGGCTCAGCGAATAACCATCAGGCATTACCAGGCGGTGGAAGAAGACTGCCAGGCGTTCCTGGCCGAGGAGGCTGACGCGCTTTACTTCCCCCAGTACTTTGCTTCCTTGGGGAATCAACAGGTGCTGCCGGTCGTGCGAGTACACATTGATCGTCAACATGCAATTGACCGGACCGGAAAAAGAGCCGTTCAGGCGATTGGCCAAGACAGCCTCGAGCACCATTCCCTCGAACACTCGATATTTCCTGCCCCGCGATCGGGTGAGCTCGGCATCCTGATCTTGCTGGACCCTCCGGGCTGACGCCTCAGCGTCGGCGACCGGCGTTGCTTCTGGCTTGGAGCTGATCTCTGCTCCACGAGCGGTGGAATCAGCGTCCGGACTCGTAGACCAGCCAGGTGGACCCAGCCGAGCCGCGCGCCCGTCTGGTCTGTCGCTCGCCAAAGGGACCGATAGGGGCGGTGGCCCCCCGGCATTAGCAGGCGGAGGATTCGGGCCGGGGAACGTCGTCTCTGAGATCTGACCAGAGTCGGTTTTGCGGTAGCTGAGCGCCACGTTGGACGCGAATAGCGACAGGTACGCGCGGCGCCTGCGATCATTGTCGATGTTGTTCTCCTCGGTAGCGGACGACGATGGATCCGTGCGACCTAGGGGCAAGGTCCCGTTGGCCGGGGCTGGATTTGCGGAAGCATCCGAGAATTGTCGTCTCGCCTCGAGCACCTGAGCCTGTTCCGCCGCGAGCTTGCGAGCCTCCTCATCGAGCCGGGACCGGTACTCGGCGATGCGCGCCTGGTTGGCATCCGTGACTGCGGTAGCGGGCAGGGGCGCGGGTTTCGCAGTGGTTTTGGTGCCAGTGCCGGAAAATGCGATGGCGGCGATCATCACAGCAGAGATGGCGACGATCATCATTGTTTGGGCGTTGCGCGGCAGGACGCCGGTGGGTTTTCCGACCGAGTTCCGTAGGACCGGACGCGGGCGAGGCTCGTCGTTTTCGATCTCGGGCATAAATTTCTCCCGCACTCCTGGCCCAACCGATGGCGATCTTGACAAGGAGCTGATCAAGGCGTCACACCCAGTCGCCGGGTGGGGCTTCCATTATTCATGGCGCGTAAAACTCATGCGCGCCTTGCCGATGGCCAGATAGCCCGAATCGAGAATCTTTGGCACAACGTAGGTACCGTGGCGAAACTCGAAGTTGATGAGGTTTGGCTTACCATCTTTCAATTCGTAGAGAGCTGGTGCTTCAACTGCGTTTGCCTGGATGTAGGTGAATTTGTCGTCATGGTAGATGGCGGTGACCGAGAAGGGCTTCTTGTCGCGCTCAAACTCGTAAGTGAAGCGAAGCGCGACGGGATATTCAGAGCGGTATTTGTCGACCTCGCTGACAATGGCCTGCTCCGCGGCCCGTCGGCTCTCGCGGCTCTCTTCTTTGGCCAGCTCAACCTGTTGGCGGTAATCCTCGATCTCATTCGCGGAAACGAACCTGGGCGCGCCATTCATGGCAGAAGTCATCGCATCTTCCTTGAGCTCGACGAACACCTTTAGATCGGGCTCAACCCCGGAAACTCCTGAGACCTCGGTGAGAACGAAGGAATATACGTTGCCACTGGCAGTAATAAGGTTGAGGTTGGTCTGAGCTTTCGGCCGAGCGGGTTTCACGTAAGCAAAGTTCTGAGTACCATTCACGATCCAGAATTCCTTGTCTCCGCAAGTGAAATCGAGAATCTGCTCGTTTTTGGGCAACACAATGAGGGTTGTGTAGCGTAATTTGGCATTCAGGCGAAGCACGTCCCGCTCGCCGTATTCAAACCGCTTAACACCAGGTGAGGGTGGCACGTTTGCCAGCCCTTCGGAACCGACGGCACGGTCACTGCTGCGGTCGCCTGAAATTCCACCGGCAGCATTCGCGATTGATGTTTGTGGGTACCCGAAAGCAACAGTAAGCACGAACAGAACCAGAGTTGAAAGCAAAGCTGAGATCTTCATGAAGAGGACTCCTGGGCCAGAATCTCAAGGCCACGCTCGAAACCATACTTTTCAAATGCGACCTGCCGGCGGACGTTGTCGTAAGGACTGTTGGTGTACAGCCAGTATTCCGTGGGGTCTACGTGCAAGTTGACCACTTTGGCCAGATGGGGACGTTTGAGCAGAAACTGCTGTTTTGGAATGAGTCCAGCCACTAGATCGGCTTCCGTTTGATTGAGATGGAACCGCTCGGAGTAGGCCGCTCGATCCATGCCTGGGTTTGCGAGGAACATCTTGGTCGCGCAGGACTCGACGATTACGGGGAGCAACTCCGAGCGATACAGATCATCGCCGGACTGAGTTGCCAGAATCAGTGCCGCGTTTTTCTTGCGCCAGGTCTTGAGTGCCTCGACGACGTAGCTCTGTATTGTGCGGTTACGAAAGAAGCGCCACGCCTCATCCATGACAACGACCTTGAACGCCGTGGTGCGATGGGAAGCCGAAATTGCGCCGCTGGCCCGATGCAGGATGTAGAACAGGAGCGGCTCTAGAATCTCCGGGCAACGATCCATGCCCTCAAAATCGAAGCATTGGAAGCAGGCAAAACTCAAGTTGTCCTCGCCATTGTCAAACAGACGAGCGTACTGACCATCTCCCACCCACTTGTGCAGGGGTTCAGCCAATCTGCGATTGACGATGTTGCTCAGCGTGCCAAGCCGTCGTAGGCCAGGTTCGACTGCATACAGGTTTTCTATTTGCTCGTAAAGGTCACGCTCATCTGCGCTCGTGCACTCGTGGTGACCCGACTCAATAAGGACACGCACGAAGCTATACAGGAACTGGAGGTTCTCCCGGGTGGGAGGCAGGCAGAACGGGTTAATAGTGACCGACGGGGTCTCCCCGCCGACTCGCACATAGCGTCCTGCGAACAGGCGGGTAAGACTTTCATAGCTCCCGCCCAGATCAAAGATTAGGGTGGAAGGACGATACTTCTGGAGATTGGTCAGGAGAAAATTTAGCAGAAAACTTTTGCCAGAGCCGCTTGCACCCAGAATCACGGTGTGCGCGTTGTCCTGGTGATGAAGGTTCAGAAAATAGGGCGTCCCCTGGTTGGTCTCGAGCACCGCGAGATATTCCTGATCCAGGTGCTGGTTGTGGGGCTCGCCGAGGTCCAGAGTGAACAGGAACGAGAGGTCGGCACAGTTCGAATCGAGCAGGTAGAGCCGGCGGAGATTGTACCGATGGTTGCCTGGCAAAACGGAGAGCCATGCGTTGAGCAAATTGTAGCGCTCTTCCATGACGGTGGCGTCCTGGGTGGCGAATCGCTTCACGCATTCCGCCACCGCGCGATCGAGTTTGGATCGATCGAGGTCGTAGAGGACGACGGTCATCGACCACTCCCCGAACGAGTTTCCGTTTACCTCCATCTCCTGCAATGCACCGCCCAGCTCATGGACCAAGGCCTCGTCGGCATCATCAACCAGCAGATGGCGATCCGACATCGGAGTGTCGGACAAGTAATTGGCGAGCGAAGTCTTGCTGTTGTGGAAGTGACGACGCTTGGTGCGAATGGCCCTCCGCATCTTGAGGTTGCTCACGCGCTTCCACTCGCTGGCGACCACGGCATTCGATGGCAATTCGAGGAGCGACCGCAACATGTGTGCGAAGGTCCTCGCGGGCGGCTCAATGACGCTCAGGACCTTCACCTGGTGCGCATTCAGCTGCAACCGATCCCGGTGACACTCGAGGGTCGAGGCGGCCAATTGTTGATCGACGTCTTGATCGTATTTCAATTGCATCGTGTCGGAGCGATATTGAGCGTAGTTGAGCAATCGCGTGAGAAAGGAAAACGCGCTCTGTTTGTCCAGCAATTCAGCCTGCACGAAATCTTGCAGTTGTACGAGGAAGCTTTCCGCCCTGGACGCCAACAGGCGCTCCCTTTCTGCCAGGTCTGAGGCCAGGGTAGTCAGATGTTGCTGGCCGGAGAGCCATGCGCTCAGGGTTGTGCGTGGTTGACTGAGGCGTTGCCTCCAGGATTCCCGGCGGGTTGGCTGGCCGGCCTGGTAGAGAAGCACGAAGTACAACTCCAGAGAGTAGAGCGAGTCGGCTTTGGCACGCAGGAACTCGATGCGACCCTGGATGGCACGGTCAACCACTTCGTCATCGCCATAGCGTCGGAAGGGGATGTATGGCTGGGCGCGCTTGAGCAGGTATTGGTAGAGACGGAATTCCTCGCTCAGACCGCGCAGCGCGCGCTCGAAGCGCCGTGCAAAGGCATCGAGTTCGGCTGTGTCGCACCCTTCATAGTCGATGCCATGAATTCGGAATATCACTCCCAGATCACCGCTCTTGGTGAGGAAAGTATGCTCATCGAGGAACGAGCACACCTGGATCAGGGTGTTAAGCGCACCCGCGGCCCGGTACTCTTGCGAGATCGCGCTCGCCTTGACGGGCATCATTGAGGGAGCACCTCGATCTCAAAGGGATCCCGCTTGCCGGGATCGTACTCGGCCCGACATCGACCTGCGCTCAGGAGAATACGAATCATTTGCACATCGGTCGCCGTGGTCCAGCGTGCCGCGCCATACAAGCCAACGAACATTGCGATGCCACTGATCAGACTCCCAAAGTAGTTAAATGTGGCTCCGCCGATCACCAGGGCGAGAAAGAACAGCCGTCGCTCCACTCCCCAGATCGTGAGGGGTTTGTTGATGGCGCGGTAGACGGGATGCATTTGTACCTGCTGAACCAAGGGAGAACCTCCATCAACTCTCTCTTACGGGAATAACCAAGCCATAAAGTTCACAGCTCCGACCGCCATACCGACGCCAAAGATGATCCCCGCAAGCGTGCGCTTTGACTGACCCTCCCCAAAGGCAAACATCAAACCGCCGACCACAATGGCGACCAGGGAAAGGCCGCGTGCGATGGTGGATGTGAAGGCGGCCTGTAAAACCTGGACAGCGTTGTCCCAGGGATCACCTGCGGTGCCCTGTGCATAAAGAGGAGAAGGTGCGAACAGCAACGCCAACCAGATCCAACCCGTTCGCTTCGACAGCGCAGGGTGCCAGGAAGCAAGCGCCTCAGGCTGGGCCACGAGCGCACTACCGAAAAGGCTCTCGTCCATCACGCTCTCCTTCTAGTCAGAATTAAGGATGGCGGTGAGAGTATCCGGAACCAGCCTTCGATTCTTCCAATTGGAGAAGGCCGATGTCGGAATTCATGGAAATCAGCGTATCGCCGGACTGTTCGTCTCGCGAGAAACGTTGCTGACCCGAAGAGAAAGCGAGTCAGCTTTCTTTGGACTCACCCCGGGAGTATCGGGAATGCATTCGTGAGCAGGCAGATAAGGGCGTCGCAGGGACCCTCGGCTATCTTTACAGGTCGTCGTCGGCGAGAAATCGACCGTGGCCCTCTGTGTCGAGCCAGTGATAGAGGTGGACCTGATACAGGAACGATGCCACCATCTCTTCTCCTAACTCGTGATTGTCAGTGCAGATAAATGGAACTTGTAAACCTACCAGCAGCGCCATCAGGGATTGGGTGATGTGGTTGGGGTTGCCCACGGCATTGAGGTAGGGGGACTTCACTTCGCTGAGCGACGCTGAAATTGCGAGCAGTCGATACGAATACTGGCTCATCCGTTGAAGACGCCGGACGAACGCACGGCGATCGCTGGTAAAAGAATGGATGAGATCGGGCAAGTCTTTCCGCTCGACCACGCAAAGTTGCTCGAGCCCAGCAACGGAATAGTCACCAAGTTCGAGCGCTTTTCTCTGCACATCGGCAAACCAGCCTTCAAAACGGGAAAAATCGAATGGATTCTTTTCGCGCGTGTCTACCAGAGCTACCGGGCGCGGCGTTCGAAGCTGAGTACCACCTCGTTCCGCAATCACTGGAAGGGCCGGGTGAGGCACAGGCATGGGAGTCATCTGCCAGTCCAGAGGCGACGGTATCAGAAGGCGGCGTCTCTTCATCATCTCTCCAGGCCGACCCTGCTCGCCCAGAACGTTAGCACAAAGCGGACTCGGAGCCGACGCCTGGAGGTCCCGCAGCATCGACCTCTCGCTTCTCGGTGAGGCTGAGAGCTCCAAGAATGGTGGCGGAGGTCCGTTGAACAACCTCCAGACTGGCCCTCAGCAACTGAGCATCGCCACGCCAGAGTTGAATGTAGTCGGCGGATGCGCTTCCCGTCTCTAGCCCCAGCGATTCGCAGACCGCGAACGCGACGGCTTCAGCTTCGGTCTCACGAATCTGCTTGGTCGTCTCGAGACGCCGGTCGCCCCGATGCAGCACTTCATGGGCGACCTCATGCACCAGAGTCGCAAACTCCTCAGCGGCGGGCAAGCCCGGAAGCAAAGTAATCTTGCCTCCGGAAGAGACACCTCGTGCCGGTGCGATGTCGGCGGAATGGATGACTGCGATGGCCTGGCCTGCCAACCACACCGTCAGGCGTTCGCGGAGATCCATGACGTCGCCCTGGACCTCGGTCAAATGCGGCAAGTCGTTTCCGGCGGTCTGGCTGACATCGAATACGTAGGCAGCGCGAAATCCCAATAACTGGCGCTCCGACGCGAGCGTTTCTTCTGGTAGCGATGCACGCTCTTCGCGTTTGCGCCCAACCATGGGTGCCAAAATGAGGATGCCACGCTCGCCTTTGTTGACAAAGCGGCCGAGCGAGGTCCAGGTGCGGAACCCGGCGACCTTGGTCGCATCCGGTCGCTGTCTGGCAATGAGCATGATGTTCCCGAAACTGTAGTCGTGGAACCGACCCATGGCGGCAAGGTACTGAACAAGCACTTCACTTCGTCCCGACTGCAAGGATTCCACGAGATAGTCGACCGCCTCTTTTGTTCTCCGGTTGATTTCGTCCTGCTTCATATGTGTTGTCTCCTTCTGCCGTCTCCGGCTGTTTTTGTTGTTCACCATCGCCACTGCGACAAAAACAGACGGAGGCGGCAGGAGAGACGCGCAAGCCGCGAAAGGGTGCCAGGATGCGAGTGGCAGCGCGGTACGTGCCAAACAGCCTTTGCCTCTCGGTTTGGCGCGATACCGGCGCAGGCCCGAAGCAACCGTCCGAGCCCGGGCACGGGCGCGCGCCCGATCAAGGCTGAAGCACGGAAGCGGGCAACGTAAAGTGGAACACGGTTGTAACAGGGACGAACGGAAACGAAGGAAGGACGACTTGGCTTAGGGGAAAGACTCCGTCAAAACGGAAGGCGGCGGGATTGTTTTTTCACCAACATGATGTTGGGTTGCCTCCGACTTTGGCTCTATGTTCACGTTCAGAATTGATTTGCCATCGGTACCACTTTTCAGTGACTAAGAGCCGACTTGAAATTCAGTCCGAAGCTGCAGGAGCAGGTTGAGGTCTTTGCGCTCGCGTTGAATCTGCCCTCTGCGGGGTCTAGAATTCTCCTACTACTGTTCAAGAACTGTGGGAGGTGCGTATGCCCCACCACGAACTCTTCTGCCACGGTTGCAAGAAGTCATCTTCGAAAGTGCTGTCTCCAGTCGACTACGAAGAGGGCGAGGCTTTGTGCCCGCACTGCGGCAGCAAGGACGTGGAGCATTGCCGGTCCGCGTTCTCCGCCATCACCTCCAAGAAAAGCGCGTGACCACGCCGCGCAAGGAGGCCGCATATGCGCTTCGATAGGTTCTTATTTGGATCCCTCCAGATCGACGACAGCACCTACGAGCACGATGTGGTTATCGACCGCGGGGAGATCCGCGATCGCAAGAAAAAGCCATCCAAGAAATTCCGCGATGAGTATGGACACACACCTGTATCCGTCGCGGAGGACATACCCTGGAAATGCCTCCAACTGATCATTGGCACCGGTGCATACGGCCGACTGCCGGTGATGAAAGAAGTGGAGCGCGAAGCCAAGCGGCGCAAGATCAAGCTCATCGTTCTACCGACCTCCGAGGCTATCCGCGTGCTCAATAAGAAACCGGAAGCAACGAACGCGATTCTCCATGTGACGTGTTGAGTTCCGTGGCAAGATCTGCTTCTCTGCGGCTCTCCGAGGCACACCGCATCAGGAAAGCCGCACTCGGGCCGCTTTCACCATCCGCGACTCAGGCCTGACGAAAGAGCCGCTGGCCGTTCTCCCCGAACGCACCATAAACGCATAAAAAAGGACCGACACCTGGAGTGCCGGTCGGGAGTTGTAAACGCTACGCTTTCTCGGCTACGCACTCACCGCTTTTTTCCGGTCGACTCTACTTCTCTCGTCTCTAACACGCTCCAATTGTTCCGACTCGGGGGCTAAGGCGCGGAAACAGATGCGGGCTTTTTCCGAGAGCTCTCCCAGTTCCCGTCCAGTCCCGCGGCCCAGGAATTGTTCCCTCGCAAAGCGCGCTAAGGCCTCTCCAAACACCTCACAGGCGGTGACAGCAGACGGCTCGTCAGCTCGGCTCGAAGTCCCGGGCACCTCAGGAGGGATGATGAGTCCTCGCGTGTAGAGAAGACCAAGCGCATAGAAGAACTGAGCGGTGGCTGCAAGGTGCGCTTGCTCTTTCACGTCCCTATTCTCATGCTCAAGTGCAGGAGCAACCGTCTGTAGAGCCTTGCCGCAGCGGAGCAATTCCGCACGCAGAAACTCCACGAACTCAGGTGAGAGATAGTTTCCGGCCGTTTTGCCAAAGCCGGAGATGAAGTTTTCCGGCGAAAGGTACTCGGATGCGCCGAATCCCGGAATACCTAGCGGGGAGACTCCGTGTGCAGCTTCGGGTGAAAAGGACACAGGAGGCACCTGGAAGATGGGCCTCGGGAAAATACCTGCATAGTACGGATTCGCCTCAAAACCCGGGAACGTACCCCGGTACAGGGCCTGATAAGCGATTGGGTCAAACCATGGATATGGCCTCTGAGCCATGCCAATGTCAATTGGGTTGAAGGCTTGCCAGGGCTGGATGGGCGTCGAGAAATACGGATGCATAATCTACTCCTTGAATTTTGGATTTTTCATGAGCTTACTGCGCGGGGTGGAAACCTCTTCGCGGTAAGGTTTTATCTGTGTTGCGATTTTGAGCTCAGGACTTCAACTACCTCAAAGTCGAGACCCAGATTGAGTGGAGGAATCGAGAATTTCCTCTGAAATTCCTGCAAACACAGGGCAACGGGAATGGCGCGGGATGCCTTTATTTTGTGACTTGTGTATAAAAAGAAACCTAGCCCTCTCACGATTCCCTGACAATCCGGAGAAGGCCGTATTCTCGCCGACGTCCTGCGGCGCAAGGCATTGGGCGGAATGCGTGTCAACGGGCCGTTGTGCGCTGTGCGTCGGCCTGCGACCAAGCAGCCTCCTCCGCCAAATGATCTAAGGGCCTAAACGTCTTCAGACTTTGTGAAGCACGTCCAATGCTTTCCAGCACGCCCAAAACACCGCGACACAGAGCACAACGATCAGGAGGCTGGTCATTGATTCCTCCCCGCTAAGCGCGCTTTCTTCAGGTGATGAGTTCAACCTGAGTCTAGCGCGAGGAAATGTGCGGTCCATACGCTTCGTGCTCTAGAGTTTTCACCCGGGTCTGTTGAAAAGTCTCAATTGCGTCAAGGGGAGAATCTTTGGCGAGGTATCCGTCAGCCCCAGACCCAAGTTGGAAGGAATTATTTCCAATCTGGGTGATCGAGCTTTGTTGTCTTCAGTACTCGAAGCTCCTTGATCGCGTCCGCTAGGGCTTGCAGTTCTTCCGCATTGTCTGTCCCATCGCCACTGGCTAACAACAGGTGCCGGTTAAAAATTGCGGCCTCAGCCAAATGAACCTTCTCAGTGAGCCGAGCAGCATCCGCTTCCATCACCGCAGCGAGGTATTCTGGCTGCCAGTCGGGATACTTGATTAAGTCGGTCATTTTGGACACGCCTCGCTAAAAGTCTAAGCGTTTCAGCCTCCCTAGCAGACCCGCCAAGTAACGCCACGGGCGAGGAGTACGGTCAGGCTGGAATCCAAGGCTTGTCCGAACATTGAGAGCTGGAACCACCGTGTTCGCCGCAGTCGCAATCCTCTTCGTCGCCCACGATGATTCCTCCGAGAGAATTTGTAGGTGTTGAAAACAGGCGTCTCTGACAATGTCGGCGATGTCAACTGCTGGTTGGGTCGGGTAGGAAAATCCACCTGAGTTTTCGCAAGCCTATCCAAACGGACGTTGAAGACCGGAAGCCGCAGCCTTAACCTCCCACGAACATGACACGGGGAAAGGTGTAGATAATGCGTCCGTTTGTCAACATTTCTCTGGTATTGGGTGCGGTGCTGGGAGCGATCTACATCATTCGTGACTACATACGGGATCGCACCAATACCAAGGTGCGACTCCTTAAAGAAGATCTGGAAGAAGAAACCCTCTCCGAAAACGAAGACGTTTACCTGAGGCCACACTGAGCCCCACAAAAGTCTCCACCGACACGTGAAACAAGGGGACAAATGTCGTCCCCTTGCTCTACATCCACGACGAAAACTTTTAGTGAACTTGAATATTGCCGCCGTTGATCGTGAACGGGCCGCCTTGAGGATCTGCCATGTTGGTAACTTTACTGGACGCGGCCAGAGCAGACGTGATGCTTTCACCTTGTGTAAGGTCTTCACCCCAGATTTGGTCAGCATCGATTTAGTCCTGATTTCTTTGGCGGTTCAGGGGTTCGGACTAGAGCGAGGGACCGTTCATTAGAGCCGCTCCCACCTTGGCAGCAGCTTCATCCTGCATGTGCGGGAGCACGTGGGAGTAGGTATCTGACGTGAAGGCGACGCTGGCATGTCCGAGTCGCTCGGATACCACTTTGGATGCGACTCCGACCGTGAGGGCAAGAGTCGATGATGTGTGGCGCACATCGCACAGCCGAATATTCGGCAACCAGCTTCTCGCGAGGAGTGGTTTGAAATGGTTTTTGACCAGGTACTCCTCGTTGTTGGTTCGCCATGAGCCGTGGTGGAACACGCGCTTGAAGTAGGACGGCGTCGACCAAATCACGCCACGCAGAGAACCACCAACGTCATATCATCGTGCTGCGGAGCGCCCGAGGCGAATGCCTTTGCGGCGACCAGGATTCGTCTCATGGCGTGCTGAGCTGGTAGGCCATGACACGTTTTAGCGAGTTCGATCAACCTCTCTTCGCCCCATTCTTCATGCCGAACATTCATTGATTCGGAAACCCCGTCGGTAAAGAGCACCACTAGGTCCCCGGATTCATGAAAAAATACGCCTCGCTGATAGGGTTGTGGAAAAAGCCCGATCACTGGTCCGCCCATTTCCAGGCGATGTACTTCGCACACGCCGCCGCACTTCCGCAGGACGACGGGCGGGTTGTGACCCGCGTTGACGTAGGTTAAGCAGCGTTTCACCGGATAGTACTCGCCGTAAAACAGGGTCGCGTAGCGATTCTCCGTCGACGCCTTGCAAACGAGGCCGTTGACTCGCCCCATCAAGTCCGCCGGGTCTCGGACGACCGAAGCCAGAGCACGCAGCGACGCTTCGAGGCATGCCATCATAAGCGCAGCGCCTACGCCCTTCCCTGATACATCGCCAATCGCAATCCCGAGCTTGTCGTCCGGAAGTTCAAGGAAATCGTAATAATCTCCGCCTACCTCTCGCGCAGGGCAGCATTGTCCGCAGTAGTCTAGGCCCAACGCCGGTGGAAGCTGCTGAGGAAACAGATGCTCCTGCACCTCCCGCGCGATCTCCAGCTCGCGGTTCAGTCGCTCGCGCTGCGCCGTCTCCCTTCCGATTGCCGTCGTCAAACGGGCAACCTCCTGCGCCAGCGCGGTCTGGGCAGCCGATTCCGTTTTGACACCGTCCAGAGCAGCGGCGATGGCGCGT
>Ga0126369_10001677_pt1 | contig 15475 bp, 15 predicted proteins | sample PanSoiMetaPlot_1_FD_109646 | JGI IMG/M metagenome (GOLD analysis project Ga0126369, IMG submission 109646) | Tropical forest soil microbial communities from Panama - MetaG Plot_1 | ecosystem: Environmental > Terrestrial > Soil > Tropical forest > Bulk soil | place: Panama | collected 2016-02-17 | reverse complement strand
GGCCGAAGTCCGGCCTTGATGGTAACGGTGGTCCCCTCCTGATAGGCGATCTCGACATTCCGGCGTTCGAATGCCCAATCCGAGACCTCGACGAAGACGCTCGTGGCGTCGTTGGTCATCATGAGCGCCGACGTCGGCACGATCAGCCGCGAGGCCGAAGGTGCGACAAAAGTGGCGTCAGCGAACATATTGGGCTTCAGAAGCTTGTCCGGATTATCGAATGCGATTCGGACCTTGTTGCGCCTGGTATCGGACTCCACTACGTCGCTGACGAACAGGACCTTGCCGCTGAAGACGTCGTCCGGATACGAGCGGAAAGTGACGTTAACGGTCTGTCCCGGGAATACAAAGGCGATGTCTTTCTCCGGTACGTTTGCCGTGACCCAGATCGTATCCAGGTTGGCAATTGTCATCATCGCGGCGGTGGGGTCGTTGACGAACGCTCCGGGAGCGACCTGCAGATCGATCACGCTGCCGGATACCGGCGCCTTTACGGACAAGAGCCGCGACTGCTCTTTTTGATCGGACGGTATCCCCATCGCGCGCAATCGCGACTCGGATCGCTCGAACTCGGCGACCGCCTGGGCATAGTCGCTCTGTGCCTGCTCGCGGTCCTTGATGGCCGCCCCGCCGGCTTTCTCCAGGCTCATTTGCCGGTCGAGCGCCTTCTTGGTGAGCGTCACCGCGGAGCGCGCCTTTTCGATATCCGAGTAGGCCAGGGCAAGATCGCCTGAGTCGATGACGGCCAACTCCTGGCCCTGGACGACGCGTCCGCCAAGCTGGACCTTAAGTTCAACGATGCGACCGGTGACGGGCGGCATCACTTTCACGGTGCGGGACGGGTCTGCCTCCACAGTCGCGGGCAATACCAACGTGCGCGCGACTTCCTTCATTGTCGGCGGTGCGACAGTGAGCAAGGTCCGCAAAGGCGATGTATCGGGCACGATGATGCGATCGCCAACGCGGGAGAAAGCGCTTTGCACTGCCGATCGGGCTTCCTGAGGCCGTGATGCGACATCAGACATTCGCGTCGAGGTAAGGATGAGCCGATCGGCCGCAACGCCGAGAAGCACGCCGATAAGAATGAGCAGCAGCGCTCGCCCGGTTCGATTCGGTTTATCGATGGGCAGTGTTGCCAATAGTGCTTCGTCGGTGACGCTGTCCACAATTGCACCCTGCAAGCGATGACGTTTCGTCAAAGTTCGCATCGCGCGAACTTTCATAAAATCAGCCGTGCGTGGTCCAATGGCCGATCTCGCAAAATAAAGATGCACGTCTTCGGATTTATTGGCAAGGCAAAGTATCTCCGAAGTATAGTATGGTGGACTTTATGATCGATATCGATTCAACATTGATCGTGAATTGGTAAGCGGAAAATACTTGGACACCGCGCGCACTGCCCTTTTGCAGATGTCCGCATCATTTTTCAATGCTCGACGATCGGTCTTCCGTCCTTGTACGTTGTCTTGCGGGCATGCCAAACGCCGCCTGGCGCACCGCTACGCAGCGGCTCCACAATCAGCCGCAACTCGTCTCCGGGCTTAAGTGTCTGGTTCGACCAGCCGTCCCAATTCAAACTGTTGGGGCTGTCGCCTTCGAGATTCCAGATAACGGGAAGCGTGTCGTTGCCGATGACTTCCAACACAATGAATGCGTGCGGGCTGGTAAACTTGAAATCCCGAACAACGCCGACGAGCTGAATCGGATGTTCCCGATCGAACATGGAAACGGAGTGATGCCCAAACGCTGCACCGCCGGTCGCTACTAATCCGATGCTCGCAATGAGGGCAGCGAACTTGGCCTTCACTGGATCATGCCTTCCTGCCGGTCATTCGAGGCGCCGCAGGGGTCGAGACAGCCAGCGGGCCGCATAATGCCAGTTGAGCGGTCGAGATTATATGCCAAATTGACTTGGCGTGATGGGGAAAAGTGGCTCTTGGACTAACCGGCCGAGTCAACTAAGTTGTCGTAAATGCAAAGTGCTGTCGCCCAGGCCCCTTGCGCCGTTGTTTCTGCTGGTTGCATGTGGCAGGAGAGAAGCAACCCCGGAGCTTCAAGTGACTCATACAATTCGTGAAAAGACTAAACTACTCAACCGTGTACGACGGATTCGCGGACAGATGGAAGCCGTCGAGCGCGCGCTCGATCAAGAAATCGGCTGCTCCGACGTGCTTCAACTTATCGCCGGTGCGCGCGGGGCCATCAATGGGCTGATGGCCGAGGTGATGGAAGACCACATTCGCATGCACATCATAGCTCCGGCACAGGAGCCCGAAACGCAACGCGCCCACGCTGCAGAAGAACTGATCGACGTGGTACGATCCTACCTGAAATAGCTGACACCCGCCGCAAGGCCGGTTCGCTTTACCCAACATCTCGGGTGGAATTGTGGATTTAAAGCAGGTTTAAAAAGCGAACGCACGCTCCTGGTTTCGTACCGTCATCTTTTGCGAAAGCGATCGAGGCGAACGACCTCGCCGGTCGATGCCTCTTTGTCAGACGCAGGAAGAAGTACGGGTTTGGCGGAGTTCGAGGTAGCCGGCTGCGCCCCGGCTTCTCTTTTGGAAGGTGGTTTGGACGACTTTGCCGCTGAGGCCTGCTTTGCGGGCGACGGTTTTTCAATCGGGACCGGCTTTGCCGTTGCGGCGGAAGCTTTCGCCGGCACATCAGTGCCTGGCTGCCTTGCGGTCTCCGCTTCGACAGCAAATTGAAGTCCGAATTGAACCGAAGGGTCCATGAATGCCTTCACGGCCTTGAACGGGATGTGGAGCCGTTCCGGGATGCCGTTGAAAGCGAGCCCAACGTCGAAGTCATCCTCGCCAACCGCGAGGTCCCAGAACTGATGTTGGAGCACGATGGTCATCTCGTCCGGATAAGTCGTTGCGAGGCGCGATGACATGCGCACACCGTCGGCGCGGGTGTCAAAGGTAATGAAAAAATGATGCTCCCCTGGTAGTCCCTTGACGGCCACATCAGTGAGCACAGTGCGAATGACACCGCGTAGCGCGTCTTGGGTCAGCAGATCGTAGCGGATGTGGTCGACCGACATAACAGGCTCTCATCGCGTAAAGAAGTGGGGGCTTCTGTTGCCAGGTGCCCCCGAACCCCGCCTGACGCTGCTAAGACGTCAGGACTTTAAGATCGGTCTTTCAAACCGCTTACGCAGCCTGAGCAACCGGAGCATAGTTGTCGTTGGCAACTATTGCAGTGGCCCGATAACGGTGGAACCATACCGAGCAAAAGCGCGCCCTTTACACCCTCGTCGATCCTGTTTCGCCCCCATATCAGGTATCGGTAGTCAGGTATCAATAATCAGGAGGCTGCTCTGTGGTTCGCTAACGCGTTATCCTGATTACTGATCCCTGATTACCGATCCCTGATGGTGGAGGCGCCGGGTACTGCCCCCGGGTCCGAATGGTTTATTGCGACGGCCATTTATCGCCATAGCCGGCAAGCCGGCGCATCTAATATAGAGGCTAAACGACCAGGTAGGAAGAGCGAGAGCAGCAGTTGTACAAATCTCCGTTTGGACGGGCGCCGAGCGGCCGAAACATAAGATCCCCCGTATTCGGGATTCGGAGACATTAACGCACTTGCGGTCTGGCCATGGAGTGCGTCCGGCGTTAACCGTCTATCATGTCCGAATCAGATTCCGCCCCGTCTCCAGCCCCCGCAGCCGAGCCTAACGACCCCTCAGCCGTTCCCGCTGCCGCGATTCCGCGGCCTTCGATTGCTGACTTGTTCCTCGCTTTCGCAGGCGTCTCGGTATCGAGCTTCGGCGGTGTGTTGGCGTGGGCGCGCCGGATGCTGGTGGAAAACAAACGTTGGATGATGGCGGAGGAATTCAATGACCTCCTGGCGTTGTGCCAGTTTCTGCCCGGACCGAACATTGTCAATCTCTGTGCGGTATTCGGTGTAAGGGTGCGCGGCGTTCCGGGCGCGCTTGCCTGCTTGATCGGATTGCTCGGTCCATCGGTCGTGCTGATGATCGCGGCGGGTACACTATACCGCCGCTTTGGAGCATTGCCCGAGCTGCGCGGCGTGCTGTCGGGGCTTGCAGCTGCGGCCGCCGGAATGATTGCTGCGACCGCGGTCAAGCTGGCCGAGCCACTTCTTCGCTTTCGCTTTGGCCCGGAGCATGCCGTGGCAGTCGCGACATTTGTAGCGATCGGGATGTTACGTCTGAGCCTTCCGCTGGTGTTGCTGGTGATGGTGCCGGTGAGCATCGGATTTGCCTGGCGGGGCACCGATGCGAATTGATTCTGCCACACTGGCCGCACTGTTCCTGCAATTCGCCGTATTGTCGTTCTTCGCCGTCGGTGGCGCCAGCTCAGCGGTGCCGGAAATGCACCGTCAGACCGTCGAAGTGACCCACTGGCTCACGGAACGCCAGTTCAGCGAATTGTTCGCCGTGGCACGGGCAATGCCGGGGCCGAATGTCATGTTCGTCGCCCTGCTGGGACATTTTATCGCGGGCGCGCCAGGCGCCGTGGTAGCGACGGTGGCCATGTGCGGCCCGACCTGTTTCCTGGCCTACGGCGTATCACGTGTGTTCGAACGCTTTCGCAATGCGCGCTGGCGCGTCGCGATTCAGGCCGGTTTGGTGCCGGTGACGATCGGACTGATCGCCGCCAGCGCCCTGATCATCGCGCAGGCAGCCGATCATGACTGGGCCGCCTTCGCTATTACTGCCGCGACCTTCGCGCTTGTGTACTGGACCCGGTTCCCGCCATTGGTAGCGTTCGCGTGCGCAGCCGTCTTGGGCCTGAGCGGGCTCGTGTGACGCCTGCAACGAAGTAACGAAGGCTTTTGGCGCTGCCACGCCTTGTGCTAGGGATACCATAAGGCATAAGCTGACTGCGTAAGCGCACAGGGAGGATTGAATGTCGGAGAATGTCGGCGGCGTACCGGAGCCGCGGAACCGCGGATCATTCATTCGGGCACCGCGGGAATTCTACGGCGGCCTTGTGTTGGTAGCGGTCGCAGTGTTCGCGTTATGGGCGTCCCGCGACTTGCCGGGGATGCGCGGCTTCGCCTTCGGGCCTGGCACGGCGCCGCGGATATTTGCTGGCGCGCTCGCGGTGCTCGGCATCGCAGTGGCGGTGACGGGTGTACTCACAAAGGGGCCGGGTATCGATCGCTTCTATTTTCGCGGACCGTTCTTCGTCACCCTGTCGGTAGTGTTGTTCGCTTGGCTGGTGCGGCCGCTCGGCCTTGTCATCGCGAGTTTTCTCAGCATCGTTGCAGCTGCAGGCGCGACCCCTGAAGCGCGCCTCGTCGAGACACTCATTTGGGGGGCAGTGTTAACAGCCTTCTGCAGCCTTCTGTTCCCGTATGCCCTCAATCTGCCCATGCAGATGTGGCCAAACAGCTGGGATTTGGCGTCCATTCTCAAAGGCCTTTCGACGATCCGATGAACGCATGCCGGCTGCGGCCCGCATCAACCGCGTGAAGTGACCAGCCATGCTAGATCTTCTTCACAATCTCGCCCTCGGTTTCGGCGTCGCCTTGTCGCCGATGAATGTTTTCCTGTGCTTAGTCGGGGCCATGGTCGGCACCTTGATCGGTGTGTTGCCGGGCGTGGGCCCTCTCGCCACCATCGCCATGCTGCTTCCGATTACTTTCGGCCTGCCGCCGGTAGGCGCCCTGATCATGCTGGCCGGTATTTATTACGGCGCTCAATATGGCGGCTCGACCACCTCGATTCTCATCAATATCCCGGGCGAGGCGTCGTCGGTGATCACAACCCTTGACGGGCACCAGATGGCCAAACGGGGCCGCGCCGGCCCAGCGCTCGCCATTGCGGCCATCGGATCGTTTTTTGCCGGCTGCGTTTCGACCGTGCTGGTCGCTGCGTTGGGCGGGCCGCTCACGTCGGTCGCGCTGCTGTTCGGCCCTGCCGAATATTTCTCGCTCATGACCTTGGGCCTGTGCTTCGCCGTGGTGCTCGCCCGAGGCTCGATCCTCAAGGCGCTTGCCATGGTGCTGTTGGGCCTTTTGCTGTCGATGGTCGGTTCCGACATCGAAACTGGTCAATCCCGCATGGCCTTCGACATTCCGGAACTGTCCGACGGCATCGGCTTCGTTGTCGTGGCGATGGGTGTATTCGGTTTCGCCGAGATCATGCGCAACTTGGAGCAGACCGGCACCCGCGACGTCATCAACGCCAAGCTGAGCGGCCTGATGCCGACTTGGCCGGACTTGAAGGCCTCTGCGGGGGCGATCGGTCGCGGAACAGTGCTCGGCGCAATCCTCGGCATTCTTCCTGGCGGCGGCGCCGTCATTGCGGCTTTCGCGGCCTATACGTTCGAAAAGAAAGTGTCGAGGGATCCCTCGCGCTTCGGCCATGGCGCCATCGAAGGCGTGGCAGCGCCGGAAAGCGCCAACAATGCGGCTGCGCAAACATCGTTTATCCCGCTGCTCACGCTCGGCATTCCGCCAAATGCCGTGATGGCCCTGATGGTCGGCGCCATGACCATTCACGGTATCGTGCCCGGTCCCCAGGTGATGACAAAGCAGCCTGACCTGTTCTGGGGCATGGTCGCATCCATGTGGATCGGTAATTTGATGCTGATCATCATCAATCTGCCGATGGTCGGAATGTGGGTAAAACTGTTGCAGGTGCCCTACCGCTTCCTGTTCCCGGCGATCCTGATCTTCTGCTCGATCGGCGTCTATTCCATCAACAACGCACCGTTCGACTGCGTGATAACGGCGGTGTTCGGGCTGATCGGATATTGGCTGGTCAAGCATGACTTCGAGCCCGCCCCCATGCTGCTCGGCTTCGTGCTTGGGCCGCTTATGGAGGAGAACCTCCGCCGCGCGATGCTGATCGCCCGCGGCGACCCGACCACTTTCGTGACTCGCCCGATCTCCGGTTTCTTGATCGGCCTTGCGGTAGTGCTCCTGATCTTGGCGGCGCTGCCGATGATTGCCAGGAAGCGCGACGAGGTATTCGTCGAAGACTGATACGGCTTCGCACAGACGAAGTTCGACCCGACGGGATACCCCCGCCGAGCGTTTGGCGGTTGGATCGAGTCGTCGGAGCTTGCATTTGAGCCCATGGCGGAGTGTTACTCTGCGGTAAAGCCGAATCGCTGCCCGGACAACCTGAGCCATGCGCCAACATCTCGACCTGATGGAACGTGTTCTTGCCGAGGGCGTGGAGAAGCGTGACCGTACCGGAACCGGGACACTGTCGGTGTTCGGCCATCAGATGCGATTTGATCTCGCGGCCGGATTTCCATTGCTCACGACCAAGAAACTGCATCTCAAGTCGATCATCTACGAGCTACTTTGGTTCCTGGCCGGCGACACCAACACCAAGTACCTCAACGATCATGGCGTTTCGATCTGGGATCAATGGGCCGACGCGCATGGTGAACTCGGCCCGGTATACGGCCGCCAATGGCGTTCCTGGCCGACACGGGACGGCGGCGCGATAGACCAGATCGCCGATGTGATCGATGCGATCCGGCGTAATCCGGATTCGCGCCGTCTCATCGTGACCGCGTGGAATCCTGCCGATGTCGACAAGATGGCGCTACCGCCCTGCCACTGCCTGTTCCAGTTCTACGTGGCGAACGGCAGGCTTTCATGTCAACTCTATCAGCGCTCCGCCGACATCTTCCTCGGCGTGCCGTTCAACATAGCGTCCTACGCGCTGCTGACCATGATGGCGGCACAGGTCACCGATCTCGCGCCTGGGGAATTCATTCATACATTCGGCGACGCCCACCTGTATCTCAACCATGTCGAACAGGCACATCTCCAGCTTACCCGGTTGCCGCGACAGTTGCCGCGGTTGCGCATCAACCCGGCTGTGACGGATCTATTCGCATTCCGTTTTGAGGATTTTGCTGTTGAAGACTATGATCCCCACCCGCACATCAAGGCGAAGGTTGCGGTGTGACGCAGGGCGGTGGCGCACATTTTCCTTTGGTCCTCGTCGCCGCTGTTGCGGAGAACAGCGTTATTGGGCGCGCCGGTGGTTTGCCATGGCGGCTCAAGACCGATCTCAAGCGATTTCGCGCACTGACCGTCGGTCATCCGGTCGTGATGGGGCGCAGGACTTTCCTTTCTTTCGGCCAGCCCCTGAAGCACCGCACCAACATCGTCATCACGCGAAATCCGGATTTCGCTGCAGCCGGGGTCGTGGTGGCGCCGAGCCTGAAAGCGGCGATGGAGGTAGCGGAAGGTGACGCGCTGCGGCGGGGCGCCGCGGCCATCGTGATTGGCGGCGGCGCCGACATATATGCGGAGACCATCGACAGGGCTGCACGCCTCGAAATCACTTACGTGCATGCCCGACCGAAAGGGGACACCATGTTTCCGGCGATCGACCCGGCGCAATGGCGTGAGACCGCGCGGCGAGAATATGCCGCTGGGCCCGACGACGAAGCGGCTTTCACCACGTTGACTTATGTAAGGTATCGTGACTAACGCTAAGGCGCCTTTAGCGGCCGTTCGCTCCGCGTGGGACATGTTGTCACCCGATTAGTAACGTTAACATGCTTGGGAAAGCCACAAGCACTGCAAATAATGAACGCGACCGAGGCGCGCGTTGAAAGGGGAAATGGCGTCCCCTATAACTCGGGCCCGGACATGAAAAGTTCTCGGTCGACCAGGGGAACCCCTTGGGACGGCCATGTGGAGGCAGTTCGATGCCGTGGAGTAATCAGGGTGGCCCGTGGGGCTCGGGTCCAAAGGGACCATGGGGATCGGGTTCCCCGCCGCCGGGCTCGTCGCCGCCCGACCTTGAGGATTTGTTGCGCCGCGGGCAGGACAAGCTGCGTAACGTACTGCCGGGAGGCAATTTTGGCGGTACCGGACTGCTGTTCATTACGCTGCTCGCCATCGCCTTATGGCTTTCTTCCGGAATTTTCCAAGTCGCACCTGACGAACTCGGCTTGGTCATGCGGTTTGGCAAATTCAACCGAAAGGCCGACCCCGGTCTTAGTTACCACCTCCCCTACCCGATTGAATCCGTTGAGATCCCCAAGGTCACACGGGTTACCGCCATCTCGATCGGCGTGCGGCTTGTTGAGGATATCCACCGCGGCACCCAGACGCGCGACGTGCCGGAGGAGAGCTTGATGCTCACCGGCGATGAGAACATAGTGGATGTGGATTTCACCGTATTTTGGGTGGTCGCAGCGGGAACGGAAGGTGCCTCCGACTTCCGTTTCAATATGCAAAATCCGGAAGGGACAGTGAAAGCGGTGGCCGAAAGCGCCATGCGCGAGGTGATCGGCCGCTCCGAACTCGAACCCATCCTCACCGGCGGACGTCAGCGCATCGAAAGCGAGGTGCAACAACTCGTGCAGAAGACGCTGGATCAATACAAGTCCGGCATTACGGTTAATCAGGTGCAGATGTTGAAGGTCGAGGCGCCGGCGCAGGTTATTGATGCGTTCCGTGATGTTCAGGCGGCTCAGGCCGACCAGGAGCGGGTGCAGAACGAGGCACGCACCTATGCCGGGCGCGTGGTTCCGGAGGCGCGTGGTCGCGCCGCGCAGGTGCTGCAGTCGGCCGAAGCCTATCGCGAGCAAACCGTCGCCGAAGCCACCGGCCAGACTGCGCGATTCAACAAGATCTATGAAGAGTACAAGAAGGCGCCGGACGTGACCCGCCAGCGACTCTATCTTGAGACCATGGAGCGTCTATTCGGCGGCACCGACAAGGTCATCCTGGATTCCTCCACCCAGGGCAGCAGCGGCGTGGTGCCGTACCTGCCCTTGCCGGAACTGCGTAACCGGCCATCGACCCAGCCATCGCAGCCAGCGCCGGGAGGCAACCGATGAAGTTCAATCTTGTCGGCACCATCGTGGTCGCCGCCGTGATCCTGCTGGTCGTGGCGTACGGGTCGCTATTTACGGTCTATCAGACCAGACAGGCCCTGGTGGTTCGCCTTGGCGAGCCAATCCGGATCATTACAGAGCCTGGCCTTCACGTGAAGGTTCCAATTATCGACACCGTCATCACCATCGACAACCGCATCCTCGATCTTGAGAACGCGGCCCAGGAAGTGTTCGCTTCTGATCAGAGGCGACTCGTGATCGATGCATTCGCTCGCTATCGCATCACCGATGCACTGCGTTTCTATCAGACTGTCAACAACGTCGAGGGCGCCAATTCGCGGCTTTCGAGCCTATTGAATGCGGCGTTGCGCCGTGTGCTTGGGGAGGCCACATTGATCCATGTGGTACGCGACGAGCGCGCCTCGCTGATGGCGCGTGTCCGCGATCAGCTTGATCGTGAAGCGCGCGCCTTCGGCATCGAGGTGGTCGACGTGCGCATCAGGCGCGCCGATCTGCCAGAGCAGAACAGCCAAGCTGTCTATCAGCGCATGCAGACCGAGCGGCAGCGCCAAGCTGCGTCAATCCGCGGCGAAGGCAGCCAGAAGAGCCAGGAAATCCGTGCCAAGGCTGACCGCGACGTCACGGTGCTGGTCGCCGAGGCGCAGTCACGTGCCGAGCAGACCCGCGGCGATGGCGATGCCGAACGCAACCGTATTTTTGCCGAAGCCTATTCCAAGGACCAGGATTTCTTTGCCTTCTACCGTTCCATGCAAGCCTATGAGGCAGGACTGCGCGCCAACGACACCCGGCTGGTGCTGCGGCCGGACTCCGATTTCTTCAAGTATTTTGGCAGTCCGTCCGGCAAGGAAGCGCCCAAAGATACGCCCAAAGATAAATCCAAGGATACTACATCATCCAAAGATACATCCAAGGTGTCCAAAGATACGCCCAACGAGGCATCGAAGGCCGCGGCTCAATAGTTCACCAGGGCGTCTCGCCGAAACAGGCCAATGACCGATTTTCTGGCAGCGCTCGGGCTTGTGTTCGTCATCGAGGGGCTCGTTTTCGCGGCATTCCCAGACGCCGCCAAACGGGCGGTGGTGATGATGACGCAAACGCCCGATCAAGGGTTGCGCTTGGTTGGGCTTCTGAGTGCCGTATTAGGCATGGTGATTTTGTGGCTGGTGCGGGGGTAATGGCACGTCACGTCGCTTTTCCGCCGGAGTTCCTTCTTACCCGGTTAAGTGATCACTACGCCCTTGCACGATGCCACCGACAGGCGCACCTTAGCACATGATCTTCCAAGGAGACTTGACGCCCATGGCCGGCTTTCCGCCCCTCTATCCTGGTTACTCGCTGATCCGTTTGACATGTCGCGTGGCGTTGGCCGCAGCTGCCGCAGTCGCGGTGGCGATTCCGCTCGTAGCCGCACCCGCTCAAGCACGCGGCCCGGACAACATCGCCGATGTGGCCGAAAAGGTTATCAACGCGGTCGTAAACGTGTCGACATCGCAGAGCGTCGACAACCGTAATAGTGCGGCGCCGCCATCGCTGCCTCCCGGTTCGCCATTCGGGGAATTCTTCGACGACTTGTTCAAAAATCGCCCGGGTCAACCGGGCGAGAATCCGAATCGTCCGAATACGCCGCGCCGCCAGAATTCCCTGGGTTCCGGCTTCATCATCGATCCATCCGGTGTTGTGGTAACCAACAACCACGTCGTCTCCGATGCCGACGAGGTGACCGTTATCCTGAATGACGGTACGCGGCTCAAGGCCGAGATTCTTGGACGCGACACGAAGGTCGATCTCGCCCTGTTGCGGGTGAAGCCCGAAAAGCCGCTCACCGCGGTTCAATTCGGCGACTCCGACAAACTGCGGCTTGGCGAGTGGGTGGTGGCGATTGGCAACCCGTTCAGCCTTGGGGGCACCGTAACGGCCGGTATCGTGTCGGCGCGCAACCGCGACATCAATTCCGGTCCCTACGACAACTACATCCAGACAGACGCCGCCATTAATCGTGGCAACTCGGGCGGACCGCTGTTTAACCTCGAGGGCGAGGTCATTGGCATTAACACGGCGATTATCTCGCCGACCGGCGGCTCCATCGGTATCGGGTTTGCGGTGCCGTCGAAGACAGCGGTTGCCGTTATCGACCAGCTCCGCCAATTCGGCGAGACGCGGCGCGGCTGGCTGGGTGTGCGCATCCAGCAGGTGACCGACGACATTGCCGATACCCTCAGTATTAAACCGGCGCGCGGCGCACTGGTCGCCGGCGTCGACGAAAAGGGACCGTCAAAGCCGGCGGGAATCGAAGCCGGCGATGTCATCGTCAAGTTCGACGGCAAGGAAATCAAGGAGATGAAGGACCTGCCGCGCATCGTTGCCGATACGCCGGTGGGCAAGGACGTTGACGTTGTCATTGTACGAAAGGGCAAGGAAGAGAGCCGCACCGTCAAACTCGGGCGTCTTGAAGATGGCGAGAAGCAGGCTGCGCTGACGCCCAACAAGGATGCGGCGCCTCCGGAAAAGACGGTCGTGCAGAAGACGCTCGGCCTCAACCTCGCCAATATGACCGACGATCTGCGTAAGCGTTTTAAGATCAAGGAGAGCGTCAAGGGTGTGGTGATCACCGGCGTGGAACCACAATCGTCAGCAGCCGATAAGCGGCTTAATGCCGGCGACGTGGTGGTCGAGGTGTCGCAGGAGGCGGTCGCCGATACGGATGCGCTGCAGAAGCGGGTCGACCAGCTCAAGAAGGAAGGTCGCAAATCGGCGCTGCTTCTGGTCGCCAATGCGGAGGGAGAACTTCGCTTCGTAGCGCTGAGTCTGCAATAGCTGTAGCACTGAGTCTGCAATAGCTGATGTGTCCCTCTCCGTCTTGGGGAGGAGCAAAGGGCGTATCTTGGCGAAGTGAGGCCGACTGGCCTCCAGGACAGCGGGCGTCCCGCTGTCGCGAAAGCAGGATGCGCGCGGTCTCAGCGCCCCATCGGGCGCCCTATCGCGTTGCCGTTCCCGAAGACGGGCCGAAGGTGGGGCGAAAAGACTCACAGGCGCTGCGGATTGAGGAAATGATCGGGCCCGGGTCAAGGCCGCACCGCAGGTGACTCCATCGGCATGCCGCCGGCGCGTTGCATCAGGAAAAGTTCAAGGTTCACATATTCGGGCGCGCCGTATTCGGGGACTGCCACCCGCATGCCCGATATCCAGTTGCGCAGCCGACGTTGCAGCGAACCGAGACTTTGCCATTCGAGCCGGTAGACCGGGTAACCGGTCGGATGCCCTTGCGGCACGATATTGCCGGCGAGCCGCTTGCCCCAGTTGTCGTCGTGACAGAGCGCGCAGGAGAGATTGAGTTGGCCCTGCCGCCTGTTGAAGAAATCCCGACCGGCAGCCACGAAGGGCGCAAGCCTCTCGTCGTCTGGTGGCGCGATCGGTTGGCCGCGCGATTGGCGCGCGATATAGGCGGATAGCGCCAGCAACTCGTCGCTTTCGAAGCGCAGCGGCGGCGCCTTCTGATGTTCGCTACGCTCGATACTGATGCGCTCTTCGAGGTCGATCGGCCTGCCGCTGCTGGCATCAAACGCTGGATAGCGAGCGGCGACGCCCTTCATGCTCTGTGTCGCATCATTGTGGCAGTCCGCACAGGAGCGGTTGGCGGCGCCCGCCTTGCGGTTCCACAACGCCTCGCCGTCGAGCACCGCCAGCATGCCGGGATTGGCAGTATCGTCGTCCTGCATCGCCTTGGTCTCGCGGCTCATGTCGGCGTAGGCGGACCGACGATCCTCAGGTGCAATTTCAGCAGCAAGGGAAGGGCAAAGCGCCAGTGCGAAAAGATGCGCTATGCACACGATGCCAGTCAGAGCGTGGCTTGCGGCGCACCGTTCGTCAGCCCTCTCTCTTGTGGGCAGAACGACTGCAAATGGCGACCCTTGCCAGCAAGGCACCGTCGGGAACATGGCCTCCTCCGAAACCGGTCCATTCCAAAATCCCTTGAGATGATCGGGTAGAATGCCGGTTCCAACCACTCCAAAAAACGCCTACCATTCGCATCGGTTCGGGTCCATGCGGGAAATCCGGGCCAATCCATGGACGCCGATGCAAGGAGCCACCATGCCTCATCATGCCGCGTACATCCACGTCGTTTCCGCCGCACTCGTGACGGGCATAGTTGCCTTCGCCTCGATCGATCCGGCGTGTGCGCAGATGAGCGTCCATCAGGCGACGCTTGCGGAGCCGAACCAGAAAACGCCGGAAGTCAGCACCGAGGAAGTGCGCCGCATTTTGGCCGACGGCAGCGCCACCCTGATCGATTCCCGCAAACGCTCCGAATACGTGGCCGGGCATATAGCCGGCGCAATGAGCCCCATGCTGGAGCCGGGTTCGTCGCCGGATGCCTCTGTCGCGGCAGTCGGGCGCCTTGTTGGCGGCGACAAGACCAAGGCGCTGGTGCTGTACTGCAATGGTCCCCACTGCCAGGCAAGCAGGCAACTCGGCGAGCAGCTCGTTGCGGGAGGGTTCACCAATGTGCGGCGCTATCAACTCGGATTGCCGATGTGGCGGACGCTCAGCGGCCCTGTCGAGATCGAACTGGAAGGCATCCTGCGGGTCTACAAGATTGATCAGACCGCGGTGTTCTTTGATGCGAGGTCCGAGGAGGAGTTTTCAAAGCGCCGGCTGCCGGGAACTCACAACGTGCCGGCCGACAAGCTCGCTGCCGACGGGGTGCGCAAGGCGCCGATGCCGAACAACGACTTCAACACGCGCATCGTGCTGTTCGGTCGCGATGGCGCGCAGGCGCGCCTGCTCGCCGACGCCATCGGCAAGACGCCATTCCAGAACGTGTCCTATTTCCCCGGCACGTTCGAAGAACTGGCGGCGGCGGTGAAGGTCGATTGATGAGCGTTGGGTCTTTTGGAAGGTGTGCCCAAACTATCGGATGCGGCCTCGTCCGGGGTTTAGGTTGAAACTGATAACCTTCTTGACCCGTCCGACGCGGCGCTGCGGGAACGGCGCTACGCCCTCCACAATGCATCCCCAATCATTCCGGCAAATAGAATCAGCCCGGCATCGCGATCGGATTTGAACAACGCAAGGCAAACCGCAGGATCGCTGATGTCGAGCCGCACGATCTGCCAGCCGAGATGCGCAGCAAATGCCGTAAAGCCGAGCCAGAAGATCGCGCCGGCGCCGGCGAGCGCACCAGCAAGACCGATCAGGCCGGCTGCGAGACTATAGAAGATCGCAAGCATCGCCTTGGTCCGGTCGCCGAACAACAGCGCGGTCGATTTGATGCCGATCAGGGCATCGTCCTCGCGATCCTGGTGAGCATAAATGGTATCGTAGCCGATCACCCAGGCGATCGAGCCCGCATAAAGCACCAGCGGACGGACATCGAGGCTGCCGAACGCCGCGGCCCAGCCCATCAGGGCGCCCCACGAAAACGCGAGGCCGAGCACGATCTGCGGCCAATAGGTGATCCGCTTCATGAAGGGATAGACGGAGACGATCGCCAGCGACGCAATGCCGGTAACGATCGCAAAGGAATTGAACTGCAGCAGCACGACGAGGCCGGTCAGCGCCTGCGCCACCAGGAAAGCGGCCGCCTGCGCGACGTTCACCTGGCCGGACGGAATCGGCCGTGAGCGGGTGCGCTCGACGCTGCGATCAAGATCGCG
>Ga0126369_10001675_pt1 | contig 15482 bp, 11 predicted proteins | sample PanSoiMetaPlot_1_FD_109646 | JGI IMG/M metagenome (GOLD analysis project Ga0126369, IMG submission 109646) | Tropical forest soil microbial communities from Panama - MetaG Plot_1 | ecosystem: Environmental > Terrestrial > Soil > Tropical forest > Bulk soil | place: Panama | collected 2016-02-17 | reverse complement strand
TCCGCAGGCCGAGCGTTACCGGCGCCAATCCATGGTGCTGGTGCCGCTTGATACGCCTGGCGTGAAGGTCGAGCGCGCGCTCAGCATCTTCGGGTACGACGACGCGCCACATGGCCACGCTGACGTCGTGTTCGAGAACGTACGGGTGCCGCGGTCGAATGTACTGCTCGGCGAAGGCCGCGGCTTCGAGATCGCGCAGGGGCGGCTCGGGCCCGGTCGTATCCATCATTGCATGCGGCTGATCGGCGTCGCTGAGCGCGCGCTGGAAACCATGTGCCAGCGCGCCGTCAGCCGCAGCGCCTTCGGCCGCGCCATCGCGGACCACGGCGTGACGCGCCATTGGATCGCAGAATCCCGCATCGAGATCGACCAGGCGCGCCTGCTGACCTTGCATGCCGCCCACATGATGGACACGGTCGGCAACAAGGCCGCGCGGGCTGAAATCGCCATGATCAAGGTCGTTGCCCCGAACATGGCGCAGAAGATTATCGACCGCGCCATCCAGGTGTGTGGCGGTGCCGGCGTCAGTCAGGATTTCCATCTGGCTTATGCATATGCGCGCACCCGGGTGCTGCGTCTCGCCGACGGTCCGGATGAGGTCCATCGCGAGACCGTCGCCAAGCAGGAGCTGCGCAAATATCTTTCGGACGCCAATCGGAAGCGCCATGACGCGTGATGGTCGCGTCGAAGTGGCTGCGCCGAGATCGCCGTTCCGCCTCGACGGCAGGGTTGCGATCGTCACCGGTTCGAGCCGTGGCATAGGCCGCGCCAGCGCAGAGGCTTTGGCGCAGCTCGGTGCCAGGGTGGTGATCTCGAGCCGCAAGGCGGAGGCCTGCGAGGCGGTCGCCCGTGACATCCGCCAGCATGGAGGCGAAGCTTCAGTCATTCCATGCAATGTCTCGCGCAAGCCCGAGGTGGAAACGCTGGTGGCCCAAACGCTGCGCATCTATGGATGTATCGACATCCTGGTCTGCAACGCCGCTGTCAATCCGGTCTATGGGCCTCTGGGTGAACTGACCGACGAAGCCTTCGACAAGGTGATGGGCACCAACGTCAGGAGCAATTTGTGGCTTTGTAATCTGGTCATCCCTGGCATGGCGGCGCGCGGCGACGGCGCGGTCGTCATCGTCTCGTCCATTGCGGGGCTGCGCGGCACCGGCATGCTCGGCGCCTACGGGATTTCCAAGGCCGCCGATTTCGCGCTGGCGCGCAACCTTGCAGTGGAATGGGGACCGCGCAACGTGCGCATCAACTGCGTAGCGCCCGGCCTGGTCAGGACCGATTTCGCCCGTGCACTTTGGGAGAACTCCGATCTCTTGGCCAGGCGTACGGCTACAACGCCACTGCGCCGCATCGGCGAACCGGATGAGATCGGCCCAGTGGTGGCGTTCCTGGCTTCGCCGGCGGCGAGTTTCATCACCGGACAGGTGATCGTGGCAGACGGCGGGGTGACGATTGCGTAGCGGAGTCTCCCGAGCTGTGCAGAAACTGGCGGAACGTGCTTCGATCCCAGTTCAGAGAAACACACCATGGCTATTTTCATAGCGCTCCTCCGAGCGATCAACGTAGGAGGCACCGGGACCTTGGCTATGACCGATCTGAAGTCGCTCTGCGAGGGCTTGGGTCTCACCGACGTGCGGACTTACATCCAGAGCGGCAATGTCGTGTTCGGCTGCGCATGGGCCGAAGGGCACATAAAGGCGGCGTTTGAGACCGCTCTGTTGACCAGACTTGGCAAGCGCATCGATGTCCTGGTCAGGTCAGCTACCGAAATGTCGACGGTTCTCAATCGCAACCCGTTTCCTTCGGCCCAAGGTAATAAAGTGTCGGTCCTCTTTTTCAATCAAGCTCTAAAAAAAGCTGCGGTCGCCGCGATAACGATCCCGGATAACGAAGAGATCCGGCTGGCAGGTCGAGAGGTCTATGTTCACTATCCAAACGGAATGGGTCGATCAAAACTCAAACTCTCGAGCCTTGGCATTGCGACGTCACGCAATATCAATACCGTCGCAAAGTTGGTAGAAATGACGAAACACTACAGGGATTCGCGGCCTGCTCGCGATGCCCCATCTACACCACCGGCGAACGATTGCCGTCGATGTTGATGGCCGTGCCCGTAATGTAGGACGCCGCGTCCGAGGCCAGGAAGCAGGCCGCATTGGCGAACTCCTGCGCGGTGCCAACGCGGCCCATCGGGATTTCCTTACCCATATGGGTGAGAAATTCCACAAGTGGCACACCCGACTTCGCGGCGCGCTGGACCCACTGATCGCTTTCGATAAAGCCGACCAGCAGTGCGTTGACCAGGATTCCATGCGGTGCGCCTTCGCCCGCCAGCACCTTGGTCAGCGCCATGCCGGCGGCTCGCGTCACCGAGGTCGGGGCGCTGGCAGGACGCGGCGCCTTGGCACCGATGTTGAGCACATTGATGATGCGGCCCCATTTGCGTTCTTTCATCTGCGGCCACGCGAGCCGGATCAGCCGGATGGCGGCGAACAGCTTCAGATCGATGTCCTCCTGCCACTGCGCATCGGTGACGGTCTCAAACGGATGGGCGTTGGAGGTGCCAGCGTTGTTCACCAGGATGTCGATCCGCTCGAACGCCTGCATCACCTGGGCAAATCCCGCCGTGATGTCTTCGGCGCGCCGCACGTCGCAGGCGACGGGAAGGACCCGTTGGCCTTGCCGTGCCCCGATCGTCGCAGCGGCTTCGTCCAGTGGGCCTTGCCGGCGGGCCATGATGGCGACGTCGGCACCGGCCTCCGCAAAGGTGCGGGTGATCGCAAGGCCGAGCCCCTTGCTACCGCCGGTGATGAGGGCTTTCCTACCCGTAAGCTTGATTTCCATCGTTTCTACCACCCCTCCTGTGTCATCGTCCGCGGAAGCAGACGATCCAGTAAGCCCCGCTGTAGCCCGGGTTGAGCGCAGCGAAACCCGGGAGCGGCATTGCCAGATGTACAGGGAGGCCCGGATCTCGCTGCGCTCAATCCGGGCTACAATCGCTCCAATTACTCACAATTCGCGCAGGGCGTTGAATTGGGCCACATAGCCGGAAGGGTCGATGCGCACCGCCACGATAGTGGTGCGGTTCGACTTGAGCGCGGCACAAAGGGCGCTCGTCAACGCCTGCTCGGTCTCCACCACCACCGCGTCGGCGCCGAAAGCCTGCCCGAGCTTTTCCCAATCGACGCCGCCGATCCGGACGCCATGCAGCGGCACGCCCTTGATCTCCTGCTTGACCCGGATCATCCCGATTTCCTGGTCGTCGAGCACCAGCACGATAATCGGCAGGTTCTCTCGCCACGCGGTCTGCAAGTCCGCGATCGCCATCAAAGCACCGCCGTCACCCGAGAAGGCGAGAATCGGTCGATCAGGATAGGCGAGCCGTGCCCCCATGGCGCCCGGCACCGCATAGCCCATGGAGGCGAGGCCGTTAGAGGTGAGGAATTCGCGCGGTCCGTAGGATTCCCATTTCTGCACCACCAGCAGGCGGCTGGCGCCGGCGTCGCAGGTCGCGATGGCGTGGCGCGGCATCACGGCGCGGGCGGCCTCGACGGTGCGTTGCGGGGAGAGCCCAGTGGCTGGCGTATTGAGGGCGTTCGACACCTGCTCGCGAAATTTTTTTGCGGCCTTCTCGCCCCAATCTGTGCCCTCGGGCGCCAGTTCCGCGAGCCGGGCAAGCAGTGGCTTGAGATCGCCGACGATTTCCGGGTCCGCCGGCACGAAGGCGTCAACGCTCGGGATAGAGGCAAGCGACAGCACGGGAATCGTGTACGGCCACGGCTTCGGCTGCAGTTCCACGGCATCAAGGCCGATCGTGACGATGAGATCGGATTCGTTCACCAGTTCGCGCTCGATCAGCCCGCCGATGATGCAGCCGGCGCGCAGCGGGTGGTCCTCCGGGATCACCCCCTTGCACTTGGTGGTGGTGAGCACCGGCGCGCCGAGCTTTTCGGCGAGCATCGCGAACTCTGCCGCGGCCCTGCACCAATAAACACCGAGTCCCGCCAGCAGCACCGGCCGGCGCGCCCGCTTGAGCACGTCGAGCGCCGGCTTGAGATCGGTGCGATCCGGACCCGGAAACACCAGGTTTGCGACCAGCGGCGGCTCGGCTACATAGTTGCCGGCATCCCGCGTGGTCTCGCTCTGCGGCAGTTCGAAATGCACCGGGCCGGGCGGTGCCCCCATGGCGGTGCGCATGGCGCGCCGCACCTGCTGGCGCGCCACCTTGGCATCGATCGTAGTGCCCCACTTCACGATGGGCTCATAAATCGCAAGCTGGTTGAGGCGTTGACGCAGACCGATCTCGTAGGTCGGCCGGGAATAGGAATCCGTAATGGCGATCAGCGGCGAGCGGTCAAGATACGCATGGGCCACGCCGTTGACCATGTTGGTGGCGCCGGGTCCGCGGGTCGACATGCAGATGCCGGGGCTTCCGGTGATGTCGCCCCAGGTCGAAGCCAGCATCGCGCCTGCCACCTCCTGCTTCATCAGCAGGAACCGCATCTGGCGTTGGCGCGCTGCCTCCATCAACTCGACCGACTCGCCGCCGGGATGTCCCACGATGAAGGGCGTGCCCGCATCCTTGAATGCGGTTGCGAGCACTTCGACGGTCGTGGGCATTCAGGCACCCTCCCGGAGTTTGTTGCGGCCGCAACTTAGCACGGTTCGGCGAAAAGCAACCGGGACAGCGCGGGGAGGGTTGTTGCACCTTCCGCCTCTCACCGCTTGCGGGGAAACGTGGAAATGAGCGCTTTCTGTGGGCCTGCTCCGGGCGACGGGCAGGAGGTTTATTCACTCGCGCACAACGCGAAATCCGTTGGCATAGTAGCGTACATCTTGATCGTACCTGAAGCGTGCCGCTGAGCGCGTAAAATTCGCCTTGCTTGCGAAAGAGCCGCCGCGTAGTCCACGCTGCCGACACTGGCCTGTCGTCCACGCGGAGCCGTCTGTCGGAGCACCGCGATAGGATTCGTTCCAGCAATCCTCGACCCACTCGGCCGCGTTGCCGGCCACGTCGAAAAGTCCAAACCCATTGGGCCGAAATGATCCGGTGGGCAACGTTTGTCGAGGTGGAGCGCCACTGCAATCCTCACAGTTGGCATTGCCGTTGGCGGCGCCGCGGCCCCACCAAAATGGCGAGTTTGTGCCCGCACGGGCAGCGTATTCCCACTCAGCCTCGCTAGGTAGCCGATATCTTTTTCCGGTCTTCTGAGAGAGCCAGGTCACAAAAGCCTTGGCATCGTCCCAGCTGACATCAATGACCGGACGATTGCCACGTCCCCAACCATGATCATCGGGTCGGTGCTTGCATCCTCCCGATGCAAAGCACTGGTCCCATTCCTCGAAGGTGATTTCGCGACGCCCGATCGGAAACGGATTGGCGATCACGACTCGATGTTCGGGCTTCTCGTATGCGGTGTCGCTCGACCCCATTTTGAATTCACCGGCTGGCACCACGACCATCTCGGGACAGTCAGGGCAATCGCGAAAAATCTCGCCGGGTTCGTGCACCGCGGAGGCCGGAGCGCCGGTAGTTGCCGACGGAGCGATGGGCTGCGGGAGTGTGGGACCTTGGCATTGGGCGGCAACACACCAAGCAGCCGCAGCCGCGCCCAAAATAAGCGGAAGGAAGATCCGACAGCATATGTTCATCTTAATCTCTCTTGGTACTAGCTCTCCTGGCACTCAGTTTCTAATTTATTTGACTACGCCGCCGCCTCAACCATGAGCCGAGCCCACACCCGCATTTGGCTCACGGCGATGCGGCAAAGCAGTAGGGCGGCAGCAAATCCAAAAAGCTGGGCAGTGAAATGTCGCCTAAGCTGCATCGCACGACGAAGCCCTTTACTTCCTTATTACGGGCGATATTTTACGCACATTAGCAATCGGTGCAATGCACTACACGGCGGTATTCCACTTCACTGACTTGAGAAGCGCGGTTGGGCGTTAGACGATCGGATAGCACCGGTGCGCCTGGCGGTGTCGAAAGGTTCTTTGATTGGCGACCGTCCATATCTCACGTGACGCATGGTGCCAAATATGCGTGGCACCTTTTCTTACGGAGGATTGAGCCTTGTCTTCAATATCACTCACGCCGCCCGCGATTTCGTTGTTAATCTGGATTGCGGCCTCTGGAACTGCATACAGTCAGGCCAACGCTGGCGGCGGACCGACACCGTCCCCCCCGGGGGCCGCTGTTTATTTTATCGACCTTAAGAACGGTGATGCGCTGCCGTCCAAGTCGACCATTCATTTTGGGCTTCGCGGCATGGGAGTGGCGCCGGCAGGCTCCGATCGGGAGAATACCGGCCACCATCATCTGTTGCTCGATTCTGAGGTGCCGCCGTTGGATCAGCCGATTCCAAATGACTTCAATCACCTGCATTTTGGTGCCGGTCAGACCGAGGCTGAAGTCAACCTCCCCCCCGGTGAACATACCCTTCAGCTTCTATTAGGAGATAAAGGCCACATTCCGCATTCGCCGCCCGTGATATCCGAACGCATCCGGGTTCGGGCTGTCGACTCGGAATCGGCCTCGGCACCCGGAACTCCTCGTCGACATCCTTCGTCGGCCAACGCGAAGGTCTATTTCATCTACCCGACAAACGGAGCCTACGTGTCGCGTACGCCGACCATCCGCTTCGGTCTCGTCAATATGGGGGTAGCACCGGCCGGTGTGGAAAAAGCCAACACTGGACACCATCACCTGATGGTGGACGCCGCGCTCCCGCCGCTGGACCGACCCATCCCCAACGATTTCAATCACTTGCATTTTGGAGCGGGACAAACCGAGGCTCAGATCATGCTTCCGCTCGGAGAACATACGCTCCAACTTCTCCTTGGTGACGAGAGTCACCTCGCCCATGAGCCCCCTGTCTATTCCATGCCGATTAAAGTCACAGTAACGACGACCGGCCGCCGGCCGCCCCCCCAACGGGTCGCCCCCCAAAGGATCAAACGTCAATGAGGGCTGTGCTTGGGTGAAGATTTTGTGCTAGAACAGTGATTAGGAGGGGGATTTTATGATAAAATAATGATTGATCGGAGAAGACGATGCGCAAGTTCGTTTTATCGTGCATTGCCGTCGTGTGTAGCGTCCTGATGGTGCTTTCGGCCGGAGCGGCCTCCGCGGAGCGACGCGTTGCACTTGTCATAGGCAACTCTCAATACAAAAATCCCCAACTCGTTCTTTTCAATCCCAAAAACGATGCAGAAGACGTCGCCGCGGTTCTCCGTACCCTCGGATTTGAGGTGATCCTCAAGGTCGACTCGGACAAGCGGGATTTCGATTTGGCCATGGCCCAGTTCGCGCGCTTGGCTACGGCTGCGGATGCTGCGCTTTTCTACTATGCCGGCCACGCCCTTCAATATCAGGGGCGAAACTATCTGATGCCGACCGACGCGGAACTGGAGGATGAGATCAGTCTGCGCTATCAAATGGTGTGGCTTGACGATATTCGTGCTGCACTAGAACGTGCCAACGGTGTCAGGATTATGATCCTGGATGCCTGTCGCAACAACCCGATTGTCGATGGGCTCAAGCGAAAGATAACAGGCGTGACCCGCGATGTCGGCACCGCCGTCCGCGGTTTGGCCCCGTTCGATAAAGCACAAGGAATATTGGTGGCCTATGCGACCGCGTCCGATGAAGTTGCGGCGGACGGCGCCGGCCGCAACAGCCCATTTACCGCCGCGTTTCTGAAACATCTGCAGGAACCCGGCCTCGAAATCGCGACGATGTTCCGGCGCGTTGCCGCGGATGTGAATGAAGAGACCAATGGCCGGCAGCGTCCCGAACTATACATCTCTCTGGTTAATGAATTTTTTCTAAACCAAAACGACCGGCCGGTCTGGGAACGCATCAAGGACTCGGCAGATCCTGCGGCGTTCCGAGATTTTGCCGATCGCTTCCCGTCATCGCCCCGGGCGTCAGACGCAAAATATCGCTTACAGATGATCGAGCGCCTAATCCACGAAAGACAGCTGGAGCAAGAACGCATGGAGCGCGAGGCGGCTCAGCGCCGTCAGGAGGAAGAGCGGGCGATGCTTGCCGCGATCGAGGCGGAACGCATGGAGCGCGAGGCCGCTCAGCGCCGTCAGGAGGAGGAGAAGCGGGCGAGGCTTGCCGCGATCGAGCGGGAACGCCTGGAGCGCGAAGCGGCTCAGCGCCGTCAGGAGGAAGAGCGGGCGATGCTTGGCGCGATCGAGCGAGAACGCCTGGAGCGCGAAGCGGCTCAGCGCCGTCAGGAGGAAGAGCGGGCAAGGCTTGCCGCGATCGAGCGGGAACGCCTGGAGCGCGAAGCGGCTCAGCGTCGTCAGGAGGAAGAGCGGGCGAGGCTTGCTGCAATCCAGCGGGAACGCCTGGAGCGCGAAGCGGCTCAGCGCCGTCAGGACGAAGAACAGCGGGCGAAGCTTGCCGCGATCGAGCGGGAACGCAGCGAACGCGAGGCAGCACGCCAATCCACTCAGGGAAGCCAAAATGGAGACCAACAAGCAGAGGCTGGTGCCGAGGGGCAAAAACAACTTGCGGCGGCGCCTGCGCCGCCACCGGTGCCACAGCGGACAATTTCTCAGCCGACGCCGGTGATGCAAGCGGAGGCCTGCAAGCGTGACGAGGAGAGGCTCGCACGTCTGCGCGTCAGTCCGGTGTATGACGAGGTGCTCCGCCTCGAACGTGAACTTGGCTGCGAGAGATTGCGACCCCAACTTCTCAGATTGCGGGAAAGCATTTCTGCGGCGAGCGAGCGCGGCGAACGCCAGGGAGCACGCCAATCCGCTCAGCGGAGCCAAGATGAAGGCCAACGAACAAAGGCTGAAGCCGAGCGACAAAAACAACTTGACGTGGCGCTTGCACCGCCGCCGACAATTCCTCAGCCGGCGCCGATGATGCCAGCGCAGGACTGCAAGCGTGACGAGGAGAGGCTCGCGCGTGTGCGTGCCAGTCGGGCGTATGACGAGCTGATTCGTTTCGAGCGTGAACTTGGCTGCGAAAGACTGCGACCTCAACTTCTCAGGTTGCGAGAAAGCATTTCTGCGGACGGGGAGCGCGAAGGCGCTCAACAACCCCGGACCGAGCACCAGCGCCCGAAGGCCAACGCCGAGCCGCAAAGGCAGGAACGGGGCGTCTTAGTACAGGTTCCGCCTTTGTCGGTGCCGCTCGCCCAAATCTGCAAGCGTGACCAGGAGCGGCTCGAGCAACTGCGCGCCAGTCAAATGCTGGACGAGGTGATCCGCTTCGAGCGTGAACTCGGCTGCGAGAAATTGCGCCCACAAGTCGTCAGATTGCGGGAAAGCCTGGGTGCCAACTAGTAGAGCGTTTCCGAGGTTCGAATCATACGAAATTCTGACGATGAGCTTGCATCGCCACCACGCGCGCCACAAGAAAATCAGCGCGGGGCGTATGAACTACTCATTTTATTGAAAGGGTGAGTGGCACACCCTTGGCATCGGTGCAATCCATGAGCCCATTGTAAGTGTCCGAAAGCTTTCCACTGAACGTACACTTGGCTCCATTCATTGTCATAGTCGCCCGGAATTGGAATAGCGAGCCAAGCCTCACCATCTGAAGCTGGAGTTCGGCGACCTTCTCTTGCGGCCCACTTTGGCTGCACAGACCAATGTGCCTCACTGTCACCGGACCAGAGAATTCCCCGACACGCCCGGACCACGATTCCGTGACGTTGCCGTTAAGCTCCCACTCTGAAAGGTAGCCGGTCGTCCCGATCACCCGTAAAGATTTGGCGTGCGCCGGAGCGGCAATAGCGGTCAAGAAGAGCACGAAGAGAGCAAGCGTTTTCAAAGCAGTCCCCGATTATGATTCAGTTTGCCGTCTCGCTCTTTCTCGGTACCTGACATGAGCGAATGCGTGCAACCTGCACTTGACCGCCACCCGAGGCAACTCGGCGTTCGTCCGCATTTTGCCGTTGTCGCAACCGTCTACGGATCGTCGGGTCAACAAGGGTGGTCGCCACAAGCATTAAACAATAATCAATATTCTCTTCCCGATGAAGAGGCCTTGACGCGCGGCCTGACCGTCCCACCCACGCTACTCGCCACCGCCAACCAAGTTATCGAACAGGACGGGATGTGGATTAAGGGTCATTCGCGTTGTTTTTCGCGTGTACACCAAGTCCGGTTATCCTGCGAAACTCACCGACTGGGAGGGCGCCGGCAGGAACTGTTACACCTGAACTCGCCCCGCAAGCGGGGAGAAGGAGGAGATACCGCGCTAAATACGATTGCCCTGGTTCCGCCTCCTCGTGGCATTCCACCATTGAGCATATGGCAGTACAGTGGTGGTGCGCGGAGAGTGGCGCTGTCGCTTCTTCAAAAAAAGCAGGGGAACGCTCCATGAACGAAGAAACCATCCGTCGGCGAACCTTCTTGGCCGGTGCTGCCGCGGCCACTCTGAGCGCTGCCGGAGCGTTACGCATTAGCGACGGCTTAGCCCAGGAAGCGGTCGCGGCCCCTAACTCCGCCGGTACGGCCAGTCCGCAGCTTAAAGTGCCGGCGGGAGCGTGCGACTGCCATCACCATATCTACGATGCCCGCTTCCCCTTCAGTCGGCCGGGAGCCCGCATGGTGGTGGACTCGCGCGTGCCGGATTACCGGCTGCTGCAGCGCCGCCTCGGTATCACGCGCAATATCGTGGTAACGCCGACGCCGTTCCCGGCATCGGTCGCCGACAATCTGGTGACGCTCGACGCCCTCAAGGCCTTCGGCGCCAATGCTCGCGGGGTCGCCATTGTGTATCCGGAAATCACGGATGCCGAACTCAAGATGCTGGCTGATGCCGGCGTTCGCGGCATCCGATTTTCACTGGCAGCTTCCGGCGCATCTCCTCCCATTCCGGCTTCAATGATCGATACGATAGAGTCCATGAGCAAACGCGTGGACGCGGTCGGATGGCATGTGCAATTCAATGTGGATGCCGCACAAATCGTCGCCATCGAAGCGTTGTTGAATCGCCTCCCTTCGCAGATGGTATTCGATCACATGGGGCACATGCCGCATCCGGCCGGCATCGAGCATCCGGCCTATAAGGTTGTCCGTGGTCTCATCGACAAGGGCCGCACCTGGATCAAGCTTTCGGTGACCTACGATTCCAGCAGGATCGGCCCGCCTACCTATGCGGACGTGAACAAGGTCGGCGAGGCCTATGTCAAAGCCGCACCGGAGCGGATGTTGTGGGGCAGCAACTGGCCGCACCCGAACGAAACCACCAAGCCCGACGATGCCAGGTTGCTCGATCTTTTTGGCGAGTGGGCGCCAGACGAGGCAACACGCCGGCGCATTCTGGTCGAAAATCCAGAAATTCTCTACGGTTTCGCGAAGAGCGCTTGAGCAAGGATGGACAGCCCGCAGGTAGCCGGTGTTCTAGGATCGGGACACCTGGCCCACTCATCAAAAGGACCCCGCTATGCACGACGTTCCCGGATCTCATTGGCACGAGCCGACTGCCGGCAGGCGTGCCGGTTTCGGCAAGTTCGGCCGGCCAAAGTCGCCCTACGACCTGTTCATGGAGTCCGAGGGCATTCCGGTGTTCCGCGATATCGGGGTCAGCAGAGTGCAAAACCTGCCGCTTGCACCATGGAGACGCCTTGGCGGCCGTGGCACTTACATCCAGCTTCACGGCACCGAGGGCAAATGGGGCTGCTACGTGGTCGAGGTGCCAGGCGCCGCTGCGCTCAATGCCGAGAAGCATCTTTATGAGGAAGTCTATTTCGTGGTCGAGGGCCGCGGCACTACGGAGGTCTGGCTTGACGCCGACTCCAGGCGTCATGTGTTCGAATGGCAGCAGGGCTCGCTGTTCTCGATCCCGGTGAATGCGTGGCACCGCATTGTCAATGCGAGCTCAAGCCCGGCGCTGCTGCTCGGCGGCACCACGGCTCCGAATCTCATGAACCTCCTCAATAATATGGGAGCGATCTTCGACTGCCCATACCCGTTCCGCGACCGCTTCAGCGGGGCGGACGATTTCTACAAGTACAAAGACGACATCGAGCCGGACCCGGTGCGTGGGCTCGCCATGCGGCGGACCAACTTCATCCCGGACATCGTCAATTGCGATCTGCCGCTCGATAACCGCCGCTCGCCCGGGTTCCGCCGCGTCGAGCCTTTCATGACCGGCAATACATTTTACTTATGGATCGGCCAGCACGAGAACGGTCGTTACTCCAAAGCGCACGCCCATACCTCGGCAGCCGTGCTCATCTGCATCAAGGGCAAGGGCTACACCTATACATGGCCCGAGCATGCCGGCATCACGCCGTGGAAGGACGGTAGGGCGCATCTGGTCAAACGGGTTGACTACGAGCCGGTCGGGCTCGTCTCGGCCGCGCCCGGCGGCGCACGCTGGAACCACCAGCATTTCGGCGCATCCCGCGAGCCGCTGCGGCTCACTGCCTGGTTCGGCCCGCACAATCCGGGCCGCGAGCCCGGCCCGCCTGGCGAGGCCCATACCGATTACACCGCCATGGACATTCCGGAAGGCGGCACCTCCATCCCCTATTGGATGGAGGACCCGTTTATCGCTAAGGAATACGGCGAAATCCTCGCGCGCGAAGGCGTCGTCAATCGCATGGAGCCGCAGTTCTACGACAAGAACTACAAGGGCGAATTGCCAAAGGGCGTTTGATGAAGATCGAAACCGATGAACAGGGCGGCCGGATTTTCTTTTCCAGTACCGGACGCAGTCTTGAGGGCGAAGACGAAATCTGCATCCTGAGCGTCGGTGTCGACATCGGCTCGTCAACCTCACACCTGGTGTTCTCCCGCATCGTGCTGGAACGGCTCGATAGCCGCTATGTGGTGACGCAGCGCGAGACGTTCTATCAGTCCGATATTCTGCTCACGCCCTATGCCTCCGAAGACACCATCGATGCCGACGCGCTCGGCGCGTTCTTCGAGAAGCAATACGAAAATGCGATGGTGGACCCGGACGAGATCGACGCGGGCGCGTTGATCCTCACCGGTGTCGCGGTGCGGCGCAGCAATGCGCGCCGCATCGGTGAATTGTTCGCCCGTCAGGCCGGCAAGCTCGTCGCCGTCAGCGCCGGAGATAATCTTGAGACCGTGATGGCGGCCTATGGCTCCGGCGCGGTCGCCCGCTCGATCCGCGAGGGCACCGCGGTGATGAATGTCGATGTCGGCGGCGGCACCTCCAAGATCGCGGTGTGCCATGACGGCGTGGTGGCCGCGATTACGGCGGTCGATGTGGGCGCCCGCCTCGTCTGCACCGATGCGACGGGGTGCATCACCCGGCTGGAAGAAGCCGGACGGCGCTTCGGCGAGGATCTTGGCCTCAAGCTCGCAGTCGGCACTGAGCTGGCGCCGCGAGACGCCAAGCGGCTCGCTGCCCGCATGGCCGACAGCCTGTTTGCGGCTATGCGAGGCGATACCCCGCGGATCGGCACGACCAGCCTGCTGCGTCTCGATCCACTCGCTTTCGCAGGGCATATCGACGCCGTGACGTTCTCGGGCGGGGTTTCCGAATACGTCTATGGCTGGGAGAGCGGAAATTTCGGCGACCTCGGCGGATTGCTTGCGGCCGAAATTCGCGATCGCGTCGCCGCGGCCGGGACAAGGCTGGAGCCGCCGGCCCAAGGTATCCGCGCCACCGTGATCGGCGCGTCGCAATACACCACCCAGGTGAGCGGCAGCACAATCTTCGTGTCGCCCCTTAACGCCGTGCCGTTGCGCAACCTTCCTGTCATAGCTCCGGACTTCGCACTTGAAGGCGAGCCAATCGACAGCGCGGCGGTCGCGTCTGCTATTCAGAAAGCGCTACGGCATCTCGACCTCACGGAATCCGAAACCCCTGTTGCGATTTTTGTCCCCTGGCGGGGCTCGGCAACCTTCCACCGCCTCGACGCTTTCTGTCGCGGAGTGGCGGCTGGCTTGGCCGATCTGATGGGGTGCGGGCTCCCGGTGGTGTTGGCCGGCGACGGCGACGTTGGAGGACTTCTCGGGATTCATTTCCGTGAGGAGTTGAAGCTTGCCAATCCGGTGATCTCCATCGACGGGCTTGAACTCAAGCAGTTCGACTTCATCGACATCGGCGAGATGCTGGAAAGCTCCGGTGCGGTACCGGTAGTGATCAAGTCACTGATCTTCCCAACCAGCGCCGCACTCGGCCAGGAGTGGAAAGCAACGGAGCAATAGTGTCCTACCGCGACCTTCGCGAATTCATTGCCCAAATCGACGCTCTGAGGGTGCTGCGGCGCATCGAGGGCGCGAATCCGCATCACGAGATCGGCGCCATTACGGAGGTCGCGGCCGGCATGGCGGAGTGTCCGGCGTTGCTGTTCGACCACATCAAAGGCTACCCGCCCGGCTTGCGCATCCTGTCGAACGCGGTGACGAGCCCGCAGCGCGCCGCGCTCGCGCTCGGGATCGACCCGCTGTTGCGTCCGCTCGATGCCTTGAAGACCTGGATGGCAAAGCGCCAGACCTTGGCGCCGCGCAAGCCGGTCGCAATTGCAAACCCGCCGTTCATGGAAAATTCCCGATGCGGCAGCGATGTGGACCTCACCAGAATTCCCGCGCCGGTGTGGCACAAACAGGATGGCGGCGCCTATATCGGGTCCGGCAGCCTCGTCGTCGTGCGCGATCCTGAAAGCGGCTGGATCAACGCCTCGATCTACCGCGTGCAAGTGCATGGGCCGGACCGGGTCACCATCCAGTTTGACCACGGTGGCCGGCATGGCGCCATCATCGCGCGAAAATATTGGGAGAGCGGCAAGCCCTGCCCGATCGCTGTGGTCAATGGCGAGGACCCGACGCTGTTCGTGGCAGGGTTCGAATATCTCCCGGCCGGCATCTCCGAATATGATTTCGCCGGCGCCATCAAGGACGCGCCGATCGAAATTTTTCCCGGTCCTATCACCGGCCTGCCGATACCGGCTTACGCGGAAATCATCCTCGAGGGCCATCTGCTTCCCGTGAGCGAAATTTCCCTGCCGGAAGGACCTTTCGGCGAGTTCACCGGCTATTTCGCTGCGGACAGGCGCCCCTGTCCGGTCATGGAGGTCGCCGCAATCCACCACCGCGACGATCCGATCTTGCTCGGCTCGCCGCCCATGAAGCCGCCGCGCTTCCATTTCGGCCTGCCGCTGCGCGCTGCCGGCATCTGGAGCAATCTCGAAGCCGCCGGCGTCACCGACATCGTCGGCGTGTGGCAGCACGTCTCCCAACTGATGACCGTCGTGGCGCTCCGGCAGCGCTACGATGGCCACGCCAAGCGCGCCGCTCTGATCGCCGCCGCCAACAGCTATATGGGGCGCCTCGTGGTGGTCGTGGACGACGACGTCGACCCGTCCAACCTCGCAGACGTCATGTGGGCGGTGACGACGCGTTGCGAGCCGTCCGAGCAGATCGACATTATCAAAAATGCCTGGAGCTCGGCGCTCGACCCGCGCATCCCGCCCGACGCCAAGGCACACGGCGTGACCTCCCATTCCAAGCTTATCATCGAGGCC
>Ga0126369_10001672_pt1 | contig 15503 bp, 19 predicted proteins | sample PanSoiMetaPlot_1_FD_109646 | JGI IMG/M metagenome (GOLD analysis project Ga0126369, IMG submission 109646) | Tropical forest soil microbial communities from Panama - MetaG Plot_1 | ecosystem: Environmental > Terrestrial > Soil > Tropical forest > Bulk soil | place: Panama | collected 2016-02-17 | reverse complement strand
GGATGGATTCCTTCGTCAATGATTTCCAGGCCGCGGGCGGCTCGATGATCTCGCTCGCCAAGGGCAATCGCTCGCCGGCTGTGCGCGAGGCCTGCAAGAAACACGGCGGCTTCTATCTCGCCTCCATCGGCGGGACTGCGGCGAACCTCGCCGAGCACTGCATCAAGAAGGTCGAGGTTGTGGAATATCCTGAGCTCGGCATGGAAGCGATCTGGCGCATCGAAGTCGAGAACTTCCCAGCTTTCGTCGTCATCGATGACAAGGGCAATGATTTCTTCAAGGAACTAAACCTCGGATAGGCTTCATGCAGCCTGCCTTGCGGATGCTGATCGTCGTCATGATTGTCGGCGGCGCGGCCGCGGCTCCTCTGGCCTACGCCGGCCCGCAGCTCTATCAGGATATGCGGACGGCGAGCTGGACTGCGGCGGCGACCTTCGCGACCACGTCGTCGAGCTGCAGACACTGGGCCAAGATCGTGTGGACCTGCACGATCACATACATCGATCGGTTCGAGCCTGAGCGGGTGCAGCGGCCGCTGCACTATTTCACCTTCGGATCGTGGGCGGGAGAACGCGGCACTTTGCTGAAATCCGCGACCGACCCGTCCCACATCACCATTACCCTGGGGATCGAGCACATGGCGGACCGCCAGCTGACCTTCGCGGTGTGGACGGCGCTCGCGTTCGGAATCATAACCTTCTTTCTGATCCTTCGCGCTCGCGCCTTGCCGCCGCGCGAGGTACCGCCGAGCTTTCGCCGGCGCTGACGCCATAGATGAATGATGGCGGCTGGTGCAGGGGGTCTTGACCTGACCATCCCTCGTTCCTTCAATGATGGGCGACATTGGAGTTGGAATTGGAGCTCGATCGATGCAACAGGAACTGCGCGCACGTGGGCCGCTCATATGGCTCGATATGGACCAGGAGGCGCTCGACAACGCTTATGATCAGCTCGTCTATGCGCCAAACCGGGACCAGGTGGTCAAGCGGCGCGTCCTCAACAGCGCACGGACGCGCGCGTTGTTGGGCGAGCCGGAGCGCGCCGCCTACGGGCCGACCGCGATTGAAGCGCTCGATATCTTTCGCACGGACCGGCCGAACGCACCCGTCAACATTTTTATTCATGGCGGTGCTTGGCTGCGCAATCGCGCCGCCGATTATGCGGTGCAAGCCGAGCTCTTTGTGCGCGCGGGTGCGCACCATGTCATCCTCGATTTCTGCAACGTCGCCGACACCGGCGGCGATCTCACGCCCATGGTGGAGCAGGTCCGCCGCGCCGTCGCTTGGGTCTATCGCAACGCCAGGAGTTTTGGCGGCGATCCAAATCGGCTTTATCTCTCCGGGCATTCCTCGGGTGCGCACCTCGGCGGCTGCGTGGTGACGACCGACTGGGCGCTGGCCGGCCTTCCAGACGACCTGCTCAAGGGCGCGTTGCTCGTGTCCGGGATGTATGAGCTGGAGCCGGTGCGCCTGTCGAAGCGAAGCGCCTATGTGACGTTCACCGACGCGATGGTCGAAGACTTCAGTGCGATGCGGCACATCGACAGACTCTCGACGCCATTGGTGCTTGCCTGCGGTACCTACGAGACCCCGGAATTCCAACGCCAGACCCAGGACTTTTACGCCGCGGTGAAGTCCGCCGGCAAGCCGGTCGAGCTTCTGGTCGCGGACGGCTATAATCATTTCGAACTAATCGAGACGTTGTCCAATCCTTACAGCATGCTCGGTCGCGCGGTGCTCATGCAGATGCAGCTTGGATAGAGCATGCGGATGCGGCCATTCGCCAACGTGGCGAAGGACGCATTGGTCGTGATCGGCGTTGTCGCTGCGGTCGGTAGCGTGCTCGCGGGCAGAGCAAGATTGCCGGGACTCAGTCGAGGACACGATTGCCGCATTCGCTTCGGACAGGACAGATCAGCGCCTATCGTTTCCCGGCAAGTGCGGTGATAACCGCGTTGGAGGCGGCGGCAAGGGTGGATGCCGTACGCGATGCCATCGACGCGATCCGCCTTGGGCGTCGGCGAGATTGATAGTGCTGGCCCACATGCGAGCCGGCGTGGCGACCATTCGGCTTCCGCCGCCAGCGGCTCCACAATCCTCGCCCGAGCGCCAGGCACAGTCCGAGCGCCGCACCTGGCAGCGCGGAGATGATCGTCAGGTCCGCGAGGCCCGCGTCGCAACCACCGGAATCGCCGGGAGCGCCACAAGCGGGATCGATCCGGATCATGATCAGCACGAGAATGAAGGTGATGATCGGAGTGACGATGGCACCGATCAATGTCCAACCGACGACAGGCAGCTCCGCGGCCTGGGGAAACGGACGGGAGGTGGGTTCCGCGTGAAATCCCACATCGTGGATCGCGCGTCGGATCGCTTCTGCGGCGGCAGTCGAGCGCACGCAGACGAGGTGAGCGGACCGCGAGATCCGCACCATCGCCTCTCGATCGATGCTGCGCACGGCACCCTTGATCGCCCGAGCGCTGGAGCGGTCGAGGATGCCCCTGAGGGCGAAGGTTGTCTGTCGTGGTCTCGCTTCGGTGCTCATGCGCGTGTCCCGGTTTCCACGGAGGACGCTGCCGGTTCGTGTGGCGGTTCAGAAGTCTGCATCATTGCAGCCGCGGATCTCAGAACCAAAGCCGCACTCGATCAATAAGTTGCCAGTGTCCGTCGATTCCGAAGGTCGCATCAATGCGCGCCGCGAGGCAAATCACGCCGTTCGGAAAGGGGCACTTGCGGCAAGGATGCCACATTTTGCGACTGCGCTCTACGGGTTTGAAACGGTGTTTGCAAGCCGCACGACGCCGTGCACCAGAGCGATCAGAAATCCGAGGATCGCGCCGGGGGCGATGGAGAGGATAGTGGCGCTGACCAGTCCCATCGCGCAACCTCCGGAATCGCCCGGAGTTCCGCAGCTTCGGTCGAAATGTTGCAGGACGAACAGCACCGCGAACGTCACCATGGGCACCAGGCAGGCGCAGACCAAGCCCAAGAGCAGCGCGCGTCCGACCACGCCAAGCAGGGCGCGGGCACCGACCTTGGACTTTGTTTGTCGAGACGGGAATGACCGATCGGTCGGTTCCACAATGAACCCTCGCGCTTCGATCGCTTGCCGGATGCGTTCAACCGGCGCGGCGGATCGGATATTGGCCAGCCCCGCCGAGATTGACACCGCGACGGCCGCTGCGGGATCGACGTTGCGTACGGCCGTTTCGATCGTTGTCACCGCCTGGCGGTCGATCATGCCGATGACGGAAAAGGTCGTTGACGTCGGCTTGTTCATGGCATGAAGACTTTGCTCGCCCGTCCGCGCGCGCCGACCAATTGCGCGGTGTCGGTGTTGCACTCGAAACCGCGGGCTCTTTCATCGGCTATCTGACGGGCAAGTGCGTTCGCGTCTTGCTCGGCGGTGGTGTCGACAAGAGCGATTTGACAGATCGGTCCCGGGGAAAGGCGCGCGACGATGAGGAGCGGAAGATCCTTGCCCTCTTTGCTCTCGTCGTTCGGGTCGCGGAAGCTCCAGCGTATGATGACGGCGAAAGGTTCGGCCGCGCCTTTGACGCTGCGCCATTCGACGGTGTCGTGCACTGAACTGAACCTGCCCTCGCTGCCGCCGGCGATCACGGCATTGGCCTTGCCCTTTTTCCCGATCGTGACGGTCGTCCGCAGATCATCATCATCCACGATCACTGCGTAACCCGCCTTCCCCGGGCATACCCGCGTTGATGCGTATTCGTCACCGTCGATGATGACGCGCTTGGTCTTTCGGCAAAGTTGGGGCTTGGTCCACGTGTAAGTGCTGATGAGCTCCTCGGCGTGCACCGAAGCGCAGTCGAGCAATACGGCGGATGCCGCGACCAGGGCAACGGAGAGAACGCAGCAACTGCGGCCGAACGGTATCATCACGAACCCCGGTGACGGTCGGAGTTTGGTCGCACTCTCGGCAGCACTGGTTCAACGACATGGTGGGGATTGAAGGATCGCGCGGTGCGCGCGGCGGCATTTTTGGCCGATGCACTCAAGCGGGCGTAATCGAAATTCAAAGCAGAGATGGAAGGGATTGAGCTAGGCCGCGCGCGTCCCGCCAGACTTGCGCGCGGGCGGCGCAGCCGGCAACGACCGAGTGGCCTTGACCGTGCGTACGAGTTCTGAGCCGCAATGGTCGCAGGCGTGCGTGATATCCTCGAGCTCGGGAGCGTGCAGCGTGGGCGTGATCGACTTGATCGACATGCGATGCCGGCAGTGTGGGCACGGCATCATGAACGTCGGTAGACCAGACGGTGGTGCGATCGGATGAGCCATGGTGACGCCACACGTTGTTGTCGCGATTCGACCTTATTCTTCGGCGGAGTCAAGGAAATTTGTGCGGCGCACACATCTCTGCGGCAGCGCAATAGCTCGATACTGCCATTATTTATTGTTTGTATTCAGAGTGTTACAAGGCCGAAACCAAACGCAAACGAAATCCGCCCGCCATCTGTTTGCAGCGCGCCACAAGCATCGACGGTGCATTCATTGCCTTCGTGGGAGATCTGGTGATCCAGAAATTAAGTTGACTCTTACGTAAGTATTTACTTACATTTCGCCCATGGACGCTGCTTTGCGAGCCCTGGCCGACGGTACGCGCCGCCACATCCTGGCGATGGTGTCGCTCGACGAACGCACGGCGAGCGAGATCGCTTCCCAATTTGCGATGTCACGGCCAGCGGTTTCCCAACACCTGAAAGTTCTTCTCGACAACGATCTCGTGTCGGTGCGTAGGGAGGGCACGCGGCGGTTCTACCGGGTCAATCGCTCGACCCTGGCCAAGCTGCAGGCAGAGCTCGCCTCGCTCTGGGATGATGGTTTGTCGCGTCTCAAGCAGGCGGCCGAACGCGCCGAGCGCAAGTCGAGGCGGCGATGAACGCAAGCGCGAGCACCAAATTCAGTGTCGAGCGCGAGATTTTCATCGCGGCGTCGCCGGAGACGGTTTTCCGCTTTCTGATAGAACCCGCGTTCATGGCGCAGTGGTTCGGCCGCGAGCACACCCTCGATCCGCGACCGGGCGGTCTCTTTCGCGTGGAGGTCAGCGCCGGCGCAATCGCGAGCGGACACTACATCGAGGTGGTTGCGCATCGCCGGGTCGCGTTCACCTGGGGATGGGAAGGACGCAGCGATCTTCCGCCGGGGCAATCATTGGTCGAAATCGAGCTCGTACCGCAGGGGCGCGGCACCTTGGTCCGGCTCAGGCATAGCGGGCTGCCGCTCGCGGCGAGGCCCCCGTTCGGGCCCGAGGGGCACGCCAAGCAATGGACGCACTATCTCGCGAGCCTCGAACGGCAATGCGCGATGACGACGATGCACGCAGGGAGGACATCATGACGGTCACGCAGGTACGCGACACGACCACCATTCGACAAACCATCGTCTTCAAGGCCAAGCCGCTGGAGGTCTACGAGATGCTCATGGATACGAAGAAGCATGAAGCGCTCTCGGGCGAGAAGGCGAGCATCAGCCGCGAGGTCGGCGGCGCGTTCCAGGCTTGGGGCGATCATATTTCGGGGTTCAATCTCGCCCTCGATCCCGGTCGAAAAATCGTTCAGGCCTGGCGCGCGAACGACTGGTGGCCCGATCACTACTCGATCGTCACATTCGATCTCGCGGAGGTGGAAGGCGGCACCGAGCTCCGCTTCACGCAAATTGGCGTGCCGCCACATCGCTTCGATGGTCACTCGCGCGGATGGATCGAGGCGTATTGGCGCCCCATGCAGGATGTCTTGGAGAAAGGCTCCCTTGGCGAGGAGACGCGATCGGCGAATGAAGCAGCGCGTCGACGGATCGACGAAGGGCGTCTTTGAACCGCGGCGGCGTCCGCATCGAGCGCGTCGAAACCGAGTTACTCTTGGCCAATGCGCCGGACAACGTGGCGCGGCGCGGCAATCCGTCATGGAACCGCTTTATTGAGAGCCGTTGCGCGAACATCTCAGATCGAAGTCAGCGCCCGCGGATTTTGCCCAGGGCTTCCCGCAGGCGCGCAGAGAGCCGCCGCGATCGTCGATCGCGCGGTTAGCTAGGTTCCCTGCTGTGGTTTCTTGTGTTTGACCGGGCCGCAGGCTCCCGCGCTGTAAAGGCTCACAGCGCAATTGGGATGATTGCCCTGCGCGACCGCCAGCCCCGCTGGGCCGCCAGGGCACATGTGGATCTTCTCGGCGCGAACGCCGGGGCACTTGACGCAAACATCGTCGCCTTCCCAGACGTCGAACATCCCACAGCGGGCAAGAGCGGTCTCGCTGGAGATCGCCATCGCTGCGCCGAAAGCGAAGCAAAGCAGTGCCATCTTTCTCATTAATTCACTCCACCCTGCTGAAGCGCAAATAACAAACGCTGCTCGTGGGGGTCGCGCGCTCCAGGTCAACTTTCGCGTGCGCTCACGAACTTTCACGCCTTTTCATGCGCTTACCCCCGGCTCCGACTACCAGGGTAGTCGTGCAAATGGCGGCGCACAACAGTCGTGGAGACACAACCGGCCGTCTTGCACAAGGGCCTCACAGAACGAAGAAACCCCGACCGGAGGTCGGGGCTTCTCCAACGCGCGACTAGTCCACCCGTAGCCGACTGGGATCGGCGCTACGTATCTGATTCAAGCAGTGCAATGGTAGCAAAATACTGTGACAGATTGGTTTTGGTACCATGACGGATCGGTGATGGCCTTCGGCCCCAATGGGCCTCGCCATTCATTTCTATTTGCGCAGGGCGCTACGCGCTTCGGCAATATAGCTCACGCACTCCGACCAGTCGTTTTCGACCACTTCGTTCTGTGCGTTGGCCAGCGCCTGGCGCAACCGCTCGCGCAGGTCGTCCGGATGTTTCTTCGCCAGCGCTGCCTTGATCATTGACACGCCGCGCAAGCATTCGGATTTCTGGTCGGCCAGGGCCGGGCGGGCGCCCAGCCCGATGCCGAGCACCATGACCAAGATCAGTGTGTGCGCTGCTCGCATTGTGACCACCTCCCACTATCACCCCGTTTTGAACGTCCAATGTGTCAAACGTCCGCGCGCGCTGGTCCGTTCCCGCGCGTAGAGCGGCGATGGTTGCGCTTCCGGGGATTTGGATTCCTGGAGTGCAAGAATTGTTAGCGGATTGAATAATTTGACAGCATTTTGACGCTGCTCAAACGATGCGATGCAGGTATAGTATTGCTACTAAGTTAATATTATTTAATATGCGTGCTGAGGAATACTTGATGACGTGCCTCACATATGCTGCCGACACAAGCCAGATCTCAAAAAAATGTAAAACTCTTGCCCGGAAGTCGCCATGGTTGCTTTGCATCGCAACGCCCACGGGCGGCCATAACTGCAAAGGAAAATGAATTCATGACCAAGACGATGAAGACCTTGTTGCTCGCGTCCGCGCTCGCCATCGGTGCGACCGCCGCATTTGCGCAGAACTACAACCGCTCGCCCTACGCTGTCTCTAACGACGGGCCGAACGGCGAGGGCCGCAACACGGGTTACGGGCAAGGTGGATCTGCTGGGACCCATCCAACTGGTGCCAATGTCGGACCCGGCCGCGCAGCTATGGATCATGCGACCGGATACTGATCTCAGTGCGAACGAGGCACCCCGCCGCGCGCGGGGTGCTTTGCATCGGGAGGAACGCCGCCAAGGCCCTCCCTTTGGGTCGGGTTGAATCGAGAATCGGATGAAAGATCGCCGACAGATGAACGTTGCGGTTGGAAGCAATCGGGGAGATGAAATCGGTAAAATGACACCGAAAATGAGAAGAGGTCCCGGACAGCCAGTCGGGACCCCCACTACTCATATACGCACTCTACACTGTATACTGGTAGCGAATGAACCATAGAAGCCTTCAAGGTATCGGGCTATGGAATTCGCTCAAAGCCCAAATTCATCCACAAGTTACGCCACATCGAATACCTTCCGTGTCGCCAGTGGTCCGATTCGAACATTCGCAGCCGCTCTGCGGCAGGCTGTTTGCGATTGTAAGAACCAGAGGACCCCTCGTGAAATTATAAGCGCTGGTGAGGCTTTCGATTTCGCCCCCAGGTCGATGGCGGATGTCAAAATCCGCTCTACTGGGACTGAAAATCCCATCGACTTCACTTAGCGTTTCACGCAGGCAATCACGGTGAAGATGCTTTCCGGTCCGGGGCTGTCGGTGGTGCAGCGTGCGCCATTGCCGCCGGCGGAGATTTCAGGCTGACGCGATGTCGGCGCTCCTTCGAACCCGCAGAACGCACTCATCATAAATTCGTCGCCGTTGCAGCTGGCGGCCGCTTCGCTTCCCTGCACTTTGACAACGCGAATGATTGATCCGGACGTTCCAGGATCGCCTTTCGGGCCATCCTTGCCAGCGGGACCTGAGGGGCCCGGAGGGCCTGCAGGGCCGCCCACACCGGCCGGACCGGCGGGCCCAGCAACCCCTGCGTCTCCCTTTTCGCCTTTGTCCCCCTTGGGTCCCTGCGGACCGGAGCAGGCAGCGAGCAGAAGCATCACCGCCACAGCCGAAACCACTCTAAACATCTGTTGTGTCCCCGTCTCTCCCAGGCATGCCAGTTTAGACGAAAGCGGCGTACCGCGCACGATTTTGCATGTCCATGACGGCGCTTAGAACAAGGGGGTTGAAGCCTATTGCCGTTGCAGGGACACTAGTTGGACCGGCGCGTTCGCGTTACGCTCCTTTTTCCTCTATCACCGGGAGCTCTCGATGTTGGCGCTGCGACCGTCCTGCGAATGTTGTGACAAGGATCTGCCGCCCTCGGCAGCAAACGCCGTCATCTGCAGTTTCGAGTGCACCTTTTGCCGCGATTGTGCCGCTAACCGGCTTGGTGGCCGCTGCCCCAATTGCGGGGGCAATCTGGTCGAGCGCCCGATCCGCCCCGTGGACAAGCTGGCGACCTATCCCGCCTCCTCCAAGCGCGTGTTCAAACCGCAGGGATGCGGCAACGCCGCCTGAAATAGGCCTGCCGCTGGCGGGTGCAGAACCGATGGGCAGCACTGGCCGCGGGTGCTGAAACCACAATCGAACCGTGGTAGGTAAAGTGCGAACGTGAGGCGATTGTTTCGCCGCGCGAGGGAGGGCGGCGATCTGGGGCGGGGTGAGGAGGAGATTATGGTTGTTCGTTTGGGGATCATCTTTGGCGTCGCCGCGGGTGTCGTGATGATCGCAGTCACAGCTCCTGCCATCGGCCAAATGACGCCTGGACTCAACATGCCGATGGGTGATGAGAAGCAGCTCACTGACGAGGAAAAAGAAAAGAAAGCGGAGCGCGAGCGCGCCTACAAGAACGCCATCGGAAAAATTCCCGACCAGAAGCCCAGCGCAGACCCCTGGGGCAATGTCCGCGGCGCCGAGCAAAGGAAGAATTCGAAATAGCGCGTCGATGATTCTTCGTCGCCTGACGATACCGGAGACGGCATGTGGTCGGCAAAACTGAGCAGTTGATGTCGCGCTACCTCTTAGTTGCTGTTGTCGCGTTGCTGACCGCGACCTTAGCGCCGACCGGAGGATCGGCGGAGTCCGTGCAAGCAAAGCCGGGCCATTATCGCCATTGGCACGGTTACGGTTTCCTGCCCGGCTATCGCCCACCGGAACAGATCGAATGGGAGCTCAACCACCGAACCCGCAACTGGTACGGCGCGCCGATCTATTGGTATGGCGGTCCCGGCTATTATCGCGGCCGCTGGAACGGCGGCGGCTTCGGGCCGTGTTGGACGCCGACGCCGATCGGACCGTTTTGGAATTGCGGGTAAGCGCATATCCCGGAAAAGTGGACGCCGATATCGGGATTACCAGTATCGGCGTATTCTAAGTGCGCGAAGCCGGAAATATCCGATTGCGTGGCATTCCGAAAAAGGGTACGCGCCAACGCATGAGTCGTGAGCGCATCCCAATTTCTTCCAAGCGGGATGCGCTCTAACTTCGCGCGGCGCAGACCGCCGCACGCGCCACAATTCTGTGCCAGTCACCCACGTCCATATGTCCCGATCAGGCATCCCTTCGCCTGCACGCGCCCGCGCAACAGGGTGATCAGCTTGCTGCGTCCAATGCCTGCGTCGAAGGCTGGCGGGTCATCGAGCGCGAAGATCTGGAACGCGTAACGATGCACGCCGTGCCCGGGTGGCGGGTCTGGGGGAAGATAGGCCATCTGCAAAAACGAATTCCGCCCCATTTTGAGCGGTCCGCCCATCGCCATGGCGCCTTCTGCCAAGCCGCCGTCGCCGCCCTGCAAGTCGAGCACGATGGCGTGAACCAACGGCTGCGCGCTCGGGCTATCCGCGTCTTCGATGATCAGCGCTGTCCGTGTGAATGGCGGAACGCCGCTCCACTCCAGCGGCGGGGAGAGCCCCTCGCCGTCGGCCGCGTATTTCGCGGGGATAGCGCCTCGGTCATGGAACGCCGGACTTGCCAACTCGATCGACTCTCGTACGCCGAGAAATTCCGGCCGGTTCATCACGAGCTTTTGGAGCCCTGGTCGGGCTGCACGGAGCGAATGTCCCAGGATTGACGGCAGGTGTTGCAACATGTGCGCGCTCCTTTCGCCGATTGACCCATCGACGTCTCAACGCGGCGCGGCGCGTCTGCGTTCCTCCATCCGAGGATGCACTGTCGAGCTTGGTCAAGAGCGCGCAGGACCTCGCCCTGCAGGAACCTGACTTGTTCAAATTGCATTCGCGGTGCGGCGGAGGTGTGGAGAAGCGAACTGTTGGACTTGGAGCGTTGTACTGGGGCCCTGTGCGATAAGCCTGTGAACCAAGTCTGTATCAAATGCCGACCAGCGATAGCTGCGCCGGGAGGATTGCGACGATGTCCTTTTGGTTGTCCATTGTTCTTGGGATCGCTTGCGGATTGGCAGCGATCGGTGGCCTGCTGTATCTCGCCATACGACCAGAGCTGACAGGCAAGCCGCCGAGGTCACGCTGGCCGAAGTCGGACCAGAACCACCGTCCGAGCGATTACACTTGATTCTCACGGCACTGGGACCACGCGGCGCAGGCGGCAATAACCATCGGCAACATTGTCGAGATCAATGGCTTCGCCCGGATTGGATTCGCTGAACGCTGTCGCCAGCGGCAGCCAACCGAGAAAGAATCCGGCGCCGCCGCAGACGTTGCAGCCGCCGTCGCCGCCGCGCAGGCGCGGACCATCGGCGACCAGATCGTAGTGATACGGGTTCTTCGCGATCTTCAATCCGAACAGGTTGGGGCGCTCGTGCAGATCCCACACCGCGGGAGGGATGTCGAACGTGAACTTGCCCTTGGACAGCACCCACTCTCTATTGAGGCGCCGGTGCTCCGGCGAGGTCTCGCCCGGATAGAAGTCGGTTGGGCAATCGTCGCCCCAGCGAAATAGCGTGGATGCGCCGGCGGCGCATGCATATTCCCACTCGTCGCAGGTCGGCAGGCGCAGACCACCACCGCTCAAGCGCTCTTCGATGCTCGCCAAGCTCGTTGGCCGTCGGCGTCGGGCCCGTATGCTTCCGTCGCGCTCGTGCGTCGCGATGAGGCCGTCAAAGGGCCCGCCGCCGAATTCCATCTGGCCAACCCCTCGCATTTGTCGGCGAAGCTCCGCCAGGACGGGATCGTCCGCGGCAACCTGCTCAACTCCGATCTCGCCGGCTTCGATCTCGATCAGCAGCGTTGCCACGCGAGCGGTGCGCGGTGGCGATGTCTGCGTGTCCACGAATTCGTTGATCGATAGCGTGAGCCCATACTCCTCCGCGCTGTCTGCAAACGAGGCGATCTGTCTTGCGCTCGGCTTGAAATCTTCGCCACGAAACCCGAGCGCGATCGCGCCGCCGGGCACAAGGGCAAAGTTGGCCTCGCCGTCAAGCCCTTTAGCGCGGAAGCGCGCGATCCGATTTGCGCGTCCGCAATAGACGTGAGGTTCGAGGCTGTCGAACCGCAGACCGAGCGAACGGGCGAGGTTCTCGCATTCGCACCGAGCGCGCTCTTCACTCAGGCGCTGCCAGTCCGACAAAGTGAGGTCAGCAAGGGTCATGCGCGTCTCGGCTATGGCCGTCCTCGTCGCCGGTCCGGGTCGCCGGCCAAGCTAGACGGCGGAGAACTTCGATACGTTAGGAAAAGGCGCTGGCCAATGCGTAAGCTAAGGCGAACAGCGAGCCAAATGCGAAGCACCGTTCGGGCTGCGCGATCTATCGCGACCGTGTTGTGCGCTCTGTTACATCTGGAGATCTTCTCACGGAAGGCCACGCGTCGCGCCGCCGCTATCCGGGCTCACCAGGAACTCACTAGGTCAAGGAACTCACTAGGTGCTGTCGAAGAATGGGCCGCCAACGGAGGCGGCCTCAATAACAAAATGGGTCCCGCGGTGCACAGGGGGCACCTATGTCCGCGGAACCCACCATGGGGCCAAAGCCCCCCAACCCCACAGACCTACAGTGACACCGTACACCCTCTATTTGCAGGTCGTGGAAATACATGTACGAGGCGTACTCCCCTACTGCTGGCCCTACGAAAAGTCATTCTTTGGCTATTTTTTGAGGCGGTGTGAGCCCAATGTTTAACCTTGCGCGGCAGTGTTGCAGTGCGAAAATCAGATTGGCTCGACGTTCAAGGATTCGTCGAGCCGCCTCCTGATGCGCCTCAACGAGCTCCAGTGCCGTTCTGGGGCTCGTTGCTTTTGTGCCATTGAGTTGCACGAGCTGGCCCAATCATTCCGATTCGTTCAACTCAGCAGCCCAAGAAGCGCTTTGTTTGAGATCGCATGTTCTGCATGGAATCGCTCAATTCTCGATTTGATGGCCGTCGCCAGGTTTGTGCACTCGTCCTCCATCGAGTGCCTGCCGCGTTCTGTCTGTTCAATGGTCTCAGGACACAGATCAGCGAGCGGCACGCCGGGCTTCATCTCGTACGAATGACCATCAGATCGCAACTCGGTAATGATGACGGCTACACCACACTTCGCGCATCTCGCTTCCATCTGGGTTCACCCGATAGTTCGGTTGCTTAAGCAGCGGATACGCGAGTCGGCCTCATTGTTGCTAGTCAATCAATGAGTTCCAGTGCCGTCCTGGGGCTCGTTGTCTTTGTGCTGGCCGCGAATGAGAGAGCCCCGCGGGGTGGCGCGGGGCTCTCTCTAAAAGGGATCAATCAGACAGACTGGAGTTTCTACCAAGCCCATCATGGCACCCTTTCGCGAGCTTGAGGCTTGGAACTCCACTCACCTCCGGATCGCCCCTTGAGTCGGCCGCACTCGTTAATGTTTGCCAACACGTTCGCGAAGTGGTCTCGGCATACCGATTCGTTCTCCGGTATTTTCATGTGCAAAAATAAAATGAGCCAGCCAGATTCTCGAAAGGGGTCAAGGAGATGGAAAGGGGCCAGCACCCCTCCGAGGAGTGGGAACATATTGCGAACAGAGAACAAATAGTGTACGGTTCCTTTGTTGGTTCTGAAGGGGCGAAGCCGGTTTCAGACATTGATTGTCGGTCCTTCGAATCGTGGTCATATAGGAGCGAACAAATGGCCCAGCCTGCGCTACGTGTCGTCGAAGGTTCATCCGTGGATAAATCGAAAGCACTCGATGCCGCGCTCTCCCAGATCGAGCGCAATTTCGGCAAAGGCTCGATCATGCGGTTGGGCAAGGCCAATCGCTCGATGGACGTCGAGACGGTATCGACCGGCTCGCTCGGGCTCGACATCGCGCTTGGCATCGGCGGGCTGCCGCGCGGCCGGGTTGTGGAGATCTACGGGCCGGAATCCTCGGGGAAAACCACGCTCGCGCTGCATTGCCTCGCCGAAGCGCAGAAGAAGAGCGGTATCTGTGCTTTCATCGACGCCGAGCATGCGCTCGATCCGGTCTATGCACGCAAGCTCGGGGTCAATGTTGATGATCTCCTGATTTCCCAGCCCGATGCCGGCGAGCAGGCGCTTGAGATCGCTGACACCTTGGTGCGTTCCGGCGCGGTCGATGTGCTGGTGATCGACTCGGTTGCGGCCCTTGTTCCGCGCGCGGAGCTCGAAGGCGAGATGGGCGACAGCCAGCCCGGTCTGCAGGCGCGGCTCATGAGTCAGGCATTGCGCAAGCTCACCGCCTCGATCAACCGCTCCAACACCATGGTGATTTTCATCAACCAGATCCGCATGAAGATCGGCGTGATGTATGGCTCACCGGAGACCACGACCGGCGGCAATGCGCTGAAATTCTACGCTTCCGTCCGCCTCGACATCCGCCGCATCGGCGTGATTAAGGAGCGCGACGAGGTCGTCGGCAACCAGACTCGCGTCAAGGTCGTCAAGAACAAGCTCGCGCCGCCGTTCAAGCAGGTCGAGTTCGACATCATGTACGGGGAGGGCGTGTCGAAGGTGGGCGAGCTCATCGACCTCGGCGTCAAAGCCGGCGTGGTCGAGAAGTCTGGCGCCTGGTTCTCCTATGACAGCCAACGCATTGGACAGGGCCGCGAGAACGCGAAGACCTTTCTCAAGGGTAATCCGGACATGGCCGCGAGGATCGAGGCTGCCATTCGCCAGAACTCGGGCCTGATCGCTGAGAAGATTCTGACTGGCGAGAAGGGCGAAGACGACAGCGCCGAGGAGGCGGAAGACGAATAAGCGTCACGCGCAGGCCGCGGCCAAGACGTGTTCTCGTTAGCAGCCCCGCCTTGTGAGCCGGTGGCCAACGGAATGAGCCGGGTGAGGGGTTTGGGAATTTTTGTTATGCGTATCTCAATCCCTCTCACCCGGCTTCCCAGCGTCCGCTAAATCACGCGCAAGTCTGACAACCCGAGAATACCTTCTGTGAGGACGACAACGCTGGCGACGCGCCGGCGAAGCATTCCTCGGGCGGTGATCTATTGAGTGACCTATCGGTTGCGTGACGGAGTGTCTGGGAGTTGCTCGCAATTTGGGTTGGCGCTTCCGCCCGATCGGCGGTGGTGATCTGTGTGCTTATAAGCCGTGTGGAAGGATCAACGATGAAAAGAAGGATTCCACCTGAAGATGAAAATATAGTGCTCTCGCCAATCGATAAGTTCATCTACCTGAGGCACCCATTGGTGAAGTGGGCGGAGGCGATGGACTGGCGGTCGGTGGAGAGTGAATTCGGGTATTCGTACAAAGATGAGCCCGACAGCCCATGGCTGCCGACGCGACTGCCGGCGGGCTTAGCAATCCTCGCACACGCCTATAATCTCAGTGACGAAGCTGTGTGCGAGCGCTGGCTCGAGAATCCCTATTTCCAATACTTCTGCGGGGGAGATTGCTTCCTGCATTGGCTGCTGATCGACACCTCGTCGTTGAGACGCTGGCGCCAGCGCATGGGCGAGGAAAGGGTTGCGGCACTGCAGGAGCACGTGGATGTTGTCGCTAGCCAGCCCCACGGCTTCCAGCCGAAAGACCTCGGACGCGGCAGTGCCGACATCACTCCGGCCGTTGGTTCATGAGTGCGGCTGGCAGCGAAGCAGGGCGTGCCCGCGGAGGCGAGACCCGTGCTCGCCGCGTGAGCCGCGCTTGCCCCACTGGTCGCCGGGTCTCAAACCCGCTT
>Ga0126369_10001667_pt1 | contig 15524 bp, 15 predicted proteins | sample PanSoiMetaPlot_1_FD_109646 | JGI IMG/M metagenome (GOLD analysis project Ga0126369, IMG submission 109646) | Tropical forest soil microbial communities from Panama - MetaG Plot_1 | ecosystem: Environmental > Terrestrial > Soil > Tropical forest > Bulk soil | place: Panama | collected 2016-02-17 | reverse complement strand
GTGCGTGCGACCGTCGAGACGATGGCGCTGGTGCTGGGCGGGCTGCAGTCCCTGACGGTGAACACGTGGCAGGAGGCGTTCGAGATCCCCGACTCGGAGGCGATGCTGCTGGCGCTGCGGACGCAGCAGGTGGTCGCGCTGGAGTCCGGCATCGCGGACACGGCCGACCCGCTGGCGGGCTCCTACTTCGTCGAGTCGCTGACCGACGAGTACGAGCGGCGCATCCTCGCGCTGATGGACGACGTGGAGGCGCGGGGCGGGATGGCGCGGTGCATCGAGGAGGGATACGTGCAGCGGCTGGTGCTGCAGGAGGCGTACCGGCACTCGATGGCCGTGGAGAGCGGCGAGCGCAAGGTGGTCGGGGAGAACGTGTTCGCCACCGGGGAGGAGCCGCCTCCAACGCGCCTGTACCAGCACGACCCGGCGGCGCTGACGGAGCAGCTGGAACGCCTGGACGAGGTTCGGGCGCGGCGGTCCGAGGCGGAGGTCCGGCGGGCGCTGGCGCGGCTGCGGGACGTCGCGGCCGGGTCGGGGAACGTGATGCCGGCGACCGTGGACTGTGTGCGTGCGTATGCGACGATCGGCGAGGTGATGGGCACCCTGCGGGAGGTGTTCGGCATGTACCAGGAGCCGGTCGACATCTTTGACTAGCGAGGAGCGCGAGCTCTACCGCGCCGCGATGCGCGACTTCGTCGAGCGCGAGGTCGTGCCCGCTGCCGAGGACCTCGACCGCCACGGCGAGTTCCCCCATCGCCTCTTCGGGCGGCTGGCCGAGCTGGGCTGCTTCGGCCTCCGCTACCCCGCCAGCCTGGGCGGCCAGGACGCCGACTTCCAGACCGCCTGCGTCCTCTACGAGGAGCTCGCCGCCGGCTCCCTCAGCCTCGCCGCAATCGCCGCCATGCAGGGCCTGATGGGCACCGTCTTCGTCCACCGCTTCGGCACGCCGGACCAGCACGACCGCTACTTGAAGCCGGCGCTGAGGGGCGAGAAGGTCGGCACGTTCGCCCTCACCGAGCCGGAGGCCGGCAGCGACCTGGGCGCGATGCGCACCCGCGCCCGCCGCACCGCAGGCGGCTGGCACCTGACCGGCAGCAAGACGTGGATCACGAGCGCCCCCGTCGCCCACTTCCTCACCGTGGGCGCCAAGACGACCGACGAGCCGGGGATCAGGGACGTGGCGCTCTTCCTGCTCGACGCGGCAACGCCCGGCTACGCCGTCGGCCGCCCGATCGAGAAGCTGGGCACCCGGAGCTCGCTGACGAGCGAGATCCACCTGGACTGCGAGGTGCCCGCCGACGCCCTGCTCGGCGGCGAGGGCCAGGGCGTCCGCAACGTCGGCGGCACGCTCTCCGAGATCCGCGTGATGACTGCCGCGCTCGCTGCCGGTCTGGCCCGGCGCGCCCTCCAGGACAGCGCGCGGTACGCGAACGAGCGCCGTGCCTTCGGCCGGCCGATCGGCGAGTTCCAGCTGGTCGCCGCCAAGCTCGCGAGCATGGCCACGGAGCTGCACGCCGCGCGGCTGGTGACGTACGACGCGGCGGCACGCATCGATATCGGGGAGGATGTCACGACCGTCGCGGCCATGGCCAAGTACTTCGCCACGGAGGTCTGCGCCCGTGTCGTGGACGAGACGACCCGCATCTTCGGGTCCTACGGCTTCGCCATGGAGTATCCGGCCCAGCGCTACTTCCGCGACGCCCGGTTCCTGCTGTACGGCGGCGGAACGAGCGAGATCCTCCTGGGCCTGATCGGCCGCGATGTCGGACGGCGGGGCGGCTGGTGACCGACACGCTGCACGGCATCCGCGTCCTCGACCTCACCCGCATGCTGGCCGGCCCCTACGCGACGATGCTGCTGGCGGACATGGGCGCCGAGGTCGTGAAGGTCGAGGACCCGGGCGGCGACCCCATGCGGCGCATGGGACCGCCGTTCGAGGCCGACGGCCGGTCCGCGTACTTCATGGCGGTCAACCGCAACAAGCGGAGCGTGGTCCTCGACCTGCGCACGGACCGCGACCGCGACCGGTTCCTGAAGCTCGTCACCACCGCCGACGCCGTCGTGGACAACTTCCGGGCCGGCGTGATGGAGCGCCTCCGCCTCGCTCCCGAACGCCTCAGAGCTGTGAAGCCGGACCTCGTCACGTGCTCGCTGACCGCCTTCGGCGGCGACGGCCCGTACCGCGACCTCCCCGCGTTCGACCTCGTGCTGCAGGCGATGGGCGGCGGCATGTCGATCACCGGCGAGCCTGGCGGCGCCCCCACCCGCTCCGGCATCCCGATCGGCGACCTGGCGGGCGGCCTCTTCGCGGCGCTCGCGGTGTGCGCCGCCCTGCTGCGCCGCGAGCGCACCGGGGTCGGCGAGCACATCGACCTTTCGCTGCTCGACGTCCAGGTCTCGCTGCTGACGTACGTCGCCCAGTACTACCTGACCGACGGCCAGGTGCCCGAGCCGGTGGGCAGCGGACATCCCAGCGCGGTGCCGTACCAGGCGTTCGAGACGGCCGACGGTCACGTCGTCGTGGCCGTGTTCGGCGAGAACTTCTGGACTCCGTTCTGCCGCGTGCTCGGACTGGACGACCTGGCCGCGCGCTACCCCGACAACGGTAGCCGCCACGCGAATCGCGACGAGGTCGTCGACCGCATCCAGCGCCGGATGGTCGCGCGCACCACCGACGAGTGGGTCCGCGACCTGTGGGCGGCGGGCGTGCCCAGCGGCCCGGTGAGCACGATCGACCGGGTGCTGCGCGATCCCCAGGTCCGGCACCGCGGCATGGTCGCGAGCGACGGTGAGCGCGAACTGCTCGGGAACCCGGTCAAGACCGGAGCGCCCGACCGCTTCCGGCCCGCCCCGGCCCTCGGGCAGGACGGCGCGGAACTCCTGGGCCCGTGACGCCGCAGGTCGCGTTCGACGTGGGCGGCACCTTCACCGACGTCGTCCTGCAGGATGCGGCCGGGCGGCTCCACACGGGCAAGCGGCTGACCACGTATCCCGACCCCAGCGACGCCTGCCTCGCCGCGCTGGACGAGGTGATGGCGCGTGCCGGCGTGGCGTGGGCGGACCTGGCCCGCGCCGTCCACGGCACCACGCTCGGCTCCAACCTGGTGGTCGAGCGCAAGGCGAAAGGAGTGGCGCTGGCCACCACCAGGGGCTTCCGGGACATCCTGGCCATCGGCCGCCAGAAGCGGTACCACCTGTACGACCTGCAGATCGAGAAGCCGCCGCCGCTGATCGATCGGACGTGGATCTGGGAGGTCGACGAGCGCCTGCTGGCCGACGGCAGCGTTCATCAACCGCTTGATGAGATGCAGGCTCGGCACGCAATCGGCCAGATGCGCGAGCGCGGAGTCGGGAGCCTCGCGGTGTGCTTCCTTCACAGCTACGCGAACGCCGCGCACGAGCGGCGCTTCGGCGAGCTCGTGGCCGAGCTCGCGCCCGAGATCGAGACGTCGCTCTCCTGCGACGTCTCGCCCCAGTTCCGCGAGTACGAACGGACCAGCACGACCGCCGTCAACGCGTACCTGGTCGGCGCGGTGCGCGAGTACCTGCGGGCCATGACCCGCGAGCTCGCCGGACGCGGCTACCGCGGCCGGCTGTTCATCATGCAGTCGGGCGGCGGGGCGGCCGCGGCGGAGACGATGGCACGGCTCCCGGTCAGGATGATCGAGTCCGGGCCGGCCGCGGGTGCCCTGGTCGCCGCTCGCTACGGCCGGCTCAGCGGCGAGTCGGAGCTGATCGCCTTCGACATGGGCGGCACCACCGCCAAGCTCGCGCTCGTGGTGGGCGGCAGGCCGCAGACGGTGGACACGTTCGAGCTGCATCGGGTCCGGCTGGCGCCGGGCAGCGGCATCCCGATGAACGTCCGCTCGCTGGACCTGGTGGAGATCGGCGCCGGCGGCGGCTCGATCGCGCGCGCGGACCGGGGCACGATCCAGGTCGGCCCGGACTCGGCGGGCTCGTCGCCGGGCCCGGCGTGCTATGGCCGCGGCGGCGCGGAGCCGACCGTCACGGACGCCGATCTGGTGCTCGGCTACCTCAGCGCGGACGGCTTCGCCGGCGGCAGCATGCGCCTGGACGCGGACGCCGCCCGCCGCGCGATCGAGCGGCGCGTGGCGGCGCCGCTCGGCCTGTCCGTCGAAGAGGCAGCGTGGGGCGTCCACGCCATGGTTAACCTGGGCATGGAGCTGGCCACGCGCGTGGTCTCCATCGAGCGCGGGCACGATCCGCGGACGCTGGCGTTCGTGGCCACCGGCGGCTGCGGGCCGGCCCACGCCGCCCGGCTGGCGAGCGCGCTCGGCATCCGCCGGCTCATCCTCCCCGCGTCCGCCGGTGTCGCGTCGGCCATCGGCCTGCTCGGCGCGGAGGTGGCGCTCGACGTCTCGCGCAGCCACCTGGCCGCGTTCGGCGGCGACGGGCCGGCGGACGCGCCGACCATCTTCGAGGACATGCGGCGCGAGGCCGAGCGGCTGCTCGACCAGCCGGCGGCGGCATACGTCCGCGAAGTCGACCTGCGCTACGCCGGCCAGGGCTACGAGCTGACCGTGCCGTTCGACGGGGCTCGCGCGGCGTTCGAGGAGCTGTATGCGCGGCGGTACGGCCTGGCCAGCCCCGGCGAGCCGGTGGAGGCGACGACCTGGCGGCTGACCGCCGTGCTGGAGACGCCGGTGGTGGACCTGCCGCGGGTGACCGGCCGGAGGTCTCCGGCGCTCCCGCGCGAGCGCCTCGCCTACTTCCCCGAGTGCGGCGGCTACGGGGCGACGGCCGTATACGACCGCGACCAGCTGGCGCCCGGCGGGGAGCTGGAGGGCCCTGCGATCGTGGAGGAGCGGGAGTCCACGACCGTGCTGCCGCCGGGCGTTCGCGCCGTGGTCGACGAGTACGGGAGCCTGCACGTCACGTGAAGCCGGACCCCATCACGCTCGGCGTCGTCTGGGGCGCGCTGCAGTCGATCTGCGTCGAGATCGGGTCGACGGTCCAGCGCACCGCGTACTCGATCCAGGCGCGCGAGGGCCAGGACTTCTCGGTCGCGGTGTTCGACGCGCGCGGACGCATGTCCGCACAGGGCCCGTACAGCCCCGGGCACATGGGCGCGATGAACTTCGCGATCCGCAACTTCCTGGCGGCGTTCCCGGCCGCGACGCTGCGGCCAGGTGACGTGCTGCTGCTGAACGACCCGCAGCTCGGCTCCGGCCACTTCCCCGACTTCCTGGTCACCCAGCCCTGGTTCTGGCGCGACGAGCTGGTCGGCTTCGGCGTCAACCTGGTCCACCACACGGACGTCGGCGGCTCGCGGCCGGGCAGCCAGGCGGTCGAGGGCATCTTCGACTGGCACCAGGAGGGGCTGCGCATACCTCCCGTGAAGATCGTCGAGGAGGGCCGGGAGAACGCCGCGGCGCTGGCGATCATCGGCGCGAACTCGCGCGTGCCGCGCAACGTTCTGGGCGACCTCCGCTCGCAGCGCGCGTCGCTGCACGTCGGCGAGCGGCGGATCCGCGAGCTGTACGACCGCTTCGGCCACGAGACGGTAGAGGCGTGCGTCGAGGCGATGCTGGACCACACGGAGGCCGGCGTCCGCGAGCGCATCGCGGCGATGCCGGACGGCGAGCACCGGTTCGAGGACTTCATGGACGACCGCGGCACCGGTACCGATCCGCTGCGAATCGCGGTTGCGGTGCGCGTGGCCGGCGACGGGATCGCGGTCGACTTCGCCGGCACCGACCCCCAGTCGGAGTCCGGGCTGAACTCGTATTTCAACTACACGCGTTCGTATGTGTACGCCGCAATCAAGTGCTTGACCGACCCTGATGGGCCCATGAACGCGGGCGCGCTGCGCCCCGTCGAGATCAGTGCCCCCGAGGGCTGCTTCCTGAACCCGCGCCCACCTGCCGGCGGCGGCCCGCGGGCGGCCATCTGCACGAGGATCTTCGACGTGGTGCTGGGCGCCCTGGCGCCGGCGCTGCCCGAGGCGGTGACGGCGGCCAACAGCCACTTCTGCAACGCCACGTTCGGCGCGTGGGACCCGGTACGGCGGCGGCCGTTCGTCGGCTACGAGCTGATCCACGGCGGAACGGGCGCGCGGGCGGGCCGGGACGGCTGCGAGGCGATGAGCTCGCCGTACAACGCGGCGAACATCCCCGTGGAGGCCGTCGAGGCCTCCACGCCGGTGATCGTGGAGCGATTCGAGTTCATCCCGGACACCGGCGGGAGGGGCCGGCACCGTGGCGGTCTGGGCGTCCGGCGGGACGTGCGCATCCTGGGTGAGTCGATCAGGTTCACCAACCTGTCGGAGCGGCATCGGTTCCGGCCGTTCGGCGTGATGGGCGGCGAGCCGGGCCAGCTCGGCCGGACCGTCGTCAACCCCGGCACGCCGGGCGAGCGCGAGATCGGCGGCAAAGCCTCGGTCGACCTGGAGTACGGCGACGTCGTCTCATTCCAGCTCGCCGGCGCCGGCGGCTACGGAGACCCGGCCGAGCGCGATCCGCGCCTGGTGACCGAGGACCTCCGGCTGGGGCTGGTGACGCGGTGGTGACCGGCCGCGTCTCACCCCCGATCCGAGTCGTGGTCGCCAAGCCGGGCCTGGACGGGCACGACCGCGGCGCCAAGGTGGTGGCGAAGGCGCTGAAGGACGCCGGGATGGAGGTGATCTACACGGGCCGGCACCAGACCGTCGACCAGATCGTGGCGGCCGCGGTCCAGGAGGACGCCGAGGCGGTGGGACTGTCCGTGCTGTCCGGCGCCCACATGGACTACTGCGCCCGGCTGCGGCGGCGCCTTGACGAGGAGGGGGCCGGCGACGTGGTCCTGCTGGTGGGCGGCACGGTCCCGGCCGGCGACCTGCCGGCGCTGCGCGAGATGGGCTACGGCGTGTTCGGCACGGGCAGCCACCTGGCCGACATCGTGGCATACGTGCGCGACGAGGTGGTCCGGCGCCGTGGCGGCTGACCTCCAGGGTATGAGCCGGCCCGGCCGCCTGCTCCCCCTTCCCGGCGGCCCCTCCCCCGAGCCGGTCCCCCCACCCGGGGGTCGACGGCAGCTGTGCGGACCACGATGCGGGCTCCAGCCGTGGGTGTCAATCGAACCCGTTCAGGCCGCTGGAGCGGGTTAGTGCTGCTCGTGGGCGTCGGCGACCTCGTGGTCATGCGGCCGCTGGCGCACGTCCGCCGCCGGCCGCCGGACTCGCTGCTCCACGTGCTGGACGGCGCCGACCTGGCGGTCGGCAACCTGGAGGTGCCGCTGACGGACGTGGACGATCCGCAGCGGGCGGACATCGTCCTCCGCGGCGACCCGGCGCTCGTGGCCGACGTCGCGGGGCTCGGCGTGCACGCCCTCTCCGTGGCCAACAACCACTGCGGCGACCACGGCTGGGCCGCCCTGCGGGGCATGGCTGACGAGCTCGAGCGAGCCGGGGTCCGCCCGCTCGGCATCGGGCAGGACGAGCGGGACGCGTTCGCGCCGGCGGTGATGAGGCGCGGCGACGTCGACGTGGCGCTGGTAACCGCCACGTGCGTCGGCCCGGAGCCGTACCTGGCCGCGCCGGACCGCCCCGGCATGGCTGGCGTCCGCGTCGCCACCGCCTACGAGACCGACCACGCCCGCCTGGCCTGGGAGCCGGGCACTCCGCCGCAGGTCCGGACCGCCGCGTGGACGGAGGACGAAGCACGGCTGCTCGACTCGGTAGCGCACGCGTACGGCGCCGCCGACCTGGTCGTCGCGGTCATGCACTGGGGCGTGAGCTGGGCCGACCGCCCGGCCGGCTACCAGCGCGCCCTGGGCCGGCGGCTGGTCGAGGCCGGCGCCGGCGTCGTGCTCGGCTGCCACTCGCACACGGTCCAGGGCGTCGAGGTGCACGACGGCGCGCCGATCTTTCACGGGCTGGGCTCCTTCGTGTTCGGCTACGACGGGCCGCTTGCGCCGCGCATGCCGCGCGACACGGCCGTGGCGCTGGTCGACGTGGCCGGCGGTGGCCGGGTCACTGGCGTCCGCCTCCTCCTCGGCCGGCTGGACGGGAGCGGCGAGCCCGTGCGGGCACACCCCGAACGCGCGGCTCTGGTGGCGGAGATCGTCGCGCGTGGCAGCACCGACTGGGGCGCTCCCGGGCGCCTCGAGGGCGACACCCTGCACTTCGAGCTCTCGTGATGCAGGTTGGCGTCGGCCTGCCCACCTCCACGCCCGGCACCGGTCGCGACCTGGTGCTGGACTGGGCGCGCCGGTCGGACGCGGGGCCGTTCGCCAGCCTGGGCGTGATCGACCGCCTCGTGTACGAGTGCTGGGAGCCGCTCGCCTCGCTCGCGGCCTGCGCGGCCGTGACTCGTCGGGTCCGGCTCGTGACCATGGTCGTGATCGGCCCGCTGCGCCCGACCGCGCTGCTGGCCAAGCAGGCGGCTACCGTTGACGCCCTCTCCGGAGGCCGCCTGGTGCTCGGGCTCGGCCTCGGCGCCCGGCACGACGACTACGAGGCCGCCGGCGTCCGCAGTCGCGGCCGGGGTGACGCACTGACGCGCCAGCTCGTCGAGCTCCGGCTGCACTGGGAGGGGGGCGCGGCCGGGCCGCGGCCGGTCCAGGCCGACGGGCCCACGCTGCTCGTCGGGGGCGGCGGCAGCGCCGCGTTCGCCCGGGCCGCGCGCCACGCCGACGGCTACGTCCACGGCGGCGGGCCGCCACGCGCCTTCGCGGGGGCGGCGGCGCGGGCGCGAGCGGCGTGGGTCGACGCCGGCCGGCCGGGCGCGCCCCGGCTGTGGGGCCAGGCCTACTTCGCGCTGGGGGACGAGGCGACCCGGGACGCCGGCGCCGCCTACCTCCGCGACTACTACCGGTTCACCGGCGGCTTCGAGGAGCGCATCGCGGCCGGCAACCTGACCACCCCCGCCGCGGTCACGGACCTGGTGCGAGGCTACGAGGAGGAGGGCTGCGACGAGCTCGTCCTGCTGCCCACCGTGTCCAGTCCGGACCAGCTCGACCGGCTTGCCGAAGTCCTTCCATGAGGATCGACGTGCTCGGGGCCGGGCCCGCCGGGCTGTACTTCGCGATCCTGATGAAGCGCGCCGACCCGCGCCACGAGGTCCGCGTGTTCGAACGCAACCCGCCCGACGCGACGTTCGGCTGGGGCGTCGTGTTCTCCGAGGGATCGCTGGACGAGCTGGAGCACGCCGACTACGCCAGCTACGTCGCGATGATGGACGCCGGCGCGCGCTGGAACCCCCTGGACGTGCGGTACCGCGGCACCTCGACGCGGGTGCGCGGCAACGCGTTCAGCGGCCTCGGACGGCGCCGGCTGCTGGGCGTCCTCCAGCGGCGAGCTCGCGAGCTGGGCGCCGACCTGACGTTCGGGGTCGAGGTCGACTCACTGGACCGGCACCTGGACGCGGACCTGGTCGTCGGCGCGGACGGCGCGAACTCGTTCGTTCGCCGGGTGCTCGCGGAGCATCTGCGTCCCACCGTGGACTTTGCGCCGTCGCGGTACGCGTGGTTCGGTGCCGACCTCGCCTTCCCGGTCTTCACCTACGTCTTCCGGGAGACGGAGTGGGGTCTCTTCCAGGCGCACTGCTATCCCTACGACGAGGCCCACAGCACGATGGTCGTTCTGATCACAGAGGACACCTGGCGCGGCGCCGGCCTGGACGAACTGGACGAGCGGAGCTCGCTGGAGCTGTGCGAGCGCGTCTTCGCCGCCGACCTCGACGGGCACCGGATGCTGTCCAACCGCTCGCTGTGGGTCAGCTTTCCGTGGGTCCGCTGCGAGACCTGGCACGCAGGCAACGTGGTGGTGCTGGGCGACGCCGCCCACACCGCGCACTGGTCCATCGGCTCGGGCACCCGCCTGGCGCTGGAAGACGCGATCGCGCTGGCCCGGGCGTTCGTCAAGCACGACAGCCTGCCGGCCGCGTTCGCGGAGTTCGAGCTGGAGCGCCAGCCCGTGGTCGAACGCCTCCAGGACGCCTCGCGCGTGTCCTGCGACTACTTCCAGTCTCTGACCCGCTACTTCACGTTCGAGCCGCTCCAGTTCACGTACCAGCTGATGACGCGCACCCCGCGCGTGACCCACACGAACCTGACCGTCCGTGACGCCGACTTCGTCCGCCGGGTCGAGGCCGACTTCATGGAGCGGGCGACCGGCCGCAGGACGTTCGCCGCCCCTCCCCCCGTGTTCGCGCCGCTGCGGCTGCGGGGGCTGACGATCCCCAACCGGCTGGTGCTCATGGGCGGCCCGTCGGACGCGGGCGCGGGGCTGGTCCTGAGCGAGCTGCACGCGGTGTCGCTCGACGGGCGGGCATCGCCGGAGACGCCGGTCGGAGTGCCGCGACCGCCGCGCCCCGATGGCTCACTCCGGTGCCTCCAGATCGGCCACATGGGCCGCCGCTCGGCGTGCCGGCCGCCGCGATTCGGCGTGGATCGGCCGCTGGCGGCAGCCGCAGGCTGGCCCCTCGTGTCGGCTTCACCGCTCCCATACGCCCCCTGGCTGCCGGTGCCGGCAGAGCTGGACCGCGACGGCATGGAACGGGTTCGTGACGACTTCGCCGCGGTGGCCGCGCGGGCCGCGGAGCTCGGCCACCGGATGCTGCTCGTCGACTGCTCCCGCGGGGGGCTGCTGGCGTCGTTCGTCTCCCCGCTGTCGAACCGGCGCACCGACGCGTGGGGCGGCGACCTGGCGTCTCGCATGCGCTTCCCGCTGGAGGTCGTGCGCGCGGTCCGGCGGACGTGGCCCGACGACCTCCCGCTCGCGGTGGCCTACTCGGCGGCCGACCACGCGCGCGGCGGCCTGCGCCAGCGGGAGTCGATCGCCGCGGCGGCGATGCTGCACGAGGCCGGCGCCGACGTCCTCCTGGTCCGCACCGGCCAGACGGTGGCCACGTCTCACCCCGACTACGGCCGCATGTACGGCGTCAGCTACGCCGACCGCGTGCGCAACGAGGCGGGCGTGCCGACGATCGCGTTCGGCCAGATCACAACGCTGGACGAGGTCAACACCATCCTGGCCGCCGGCCGGGCAGATCTCTGCGTGCTGGACCTTCCCCCCGGTCAGCCGGAGTCCAGGTCCACCAGCAGCAGGTCGTCCTCCACGGTGACCTCATAGGTTTCGGCCCGGTACGGACCGGGGAGCAGCTCGACCGGGTAGGTGCGCACGCGGGTGCGGGCCGGATCGAAGTACGACTGTCCAGTGCGCACGTCGAATTCCCAGCCGTGCCACGGGCAGCGCAGGATCTCGCCCCGGCGCACGTACCGGTACTCGCCGGGACGGCCCGGCACGGCGAACCCGCTGAGGACGCCCTGGCAGAGCGGGCCGCCCTGGTGCGGGCAGGCGTTGCGCAGGGCGAAGAACTCACCGCCGACGTTGAACACGCCGACCGAGCGGCCTTCCAGCGTGACGATCCGCCGCTCGCCGCGCGGAATCTCCGACGCCGGCCCGATCGAGTGCTTCAGTTCCCCCCCACCCTACCCCTCCCCCGCCGGGGAGGAGGGACCAGCGGGCAGTCCGTACAGCGCTCGCGCGTTGCCGGCGTAGACCCCTTCGCGCATGCGGGCCGGCAGCGGCGCCGGGAACGCGCGGGCCGGGTCGTCGTAGTCCCAGTGCGGGTAGTCGGTCGCGAACAGCAGCCGGTCCCGGCCGATGCGCTCGAAGACCTGGAGCAGCTGCTCCGGCCGCTCCGGCTCCTCGACCGGCTGGGTGGTGAGCCACACGTGCTCGCGGAGGTACTCGGATGGGCGCCTGCTCAGCTCGGGAACCTCGTCGCGGAGCTCCTCGAACACGCGATCCATGCGCCAGGCCAGCGCGGGCAGCCAGGCGACGCCGCCCTCGATGCAGACGACGCGCAGGCCGGGGAACCGCTCGAACACGCCCTCGAACACCAGGGACACCAGCTGCGCCTGGAACGACATCGCCATCCCGGTGTGGTCCTCGAGGTAGAACGACGGCCAGCCCGAGGACGAGATCGGGTGGCCGGCGTAGCCGCCGAAATGGATGCCCAGCGGCAGTCCGTTCCGTTCGCAGGCCTCGAAGATCGGCCAGTACCGGCGCCGGCCGATCGGCTCCAGCGTCCGCACGAGCATCAGCGCCTGCACGAACCCGGACACGCCGGCGAGGCGGTCGATCTCCGCGGCGCTCAGCTCGCCGTCGTCGTAGGGCATCACGATCGATGCGCGCAGCCGCGGCTCCGGCTCCAGCCATTCGGCCAGCTGCCAGTCGTTCACCGCGCGGCACAGCGCCGCGCCGAGCTCAGGGTCCGTCTGACCGGCGCCGGCGGCCAGGCAGTTGAGGATCCCGAAGGCGACGCCGAGCGGGTCCAGCAGCTGCTCGCGGAGGAACTGCAGGCTGGAACCGGGCGGGCCGCCGTCCGGCGGCCACGCGTCCACTCGTGCCGCGCCCGGCGTCGCCTTGGGATAGGGATATCCCGTCGCCAGCCCGTGCCGGGTGCGGGTCCCGAAGCGCTCGACATGCCGCCGCCACCGCTCCGCCAGGTACGGCCGCAGCCGGGCCTCCGAGGCCGGCGTGTTGTGGATGTCGCAGTCGACCAGACCGGTCGCGACCTGTGTGGCCATGCCCTCAGTGTCCCAGGCGCGGGTACGCCTGGCGAGCATTTGCGTCGAAATTCACACCGTCGGGCACCGGTCCCTGGCCGCCCGCCCGGAGCAGCATTGCCGCCATCCCCTCGTGGGCCAGCAGCTCGGGAAGCGCATCCAGCGGCGCGTCCACCGGCGGCACCGTGAGCCACATGGCGCGCCGGATGACCTCCGACGGCGGCCGGTCGACCCACGGCACCTCGCGGCGGACGCCCTTCCAGTTCTTGTCCAGGCGCCAGGTCAGCGACGGCAGCCACGTCACGCCCGAGGCGACCAGCACCACTCGCAGGGCGGGGTGCGCGCCCAGCGCGCCCTCCAGCACGAGGCTGGTGACCTGCGACTGGTACGCCTGGCTCTGGCCCGCGAGGTCCTCCGCCAGGTGCGACGGCCACCCCACCGGCGTGATGGCGCTGCCCACGTTGCCGCCGGGCCGCACCGCGACAGCCAGCGCGTGCCTGGCGCAGACGTCGTAGATCGGCCAGTGGAGGCGCCGGCCGAGCGGGTGCAGGCCGCGCAGTGGGAGCAGGACCTGGACGAACCTGCGGTCCGACGCCAGTCGCTCGATCTCGGCGACCGCCGCCTCCACGCTCTGGGGCGCGACGGTGATCGAACCGCGGAGCCGGGGGTCGCGGTCCAGCCACTCCGCGCGGAGCCAGTCGTTGAGGCCGCCGGCAAGGGCGGCCGCCAGGTCCTCCGCGTGCAGGGCCTCGATCGCGGCCAGCGGGCGAACGATCGCGAGCGTCGTGCCGGGACCCGGCTCGGGCCGGCGCGGCGCCCGGCCAGGGAGCTCGTAGCTCGGCTCCAGGCTGCGGATCCCGCGCTCCCTGACCGAGTCGCGCCAGTAGGCCTCCAGGTGGTCGCGCAGCGCCGACACCGGGGGCGCCGCCAGCGCCAGGTCGCAGTCGATCACGGCCGAGCGCTCGTTCCGATTTGACGCGCGCGCGAGCGGTGGTAGGCTGCCCGGCACGAGAGGGCAGCAGTGACGAACGCCGCGCGGACTCTGGTCGCCGTCGCCATCCTGGCCGTGCTGGTCGCGCTGGCGGTCGCCGTCGCCGGCGTCCTCGTCTACCGCGCCACGCTGAGGGACACGGAGACGCGGCTCCAGCCCATCGGCGTGCCTACTGCCGTCCGCGCCCGAGGTTGATCGCGGCCGCCAGGTTGACCGCGGCGATGCCCGCCCAGGTCACCACGACGCCGACCACCCCGGCCTCGCCGCCGGCGATGGCCACGCAGGGGATGGCGACGCCCAGGGAGATCGCCGCGACCGCGAGGCGCTGGCTGGCGGACAGCGCGGTCGGCGGCCCCTGCACGTAGGGCTGCGGCGGCGCTGCGGTCACCTGGTGCGCGGCCACCCGCGCCTGCACGACCTGCTCGACCCGGTCGGCCAGCGAGTCCACCAGCGCGGTGTCGTACTCCGGGCCCAGCTCGTGACGAGCGGCCAGCGTCGCGCTCAGCTCCTCCCGGGGTATCTCGCTCATGCCTGTGTCGCGTCCTCCTCCTCCTCCTCGCCGCCTCCGGAGACACCCGCCAGCTCCAGCACGGCGGCCACGAACTGCGCCTCGGGCAGAGCGCCGACGAACGCGCCCTGCTCGTTCACCACGGTGCGCGGCACGCCCTGGACGCCGAACCTGCGGGACAGGTCGGGAAACTCGCTGGCTTCGATCGTGCGAGCGTTCACATTGGGGGAGGCCAGCGCCATCCGGTTCGCCAGGCTCACGGCCTGGGGGCAGTACCTTCAGGTCGGGGTCGCGAAGACCATGACGTCGACCGGCTCCGTGAGCCTTGCCAGCGCGTCCAGGCTGGCGTCGGCCAGGCCGTGCGCGCCCGACGAGACCCGTTCCACGGCGTCGACCACCGTCGCGAACTCGTAGCCGGCCGGCAGCCCCTGCCAGCGGATTCGGGGCTCCTCGCCCGGGAACGCGACCGTCAGCGTCGGGACCTCGGTCACGTCCGAATCCTCGGCGGAGACGTCCACGACGCGGAGGTGGACGAGGTCCGGCGCGGCCTCCTGCAGCTCCTCCACCAGCTGTCTCGCGTCGTCGCACGTGGCGCAGCCGAGGCCGCTGGGCAGGATGAGGCGCCCGCTGCCGGGCCGCGTGTACAGGGTGAGCTGGACCGGCCCGCTCAGGTGCTCCGCAAAGCGGTCCTGCAGCTGACGCTTGACCTGGTCCGAGAGTATGGCCATTCCAGTGCTAACGGTATCTTGATCGCGGTGATTCGCATCGCGGTGGTTGCGGACGATCTGACCGGCGGATGCGACAGCTCCCTCCCCTTCCTGGCCGCGGGGCCGGTGCTGGTGGGCCTCTGGCCCAACGTCCCGGCGGGCGACGCGGCCTGCGCGGCGGTCAGCACCGAGACGCGCAGCGAGCCCAACCTGGCCGGGACCAGGGGCCGGCTCGCAGCGAAGCGCCTCAGGGGCGACCTGCTGTACCGGAAGCTGGACTCCATGCTGCGCGGCAGCCCCGTCGCCGACCTGGAGTCGGCGCGCGCCGTCGTCCGCGGCCGCTGCCTGGTCGCCCCCGCGCTGCCCGGCGAGGGCCGGACGACGGTCGACGGCGTCCAGCGGTGGCCGGGCGGCGAGGTCGATCTGCGCGTCCTGCTGGCGCCGCTCGTGGTGGACGGGTACGTCGAGCTGCGTGACGCGGAGACCGACGCGGACCTGGACCGCGTGGCGGCGGACGTGCTGGCGCACGGCGATCGGGTCGCGGCCGGGAGCGCCGGGCTGGCGGCGGCCCTCGGACGCGCGCTCGGGCTGGGACCGCCGCCGACCGCGCCGCCGCAGGGCTGCGCGCGGCCCCTGGCGGTGGTAGGCAGCCTCGCGGCCGCGGCCCAGGCGGCGTACGCCGCGGGGCGGGGCTGGCCCGTCCAGGTGCTGGGCCCCGGCGAGGAGCCCGACCTCGGCGACCACGACGGCCTGGTGCTGACCGGCGGCGAGACGGCCGCCCGCGTGCTCGGCGCGGCCGGTGCCGAGG
>Ga0126369_10001666_pt1 | contig 15524 bp, 15 predicted proteins | sample PanSoiMetaPlot_1_FD_109646 | JGI IMG/M metagenome (GOLD analysis project Ga0126369, IMG submission 109646) | Tropical forest soil microbial communities from Panama - MetaG Plot_1 | ecosystem: Environmental > Terrestrial > Soil > Tropical forest > Bulk soil | place: Panama | collected 2016-02-17 | reverse complement strand
TTCGACCGGATCGATATTCGTTCGAAAGACGACGTCACCTTGGAACAGTGTCAGGCCGCAATAAAAGCCGCTCTCGGCCCGACATTCGAGGTGGAAGCACCATCGGCCCGAGGCCGGCACTTCGAAGGATTGTTGCGGAGCTATTCCGCGGCGATGTCGATCTCCAGCCTGTTCGCGCTGATTGTAGGCATGTTCATCATTTACAACTCCTTCGCCATCGCGGTAACTCACCGTCGAGCCGAAATCGGCATCCTGCGCGCGCTCGGCGCTACGCGAAGCCAGATCCAACGTTTATTTTTTCTGGAAAGTATCAGTGCAGGTTTGGTGGGTTCAGCTATCGGGGCAGGCGTAGGAATTCTCATGGCGTCGGCGATCACCTCCTATATGAGTACTGTCCTAGAACAAACGACAGGCTTTGCTCAGCGGGTGAACGAGCTCGTCCTTGATCCAACGCTGATCGTAGCGGGGATCGCTATCGGCATCGTGACCAGCGTCTTCGCGGCATGGATTCCAGCGCGCAGCGCGTCGCGCATCGATCCGGTGCAAGCCTTACAGAAAGGAAAATACCAGGTCCTTTCAGCCGGGGAAAATCGGAGGCGCCGATGGATGGCGCTGATCGTATGTCTGGTTTCGATTGGCTGTCTTTTCCTCTCGTATTCGAAACCATTTTTCTATGCAGGTTACGTTCTGATGATCGCTGCGGGTCTGCTCCTCGCTCCAGCCTTAACGCTGGTGTTGTCCAAAACACTGCGGCCGATCTTGAAGCGCCTCCTCCCAGCGGAGGGTACTCTCGCTGCGGACAGCCTGGTTCAGGCCCCACGCCGCACATCGGCCACAGTGTCCGCGCTAATGTTGTCACTGGCTATGGTCGTCGGCTTTGGCGGTTTCGCACATTCGTTCTACACCGCCGTGGATGAGTGGATGGACAACGCGCTCAATCCCGATTTCTTCGTTTCCGCAAGCGCCAATCTGGTGGCACGGACAATCACTTTTCCTGCCGAGATGAGCCCGGTGATTCAAAACGTTCCTGGTGTGGATCAGGTGCAGCTCGTACGCAATGCCCGCGTATTGTTTAGAAATGTCCCGGTGATGGTTATAGCCGTCGAAACCGAAAAACTTGCGAGAACCGTTCACCGAACGCCCGTCGCAGGAACCACGGCAGAGATGAACCGGCTGACCGCGGCCGGCCAGGGCCTGGTCATTTCCGATACGTTTGCCGAGATACACAGGATGCGGATGGGAAATATGGTCGAACTGCCAAGTCCATCGGGAGTGCTCAGGCTCCCCATCGTTGGAATTGTGCGCGACTTTTCGGACATGCAGGGTTCCGTGTTCATCGATCGATCCGTTTATACGAAGTGGTGGAAGGACGATACGGCGAACGTAGCGCGCGTGTACGTGAAAAATGGAGAGGACGTTGGAACCGTTCGACAGCGGGTGATTGATGCGCTCGCCGGGCATCACCGATTGTTGGTGCTCACGAATCGGGAAGTGCGTGAATGGATCACTAAACTGCTCGACCAATGGTTCGCCTTGACCTACGACCAAATCGCCGTCGCGATTCTCGTGGCTGTGCTGGGAATCGTGAACACATTAACAGTATCCATCACCGACAGGCGCCGAGAATTAGGAGTAATGCAGGCCGTTGGGGGGCTGCGAAATCAAATCCGGCGGACGATCTGGATCGAGGCTGTGAGCATTGGCGTAATCGGGCTCGTGCTCGGCACCGGTCTCGGAGCCATTAACCTCTATTACAGTCTCGGAATGGTGAAACGCGACTTGGGCGGTTTGGACTTGGCCTACATCTTCCCCGTGGCGTTCGTATTCGTCATGGTTCCGACCATTTTGGCGGCAGCATTTGTTGCGGCAATCGGACCTGCAGAATCGGTGATCCGCGGCTCGCTTGTGGAGGCGCTGGAATATGAGTAAATGTTGCGCTATAGCTTTCGCGGTCCTGTGGATATTCCGCCAGCAGGACCCTCGCCAGATCGTCGAAGAGGCTCAACGACGCACCACGTCGCAATCGCAGCGCTACGAGGGAACGCTTCAGGTCGTCGACGCGAAGAACAAGATCACAGAAAAGCGCTGGCAATACGAGCGCCTCGGCTCATACGGGTCGAGCAAATCTGTGCTGCGATTCACGGCTCCCGCGGAAGTGAAAGGTGTGGCGCTGCTGGTCATCAACCATACGGACCGGGCATCCGATCAATGGATGTGGACACCTGCGATAAATCGCGAGAGACGGATTGCTTTGCAGGATCGCTCGACACGGTTTTTCGGCACGGACTTCAGCTTCGAAGACCTCGAAGAGCGTGACACGGATCAGTTCGAGTACAAGCTGATCGGCCAAGAACCGGTCGATGGCTCTGCTTGTTGGAAGGTTCAGTCCACGCCGAGACAATCGAAAGCATCCCAATACACTCATTCATATGTCTGGATCCAAAGGGACAAGTTCGCCATCGCCCAAATCGAGAATTACAGCAAGGACCAGCTCGTGCGTCGCGCTCGCTATACCGACATCCGCAATGATCAAGGCATCTGGACCGCTCACAAAATCGACATGCACGACTTGAAGCGGAACAGCCACACGATTCTCACAATTGAAAAGCTTCAGTACAACTTGCCCATGAAGGACGATGCATTCTCATTGCAGGCGCTGCGCCGCGAGTCGTAAATGCGAGTAATCGTGGCGCTGCTGTTGACTGCAGCGACTTGTTTCGGTCAGGCGTACACTCAGCGCGGATTTATCGAGACTCGTGGAACCTTTTACCCGCAGAAGGCGGCGATTGATCCCGCGCAGGGTGTTGGAGAATCACTGTTCCGATACGAAGGTTTCTATAGGCCGGCTGCGACACTTCAGATTGCAGGCGCAGTCGATGTCCGCATCGACACGCATCACCAGGTTGGCCGTGATTTCAAGCTGTCATGGCAGGATCGTGAGATTCGCAGGCCAGTTAGCGAGGTTCGCAGGCTCAGCGGTATATATCACAACGGTCCTCTCACTTTCGAAGTCGGGAAGCAGTTTATCCGATGGGGAAAGACGGACATTGTGACGCCTACAGACCGCTTCGCGCCCCGTGACTTTCTTAACGTCATGGATAATGAATTTCTGGCGGTCACGGCGGCTCGTCTCAATTATGAAAAAGGAGCCAACGCCATTGAGGCAGTCTGGTCGCCTCGGTTCACGCCAAGCCGAATTCCGCTGGTCGATCAGAGGTGGTCGCCTCTTGTGCCGCAAACGGAATTCACAATAACGATTCGCGATCTCCGCGCGTCCGTGCCGGGAGGCCCGCAGTCGGGCATACGATGGAATCACACGGGTCCGGTCGAATATGCGCTTTCGGTATATCAAGGTTTCAATCCATTGCCATCTTTTGATGTCGTGGGGACGAATTTCACCCCCGAGGGCGTTTCAATCGACCTCCAGCGGTTCCACTCCAAAATGCTGATGGCCGGCGGTGATATCGCCATTCCGACACCGCTGTTCACATTGAAAAGTGAAGCGGCGCATTTCAGCTCGAGCGATGATCGCGCCGATGAATACGCTTTGTACGTTGTCCAGCTGGAGCGCCAATCCGGTGAGTGGTTCTTCGTTGGCGGTTATGCCGGCGAGGCGATTACTCGAAACGGTTCTCGTGCCGCCACGTTCGCGCCCGATCGCGGTCTTACCAAGACACTTCTCGGACGCGCCGGTTATACGATTGATGCAAATCGCGGCGTCGCGTTTGAGACTGCGGTCCGGCAGAATGGTGACGGGCTGTGGGTAAAAGGAGAGTATTCACAGGCTTTCGGACAGCATTGGCGAGCCACACTGAACCTGACGCTCATTCGTGGAAAGCTTGGGGATTTTTTGGGGCAGTACCGACAAAATTCTCACGCGTTCCTGGTCTTACGATACAGCTTCTAGGGCATGAACAGGCAAGAATTGAGCATTGATCAGATCCCCTAGCCCGCACGCACAAGAGCGCCCAACCTATGTTAAAAGGTAATGATGTCCTTTGATCCGGCTGTGCGTCATTTGATAGCGTTCTTCAGAAAATCTTCCAATTGGGACGCCGAACTGGATCTAGAGGTCTTACGAAAGCTCTGGCCCTCACTGGTCGGGTCGACACTGGCGAATGCAACCGAGGTCACCGCTGTGCACGGCTCGCGCGTCGTGATCAACGTGCCCGATCAGATATGGCGGAAGCAGCTCATCAGAATGCAACCGCAACTGCTGCAAAAATTGAACGAACCTTGGCCGACGCCTTGGATAAAGGAAATCGCGTTTACCTATGAAAATTAGCGAACAAGACGTCGAGTACGTTGCAAAGCTGGCGATGCTCGAAGTTGGCGATGAGGAAAAGAAAGCGCTCGCAGAACAGCTAAGCCGTATCGTAGAGTACGTCGAAAAATTGAATCAGCTCGACCTGAGCGGAATCGAGCCCACGCCTCAAGTGATCACAAGCGTCAAGCACGCTGTTCGCGACGATCGAGTAGCGCCGCGGACCGGCAGCTCTGACGCGGGCCGAACCGTCAAGCTCTTCAAAGTCCCGAGAGTCATTACCGAACGATGAATCTCAAGAACATCACGGCCGACAAGCTCGTCGCGCTCTATAGGAATCGAGATCTGACGATCACAGAAGTAATCAAGACCGTCTACGATCAAATCGAGCGCGTCGATAAAGATGTTCGCGCCTTTCTCTCGATCTGCCCGGAACGTGCTCTCGATGAAGCGCGCCGCCTTGACGGCCAGATTGCCGCCGGCGAACCTATGGAACCGTTATCGGGTGTGCCGGTTGCAATCAAAGACAATATTTCGGTCCGCGACCTGCCGACGACGTGCGCTTCAAGAGTACTCGAAGGATACATTCCGCCCTATACGGCAACGGCCGTAGAGCGGCTGCGCGCCGCCGGAGCAATCATTGTCGGAAAGACGAATTGCGACGAATTCGCGATGGGATCTACAACCGAAAACTCCGGGTATTACATCACACGCAACCCGCATAACCTTGATCGGGTTCCTGGGGGCTCCAGCGGCGGGTCGGCCGCCAGTGTGGCTTCCGGAACATCGCTCATTGCGTTCGGCTCGGATACCGGAGGGTCGGTACGTACGCCGGCTGCGTTTTGCGGAGTAGTCGGTCTGAAACCAACGTACGGTCGCGTTTCGCGATACGGTCTGGTGGCATTTGGCTCGTCGCTCGATCAGATTGGTCCGCTCTCGAAATCCGTTCGGGAAACCGCGCAAGCGCTGCAGATCATCGCCGGGTTCGATCACTTCGATTCGACGTCGGCGGACTCCGCCGTCGATGATTACGTGAAGGGTCTCGACAAACCGATTAAGGGAACACGCATTGGAATTCCAAAAGAATACTTCGTTGGCGGACTCGACGCGGAAGTGAAGGCAAAGGTCGAAGCCGGCATGCGTGTATACGAAAGCCTTGGTTGCGAACTCCAGGAGATCAGCTTGCCGCATACGGAGTACGCGGTAGCGACGTATTACCTAATCGCGACAGCGGAAGCGAGCTCGAACCTCGCCCGCTACGATGGCGTCCGGTATGGACGCCGACCCGGTTCACCTTCATCAATTCAAGAAATGTATTGCCGCACTCGGGCCGCTGGATTCGGGAACGAAGTCAAGCGGCGCATCATCCTGGGAACCTATGCCCTCAGCGCCGGATATTATGATGCTTACTACCTCAAGGCCCTGAAGGTTCGGACGCTGATGCTGAGGGACTTTCAAAAGGCCTTCGATCGCGTGGATGTCATTCTGGTGCCCACATCGCCCACTGTTGCATTTAAAATCGGCGAGAAGACAGGTGATCCGCTGGCCATGTATCTGTCGGACATTTTCACGATCACGCAATCTCTGGCCGGCGTCCCAGCGATCTCCATACCATGTGGCAAGAACTCTGAAAACATGCCTATCGGACTGCAGCTAGTGGCCAATCATTTCCAGGAATCTTTGCTGCTGAGCGTGGCACATCATTTCGAGAAAGCAGGAGGTTTTACTGTATAGGCTGCACGCTTGCGGCTTAAAATAACGTCTATGACTCCATTAAAGACTACGATAGCAGCAATCGTTGCACTGTTGATTTCCGCGCCAAGCTTGCGGGCGCAAAGTTCAAAAATCGCCGTGGTGGATTTCGAACGTGCAGTTGTGGAATCTGCGGAGGGCAAAAAGTCCTCGGAGAAATTCAACGGCGCGCTCCAGGCGAAACAGGGTGACGTCGAAAAGAAGCAGAAGGAACTGGAGGACCAGCAGAAAAAGCTTCAAAACGGAGCACGAACACTGAGCGATGCGGTGAAGGCCGATCTGCAAAGGGATATCGATCGTCGCACGACGGAACTGCAACGCGTCAACGAGGATGCTCAAAAAGAGCTGCAGACGCTCCGTGACCAATTGCTTCGCCCGATCGCGGAACGAGCCACAGCTATTTTGAACGCGATGGCAGACGAGCAAGGTTACACGGTAGTTATCGACACTTCGAGTCCCGATCACAACGTCCTCTGGTTCAATAAGAAAAACGACGTTACGGACGAACTGATCAAGCGCATCAACGCTGCCACGCCGCAGGAGCCTGCAAAGACCGAGGCTCCGAAACAACCAACGACGGCAGCCCCGACTGCGCCACGGCCAACAACTCCGGCCGTGCCAAGACCGACGACTCCAGCGCCAACAGCGCCGAAGCAGTAGGCGCCGGCTTTAGCCGGCGCGCATCGGCTAAAGCTGACGCGTACAAAGCGATGGCAAGCGATCTCGACTACAAAGGCTATCTCAAGCTGGATGAGTTGCTACAACTCCAGCAGCCACTTGCCCAGCCTCCTTCGCATGATGAAACGCTGTTCATCATCATCCATCAGGTGTTTGAGCTTTGGTTTCGTTTGCTTCTTCACGAAATCGACAAAGTCTTCGATCTGCTCGATCACGATGACGTGATTGAGAGCGAACGTCTCACTCGCCGCCTGACTTCGATTGTCCGCTTGTTCATCCCAAAATTGAGCGTTCTCGAAACGATGATGCCCTCTGATTTCATTCAATTTCGAGATCGTCTCAAGCCGGCGAGCGGGTTCCAATCCGTCCAATTCCGCGAAATCGAATTTGCGTCTGGTTTGAAGGATCGCAAATACCTGGGAATGTATCGCGGAGATCCGAACGCGACCGCCCGCTTGGAGCGACGGCTCGGCGAACCCGCATTCTGGGATCACTTCGTCGGATTGCTCAAGCGGCGTGGGTATAACGTCGACGATGATGCATCTCAGCGCCGAGCCATTGTTGCCATTTACCGGCGCGATGGCGATCACGCCCTTCGGATCCTGTGTGAAGCGATGATCGAATATGACGAAATGTTCTCACTGTGGCGCGAACACCACGTGCGCATGGTGCAGCGGATGATCGGGGCGAAGCCCGGTACCGGCCAGACGATTGTCGAATCGGTATACGGAAAGAGTTCACCCATGGGCACGATCGGTGTCGATTATCTGGTTCAAACCCTGACGAAAAAGTTTTTCCCGGTGCTCTGGGCGGCGCGAACGGAAATGTAGCTAGTGAATTCTGTAAACGGGGTTGACCTTCGAAGCGGAGAGGTTGGTCACGACGTCGATACGGTGAAGAAGGTGGCTGGCGAGTTCCTCAAAATTCTCAACCTCGCAAATCTTGTCCATTTCGTCAATGATTCGATTCAGGACAGACTCAATTTCCTCGTACGTCTTCTCTTGAAAGAACGGCCGCTGGCATTCCAGCCGGCACTTGTGCCGCAGGAATTCTTCCTTGTAAAACGCAGCGATGTGTTTCTTTCGACTCTCTGCAATTGCCATGAAGGGCGGACTATAACTCCCCATCGTGTCAGCCTGCAAGTCTCTTTTTGAGAACATCATTCACGGTTTGCGGGTTCGCCCGACCGCCGGTTGCCTTCATGACCTGACCGACAAAAAATCCAAAATTACCGGTTTTACCTTGCCGATATTGCTCGACCGGCTTGGGATTCTCTTCGATTACTTTCGACACAATCATCTCAATTTCATCAACATTCGATATCTGAACCAGTCCTTTCTGCTCGATGATCGCCTGCGGCGTCTTACCCGTTGCGTACATCTCCTCCATCACAGTTTTCGCGATTTTGCCGGATATCGTTCCCTTTTCAACGAGTGAGATCATGTCGGCAAGCATCTTCGGCTTAACGGGTGAATCGGACAGGTTTTTCAGATCCGTGTTGCTGTCTTTGTAGAATCTTAGGAGATCTCCCATGATCCAGTTAGCGGCTGCCTTCGGCTGACCGCTCAGCTTGGCCGTTTCTTCGAAAAACTCCGCGAGAGCACGCGTTGTTGCCAGTATGCCCGCATCGTATTCCGACAATGCGTATTCTTTGACAAACCGCTTGCGGCGCGACTCAGGTAGTTCCGGCATGGACCGTTCTATGTTTTTTTTGACTTCGCGATCGAGGACAAGCAGCGGCAAATCCGGCTCTGGGAAATATCGATAGTCGTGCGCTTCTTCTTTACTGCGCATTGAAACCGTGTGTTCTTCATCGGCGTTCCACAGACGAGTTTCTTGCACGACACGTCCGCCGTTTTCGATCACTTCAATTTGTCGGTCGATTTCAAAATCGATAGCTTTTTGCACAAACCGGAAAGAGTTGATGTTCTTCAGCTCGGTACGCGTCCCGAACTTCTGCTCGCCGACCTTGCGAACGGAGACGTTCGCATCGCACCGGAGGCTACCTTCCTCCATGTTGCCGTCATTGACGTCGAGGTACTCCAATATCTCTTTGAGTCGTTTCAGGTAGTCGTTCGCTTCTGCCGACGAGCGGATGTCCGGTTCGCTGACGATCTCAATCAGTGGCACACCGCTTCGATTGAAATCAAGGTATGTGTACCGACTCGAATCAGCAAACCCTTCATGAAGCGACTTGCCGGCGTCCTCTTCCATGTGAACTCTCTGGACGCCGATTTTCTTTATCGTCTCGTTGACGGAGATCTCAATAAAACCATGCTGCGCTAGCGGCCGGTCGTACTGAGAGATTTGATATCCCTTTGGAAGGTCAGGATAGAAATAGTTCTTACGAGCCCATTGCGATTCCGGATTCAGCGTGCAATTCAGACCTAAGGCCGCACGCACCGCGAGAGCTACAGCCACTCGGTTTAACACCGGGAGGGCGCCTGGAAGCCCCAGACACACGGGACAGGTGTTCATGTTCGGTGCATCGCCAAATCGCGTTGAACATGAGCAAAAAAGTTTCGAATTCGTCAGAAGCTGGGCGTGACACTCCAGCCCGATAACAGCTTCGTACTTGTGATCCATATGGCGAATGAACCACAGAGACACAAAGACACAGAGAAAAGCCGCATCAACGACTTCTTAACGCGGCTTTTCTCTGTGTCTTTGTGTCTCTGTGGTTCATGAGTCCCCAAATTAGCCGAATTCAGGACTGTAGCATATTTTCTGCAATGGCTGGATTGGACAGAAAGTGAAGGTGAATGTAGGAGGCGATACCATTCGGGAAAACGAAGCCCTCCGGATATTCGCGGTTACGTTGACGAACCCTGTAAGCATCGCCCGGCCGGCCTGACGCGCGAGAGTAATGGAATTGATGGCCGCGGGCTGTCGTTCCGGCCGGGCCGAGAATGGACGTTGCCGTAGTGGTGATTTCACAATAACCAAAGTCAACAAGCCGGTCGGTCATTTCGATTTTTGCGGGGACGATTCCAATCATCTCTGACTCATCGATGGATTCTGCGAGATACATTAAACCGCCGCATTCCGCATAAAACTACTTTCCGGACTCGATGAAACGCTTTATCGAGGCGCGCATTGTGGTGTTGGCTTCGAGTCTGTGCCTGTATAGTTCGGGATAGCCACCACCAATGTAGAGGAGATCGGCTTCCGGTAGTTCGTGATCTGAAAGAGGTGAGAACTCGATGATCTCGCCTCCGGCTTCTTCGAGCGCCATGCGATTGGCTTGGTAATAAAACGAAAATGCCTTGTCATGTGCAAGAGCAACACGTTTCGCCCGAACTGTAGGGGCGGGTAATTCTTTAGGCTTCGCGCTGTCGCGCTTGCGCTCCGCCGAGCGCCCAGGGCGGTCACAGACCGCCCCTACAGAAGAGAGGATTGTATCCACGCTGATGTGTTTCTCAAAGAACTCGCCGATGGCCTGGATGCGTGAAGCCGTCAATTCCTCTTTGGCTGTGAGCAGTCCGAGATGCCGTTCGGGAATCTCAATGGAGGCATCAGCAGGCAACCAACCGAGCACGGGCACGTCCTTCACTGCATCTGCCAGTATCCGATAATGCCCTTCACCGGCGACTCGATTGAAGAGCACGCCGGAAATCTTTACGTCCCGATCCAGATTCTGAAATCCGTAGACCAGGGCTGCTGCGCTTCGTGCCATGCCATGAGCATCGACGACGAGGATGACCGGCAGGTCTAGCCATTTCGCGATCTCGGCGGTACTGCCGCGGTCGGAGGTGCCATCGAGACCGTCAAATAGGCCCATGACGCCTTCCACGACAGCCACATCTCGACCCTGGCTCGCATGCGTGAATAGCCACTCGTTCGTTTCCCGCGCGAGCATCCATCCATCGAGGTTGTGCGAAACGACGCCCGCAGCAATTTCGTGTAGTCCGGGATCGATGAAGTCCGGTCCGACCTTAAACGGTTGGACACGAATTCCTCGGCGGGTTAAAGCGGCCAGCAACCCCAGCGTGACGGTAGTCTTGCCCGAACCCGTCATGGGCGCCGAAATAACGCATCCTTTCATGGTGCTAGAATAGCTGGAACGCCGTCACCGAAAATTCGCGACGACTCAAGGGATCAGTTTCGCGTCCTCACGAAGAAAATCATAGATGTCATCCGCAATCGCTTGATTGCCCCGCGCGTTTGGGTGCGAATTGTTGTGTCCTCCTTCTATCGCGCGGCGATTGGGAATCATCCAGATATGCTCACGATTAGCGATCTCGGCCAGGAGCTTGGCGTGTGAAAGATACAGCTCTCGATTTCGGGGCGTGTCCTCAACCCTGTACCAGCCGGCCTCCCAGGCGAAAGCACCGGCTTCGTTCGCGTTGAACAGTGCGACTTTTGCCCCGCTCTGCTGCGCGACCTGGATAAAACGGGTTGTGACCGCGTCCTGCAAACGCCATAGTGGAGAGGCTGGGTCGAAATGCCTCGCCTCGGTGAACTCTTTCGGGCGGAAAGATAGGTTGTTCCATATGCCGTTCAGCATGCGCAAAATTGCCTCCCGATTTCCGGATTGCCCCGCGCGATCGATCATCGCGATCAGGCTCTCTTCTGAGGGCGAGGTGTCGATCGCCTTCCGCAACGCTTGAATCAGCGGCGCGGATTCGTCCATGTGAAGTGCTAGCTTCACATGTTCGATGCGTCCTGCCTTGATCGCATACTGTGGTCGCGAACGAACACCGTCCGCGCTCGCTGCCGTCAGCCCTGAACTCGCGCGCATCTGGTATGCGCGGTAAAGCGCGATCGGCGTTCTGAGGATCTCGATGTGCTTGGCCAAATTTCTCGCCCGGTCGAACAACGTCACCGGCGGCAGATCGGTCTTGAAGAGCGGGTTTACACGGCGTTGCAGCGCGCCAGCTGCATCAAGCTCATAATAGAATGGTTTCAGGCGGCGCGTTTCCTCGTCGTCGGAGGCGAAGTACGCGACATCAGCCGGATCGTTGGTCGTAAATTGAAGGATTACGAGGTCAGGTTTGTAAGAGAGCCCTTCAAGTGTCAGCGCCTCCAGCTCCTGGTCAGTACCCCACCCGCCGTATGATATGTTGATCACTTCGGCATCGACACCTTTCGCTTGTAGCTTGCGCTCAAGGATTGCCGTGTAAGTGTCGGCCTGCCCGACAATCGCACCATAGGTCACCGAATCCCCGATCACGAGGATACGCAACGTGTTGGGTCGTCTCTCTACAGTCCGTTCACGGTCCCGCCAGCCTTCCGAGTTAGCGTAATCGGTATACACAGCGCCGGTATCGGGATCGAGGATCCTAATCAACTGGTGGGGCTTGAGTGCCCACCCATAACGATCCGCCTTCGGGGCATCTTGAAGGCCTATCGTCACTACCCGTATCGGAAAGACAAAGCGCAACACCAGTTCCGCTACCACCAGACAAAGAGCGATCGAAACTGCAAGAACCATCAGGTTCTTTCGGGTCTGTCCCTTAACCATGGTTTGAACCCGGTTATCATTGTTTGAGAGATTTCGGGGCATTGGAAATCCTGGACTGTCCGTTCGTGAATCTACCAGAGGCGCGACCAGCGAACGCTGGGGTTGACCCACGAGGGAAAGATGAAAATTGTCGCTGGGTATTATGCCGTATCTAGCACAGCAGCCACAATGTTGAATGCCGGACTATTCTTGCTGATGGCTCTGGCAGTCCTAACCCACTAAAAGCCTTGTCCCGCTTGCCGTTTGCTAGAATAGCAGGTTTGGGGGTTGCGTGATTAAGACCATTGAGTGGACCGATGAAGGTGTGCGGATGATCGACCAGAGGAAATTACCAGTGGTCGAAGAGTATCCCGTCTTCAAGACTTACGGAGAGGTCGCGGCCGCTATTCGAACCATGGTCGTCCGTGGAGCCCCTGCAATCGGCGTGGCAGCGGCAATGGGCATCGCTCTCGGCGTTCGTGATTCGAAAGCAAACGATATTGCGTCGCTTCGTGAAGATTTCAAGCAGATTACGGAGACACTGGCCTCGACGCGACCGACAGCTGTAAATCTATTCTGGGCCATCGACCGGATGAAGCGGGTCTTTCGCGAAATCGCAAGTGACGCCGCTGATAGGCGAACGATCGTTGAAAGACTGATCCAAGAAGCGCGTGCCATTCAAACGGAAGATATCGAGAGCAACCGCCGGATGGGGAATTTCGGACAGGAGTTGCTGCCGAATTCCGGAACCATCCTTACGCACTGCAATGCCGGAGCGCTCGCCACTGCCGGTTACGGCACGGCGCTCGGCGTGATCCGCGCAGCAGTCGAAAATGGAAAACGGCTGCGCGTGGTTGCCGACGAAACGAGGCCTTTTCTGCAAGGAGCTCGCTTGACGGCGTGGGAACTATGGAAAGATGACATTGATGTTCGCGTGATCTCGGACAATATGGCGGGTTCTTTCATGCGGCAAGGGCTCATCGATGCTGTTATCGTCGGAGCAGATCGCATTGCTGCAAATGGCGATGTGGCGAACAAAATTGGGACATATCCTCTGGCCGTCCTTGCCAAACAGCATGAGATTCCCTTCTATGTGGCCGCTCCATTTTCCACGCTGGATCTTAAGATTACTGATGGTTCTTACATTCCCATTGAGCAGCGCGATCCAGCTGAGGTGACGCACATTGGAGGCGTCCGCATCGTCCCTGATGGCGTTTCTGTGTTTAATCCCGCGTTTGATGTGACTCCGCATCAGTTCATTACTGCCATCATCACGGATCGCGGTGTTGCCGAGCCTCCTTATACGCAGAGTCTGGCCAGGCTGAAGGATTTGTAAATGCTGGTTCTCGGAATTGAAACGTCGTGCGACGAGACGGCCGCGGCGATCGTCAAAGACGGAAAAGAAATTCTATCGAATGTCATCTACTCGCAGGTGAAAACGCATACGCCGTATGGCGGCGTCGTGCCGGAATTGGCGTCACGTGAACACCTCGTTAAGATCAGGCCGATTGTTGACCAGGCGTTGAGTGATGCAGCCGTGACTCTCGACGACATCGACGGCATCGCAGCGACGTCCGGACCCGGCCTCATTGGTTCTCTCCTGGTGGGGCTCACGTATGCAAAGGCCCTGTCGTTTTCGAAGTCCAAACCACTGGTGGCCGTAAATCATATCGAGGGTCACATTTACTCCGTTTCCTTCGAGCATTCTTGCGTGGAATTTCCCGCCCTCGCCCTTGTGGTTTCCGGCGGTCACACGAATTTGTTTTTAGTGGAATCGGAAACCGGTGACTTCCGGCATCTCAAATACAAACTCGTCGGAAAAACACGAGACGATGCGGCAGGCGAAGCTTACGACAAAGTAGCGAAGCTGCTTGGTCTGTCATATCCGGGCGGGCCGATCATCGATCGGCTGGCGAGGTCAGGTAGACGTGATGCTTTCGCGTTTTCGATTCCGAAAATTTCCGACCGATCGCTGGATTTCAGTTTCAGCGGCATCAAAACGGCCGTGCTCCGGCTGGTCAAAGAAAACGAGAAATTGAAGGAAGATCCTTTGCGGCTGGACTTGTGCGCAAGCTTTCAGGAGGCCGTCGTCAACATGCTCTGGTCCACGACTTTAAAAGCCGCGGAGCTTTTACATCCAAAATCGATCATGTTGTCAGGCGGCGTCGCAGCCAACAGTCGGCTTCGCGAAGTGTTCAACGAACGGAGTGCCTCTGCCGGGCTGAAGTTTTATTATCCCAAGCCGATTCTTACGACGGACAACGCAGCAATGATCGCGGCCGCCGGAACCGCAAAACTCCTGCGCGGTGAAAAATCGGATATCGCAGTGAATGCCGATCCGAACATGCGGCTCGCGGTTTCCGATCGTAATCCGCCGAATAAACGGTGGAAAGGGTAAAAACAGAGAGACAGTTTTGAGTTATGAGTTTTGAGTTATGAGTTTGTGTCTCTGTGTTTTCCGATTAACTACACCGTCAGGATTTCCTGTTCCTTCTTCTTCGCAACTTCTTCGAGTTTGCGGACGTAGTCGTCGGTAAGTTTTTGGATTTCGGCGAGACCATTCTTTTCGTCGTCTTCCGAGATGGCTTTGTCTTTGAGCATTTTCTTCAGATGCTCGTTGCCATCACGGCGGATATTGCGAACGGCGGTGCGGTGCTCCTCCAGAACTTTGTGAACATGCTTCGCGAGTTGCTTGCGGCGTTCCTCGGTCAGGGCAGGAATGGGGATTCGAATCATGCGGCCATCGTTTGACGGATTGAGTCCCAGGTCAGAAGCGCGGATGGCCTTCTCGATAGGACCGACGAGCGAAACGTCATAGGGCTGCACGGTGATGAGGGTCGGGTCAGGAGTTGCCAATTGCCCGACTTGGTTTATTGGAGTGGGAACTCCGTAGTAATCGACCTGAACGCTGTCCAGGATTGAGATCGATGCCCGCCCCGTGCGAATGCTGGCGAGTTCCTTGCGAATATCGTCAATGGCTTTGTCCATCCTCTTGCGAACTTGCGCAACCTCATCTTTTATAGCCATATTCGCCTCTTTCAGGATCTGGCGTAACAAGCGATCCGATCTTTTCTCCTTCGATGACGCGACGGATATTGCCTTTCGTGTTTATGTTGAAAACGATTATCGGCACGCGGTTATCTTTGCAAAGCGTAATCGCGGTGCTGTCCATAACCGCTAGTCCTTGCGTCAGCACGTCCATGTATGAAATCTCGCTGTACATTGTCGCCCCGGCTACCTTGACAGGGTCGGCATCGTAAATTCCGTCGACTTTCGTGGCCTTCAGAATAACTTCCGCTTTGATTTCCATGGCGCGAAGAGCGGCGGTTGTATCAGTCGAGAAATATGGGTTGCCGGTGCCGGCGGCAAAGATAACGACACGTTTTT
>Ga0126369_10001665_pt1 | contig 15526 bp, 23 predicted proteins | sample PanSoiMetaPlot_1_FD_109646 | JGI IMG/M metagenome (GOLD analysis project Ga0126369, IMG submission 109646) | Tropical forest soil microbial communities from Panama - MetaG Plot_1 | ecosystem: Environmental > Terrestrial > Soil > Tropical forest > Bulk soil | place: Panama | collected 2016-02-17 | reverse complement strand
GAGCACGCATTTGCAGCGAAGAAAGACGAGCATCCCGATCATACAGCATTGAATACGCATCGACAGATTGGCAAGGCAGTGAATTTCGGAGCACCGGGCGGGGCTGGCATTGCGCGATTATGCCATCAAGCCTTGAATTCCTACGGAGTCAATGTCTCAGAAGACATGATGCGGCACGTCAAATACGATGTTTGGGCTACCCGCTGGACAGAAAGCAGGGAATATTTTGATCGAATCCAATGGGCCGTGGATCAGTACGGATATATTGAGCAACTCTTTTCGAACCGCCGCCGTGGTGGTGTGAAATTCACCGATGCCTGCAACGGGCCATTCCAGGGCCTTGCCGCGGATATTGCCAAAGATGCTGGATTCAGGCTCTCGAAAGAATGCTACCTAGGACGATTCAAAGGGAATCGCATCGTCAACTTCGTCCACGATGAATATGTGATCGAGGTTCCAGAGGGATTAGCCAAAGAACAAGCCCCGGAGATTCGAAAACTTCTCGTAGATGCATCCCGGCCGTGGCTACCGGATGTCAAGCTTGATGTCGAAGTGAAAATCAGCCGACGATATAAGGGCGATTATGTCAGGTAAAATTGCTTACGAAACGTTTCAGAAAGCTATGGGGACTCTACATATCACCCATGCTATCCCTGGCGCTAAGGAAGATCCGAAAGGCTACTCCGTCGAATTCGATAAGCTTCCCCCGTGGATTCAGGAAGTGTGGAATGATGTCGCTGAGGCCGTTCTAGCCAAGCCTGAAATCGAATATAAGAGCCCAGCAGATCGAGCTCGACACGCGCCTGGATACGATAAGCCCGAGCGTTACGTAGGGAAAAGGAAATGACCCTCCTGACAATCGATCCATGAAGCCATACGGGGTGGGCGCTTTTCATTGCTCGCATGCTCACAATGTGCGGACTTTCACGCCCTGGACGATGGGAACAGGATATTTTCCCTCATATATTCACTCGTAAGCCGAATGTGCTAATCGAGCAACCGACTATCTATCCTCATAGCAAAGCAAATCCTACCCATGTCATGGCCCTACAATTGAAAGTCGGTGAACTGAAAGGGCGATTTGAAATGATTGGGTGCGTCGTAGAATTGGTCGAACCGAGGACGTGGAAAGGGCAAGTCCCCAAAGAGATTCATGGCCGTCGGACCATGAGCGTACTGACTCCGGCGGAGGCCGCATTGGCGGCCGGGAAGCGACACGATGTGCTTGATGCGATCGGTTTGGGCCTCTGGAAACTAGGACGAATGAAATGAACTGCCGAGACTACCACGCCACGAAACAAGATCCGCATTGCCCTTATTGCGTCGTGGCATGCTTGCTCGAATCGCTTCGCACCCACGACCCGAATGATCCGGCAATCACTCCCGCCGTAATGCTCTTGGATAAAGCGCGCCGGAGCGAGCGCCAGCAACGGCTACACGAATGCCGAGAATGCGACGGATTAGGAGTGATTTATATCTCGGGACATGTGTCCCCATGCAAGACTTGTAAAGGCGAGGGAATGTTATGAGGTTTTCAGAATGGATCGATAAGGAAGTAGTTCGGTTGCGGATCTCGCGCACAGAAGTTATGAGGCGCCTAAGTGATCGATTAGATGCATCTGGACAACATGTATCTATTGCTACACTTTCAAGCCTAGATAGGGGAGCAAAAATCTCATTATATTGGCGCGCAAAGGCTATCCAAGAGGCTACAGGGAGGCGGGTTACGATTACGGAGTTATGCGAGTGAAATATCCTCCTAAATCAAAACCCACATCAGTTTTATTGGGTACCAATCTAGTAACAGCAATTAATGCATTTGCAATTAAACAGGGGTGGTCTCGATCCAGGACTATTAGGCGTCTTTTAGCAGCTGGATTATCTGAATTATCCGATCGAGATTTTTCTGAGGCAATTAATGAGGTTGCCGATGAATTCATTCCCGATAGGATGATTAAATGAATTGCTGCGGATGGTGCGGTTGGCCAGAGGGACATCATGAATTGTGTCCTACTAGGCATGGGGAATATGTCTTACGTGCTTGGTCGGCTGGCCGAGAATCAATCCTCAAAGAACCTACTGAGCCGGTTTATTCGGCCGTAGCCGATGGTTCCCCGTGGCATACTGCATGGCTGATGGGGTGGATCGCGAGGCAAGAGCAATGGGACTCGGAACATTCCGATTGAAATGGCTGGATTGGCTCGTAAAGAACGTTATCGATCCGTCCGTAAATGCGTATCTCGATCTACGATGCCAAATCAAAGGGCATGATTTGATTGATGTCGGGGACCTTGGAACGCACAAGTTGTGCAAGAGGTGCGGAGAATGGATCATCAAAAATTAAAAGACCTACCCGAAGAATGGCAAATGATGCGTAGGCTCCTGAGGAATCTTGCTATTCATACCGGGGCGCCTTCAGATGTGCTTAAGGGAGATTTCGAAATCATCGATAATTTTCTTCTGGATCTCTGGGCATGGCGTGCTGAACGGGGCATTAGGTGATTACGACCGCTATCGATAGGGTAGCCGCACAAGCCCTCATGAAGGAGGGTGATGTGTGGGAGGAGATTGCGGCTCGGGTCAAGCTCTTCATTGTCACAGATGAGGCATCGGCTGATTATGCCGCAAGCATGATCAAACAGGCCCGGGCTATTCTGAAGTCTAAAGAAGAAGAACGAAAGACAATCACGGGGCCTTTGCTTGCCGCGAAGAATGCCACGGATGCCTACTTCAAACCGGCTACCCAAGCCATTCAGACTATCATCGATCATTACAAGGGGGAGATCGGTCGTTTCAAGGCCGAAAGGGAACGGGAACGCGTCGCAGTGCTCACCCAAAGCGCCGCCGAGATCGCGCAAGGCATCGTTCCGACCGCCCCCATTCCTGCCCCGGTGCACGTCCAGGGGACGACGATCAAGGCCGTTTGGGATTTCGAGATCACGGATGCCCTTGCTGTGCCACGAGAGCTATGCTCCCCCGATGAGGCGAAAATCCGACAAGCTATTTGGTATGCGGACACGGAACATACTCCGCCCCGAGATATTCCGGGCGTGAGGTTCTTTTTACGTGAAAGGGTTACGGTGCGATGAAAACTAAGGATCTCGTGAATCATCCCCCGCATTATACGGCCCATCCTTCGGGCGTGGAATGTATCGAAATCACGCGCCACATGAATTTCAACCTAGGAAATGCTATGAAATATATCTGGCGCGCAGGAGAGAAAGGAAAGGCTATCGAGGATCTTGAAAAAGCCCGATGGTATCTGACGGATGAGATTGGGAGGCTCACTCATCAAACTGCTTTACCTGCTCCCCCTCCGGTGAAAAAATGAACGTCGGTCGAGCAAGGGATGATATCATCGCCCTGATTGATCAGTATCTAGAGAGGTCAACCCCAAAAGAACGAATCGATCTCCTAGGCGATTTACAAATTGACATCGATTTGAGGCTACAACATGAATCTACTGGATCAAGTCAAAGCCTTCCACATTCGGTACGGACATCTGATCGGTAGGCACGCGGCCGTTCCTTCGGATGAAACGATGCGCATGCGCCTCGCTCTCATTGCTGAGGAATTCTTTGAGCTTATGAGTGCAGCGGAGGCGACCCCTATACAGATTGGTGCGCGTCATGTTTTGGAAGATGGTTTTGCCTCATGGCTTTGCTACCACCATGATGTAGATCTTCCCGATTTTGTTGACGCCCTAGGTGATCTCCTATACGTTATCATGGGAACATTCGTTGTTCTAGGAGTCGACCCGGAACCCATCTTGGCCGAAATTCATCGGGCAAATATGACCAAGATTCCGAATGGTTTGAACAAGCCCACAAAACCCGAAGATTGGACGCCGCCGGATATCGAGGGGGAACTGCGTAGGCAAGGCTGGTCAACTTGAGCCGAATTGATCTGGATTGGGAAGAACGCCACGGGTTTTCATGGGGCAAAGAAGCTGGGATCCGAGAATCTCAGATCCGCAAAGAGATCCGGGAGACCGAACGCATCATCGCCCAATGGCGAGAACGAACCCCGAAGCGTAGAGCACAGCACGCGGCTGCCGCGAAGCGTTGGAAGGCCAAGCATCCCGACGAACAGGCAGCCCACGAGAGGCGTTACGATCATTCTCCGAAAGGCCATGCTCGCCGCAAGCGCAACGGCGCCAGGAAAGCAGCCAAACGCGCCGCTAAGCGTCTCGCTGCCCGGGGCGAGGAGCGGATGTGCATCGGATGCGGAACCGTTTGGTGCCCCATCCCGTCTCGCGCTGGGCGTTCAGGCCGGGGCAAGTATTGTGGGCCCGGGCGATGCACGATGCACATGGTAAGGGCCGATCGGAAACAATTGAAAGGCTGGGCGACGCGTCGTGCTAGCCGCTCTTGAAAGGGAACTAGCCCTGCGAGGCACCCTGCACGATTGTCTGCAACTCTTTTGGCCACAAATCGAGGGATCTAAATTCGTAGATAATTGGCATATTGAAGAAATTTGCGAAGCTCTAGAAGACGTTTCGGCCTGTAAGATCCGCACCCTAGTTATCAATATCCCTCCTGGATGCGGAAAGAGTAGCCTTACTAATGTCAATTGGCCGGTTTGGGAATGGCTCCGGAATCCTCGATCACGATTCATTTACGCTTCTTTTGATCAGCAGTTAGTAGGCCAGCGGGATGGGGGCAAGATTCTTGCTTTATTCAAATCCCCGTGGTGGCAAAGTACCGGACTCCCTTCCTTGCTAACGCGCACGGCAGCTAGCGCGAGTAATTTCGACATTGTGGGCGGAGGATTTCGGCTCGCCATCTCTCCGGGTGCCAAAGGTACCGGTAGGCATGCTAATATTGTCGTATATGATGACATCATCAAACCTAGGGATGCCCAAGGCAGGAGCGTCAAAGTCTCGTCTCAAGCCCTGCAGAGGGTCTTAGATTGGCATGCTAACACGATGGTCACGAGGCAAGCTGATCCGGGAACCCATCGCGAGGTTTGCGTCATGCAGCGGCTGGCAGTTTCGGATCTTGCTGGGATGCTTCTCCGACGACCGGGAACGATTCACTTACGCCTCCCAATGCGACACGAGGTAAGTTATCCTAGTCCTTATGATCGTCGAAAGAAAGAGGGAGAGTTGCTTTTCCCTAAGCGTTTTCCAGAGGAAGCCGTCACATCCCTAGAGTTATCGATGCCAGAGGACGTGAAGGCAGCCCAGTTACAGCAACGTCCGCAGGCCGCAGAAGGGAGTATCTTCCGACGATCCTATTGGCGTTTTTGGGCCCCAAAAGGTCCGGTTGTAGAAGAACCCTGTTTATGCCCCAAATGTTGGGATGCTGAACAATCTGTTCATGCCACGGGACGTCTTTGCACAACCCTCCCCGATGCTGGTTTTGATCTCCAATCTTGGGATATGGCTTTTAAGGGAAAGCAGACTTCGGATTTCGTAGCCGGTGGATCATGGCGGGCGATGGGGGGTAATTTCTTCCTTCTACATCTTGTTAATGAACGTATCGATTTTGCAGCAACTAAAGGACAGGTGCTCTTGATGGCGGCATCCCGACCCGGGGCTGAACGCATCCTTATAGAGGACACTGCCAACGGCCCAGCCATCGAAAGCGAATTACGCGACACCCTTCCCGGGATCGAAATGGTTTCGCCCGAGGGAGGCAAGGAAGCCCGATGCCAGGCCGTCTCTCCCTTGTTCGCCGGCCAGATGGTCTACCTGCCTGATCCGCGCCGCTACCCCATCGTCTGGGCTTGCATGAAGCAACTCGAAGCATTTCCTAAGGATTTAAATGATGACATGGTAGATATGATCTCTCAGGCCCTGACGTGGTATCGTGGTCATGGCGCGACTACGCTATATTCCGCGGCAATGGCAAATATCAGGGCCCAGCGATGATCAAATATTCTACTGCTCTCGCGAGGTTAGGATCGATCTTTCACGCCGATTCTTGGGTCAATATGTTGACCGGGTTCGGGACCAACCGTGATCCGACGTCCTGGACAACGTTTCTCCCCAAGCCCCCGATCTCGCCCATCGAAGCAACCGCCATGTACAACGAATCCGCCACCGTGCGAAAGGTGGTCGCTCTCATCCCTTACCAAATGCTTAGGGAGGGATATGAGATTAAAACGGATGATCCTAAGATTACTCGTTTTCTTTCTGAAGAATCCGAGCGGATGCATCTTACATGGGTTCTTTTTCGATCTCTTGTTTGGGCCAATCTTTATGGGGGTTCTCTCATCTGGGCTGGATTATGCGATGGCCGACCCCCTAATGAGCCCGTTTTTAAACCGACACATCTAGATTTTCTGGAATTGTTCGATCCTCGTTTCGCAATGCCTGATGGCCCGCACATCCTTTCTCCTGAAAGGTGGTGGGTATGGGGTATCGAAGGAGGTTCGGCCAATGTCCACCATTCCCGAATGATCCGTTTTCGGGGTGTAGATACGGATGATCTTACCCGCAGGTCAAATCGTGGATGGGATTATTCGATTCTTTTTGCACTGAGGGATGAAATCCAAACCTTCGATGAAAGTTTCCACGCCGCACATTTGATGATGAAAGATGCTTCACAGGCAGTTATCAAAATTAAAGGCTTAATTTCGATGCTGGCCGGTAATCGTAAAGACGACTTGGCAACGCGTGCAAGCTTCATGGATCTAAGTCGAGGCGTAGCCCGAGCCCTTTTCCTTGATCCGGATGGTGAGAGTTTCGAAAAGGTCCCGACCCAATTCTCTGGTGTCTCAGACGTTCTTATCATGGCTGCTAAGAAGCTTTCATCCGCTACGGGCATCCCTGTCGCTATCTTGATGGGGGAAAGCCCGGCCGGTCTACAGGCTACGGGCGCCCTAGATATCCGTATCTGGTACGATCGAATTAAGGCGGATCGCAAGCGCGACCTAGAGCCGCATATGCTTCGCATTCTCCGCATGCTGGCCATCCCAACCGGCTACAAAGGCAAGATCGAAATCGAATGGCCTAGTCTTTGGCAGGAATCCCCCAAAGAAGAGGCTGATACCCGCAAAACCGTGGCAGAAGCGGATCAGATTTACGAAACGATGGGGATGGTTACGCCTCAACTTATCTATAAGAGCCGTTGGGGTACCGGGAAATATTCCGCCGATATGCTCTATGACCCCAATGATTCCCCCTCATGGGCTGCCGAACCTCGGAATGTTACAACTGATCCTGTAGGCGGAAAGCCTGAAACCACGCCCCAACCCAAGACCACGGATCATCTAGTCGGAGGGTCGAGCAAAGAAGCCATCAGTAAGAATATTTCTACTGAGGAAGAGGCGGGGAAGCCGCATGATCAGGCTGTAGCCATCGCGATTCATAAGGCGGAAGATGAATGACGCTCTAAAAGAAAAAATGAATATTCTTTGGCAACAAAGTGTAGAAGAAATTCGTTTTCTTAAAAGCCTACCTAGGGAACACACTTTCGCCGGCTACTTTCGTAACGAGCGTTTCGCAACGCCTCCCGGATGTCTTTGGTTCGTATTCGAATGCGCCCACCGATCTCCCTAGCCAATCAGTACGCTGCCTATCTTAGGAAGCGCTACTCGGCCATCGAAGCTAAGGCCTTACCGGCATTACTCGAAGGATGGGAAACCGGCGATCATATGCCCCATCAGCCTATCCGGTCTGACGCGCATAGCCACGACGCCATTGCGAAACTGATCGAAATCCAGGAAGAGCATAAAATCCCGGCCGTGCATCTGGAGAATTTGGCGCACGAAATCTCCAAATTCAATAAGCGAGTTATTGGTATCCCTACATCAGGATTAGGATCAGTAGCAAAACCAACCAATAAATATTGGTTGGTAGAAGTAGATTATCCAGATCCTAATAATCCGGGTCAGACCAACCCTTATATTTTCCGAGAAAGCCGTTCTGAAAAAGCTGCCCTAGAAGCTGCCGAAAAAGGATTCCGAGGATATCCCGGGCGTGTAATTCCTCCTGGAATTCGTAATCCTCAATTTGAAGGGCAATTTGCTATTAATCCTCAAAAAGTAATCTCAGTCGGGGTTCCGGCTGATTCTTTCCGAGACACGAATCTCGCCTTGATCAAGAAACTTGATGCCGAGCAGGTTTCGGAATTGAGGGGGATTCTAGAAGATGCTCAAAAGAATGCGACCCGAGTAGAAGTTTTGCGGTCGCAAATTCAGGAACGGTTTGAAGTTTCCCGATCCCATGCGAATCTGATTGCGCGTGATCAAACCCTCAAATTCAATGGGCAGCTTACACAGTTCCGACAACAAGCCGCAGGATTCCAAAAGTACGAATGGTCAACATCGAATGATGAACGTGTCCGTCCTGATCATGCGGATCTTGATGGAACCATTCAAGATTGGAATCTTCCTCCTGTCACGGACGAGCGCACCGGGGCGCGGAATCATCCGGGGGGTGATTACCAATGTAGGTGTGTGGCTATCCCACATCTAGAAGAATGACCTTGCTCTAATCAGAAGAGCCTGCTAGGGGTTCTGGGTGCCCCTGTACGTCGACGCGTTCCGCCTAGATCGGGTCGACTCTACTCCTGGGGGTGGGCTCAAGATCCAGGCTTACCCGACGCGTGCCGGGGTGCTTAATTACAGGCGCCCTGATGGTTCCGTCGTGCGGGAGCTTAGGCATCCCGACGACGTGTTTGAACCAAATAGTTTGGCGAGCCTACAGGGTCGAGCGGTCACGGATCTACATCCGGCCGATGGCCAAGTCCGTGCGGACAATTGGAAAAATCTAGCAGTCGGCCACGTCTCGGACAGCATCGGGCGCGAAGGTGATCGCGTGGCCACGTCCGTTTACGTGAATGATGCTGATATGATCCACGCGATCCAGGAGGGAAAGCGCAAGGAATTATCAGCCGGTTACTATGCGGACACGGTGGACGAGCCGGGGGTTTACGATGGTCAACCTTACGATCGACGCCAAACAAATATCCGCTACAACCATGTGGCTCTAGGGCCCGAAGGTTGGGGCCGAGCCGGGCCCGAGTGTGCACTTCGCATCGACTCGGCCCACGAAGGCCTTGACATCCTAGTGAACGTTAGGGAAGGTACCGACATGGCATTCCGGATTGATGGCAAGGATTACGAGGGGCCCGACGCTCAGAAAGCGATCGATGCATTGCAGGCGGATAGGGACGCCGCGAAGGGCGCCGCGGCCGCCCACGAAGCAACCGCCAAGAAAGAAAAAATTAGGGCCGATGCGGCGGAAGCTTCCGTCGGGGCTAAGGTCAAGGAACGCGTCAAGCTCCTCGCTGACATCCGGAAGGGCAATGCATTCTACCGCGATGCCGGAGAAGAGCCAGCCGCTGAGCCGGATGGCTCGGCCGATCCTGTCGCGATGATGACGGAAGCCCTTTCGAAGTGGAATCCGGGCCTGGATCTGAAGGGTAAAGATCCTCAGTTCATCATGGGTGCCTTTCAAGCCATGATGTCTGACGTTCTCGGAGAGGAATCCGAGGAGCAGCCCGAAAAACCGATCGATTCTAATACGATGCCTGCCGGAAATCATCCGCCGGAAATGGAACTAAACGGTGGGGCCAAGCCCGCGACCCGCATCAAGCGCCGTACGGATAATCGAGACCCCTCGATTGAAGCCAAGGATTGGCTTCGCGCCGGCAAAGTCGAACATGATAAGGATGGTTTCCCTCGTAACGACAAGGGCGAACCCCTGGACGAGCGTTCCGCCAATATCATCCAAAACGATAAACGCGCTATGGCGCCTCTAGCAGTCACGAAGGCCTAACATGGGAATCGGAATCTATCCTCAGACTGCTGTTACGCAGTTTCAGACTCCGGCCCTAGCCGGTATGCCGGGTGACGCTGCCTATGCAGCTGATGATCTTGCGGTCGTGGTTTCTGAGTCCGCTGGATTCGGGCCCGGCGTCGCGGTCATTTACGATAGTACTCCTGGCCCTACGGCTAGCCTAGTTCCGGGTTACGCCCAGAAGGTTAAGCTCCCTGTTAACTCGTCCTCGGTTGTGGCGGGTTTCAGTCTCTATCAGCCGGCTAAGGAACCCTCTAATCCCAACTTCGCCCTATACGATTCTCTTTCGATTCGTAAGGTGGGTCGAATTTGGGCCAAGGTCGGGAATACGGTCAACGCGGGCGATGATGTTTTCGCTATCTTCGCGGATGGCACTATTCGGAATGATGCCGGTAGCTCGGCGGCAGTCAAAGTCCGAGGCGCGAAAGTTATCATCGGCGGCGCAACGGGTTCAGTCGCCTTAATCGATCTGAATCTCCCTCTCGCGAGCGCGGATGCATCCGTGGACGCCGGTGGCGATTGGAACGTGACCGCCGTCAAAACGAGCGCCTATAACGCCATCATCGGGGATCTCGTCTTGGTCGATCCGACGGGCGGCGCATTCACTGTCACGCTTCCTACGGCGGTTGGAGTTGTCGGTCGATCTATCCGCATTTTCAATAACACCGCGTCCACTACGGCCGTGACTGTCGCCACGACGTCGAGCCAAACGATCAATGGCTCGTCTAGTGCAACGATGAATACGGCCCATGCTGGTAAGGAGTTTACCAGTGATGGCGCGAACTGGGTCATGGTTGAAGCATGATTCCCCGTCCTCTCTGGAATGTTACTCCGGTTAAGACGGCAGATTATCACGCCGTTGTCGGAGAACTAGTCAAAGTTGATCCGTCGGGAGGAGTTATTACGGTAACTCTTCCCGATGCCATCGCGGCTCATGGGGAATCGGTTTGCGTATTCGATTACGGGGCCGCTTCTGCAACGCACAATATTACCGTGTCTACCGTGCATAGTCAGACTATCACTCCGTCTTCTGCCGGTACTCTATCTACTAATTCAATCGCCAAGACTTATACGTCAGATGGCGCTAACTGGATTGTTTCCGTCGCGAGCTAAGGGAATAAGAAATGCGTAACTCTGCCTGGTATACTGACGCCAAGACTTGCGCCGCCCTAATCGCGCATGCGGTTGCGAATCGCCTAGATGCTGGTGAGACGGGCGCTTTCACGCGCCAGCTTACCTACATCATCAAACGGCTTTATGATAAGAAGTATCCCGATCTCCGGGCAAGGGATTTTATTCCCTTCAATCGTGAGGTCCCGGATGGGGCAGAGACGTGGGCCGAGCGTGGCTATGATTGGTTCGGTATGGCCAAAATCGGAGATGGTCATGCCGACGATCTCCCGGTTGTGACTGTTCAGGGTGAAGAGGTTTTGCACAAGCCCAAGCTTGTGTTTGATGCCTACGAATACACCCTAGACGAGATCCGGCGATCGCAGTTCGGTGGGTTGAATCTCGATACGAAATATGCCTTTGCAGCACGTCGCGCATGGGAGAACGTTGTCGAGCAGGTTGCGGCCAAAGGCGATGCCCCGGCGAACCTACCCGGCTTCCTGAATAACTCGAACGTTCCCGTTGTGACGGGCGGAGTTACGAGCGGATTCATTGGATCGTGGGATACTGCAACGTCTAGCCAGATCCTTTCGGATCTTCAGTATCTCGAAAGCAGCGTCTTTACGACCAGTAAGACGGTATGGCGCCCGGATACTCTTCTTTTGCCGCCGAGCAAATTCAAGATCGTTATGGCCAAGCCTTTCTCGGACTTGGTTCCGGAACCGGTCGGGAAGGTTTTCCTCCGGACGAGCCTCTACGTGAAGAACATTGATCAGTGGAACTTCCTGGAAACGGCCGATGCCGGCCTTACCGGGCCGCGTGCAGTTTGCTACCTCCGCGATGCGGAAGTTGTCGAATTCATGATGATGCGTGAATTTACGCAGAATGCCCCCCAGCCCAAGGCATTGAAGATTTCGATTCCTTGTGACGGCAAGATTGGTGGCGTTTCCTGGCATTACCCCCTTGCAGCCGTTTACGCGGATTCGATCTAATGCTCGTCAAGAATATTTCGGCCCGGATTCACCATCTTTCGGATGCCGCTGGCAATCCTCTAGCACTCCTGCCGGGAGAAAGCGTCGAATTGCCCTCCGGAATGCACGCCAAAATCATGGCGAGTCCCTCGGCTAAGGCAGGGGAATTAGTCCCTTGGAATCAACCGATGCCGGCCCCTAAAGGAATGTCTCTAGGGGCCCTAGATGAGGAAAAGGCAGGTTCGGCAATTCAAACCTGCCAGGATATCGAAATCCTCAAAATGTGGTTAAAGAGCGAGTCTAGGGTAGATGTCAAGGGGAAGATCGCAGCCCGTATTACTTCCCTATTGCCTCCCCCTCCGCCCCCTCCTGCCCCAGATGCCACGGAATGGTCCGCGCCGGCACCCAAAAAGGGTAAGTGACCCGAACGCAGTTTCTAGCTCAATTCCCAGAGTTTTCGGCTATCCCGACAACCCTGATTGATACCATGCTAGCCGCTGCCGCGAGTCAATTAGGACAAACCTATTGGGCCTCATACTACGATCAGGGTCATGGGTTCCTGACTGCGGCCATGCTAGCCCGCGCTCCTGAGGGGCAAACCTCTCGCCTTCAAAGTGATAAAGCGAGCAGCACGTATCAAATCGCATTTGAAAAGCTACGAGAAGAAATCACTTTCGCGGATCGTGTATTTTGAGCGACGTCAAAGATACCGATAAGGGTTTGAAGGCCCTCCTACAGCGCTGCAAAGAAAGCAAAGCGGCAATTACTGTAGGTGTCCACGCGGAGGAAGGCGCGGCTCAGTACGAAGGCGGCGCGACTGTGGCGGACGTTGCGACGTACAATGAATTTGGTACGGAGCGAATTCCTGCCAGGCCTTTCCTTTCAGGATGGTTTGATGCTAACCGTGAACAAATCTCCGCCCAATTGAAAAAGGCTGGAGAACGAATCGTCAAGGGAGTAGCGGTTACTCTCGCATTGGATGTCGTGGCCCAATGGGCGGCGGGCGGAGTGCAGAAGGGTATTGCCCAGGGCGTACCTCCTCCCAATGCTCCTAGCACGGCCAAGCGCAAAGGTAGTGCAACGGCCCTCGTGAATACCGGGCAACTTCGTTCCAGCATTCGAGGGAAAGTTGTCCACGCTTCCTGATATCGAAGCCGGTTTGAGGACCCTCCTCGTATCCCTTACCGGGCTATCTGATGGCATGGTGGTTTGGGAGAATCGTCCGCGCCCGCATATCGATGTCACCCAAAGGGCTATCGCTCTTCTCACGCTTGGCCCCACTACCACCTATGGCCGTGATAACTTGGATCTAGTCTATAATCCCACCGATACGGATTTTGACGCAACTGCCAAAGGTATCCGCAATCTCCCCTTGAGGGTCAAGGTTCAAACATTCCGACAGAACGATCCTGAGAATGCATGGGCCTATCTCGAGAGGGTACGTACGAGGCTTCGTTGGGAACTGGCTTTTAATGCTCTGAATGCCATCGATTGCGGCCTGCAGGGGACGAGCGCGGTAATCCCCCTCGATACACTTGTTGACGAGCACATGGCAAGCATGGCGGCCCTGGATATTTTCCTAACGGCCGAACTAGAAGAGACGGATCCAACCGCGATTCCGTATATTGCCGAGATCACTGGTACTGGAACGATTGACGATAAAATCATTCCCTATACCCTAGTGGGTCCCTCATGAGCCTAATTGATCAAATCGTCAATGTTACGATTACCCGACAAACGGTATTCCCGTCGGTTCCAGGATTCGGTATTCCTCTCCTGCTCGCCTATCATACCCGGACGCCTAACGTTCTCGATTTCTATACGTCCACCGACGCAATGCTTGATGACGGATTCCACATTACGGATCCGGCCTACAAAATGGTGCAAGCGGCGTTCGCACAGAATCCTCGGCCCACGCAAATCGCTCTCGGACGTCGTACCGGCGTTTGGACAATGGTTGTCACGCTCCTGCCGTTGAATCTGACTAAGGGCTTCACATACAGCCTGACGTATATCGATGCCTCGGATGTTGAAACGCATATCACCTATGTTGTCCAAAATGGTGATACTGCTGTAATCATCGGTACGGCGCTAAAGACTGCGATCGATGCCCTCGCTGATAGTTCGGCAACCGTCAATGGTTCGACCGGCCTAGTTACGGTTACGGCCAGTGTCGCCGGGGTGCCTTTCGATATCAAAGGGCTACCGAAGCTTACCGATCTCAAAGTCGCAAATACGACCCTGGATGGCGGCATCGCGGCGGATTATGCAGCGGTCAAGGCCGTAGACGCGACGACGTGGTACGGGGTAGTTATCGATTCTTGCGCCCCGTCCGAGATTGCTGCCCTTGCAAGCCCCCTCGAAAATGATCATAAGGTTTTCATCGGGGAGACTTCGGATAGTGATTGCGCGGATAATGCCATCGCGTCCGACATCATGTCGACTCTCAAAACGGCTGGTTACGCCCGTAGCACGACGATCTTTGCTCAGGAGAGGATTCGTTCTTATCGTTCCGTAGCCTGGATGGCCAAGGGGCTCGCTTCGGGTGCGCAGAAACCGGGCGGCACCTCTTGGGCCTTCCTGACTCTGAATGGTATTACGATCGACAATCTTTCTGATTCGAGTATTACGAAGATCCAGGCAAAGCGCGGCAATATCTATGTCGGTGTCTCGGGCTTGAATTTCGTTTACTCAGATTTGATGGCGGACGGGGAGCATATCGATCAAATCGTTGGTTCGGATTGGCTATTTGCCAATCTTCAGGGAGACGTCCTCGCGGCCCTTTACAATCCGGCCAATAGCCAAAGCAAGATCCCTTATACGGATGACGGTGTGAATATCATCAAAGGTATCGTGCTTGCTAGGCTCGCGATTGGGGTCAAGAATGGTTTCCTAACCGCCAATCCGGCCCCGACTTGCACCGTTCCTAAGGTTGCCGATATCCCTCCGAATGTCAGGGCGAGCCGTTCTCTTCCTGATGTCAATTTTACGGCCCAGATGGCCGGGGCGATTAACGCTGTCGTAATCAGCGGTACTCTCAGCGTCTAAGGAATCCCATGGCAACGTACATGCTTGATGCTGTCAAAGCCGCTTTTCTAGGGATTCCCCTAAGCGGTTTTGGCCAGGGTGGCGCAATCAAGATTCCGAAAAAGGATGAAACCTTCGACGTTCAGGTTGGAGTGGATGGGGAAGGTATTTTCTGGAAACGTGCGGGAAGGGTCTACATCGTTGAAGTGACCCTGAAACAGACTTCCCCCATCAATGCAATTTTCGCCACGGTTCACAAACTAGATAAGGATACCATCGGGGGAGCCGGTGTCGGGCCTTTCGTTGTGGCTGACATTAATGGTACCTTCCTATTCACTTCTGCGGAGGCTCGAATCATGAGCTTCCCCGATACCGAATTTACGAATGAACCCAAAGATAGGGTTTGGAAAATCGGTGTCATCGATGGTGAATACTTTGGTGGCGGGAACTGACGTGAGCCATGGCAACATGGCTTTTGATCGTAATGCTAGCGGTGTTTCCGCGGCAACCGGGTGAACTGCCCGAAGTAACCGCCTCCCGCTACGCTGATATTGCCGAAGACATCGCGGCCGTAGCCGAGTCCGAACCCCCAGCCTTTGGGGGGGCACGAGCCCGTGAACGGACCGCCATGCTCCTGCTCGCCATCGCCTGGCACGAGAGCGGCTGG
>Ga0126369_10001659_pt1 | contig 15561 bp, 15 predicted proteins | sample PanSoiMetaPlot_1_FD_109646 | JGI IMG/M metagenome (GOLD analysis project Ga0126369, IMG submission 109646) | Tropical forest soil microbial communities from Panama - MetaG Plot_1 | ecosystem: Environmental > Terrestrial > Soil > Tropical forest > Bulk soil | place: Panama | collected 2016-02-17 | reverse complement strand
TCGAGAAGGGTCATTTGCTGCTCCCATCGTGGTGTAGTACGTCGTCGGCGATGGCGAACGCTCGATTGGCGCGCGGCAGGCCGGCGTAGACGGCAGTGTGCAGTAGTACCTCGCGAATCTCCTCGAGGCTCACGCCGTTGCCCAATGCGCCGCGTAGGTGCATGGCCAGCTCGTGTTCGGCGCCCAGCGCGGTGAGCACGGCGAGGGTAATCAGGGAGCGCTCCCGGCGTTGCAGGCCGGGCCGCGTCCACACCTCGCCCCAGGCGTAGCGGGTCAGTAAGTCTTGGAACGGCGCGGAGAACTCGCTGGTGCGCTTGGTCGCCAGGTCGACGTGCGCGTCGCCCAGGACGGCCCGCCGGGTGGCCTCGCCGCCGGTGAAGTGCTCTAGCAGCCGGACGGCAATCGGTCCGGGCTGTTCGACGGTCGGGATGTGCGCGGCGTCGGGCAGTACAGAAAGCCGCGCGATGGCGATGCCGTCAGCGATCGTGTGGGCGTGCTGGACCGTGATGGCCTGGTCTGCCGCGCCGGCAATCACGAGCGTGGGCGCGCCTATCCGGGGAAGGTCTGCGCGCAGGTCCATCCCGGCGATGGCTTCACAGCAGCGGGCGTAGGTCTCCGCATCCGTGCTCCGCAGCATGTCGGTAAGCCGGGCAACGAGCTCCGGGTCGCGTGCGGCTAGAGCCGGGGTGATCCAGCCGGCGACGACCGGCCCGGCGATCGCCGCGATTCCGCCACCGCGGACCGTGGCGGCGCGCTCGTGCCAGCGTGCTGCTGGCAGCTGCGCCGATGTCGACAGCAACGCCAGCCGCGCCACTCGTTCCGGATGGTGCGCGGCCAGCCACATGGCCACCATGCCGCCGAGCGAGACGCCCGCGATGTGGGCGCGGTCCACGCCCTGCTTGTCGAGGGCGGCCACCACATCGCCGCCCAGGTCGGCGATGCCGCACGGCTCATGGACGGGCGGCGCATCGCCGTGGCCACGGGTGTCGACACGGATGAGGCGCAGCCGCTCCGCCAGCGGCCCGACCAGGCCGTCCCAGATGGCCGTGGTGGTGCCGATCGCGTTGAGCAGTACCAGCGGGGCGGCGGATTCGCTCATCGCTGCCGCCCGCGCAGGTAGGCGTCGACCAGATCGCCGGCGTGGCCGAGATAGGTCACCGGGTCGAGCAGTTCGGGATCGACGCCCAGCGCGTCGAGATTCCCTTTGCGCGCGGCGTCGCGGACCGCCTGCTGTGCGCCGCCGCGCCCCATCGCCGGCGTCAGATGTGCGGCCACCCGGTCCGCGAGCAGCAAGCCCGACGTCCGGCTCAGGTTCTGATGCATCGCCTCGACGTCCACGGACAGCCCCTCCAGGCACTGACGCAGCCGCGCTGCGGCGCCGCCGGTCCAGCGCAGCAGTGCCGTGAGCGCCGGCCACTCGGCATGCCAGGCGCCGGCCGCTCGCTGGTGTTCGCCGGCCATGGCGGTGTACACGGTGGCGGCGAGCCCGGGTGTTTGGGCGGCGGCAGCCCTCGCGGTGACCACCGCGATGGGATTCTGCTTGTGCGGCAGGGAGGATGAGCCACCCGGCGCCGCTTCGTGCACCTCGCCGACCTCGGTTTGGGCGAGCAGCACGACGTCCGTCGCGACCTTCCCGGCCGCCCCTGCGGCGGTCGCCAGGGCACCGGCGAGTTCGGCGATGCGCGTTCGTTCGGTGTTCCACACGCCTTCCGGGTCGGTGAGGTCGAGCTCGCGGGCGAACGCCCGGCGGATCGCCGGCCCATGCGGGTACACCGCGGCAAGCGTCCCGGCTGCACCACCCAACTGCGCGGCGAACTCGACCGCAGAAAGCCGCGCTACCGCGCGATCGAGTCCGGTGCCCCAGCCCGCGGCAACCGCGCCGAAGGTCGTCGGCGCGGCCTGCTGAAGAAGGGTACGAGCCGCCATCGGGGTATCCCGGTGCTCGCGGGCCAGCCGTGCGGCCGCGTCGGCCGCACCGGACAGGTCGGCGACGATCACGCCGACAGCGCCGCGGGAAACCAGCATCGCCGCTGTGTCGATGATGTCCTGACTCGTGGCGCCCACGTGCACGGCATCCTCGCTCGCCGGGCCGACACGGGCGCGCAGCTGCTGCACCAGTGGGATCACAGGGTTGCCGCCGGCTGCCGCGTCCACGCCGAGCGACTCGAGGGTCACCCAATCGGCGTCAGTGCACGCGATCGCCACCGCCTCGGCGGCAGCTTCGTCGACGAGGCCCGCAGCTGCGGCCGCCCGGGCCAGCGCCGCCTCGGTCCGCAGCATGGCGCGCACCCACGCGCGGTCGTCCACTTCGACGGCCACTCGGTCGGCCCCGAAGATCGGATCCCAAAGCGTGCTCATATTGCGAAGAACGGCGTCTCGTCGTCGCCCTGCAGCCGAATGTCGAAGCGCAGCGCGCCGTCTGGCTGCGCCATGGCGGTCAGCAGTGCCCGGTCGTCAGCCGAAAGTGCCGACAGCACCGGGTCGGCGGCATTGGCCGCGGGCTCGTCCGGGAAGTAGATGCGGGTTACCAGCCGCTGCAGCAGGCCTCGCGAGAAGACCGAGACGTCGAGGTGCGGCGCCTCAACGGTGCCGTCCGGCGCGGGCAGGACGGCAGGCTTCACGGTGCGGAACCAGAACGTGCCGTTGCTGTCGGTGGCGCAGCGGCCGAACAGGTCGGGTGCCGACTGCCACGTCTCGACCAGGCCGTCCGGCACCGGAACCCCGGCACCGTCGGTGAGCTGCCCGCTGATCAGCACAGCGCCGGGCGTGCCCTCCAGTACCGGCGCGGGCCCGTTCGGCCAGGGCAGCACGATGGAGAGGAACGGGCCGACCGTCTGCGAAGGCGTGCTCATTGCGAGGACTCGAACGGAGTCTGCTCGCGCCCCCGCAGCACGATGTCGAACCGGAACCCGAGCGCCCAGTGGTCTGTCGTGGCGTCGTCGTCGTAGGCGCTGATCAACCGGGCGCGGGCGCGCGGATCGGGCACCGAGTTGAAGATGGGGTCCTGGAAGAAGAGCGGGTCGTCCGGGAAGTACATCTGGGTGATCAGTCGTTGCGCGAAGGCCTGCCCGAACACCGAGAAGTGGATGTGCGCCGGGCGCCAGGCGTTGTCGTGGTTGCGCCACGGGTAGGCGCCGGGGCGGATCGTAGTGAACCGGTAGCGTCCGTCGGCGTCGGTGACCACCCGGCCGGCGCCGGCGAAGTTCGGGTCTAGCGGCGCGGGCCACCGGTCGGCCGCGTGCGCATATCGGCCCGCAGCGTTGGCCTGCCATACCTCGATCAGGCTGCCCGGCGCGGCATGTCCGTCGCCGTCGAGCAGGCGGCCGTGCACGACGATGCGCTGCCCGATCGCTGCACCGTCGTTGGTGAGGTCGTCATCGCCCTCGCGCACCCGCTCCGTACCGAACAACGGTCCGGTCAGCTCGGTGAGCCGCTGCGGCAGGACGTGTAGCGCCCGTCTCGGGTGACGCAGCTTCGTGCTGCCGTAGTCGGGGTAGTCGTAGGGCGGATGCGTGCCAGGTGGGTCGGCGCGGTAGGTCATCGGTAGCTCCATCCCTCGGCGTATGGCAGGCCCGTGTAGTTCTCGGCGAGCGCGGTGGCCATGGGGCGGGACGACGCGACGTAGCGCAGCGCCGCGGCGGCGAGTTGCTCATCGAACGCGTCGCCGTGCGGGTCGACGTGCAGCATCGACGTCATCCACCAGGAGAACTGCGTGTACCGCCATACCCGGCTCGACACCGTGTCCGTGTAAGCGGCAAGCAGGTCGGTGCGGCCATCCGCGTAGTAGCCGGCGATGGCGCGGGCGAGCACCCGGACGTCGGCCATTGCGAGGTTCATGCCCTTGGCGCCGGTCGGCGGCACGATGTGCGCCGCGTCGCCGGCGAGGAACAGGCGCCCGTACTGCATAGGCGTGGCAACAGCGCTGCGCATGGGCGTGATGCCCTTGTCCAGCACGGGTCCTTCGCTGAGCGAGAAGCCGGCGCCGTCGGTGAACCGGGTGGAAAGCTCAGACCAGATGCGCTCGTCCGGCCACGCCTCCAGCTGCTCGTCCGGCGTGACCTGCAGGTACAGGCGGGTAATGCTCGGGCTGCGCATCGAATGGAGCGCGAAGCCGCGTTCGTGCCTGGTGTAAATCAGCTCATGGGCCGACGGCGGTACCTGCGCAAGAATGCCGAGCCACGCGTACGGGTACCCGCGCTCGTACGTCGTCAGTCCCGAGACGTAGCCGCGGCTCACGCCATGAGAGCCGTCCGCGCCCACCACGAAGTCGCATTCCAGCGCACCACCGGCGAAGGTGATCCGGGGTCGCGCACCGTCGAGGCCGGAAAATGCAATGTCGGTGATCTCGAAGCGCACGTCGCCGCCGGCATCCACGCGGGCGGCGATCAGGTCCTTGACGACCTCCTGCTGGCCGTACACGGTGATCGTGCGCCCGACCAGGTCGGCGAAGTCGATGCGGTGGCCGTGGTGTCCGAAGCGCAGTTCGATCCCTTCGTGCCGCATGCCTTCGGCGTCGAGACGCTTGCCGACGCCGGCCTCGCGCAACGTCTCCGCAGAGCCGTGTTCGAGCACGCCGGCGCGAACCCGGTGCTCGACGTACTCGCGGTCGCGGCACTCCAGCACGGCGGAGTCGACGCCCTGCAGGTGCAGCAGTTGCGACAGCAGCAGACCGGCCGGCCCGGCACCGACGATGCCGACCTGGGTGCGCATCCGCCCAGCCTGCGCCGCCCGGCTCGCGCGCCGCGCCTAGACTTCCGCTCAGTGGAAGACCACACCGTGACCAGCCGCGCGCTCGCCATCCTCGATGCGTTTAGCGCCGACCATCCACGGCTGCGGCTGGCGCAGCTGAGCCGGCGTACCGGGCTGCCACTGACGACCACCCACCGCCTGGTAGGCGAGCTCGCCCGCTGGGGCGCCCTCGAGCGTGATGACACCGGCGCGTACCGGATCGGGCTGCGGCTGTGGGAGGTGGCGAGCTTGGCGCCGCGCAGCGTCGGGCTGCGCGAGGCGGCGCTGCCCATCCTGGGCGATCTCTACGAGGCAACGCACCAGAACGTCCAGCTCGCCGTACTGGACGGTACGGACGCCGTGTACATCGAGCGGATCTCAGGGCGGGACGCCGTGCACGTCGTGACCCGGGTGGGCGGCCGGCTTCCTCTCCACGCGACGGGCGTCGGCCGGGTGCTGCTGGCGCATGCGCCGGACGAACTGCTCGAGCGGGTGCTCGCCGGCCCGCTTGCTGCATATACCGAGCGGACGCTCACCGACCCGCGCCGGCTGCGCCGCGAGCTTGCCGAGGTGCGTCGAGCAGGAGTGGCGATCACCCGCGGTCAGATCGAGCTGATCTCGACATCGGTCGCCGCGCCGGTGCGGGACAGCGGGCAGGTCGTGGCTGCCGTCTCGGTCGTGGTGCCGGAAAGCCACGACCCGCACCGCTACGTTCCGGCGGTTGTGGCTGCCGCCCGCGGGATCTCTCGCGCATTGGCCCAGCCCCAGGCGCGCGCCACATCGTCGTGATCTTGGACTTGTGGTCGATATCCAGCCACAAGTCCAAGATCATCGCGAGACGGGACGGCGGCTTAGCGCGCCACGGAGAGGGACAGGCCGAACTGGTTATCCCTGTCGGTCCACCATCGGGTGAGTTCGAATCCGGCGGCGGCAAGTTCGGTTGCCACGCCTTCGCGACGGAACTTCGCTGAGACCTCGGTGCGCATCTGCTCGCCGCGTGCGAAGTGCACCTCCAGGTCGAGCCGCTCGACCCGCACCCACTGGTCGCGCAGGGAGCGCAACCGCATCTCGATCCACTCGGCCTCCGCGTCCCATACCGCGACGTGCGCGAACGCGTCCGGATCGAAGTCGGCCTTCAGCTCGCGGTCGACCACATGGAGCACGTTCTTGTTGAACTCCGCGGTGACACCTGCCGCGTCGTCGTAGGCCGGGACGAGCACGTCAGGGTTCTTCACGAGATCGGTGCCGAGCAGCAGCGCCTCGCCCGGTTGCAGCGCTTCGCGGAGCGACCGTAGAAACACCGCGCGCTCGGCCGGCACCAGGTTGCCGATGGTTCCGCCGAGGAAGGCGATCAGGTGCCGCCCGTTCTGCGGGAGCCGGTCGAGGTGCTGCTGGAAGTCGGCCACCACGGCGTGCACGGCCAGCCCCGGGTAGTCGGCGAGCAGTCCGGCCGCGGCCTGGCGCAGCGCGGACTCCGATACGTCGACCGGTACGTATCGAGTGAACGTCCCGGTGTCGAGCAGCAGGCGGGTCTTTTCCGCGGACCCGGCGCCCAGCTCGACCAACGCGGTCGCCCCTGACACCAATGCGATCTCCGCGGCCCGCTCGACGAGGATCGACCGCTCGGCGCGGGTCGGGTAGTACTCAGGCAGCCGGGTGATCTGCTCGAACAGTTCGCTGCCGCGCTCGTCGTAGAACCACTTGGGTGGCAGCCACTTCGGGCTCGCGGTCAGCCCCTTCAATACGTCCGCGCGCAGCGTTGCGCTGAGGAAGTCCGCCGGCAGATGATTCTCAACGGTCAATCTCACGTGAGCTCCAACGGGGCGACGTGCACGCCGTCCGGCGTGCCGGTGAGCAGGCTGTGGTCGGGTACTTCGTGCCATCCCGGCTCGTCGTCGGACGGTTCCGATGCCACAAAGACGCCGCGTCGGTCAGCGCGCCAGAACAGGGTGTCGCCCCACGTGGTGGCCGCGATGGTCTCGCCGTCGAGGGCCAGCAGGTTCAGCCGGGCGTCGGCGGGCGCCGCGGCGACCGTGCTGTGCAACGCCTCCGGTAAGGGCATCCCGGCCTCCAACCAGGTCTGGGTGAGCGCCCACAGCAGCGCCGAGTCGCTCGGCGCGTCCAGACGCAACAGTCGCTGCGGCGGCAGCGCGGCTGCGAGCGCAGCCGCGGACTCCGGCCACCCCGGCAGGGCGCCGTTGTGGCTGAACACCCACCGTCCTTCGCGAAACGGTGCCGCAGCGCCCTCCGTGTGCCCCATGCCGTCCGTACCGGAGCGTACGGCGGCGAGCACAGCACGGGAGCGAATGACGCGCGCCAGCTCCGGCAGGTTGGCATCCGTCCACATAGGACGGTCGCGGCGGTAGCGAGCCGGAACGGGGTCGTCGGCGGCGTACCAGGCCACGCCGAAACCGTCGGCGTTCAGCCGCCCGTACTGTTGCCGCCGGGGCTGCCATGACTGGCGCAGCAGCCCGAACGGCGGATCGAGCAGCAGCTCCGCGAGTGGGACGGACGGGCCCAAGTAGGCGATGTGCCTACACATCGGCGGCGTCCCGGGCGCACCGGAAGCCGGCGAAGATCTGCCGGCGGACCGGGTAGTCCCAGTTGCGGAACGTACCGCGGACGGCGGAGCGGTCGGCTGCCCACGAGCCGCCGCGCAGCACCTTGTACTCGTCGCCAAAGAAGACCTCGGAGTACTCGCGGTACGGGAATGCGACGAATCCAGGTGGGCGGCTGAAGTCGCTGGCCGTCCACTCCCAAACGTCGCCGATGAGCTGGTGCACACCGAGCGGCGAGGCGCCGTCCGGGTACGAGCCGACCGGTGCCGGCTGAAGGTACGCGCCGCCTAGATTCGCATGCCGGGCTTCGGGGTCGGCGTCGCCCCATGGGTACCGGCGGGAGCGGCCCGTCGCCGGATCCCAGCGCGCCGCCTTCTCCCACTCGGCCTCGGTCGGCAGCCGCTTGCCGGCCCACCGTGCGTACGCGTCCGCCTCGTACCAGCTCACGTGCTGCACCGGCTCGTCTAGTGGCACCGGCTCGTCCACCCCGAACCGGCGCCGCCACCACTGCGCGCCCTCGCGCCGCCAGAACAGCGGCGCGGCCAGACTTGCCGAGACTCGGTGTGCCCAGCCCTCGGGCGTCCACCAGCGCGGGTCGTCGTAGCCTGCGTCCGCGATGAACGCGATGTAGTCGGCGTTCGACACGGGCACCGTGTCGATCCAGTACGCCGGCGTATGGACGGCACGGGCAGGCCGTTCGTTGTCGAGCGCCCACGGCTCGACGTCTGTGCCCATGGTGAACGTCCCGTCCGGAATGAGCACCTCGCGGGGGAGGTCGCGATCACGAGGCGGATTCGGCGGCTCGGCGGAAAGCGCCGGAACGCCTTGCCGCAGCTGATGGGTAGCCATCATCGTCTCGTCGTGCTGCTGCTCGTGCTGCACGATCATGCCGAAGGCAAAACCCTGGTCGATGAGACGACGGCCCTCCAGGGCGGTCCCGTCGAGAACGTCGAGCACCTTGTCGCGCACCGTACCGACGTAGGCGCGGGCCTCGGCCGGGCCGAGCAGCGGCAGACTCGGCCGGTCGCGTCGCGGGTGCTGGAACGCGTCGTAGAGGTTGTCGATGTCGGCACGAATCGGCTCGCGGCCCCCCACGTCACGCACCAGCCAGAGTTCCTCCTGGTTGCCGATGTGCGCGTAGTCCCAGACGAGTGGCGACATCAGGGGCGAGTGCTGCCGGGTCAGGTCGTGGTCGTCGACCGCCTGGGTCAGGGCATCGCTGCGCCGGCGGGCGCGGATCAGTTCGTGGGCGATGTCCTCTTTCAGTCTCATGCGGCTTCCCAATCGTCGGCCGGGCAGCGCCCGCGAAGCGTGTATCGCTCGGTGAACTCGACGACGTGATCGCGGATGTGCGCCGGCTGACCGGCGAGGCCGTCCAGTGCGATGCCGGCGAGTTCGCGCGCGGCCCGGGCCAGCGCCACGTCGCTCAGCCCGTAACGCGCCGCGTCGAACCAGCGGCCTGCCACCGACTCAGCCGCCGCGGTGGCCAGGTCGCGAGCGAGCGCGGTGGCGGTAAGCGCCCAGGTAATGGCCGCCGCCGCGATCCAGTCGTCACCGGCCTGTGCGTCGAGGTAGCGCACCTCGAGGTGCCCGGCCGCACGCACGGGCGGGAACAGCGTCGACAGGTGGTAGGCCAGGTCGTCGTAGGTCGGCGCGGGGTCCATCGCACCGGCGATCCAATCGGCGAACGTCACTCCCGGCGGCGCAGACCAGCGCCCGCCGTCGCGCCGGACGCAGAGCAGCGGGGCGTCCAGCGCGTAGCGTGCGTACGCCTCACGTGGATCAGCGCCCTGTGGTGGAGCGGTGCGGTGCGGGTCAATATCCAGCCAAGCTGCCTGCCGGGACGATCGCCATCCCGTGCGATGCCCGGCCAGGACCGGCGAGTTGGCGAACATGGCCACGAGCACCGGCCCGATCGCATGCAGGGTGCGCCACCGGTCGGCGAACGACTCCGTGTCACCGGCGTCAAGGCAGGGCTGCACCGCGGCGGTAGCGCACATCATGGTCCGCCCGGACGGTCCGCGGCGGTCGAAGTACGCCTCCATGGCGGCATAGCGCGGGACGTCGAGCAGCCGAGTGGGCAACCGGTGAGGGTCGGCCCCCGCGCCCAACGTGGAGAGCCCGGCCTGCGCGAGGCGAGCGGTGAGCATTCCGGCGTCGGCGGCCGCGGCGGCGAGACACGCGGCAAGGCTGGGAGCGGGGAGAGTGGAGATTTCGACCTGCCCGCCGGGTTCGACGGTAACCGCCGAGCCGTTCGGCAACGGGGCCTGGGGAGCGGGCGGGTCGCGCAACGCCGGTGGGCACCAGGGCCCGAGAGCGGCGGCGAGACGAGCGGGTGAGACGGGACTTGCGGGCTTGCGCTGATCGTGAACGAGCCACTCGAGCTCGAGGCCGACCAGCCGGGGGGGACCGATCTTGAAACAGATCCGCGTGACATACGCCTCAGCGGCCTCGCGATGAGGCATGATTTCGGCGGCTTCGTCGCAGGCAGATGGTGCGCAATCCGGCGTGCTTCCTCCTTGGGTCTCTTTCGTGCTTACCTTGGCGGGCGGGGCTTCGTCCACCGCAATGGCGCGACGTTCAGCTTCACGTAAGGCACCGACAACGTGTCGTGTAGCGCAACGGGCGTCCCATCGGTCACAATGTGCACGCACGCACCACTGCTTTACGGCCCGTCGGGGAAGGCGTCGCCGTCGAGTCAGTGGAGGTGTGCGATGACGAGCGCCCGGCGCACTACACCCGTCACTACGAGTGGCGTGGTGTTTCTGCACTGCTGCCCTGCCGCGATCGCGCCGCACGTCGAGTGGGCGATCGCCGGCGTGCTCGGCCGGCCGGTCCGGCTGCAGTGGACCGGTCAGCCCGTCGCCCCGTCGCATCTGCGCGCCGAGGCCGACTGGTCCGGGCCGATCGGCACCGGCGCACGTATCGCAGCCTCGCTACGCGCGTGGCCGATGCTCGTCTTCGAGATCACCGAGGACGGCACCGCGGCCAGCGACGGGGAGCGGCTGGCGTACGTGCCCGGCCGGGGCTTCCACCGCAGCGCGATGTCGGCCAACGGCGACATCGTCGTCGGTGAGGAACGGCTGCGCGGGCTCGCCACCCGAGCCCGTTCCGCGGACGATTACGCCCACGGGCTCGCCGAGCTTCTCGGTGCCGCGTGGGACGCCGAGCTCGAGCCCTACCGGCAGGCCGGCGAAGGCGCCCCTGTCACGCTGCTCCACCAGGTCGGCTGATCCCAGCGCTGACGGCCCGCCAGCTCCCAGCCACTCCAGCCACTTCCCGGCATGATCTTGGACTTCTGGTCGTTATTCAGCCACAACTCCAAGATCACGCTGAGGCGTGGGCGCTTGCGCTCGGGTCTGCGCGAGGCCCCTTGCGGCCCGCGCAGACCCGATCCGGGCCGGATTCAAAGGGGTATGTTGCCGTGGGCGCCGCGTCCGCAGGGCATCGACGCCAGCGCCTCGGCAACCGCCGTCCGCGTCCGGCTCGGTTCGATCACCGCGTCGACGACACCGATGTCCATGGCCCGGCTGACACCGCCGGCAATGCGCTCGTGTTCGGCCGCCAGCGCCGCGTGCAGCGCCTCGCGTTCGCCGGGCGGCGCCGCCGCCAGCTTCTTGCGGTGCAGGATGCCGACCGCTGCCGACGCGCCCATTACCGCGACTTCGGCGCCGGGCCAGGCGTAGACGGTGCTGGCGCCGAGCGAGCGAGCATTCATCGCGATATAGGCACCGCCGTAGGCCTTGCGGGTCACGAGCGTCACTCGCGGCACCACCGCTTCGCCGAACGCGTGCAGCAGCTTCGCGCCCCGGCGGACGATGCCGTCCCACTCCTGGCCGACACCGGGCAGATAGCCCGGCACGTCCACCAGCACGACGAGCGGGACACCGAATGCGTCGCACATCCGCACGAAGCGCGCGGCCTTCTCCGCGGACGGCGAGTCGAGGCAGCCACCAAGTCGCAGCGGGTTGTTGGCGATGACGCCGACCGTGCGTGATGCCAGCCGGCCCAGGCCGGTCACGATGTTCGGCGCCCACTTGGCATGCAGCTCGACGAACGTCGACTTGTCGAGGACGCCTTCGATCAGCGGGTGCACGTCGTAAGCACGTTTGGCGCTCTCCGGCAGCAGGGCGGCAAGGTCGGGGTCCGGCCCGAGCGCTTGTAGCTCGAATATGTGCTGCGACGCGAGAAGGGACGTGACGACCCGCGCCGTGTTGAGAGCGGCATCGTCGGTATCGGTGGTGATGTGGACGACACCGCTACGTCGGCCATGGGTATCGGCACCGCCCAGGGATTCCATGTCGACGTTCTCGCCGGTGACGCTGCGCACCACGTCCGGGCCGGTGACGAACACCCGCCCCGAGGTGGACATGATGACCAGGTCGGTGAGCGCCGGGCCGTAGGCGGCGCCACCGGCGGCCGGCCCCAGCACGACGGAAATCTGCGGCACACGTCCGGACGCGCGGATCATCGCCGCGAACACCTGCCCCACCGCGTCCAGCGCCTCGACACCGTCGGCCAGCCGGGCGCCGCCGCAGTGCCAGAGCCCGATCACCGGCACCCGCTCGCGGAGCGCCGTGTCGATCGCGTCGACGATGTATCGGCAGCCCACCGAGCCCATGGCACCACCCATCACCGTCGCATCGGTGGCGAAGGCGGTCACCGGCGCGCCGTCGATCGTGCCGCGTACCGCGAACACACCGCTCTTGTCGCGTGGGGAAAGGGGCTGCAACGAGCCTGGGTCGAGCAGCTTCGACAGGCGTAGCTCCGGGTCGCGGGGATCGACCTCGGGCGGTGCCTCCATCGTGAGCGTCATGGTCACGCCTTTCGGAACAGGACCGATGCGTTGTGTCCGCCGAAGCCGAACGAGTTGCAGATGGCGGCCGGCACCGGCATCGAGCGCGTCTGGGTGGGCACGTCGACGCACAGCTCGTCGTCGGGGTGCTGCAGGTTGATCGTCGGGGGGACGACGTCGTCCCGAACCGTAAGCACCGTGGCAATGCTCTCCACCGCACCGGCGGCGCCGATGAGGTGACCGGTCATGGATTTCGTGGCCGTGACCACGATCTGTTCGCCGAACAGCGCTGCCGCGGCGCGTGCTTCGCCCATGTCACCGGCGGGTGTCGAAGTGGCGTGCGCGTTGACGTGTACCACGTCCGCGGGACTGAGTCCGGAGCGCGACACGGCCAGCCGCATGGCTCGCTGCTGACCGGAGCCCGTCGGGTCGGGAGCTGTGATGTGGTGGCTGTCGGACGTGATCCCGGCACCGGCCAGCACCGCGTACGGTGGCCGGCCACGCGCCTCGGCATCGCCGCGACGCTCCAGCACAAGCGCCCCTGCACCCTCGCCGATCACGAATCCGTCCCGGTCGCGATCGAAAGGGCGGGACGCGCCGGTCGGGTCGTCGTTGCGCGTGCTCATCGCCCGCATCTGCGCGAACCCGCTGATCGTCAGCGGGTGAATCAATGCCTCGGTGCCGCCGACGACGACCAGGTCCGCCCGGTCGAGTTGGAGCAGGTCCAACCCGTAGGCGATGGCCTCTGCTCCGGAGGCGCAGGCGCTGACCGGCGTGAACACGCCGGCCCGCGCCCCGATCTTGAGACCGACGTACGCAGCGGGCCCGTTGGGCATGTCCATCGGGATCAGCATCGGGCTGACCTTGGTCGGGCCCCTCTCGAGGATCACGTCGTGCTGGGCGATCAGGCTGCCCACACCGCCGATGCCGGTGCCGATCACGACGGCGACCCGCTCGGGCACCAGCCCGTTGTCCAGGGTGGTGCCGACGAAACCGGCGTCGGCCCAGGCCTCGTCGGCGGCGACGATGGCGGCCTGCTGCGCCCGATCCATCCGCCGGGCCTGCGCCCGAGGGAGGAGGTCGGCCGGCTCCACGGCCATGCGGGCCGCGATCCGCACCGCCATGTCGGCTGGCCAGTCCTCGGGCACCGCAGTCACTCCGGAGCGGCCGTTCAGCATGGCGTCCCAGGTGGACTTGACGTCACCGCCGAGAGGCGTCGTCGCGCCCACCCCCGTGACGACGATCTCGTCGGTCATAGCGTCTCCCTCTCAGGCGTTGGACTGGATGAAGCTGACGGCGTCGCCGACCGTCTTGAGCTTGGGCAGCTCGTCGTCGGGGATCTTGACGCCGAACTTCTCCTCGGCGGCCATGGCCACCTCGACCATCGACAGTGAGTCGACGTCCAGGTCGTCGGTGAACGACTTGGCGTCGACCACGTCCTCGGGGGAAACGTCGGCAACTTCCTGAAGGATCTCGGCGAGTCCGGCGCGGATCTCGTCGGGGGAGGCTGGCACTAGTTCGTTCCTTTCTTGTCAGGGAGCGAGGATGACTTGACTGGCGAAGGCGAGGCCGGAGCCGAAACCGAGCAGCAGCACCGGAGCCCCCGAAGGGATCTCGCCTCGTTCGACCATCTTGGACAGCGCGAGCGGAATCGTCGCTGCCGAAGTGTTGCCCGAGACCTGGACGTCGCGGGCCACGATGGCGTTCGGCGCGCCGAGCTTTTTGGCTAGCGCGTCGATCATGCGCAGGTTGGCCTGGTGCGGGACGAACGCGGCGATGTCGGCGAGGTCCACCTCCGCACGGCGGCACGCCTCGATCGCGACGGCCGGCATCCGCGACGTCGCCCAGCGGTAGACGGCCTGGCCTTCCTGGGCGAAGAAGCGCGTGTCCTCGTCGATGATCACGCTACGGGACTGGCCGCCGTCGCTGCCCCACACGATCGGGCCGATCGCCGGTTCGTCCGACGCCCCGACGACCGCGGCGCCGGCGCCGTCGGCGAGGATGATGCATGTCGAGCGGTCGGAGAAGTCCAGCCATCCTGAGAACCGCTCGGCCGCAACAACGAGGACGTTGCGGGCTTGGCCGATTTGCACCGTGGCCGCCGCAGTGTTCAGCGCGTAGACGAATCCGGAGCAGCCGGTGTTCAGGTCGTACGCGCCGGGAGCCGGGATGCCCAGCCGGCTCGCGAGCTCCGGGGCGGCGGCAGGGATCGGGGTCGGCATGGTGCAGGTGGTGACGATGACGAGATCCACGTCGTCGGCCGCCACGCCGGCCGCGGCGAGTGCCTTGCTGGCGGCGTGCTCGGCCATGTCGACCACGGTCTCGTCCGGCTCCGCGTAGCGGCGCTCGACGATGCCCACCCGGCTGCGAATCCACTCGTCGGTGGTGTCGACACCGCGTGCGATCAGGTCGTCGTTGGTGACGACGTTGGCCGGCTGGTAGTGGCCCAGCCCGCGGATGCGTGCCTGCAAGCCGTTGCTCACAATGCCTCCCGGCTCTTCGTGCGAGCGCTCATCGCTGCGATGGTCATTCACGGCGCCTCCGTTCCATTGGAGAGCCGGGCTACGGGCAGGCCGGCGGCGACGATGTCGCCCTCGCGCCGCAGCCATTCGAGGAGAACGCCGGCGCTTCCCGCGACGATCGAGTGCTCCTCCCGGTTGGTGCGTACCGTGCCGAGCAGCGTGCCGCGGCGCAGCTGCGTTCCCTCTGCGACGGTCGCCGGCGTGAAGACGCCCTTGGCCGGTGCGACGACCACCTGGAAGTCGGGGGTGTACTCACCCTGCCCATGCTGCGGTTGGCTCCTGATGAGGCGCCGCGCCGCATCGAGGTCGTCCGGCGTCTTCAGGGCTAGCAGCTCGACACCGGGCAGCTCACGTTTGGCGATGCCGGTCAGCGTGCCTGCCGGCGGCAGTTCGACTGCGGCGCTCACGTTCAGGTCGCTCAGCGTGCGCAGGCACAGATCCCACCGCACCGGCAGGGTGACCTGAGCCACGAGGCGTTCTCGCAGCGCCGCGCCCTCAGCAACGGCGGTGCCGTCGGCGTTGGACAGCAGCAGATGGTGCGGGTCCGTAATATCCAGCGTGGCTGCGTAATCCTGCAATACCGCTTCGGCAGGCGCCATGTAGCTCGTGTGGAACGCGCCGGCGACCGGCAACGGGCGCACCCGAACGCCGGGCGGCGGTTCGGCGGCCAGCTTGGCCAGATCGGAAAGCGCCCCGGCGGCGACGATCTGCCCGCCGCCGTTGCGGTTGGCCGGCGTGAGCCCTGCGGCGTCGATCGCGGCGGCCACGTCCTCCGGGTCGCCACCGAGCAGCGCGGACATCCCACTCGGTGCCAGCGCGCAGGCGGCGGCCATCGCAGCGCCGCGCCGGGCGGCGAACCCGACGGCGGCACGCGGCGTGAGGGCCCCGGCCACGGCGGCAGCCGTCAGCTCGCCGACGCTGTGCCCGGCGATCACCGACGCGCCGGCGCTCGCGTCGT
>Ga0126369_10001657_pt1 | contig 15571 bp, 11 predicted proteins | sample PanSoiMetaPlot_1_FD_109646 | JGI IMG/M metagenome (GOLD analysis project Ga0126369, IMG submission 109646) | Tropical forest soil microbial communities from Panama - MetaG Plot_1 | ecosystem: Environmental > Terrestrial > Soil > Tropical forest > Bulk soil | place: Panama | collected 2016-02-17 | reverse complement strand
GACCGCCGCGGCGATGCTCGCGGATCTGAAGAAGGCGCTGCATCAGGCCGCATCGCAAATCATCGAAAAAGACGCTGGCCGCTATTTTCGTTTGCCCGTGGACCGCTCCTTTCCCGTCAAGGGATTCGGCACCGTGGTTACAGGCACGCTGATCTCCGGGCAGGTTGCCGTTGGCGACGAAATTGAGCTTCTGCCAGAAGGCAAGCGCCTGCGCGTGCGCGGGTTGCAAACCGGTGGAAAAAGCACGCAACGCGCGGAGGCCGGGCAACGCACCGCGGTGAATCTCGCGGGAGTGGAGCACACCGCGCTACAGCGGGGCATGGTGATTGCCGCGCCGGGGCGCTTCCGTCCCACCCGGCGCGTGGATGTGTGGCTTGAATTGCTCGCTTCCGCGCCTCTGCTGAAGCATCGCACGCGCATTCATTTTCACGCGGGAACCAGCGAGACTATTGGCGAAATCTATTTGTACGACAGGGCGGAGTTGGCCCCGGCGGAATCCAGTCTGGCGCAATTGCGTCTGCAACAGGATGTGGTACTTGTGAAGGGCGACCGCTTTATCGCGCGGCAATTTTCGCCGGTGATCACGATTGGCGGAGGCGAAGTGTTGGATCCGCTGGCGCGCCGCCCCACCCGGAAAGATACTAGTCGCGTGGCGTTTCTTGAAGCGCTCGAGCGCGGTTCCCGCGAAGACGCCGTGCGCGTGATGACCGAACGCCACGTGCTTGGCGTGCCCGCGGCAGAAATCGTTGCGCGCACCGGCTGGCTGGAACGCGAGCTCCAGGAAGCCGCAAATAATCTGGCCAAGGCCAAGGCGGTCCGCATCGTTTCGGCTGAGCCGCTGCTGTTGTTTCCCGAGCCCCGCTTCCAGGAAATCTGCGAAAAGCTTCGCCTGCGCGTGGAGAAGTTTCATAAGGAAAATCCCCTATCGCCCGGGATGACGCGGGAAGATCTGCGCGCCAGTCTGGGGAAACGCGTTCGCCCGGAGACCTTTCGCAGCGCACTGGAAGAATTGGTGCGGGAGAAACGACTAACGGTCGAAGCGGATCTGGTGAAAAAGCCCGGCTCCGAAATTACCCTGACGCCGGAAGAAGAGCGCGCGCGGCGGCAGATCGAACAAGCCTTCGGCAAAGCGGGATTGGCAGTTCCTACGGTAAAAGAGGTGCTAGCAGAACTTTCCATCGAAAACCGACGCGCGGAGAAGATTCTGCAGATTCTGCTGCGCGAAAAAGTCCTGGTCCGCGTCTCCGCGGACCTGATCTTCCATGCTGACGCCCTCCACAAGCTCACCGCACTGCTCGCCAGCTACAAAAAAAACAAAGGCGAGCGCATCGGCGTGCCCGCTTTCAAGGAGCTCACCGGCATAAGCAGAAAATATGCCATTCCGCTGTTGGAATACCTCGACCGGCAACGCTTGACGCGGCGAGCGGGCGACGAGCGTGTTATCCTGTAGGGGATCAAAACGGCCTAGCTTTGCCGCGTAGCCTAGGCTACGCCAGGTTGCAAGAAAGCGCCGGCGAAGATTGCGTGGAGGCAGTTCATGGGTGAATTTAGTATTTTCCACTGGCTGGTGGTCCTGGCCGTCATTCTGATCTTCTTTGGTGGACGCCGCATTCCCGAGGTGATGAAGGGTCTGGGCGAGGGCATTCGAAGCTTTAAAGAAGGCGTGTCGGGCGCTGAGAAGGCAGCCACGCAGACTCCCTCGGCAACCGTTGCGGCTCCCAGCGGGCTCACCGCGAAGTCCGGTAGCGGTCAGGTTGCGCTGAGCTGGAGCGCGGCCGCAGGAGTGACCACGTACAACGTCAAGCGCTCTGGCACGAGCGGCGGTCCGTATGCGCGGCTTGCTTCGACCTCGGCAACCAGCTACACCGATGAAGGTCTGGCTGGCGCAACAACTTTTTACTACGTCGTGTCGTCGACTGTTTCCTCAACGGAAAGCGGAAATTCCGTGGAAGTAAGCGCAACGACAGTTTAGTTCCCGCTCTACAGCGAAATCCTGAAAGCAACAGAGCTGGAAACCGCCGGTTTTCCGGTACTCGAATGTGCGTCCCACGAGGAATGCCCCTGCGCCATCTCTCCCATAAAAACCGTACTGCCACCCCGTAGAGCCCCGGCAACTTTTTCCGCAGACTCGGGTTTGACAACATGCCCGGTGGAGCGAATCAAGTCGCGGAAAACGAAATAAGGAGACGGGGAATGATTATTAAATTCTCGCAATGGACTATTTTGCCCGCAGCGGTGCTGCTCACGGGCACGGTGGTTCTGGCCCAGGATACCTCTACACCTAACACGACGACAACGCCCAGCAGCACACCGACGCCGCAGCCGACCGTGCGGCAGCGCAAGGAAAATCAGCAGGACCGCATCGCGAACGGAGTGAAGAGCGGGCAGTTGACTGCCGGTGAAACTGCGAATCTCGAAACGAAAGAAGCGGCGATCAATGGCGAAACGCGCGCGGACCGTGCGGCAAACGGCGGAAAGCTCACGCCAGCGGAGAAACAGCAGATCAACGAGCAGCAGAACCAGCTTTCCAAGCAAATCTACGATGACAAGCACAATGGCAACACCGCGCAGTACGGCAACAACAAAGTTGGACAGCGCCGCGAGAACCAGCAGGATCGCATCGCCCAGGGCATCAAGAGCGGGCAGTTAACCGCCGGGGAGACCGCCAAGCTTGAGAGCCAACAGAAGAACATTAACCAGCAAGTGGCGGCCGACCGCGCAGCGAACGGCGGCAAGCTCACGAGGGGCGAGAAACAGCAAGTCAACAAGGAACAGAATGCCGCTTCTAAGAATATCTACAACAAGAAGCACAACGCCCGGACGCAGCCGCAAACCAAGAAATAGCCGCGTCTAGGAAGGTTGCCTACGAGCGCCTCAGCATTGCCGGGGCGCTTTTCTTTTGCTTGCCGAGCATGTTGGACAGCTAGCGGGCGTAAGTGCTCTTCACAACGCGATGGACGCGACGTGATAGCGAAGCGCAAGGGTGAAATAACACTCGTCGCGAGGCGGGCCTGCGCGCCAGCCCTCACGAGAGCAGCGAGGTCTCCCCTTCCGACCAGCCCAATTCGTGGAGTTCCTGTAGCAGGCGGGCCAGCGGCAGCCCAACCACGTTGTAGTAGCAGCCCTCGATGCGCGGAATGTAGCGTCCGGCGCGGCCCTGGATCGCATAGGCGCCCGCTTTATCGTGCGGCTCGTCGGTGGCGAGATAGCGCGTTATCTCATTGGCCGATAGCCGCTCGAAGTGCACCAGCGTGGTTTCAACAAAGGCGCGCTGTTCTACATCCGGCAAACGAATCAGAGATACCCCGGTAACCACGGAGTGCGTGCGCCCGGAAAGTTTCTCGAGCATGTGGCGAGCATCGTCGGTCGAGCGAGGCTTGCCAAGGAGTTGCCCCTCAAGGACCACGACAGTATCGGCCGCAACCACGATGGCAGGGCCAACCGATCGCGCGGCCACTAATTCGGCTTTGGCATTCGCCAGGCGCAGCACCAGTTCACCTGGCGCTTCGCCGGGAATTGGCGTCTCGTCCACCGCCGATGAAATGATCGAGAATACCAGCCCGGCGTCGCGAAGAATTTGCGCCCGGCGTGGAGAACTGGAAGCAAGAATCAGCCTCATAAGATTATGCTCGCGTGCAGAATACTACAGCACAAGCATTGTCGCAGCTGATCTCCCGGGCAGCCGGTTTGGTGAGCCCTGGGGACAGGATCCCACCACAGGAAATGCGCAGCCTTTAGTTCCGCAACCCAAGGAGGAAAACTCAATCGCGTGTCTGAAAGCGACGGCGCGCCACGCGCAGTGCAGCTACAATTGCCGCGCGCGGCGAAACGAGGTGACGGAGAACGCCATGAACAGCAAGCCAACGACAACGGAAATAGCGATCAGCCAGTGCGTGGCGTCACGCGTCCACGCACGAAGCGCCATATTCAGCCAGCTAAGAGCCAGCACGGCAAAAATTGCGCCGATGACTTCGTGGAATAACTGTTTAAACACGCGCCAAAGCCGCCGAAATCCTCGCGGCTCGCCTGGCCCGCTGGCACTCCCCGCAACCGTTGACATAGCAGCATCTTAGCGCACTCTCCCACAAAGTGTCTTTCGTCCTGCCCGGCCCGCGGTACAGGTGCGGGGTGTGAATACTTTGAGGACAACGCCAAAAGCCTAACTTGTATCGAATAAAGTGAAAGCCTACAATCGGGTTTAGAAGTACTGGGGAGCTATCCTTGCAACTCGACGACAACCTCAAGAACCTCCTGCGAGAGCTGGGGCACGCTATCAACGATACCGTTTCGGAGTCCGAGCGGATTACCGGAGCCATTGCTGGAGTGCGCGCTCACGGCTATGACATCGTGCTGAAACTGGACGCCACCATCGGTCTGGCCAAGCGCGATGCGTCGGGCGGCGATGAAGCTCACATCACTACGCAAGATCGCAGATTCCTGGAATCGCTGCGCATTCAGGTGGATCAGGAATCCATGGAACAGGAACCGGAGAAGAAGGCTGCGCCGCGGTTGACCATGACCCCCCAGGACGTGCGATTTTTGAAATCGCTGCGCATCGCAACGGATGATATCGAATGAAAAAGAGTTTGCATCTCGTGGGCATCGCGGCGCTGGTTTTGGCCGCCGTGGCCGCGCTCGGAACCTCCCGGGCCGTCGCGCAGGATCCCGTCCTTACGCCCATTATCGTGGACACCGCGCTACCCATAATTGTGAATGCGGTGACGCCGAAACCGAAAGACACAGGACTCGTAAAATTTCAAGGCTTTGTGATGAACGCGAACGTTGCGCAGCTTACCGTGCGCGCCAAGGGCAACGACATGGCCGTCCGCACGTTTGCCTTAAGCCAACCTGCCGCCACGAAGATGCAGCAGATTATCGATAAGGGCGGTTACCAGTATGGCGACAAAATTACCGTGTACTACGATCCCCAGTCTTTGCAAGCCATGAAGTTCAAAGGAAAGCCCTCGCCGTCCCCCTAGAGGAGGGGGCCATGATTCGCCCCCCTGCTGTGGCCGGAAAATTCTATCCCGACGATCCTAAGGACCTTGCCGCACTCGTTCAGCAATATACCCGCGAGCCGAATCAACACGAGAAGCTTCACGCAAAAGCTTGCCTGGTGCCTCACGCCGGATACGTCTACTCAGGGCACGTCGCGGGAGCGGTGTTCTCGCGCATCGTCCTCGTGAAGCGCATTATCATCCTCGGCGTGCGTCATTATCCTCGCGGCGAACCCTTGGCCATTCTTTCCGCCGGGAAGTGGCGAACTCCGCTGGGAGATGCGCCCATCGCGGAAGACTTGGCCAGGCGCGTGGGCGCTGCTTGCCCGGCGCTGCGCGAGGACCAAATAGCGCATCGTAACGAGCATTCCTTGGAAGTGCAGTTGCCTTTTTTGCAGGCCCTCGAGCCACACTTCACGTTTGTGCCCATCGCCGTCGGCACGATTCGTTTCCCGGAACTTGTGAATGTGGGTGAAGGACTCGCTCGTGTGCTGGCCGAGAGCGGCGAAGACATCCTGGTCGTGACCTCCTCGGACATGAATCACTACGAAGACGACGAACGCACGCGTTGGAAAGATCGCCAGGCCATCGACCGTATGCTTTCGGTAGATGCGGCCGGCCTATACGAGGTGTGCCGCAAGGAGTCCATCTCCATGTGCGGACTGGGTCCGACGGTAGTAATGCTCACGGCGTTGCAAAAACTGGGTGTGGAACAAGGAGAACTGGTCAAATACGCCACCTCGGCAGATATCGCAGGCGATCGCGAAAGAGTGGTGGGCTATGCAGGGATGCTCTTTGCTTGAGTACTCAGCGCGGCTCGCTGTAGTTTAATTCCGCAAACATGCAAAACGGCTCGCGGCGGATGGGCCACGAGCCGTTCTTTCAAACTAAATCCAGATGCTGTTCGGGATGATCAGTGTGGCCGTCCGCCGCCTCCCGAAGAAGCTGGACGAGACGATCCCGCCGAACTCGCAGGCATCGAGGATCCAGCGGAACTTGCAGGGCTACGTCCGCCGCCCCAGCCGCCTCCAGCGCCTGAACTCCCACGCGAAGATCCGCCCGCCACTCGGGCCGGCGCAGGTGTCATCGCGGGCCGCGCAGGAACCGAATTGTGTCCGGCAGTAGGAACTGATGTAGTCGCACGCACCGGCGGAAGAGCGCCCCGTCCCGCGGTTGCTTCGTTGACCTGAGCGACATTGCTACGCGGTTGCGTTACTCGATTGGCAGCCGCAGCAACCTGGCCGGAATTCACGAAGCGGTGCTCTGCGGGGTCATACATGATGGATGATTGGCGCACTATGCCAGGACCAGCTTGCCTCGTGGTCAAAGTGCTCGCGGGTAGCACGCGGGAAACCGGCACCGGCGCGGTCGTGCTGCCAACATTCCCGGCGACCAGGGCGTTTGCAGGCAGGTGCTTAACCACAGACACTTTCTCGCCATTCGCGACGGCAACGGGGGACGCGACGGTGTTCCCCTGCACCGGATACACTCCGCGAGTGATATTCATTGGGGTCTTGCCGCTTTTGTCCAGCGGATGCGCAGGAACAAACCCCAAGGCGCCGCCGGTATTGACCCACACGGCCGTCACTGGGCGATACGTAATTGGTCTTCCACCAGCTCCGCCAAAACCGTTGGGTGTCCACATCCAGCCATACGCCGGCGCATAAATCCAGCCACCATAGTGATAGGGCAACCACCCCCATGGAGCTGAACCGATGAACGACCAACCGCCAATGCTTGCGTCCATGTACCAGTTGCCGTACGCCGCATCGAACGGACACCATCCCAAACCAGCCCCAAACGGGCGCCAGCCGTAGCCATATCCCGGCATGGAGAGCCAGGAGCCGAACGTATACAGGTCGGAAAACCCGGAGGTGTAGTTCGTGGTGCTCGTGAATTGGTTGGTGTAATTCGTGGCCGTAACCACACTGTCGATGCGCCCAGACACCCAGCGGTCAAAATCGTCGGTGGTGTCCGCGCGTGCGATCACCTGGTTTCTCGGATCGGAGGCGCGCACGGAAAGGGACTGGCCTTTTTCAAGCGGTGTGGACTTCTCATCTCGCAGTACCGAAACCTGCCCGGCTTCGACGTCCACCGTGCTGCCATCGTCAAAATTGTTTAGACGGAAGCGGCTGCGCACGCCGGCTTCTACGGTAAAGTCTCCGCCCGTCACACTGAAATAATCGCCGGTTTGCGAATGCGTATAGAAAATGGCAGAGCCTTGGCGAAGCACCAGGCGAGTGATCTTCTCTCCATCGTGCAGCGAGAGATCGTAGAACTCCAGAACCGTATTCTCACTCAGGAAGGCCATGGCGCCATTTTCAAACTCGACTTCCGCCCGGCCTGCGCCGGTTGCCAGGGCCGAGCCCTCGCGAATGGGCATGTTGAGCGGTGCCGTTTGCCACACCGCCTTGGTATCCGTTAGCGGATCACCGTGGAATGAACTGGCAAAGCGGACATCTCCCTGAACCAGACTCAAACGAATAATTCGAATATGACTGGTATCTGCGGCGGCGGTTGCCGGCAGGCCGGCACAGACCAACAGAAGTACTGCACATATGAGGAAAATCAAACGAGCTTTCATGGCGTACCTCGAGGTGAGCGAGCTACCTTTAAAGTTAGACGATAGCGCACTTCGCCGGGTTGCGTTAGGGAAAAGAAATGACAAACCGAGCGACACCACAAGGTGCCGTGAAACCTGCCGCTGCGAGCCGAGCTCGGTACGTTCCACTTGCATCACGAATCTTCGGCAGAGCCGTATATGATTCGGCGATGACCAACATAAGAATTATTCATTGCCAACTGCTTGACAATAGAGGATTTACCCGATAACGTGCCTGCTCTACCTGTCCTCCGTGGGGTGTGTTTACAAGCGATCTCTCTTGCTCTCGGGCCGGACCGATGCCAGGCTGGGCGGTGGGGTTTCCCGGTTTTACCCGGGACATGGCGGACTTTTCTTGACGGGGGATAGCATGCGGGAACTCATACGGCTTTTTTCGTTGTTCCTTCTTATGGCAGCGTTGCTTCTTGTTCCAACGGCGAACGGCCAGGGAGGTGCTACGGGCGCGATCAGCGGAACCGTCACAGACGTCAGTGGCGGTTCCGTTGCCGACGCCGAGGTACAAATCTTGAACAGCTCCACGGACCTGCTGGTACGCCGCCAAAACACCGGCCCGGATGGTTCCTTCGTGGCCACACTGCTTCCGCCCGGAAGCTATTACCTAGTGGTTGACAAGGCGGGCTTCTCCCAAGCCAGAGCCAGCGGTGTGGAAGTCCGCGTTACCGAGACCACCCGCGTAACCATTGCGCTAAAGCCCGGAACGGTCAGCGAGAAGGTGGAGATTTCCGCTCAGGTCGCCACCGTGGACACTACCGCCGCGACCACCGGCGGTACCTTGGGGCATGAAACGATTCGTGAACTTCCTCTGGCCACGCAAAATTACCAGCAGCTGCTCACCCTCAGCACCGGTGCGCAGAGCGAACTGAACGCTTCGGCGCAACTCGGACGCGGGGTCACAAAAATATTTGTGAATGGGCAGCGCGAAGACAACAACAACTACCAGATCGAAGGAATCAGCGCGACCGACTATAACGTGGCGCAGAACTACTATGTACCTCTGCCGAACCCTGATGTGTTGCAGGAGTTCAAAGTACAAACGTCACTGTACGATGCCAGCCAGGGACGCAACGGCGGCGGCGACGTCAACGCCATTCTGAGAACCGGTACCAGGGAGTTTCACGGTGATGTATACGAATTCTTCCGCAACGAAGTGCTCAACGCCAATGAGTTCTTTCAAAACGCCAGCGGCTTGAAGCGTCCGGAAGTCCGCCAGAATATTTTCGGAGGCAGCCTCGGTGGCCCCCTGGTGAAAGAAAAGTTCGGATACTTTTTCGGGAACTATCAGGGAACGCGCCAAGTCAGTGCGTTGTCTCCAGGAACCCAGGTGAATAATCCGGGCTTCCCAATTCTTCCCACCGACCGTAGCGCGGCGAATCTCGCCAGCATTTTCAGCACCCCGGCAGTCGCTCCTTCAGCGAGCAATCCCGCGGGTTGCGCGGCTGCCCCGATCTCCATCGATCCCGTGGTACTGAAGCTCTTGAATTTTCAGAGCACGCAATTCGGCAATACTCCCGGCGGATTTTTGATTCCTTCGGTGGCGGGCACGCCGGGCGTCAGCGTCAATCCCGCCACGTGCCAAGTCACCGTGAATACGGCCGCGTTCCTCTACAGCAAGCCGGGCACTTTTAGCGACAATCAGTTCACCATCAACTGGAATAAGGAATTCAATTCCGGCAAAGACAAACTCAGCGGCAATTTCTTCTTCTCCAACTCCTCCAGCCTCCTACCCTTCGGCGCCGGCGGCTTGCAAGCGTCCTTGGGCGGCACCCTGGCCAGCAGTATCAGCGCCACGGACCTGGACTTTCCCTATCAGATCCCGGTCGCCGCTCGATTCTTCAGCATCGGAGAGACGCATCTTTTCAACCCCAGCCTCGTGAATGAATTCCGCTTCGGCTATGTGCGCATGAACTACAGCTTGCTGAACGTGCCGCCGGTCACCGCCGCAGACCTGGGCATTGACCGGCCCTCCAACAACATCACCCAGTCCATCTACAAATTCACGTTCAACACTTCGGGCTTCCAGATTGGACCCACACCTCCGGCCAATCAGTATCAGACCCAGAACAATTTCAACTTTGTCGACAACGTCAGCTGGGTTAAGGGTGCGCACGTGTTGCGCTTCGGAGCCGAACTTACGCGCGTCAATCTCGACAAGCTTTTTCCGCAAACCTTCAACGGGCAGATCTTCTTCCTGAATAGCGCGGGTCTGACGGACTGGCAGAATTTCCTGCAAGGCGCCTCGGCCTTCAGCTTTGGTGGCGGCGGGGTGTATAACCACCAGTACCGCGCCACGGATTATGGTTTCTTTGCCCAGGACGATTGGAAAGTGAAGCGCAACCTCACTCTAAATCTGGGATTGCGCACCGAAATTGACGGCGCTTTCAGCGACAATCTTTGCCACCTCGGCAACATCGATGAAAGCCTCGCCGCGCAGAATCTGTATCCCATGGTCTACGGCGGTTGCGTCAATACCTTGAACGTTCCTGGGCTGACGGGCAGCGGAAGCGACACCACCTTCAAGAACGCTTATTCCACCGGCCTCGCCCCGCGCATCGGCGTCGCCTACGACCTCGGCGGCAAAGGCACAACCACGATTCGCGCCGGCTACGGCATTTACTTCGTCCGCGAAGACGTTGGAACCGCGGACCAGCTTTCCTTCCAGGCGCCGTTCCTGCCGATCACCTTCGGAGCCTCCAATCCCGGCTGCCTGGCAACCTATTTTTCGCAAAATCCCGCGCCGGGTTGCACCAATAATGGTCTACCCGTCGCCGGAACTCTGGATCCAAGTTTCATTCCGTGCACCGCGGCGTTCCAGGGTTTTACCGCAGGCAATACAAATCTGGCGGGGAACTTTGCCTGCGCCGCCGGAAGCCCCGGAACAATTCCCACGACCAACCTGTTTGTGCTGGCGGTTCCGCGAAAATTTGTGATGCCAAACACGCAGCAGTGGAACATGACCATCCAACGCGATCTGGGCAAGCAGTGGGTGCTCGAAATCGGCTACGTGGGAACACACGCGGTGCACTTGCGCGAAACCCGGACAAACATCCCCGGGCAAGACGCCAGTCCCCAACATCCCGTCACCATCACCGACGTAAGCGGGAACACTTACCAGATCACCGCCAATACTTTTGCCAATGGACCCGCGCGGTCTCCCATCCCGGCGATCAACGGTTATGGCGGTTTCCAGATTTTTGCGAATGACGCTTATTCGCACTACAATTCGCTGCAGACTACCCTCTCGCGTCGCTGGGCGAATGGCTACGTGCAGGCCGCCTACACCTTCTCGAAATCGACCGACGCCACCTCCAGCGGCAACACCGCGCTCAATACCGCCTACAACAATGAAGCCGACCTGCGGTTTTCGCGCGGATGGTCGGACTTCGATCGGCCGCAACGCTTGGCGGTGAGCTATCGCTACAACCTGCCGTTCTTCTCGGAAGGCAAGGATTGGAAACACAAGGTCCTCGGTAACTGGGCCATCAGCGGTATTACCATCATCCAGTCCGGAACGCCGTTCTCGGTCACCGATTCGCTTGCCGGATCGGGCTTCCTCTCCCCCGGGTACACCCCGACTCTGAACGGTAGCCTCGCGACTGGCGGAACGGTTGGAGGTGGCTACACCAAAGGAAGTACCGAGAGCCGCTTGAACGGCTATTTGAACGTCGCCAACTTTGCTCCGGCGCCGCTGCTCTATCCCACGGAGTGCGCCTCGGATTCCAACTTCTGCACCACGAATTTTGGCGTTCTGGGCCGCAACACCTATCGCGGCCCCTACCAGCAAAACTGGGACTTCTCGTTGATCAAAAACATCCAGCTGGGAGAGCGCTTCAACCTTCGTTTCACCACCGACTTCTTTAACATCTTCAACCATGCAAATTTCGCCAATCCTCCGATCAACGACGTGGAAACCATCACCCACGATGCCAGCGGCAATGCAACGTTCGGCGGGCCCTTCGGCAAGATTTTCTCGACCCTGGGCACGCCGCGGCTGATCCAGTTCTCGTTGAAGCTCGCGTTCTGAGGGAAGTGCTCGCAACTGTTGACTCGGGCCCGGCAAACCGTGCCTCCTGGGTATCTTCCGCGGAAGAACCTTGCGGCGACTAGTGATATGATTTTTCGGCCATGGCTAAAATTGCAACGCGTATCTCACAACTGACGGGCGAGGGCGCCCTTGCCGTATACACCCGCGCCAAAGAACTGGAGAAGCAAGGCCGCTCCATCATTCACCTCGAACTCGGCGAGCCGGATTTTCATCCCGCGGCGCCCGTGGTGGACGCGCTGCGCGCTGCCGTTGCCGAAGGCCGCGACCGCTACGTCTCGACGCGCGGCATTCCTGCGCTTCGCGAAGGCATCGCGGAGTATCTGCAGCACACGCGCAAACTGGAGGTCCGCGCGGAACAAGTCCTGGTCGCGCCGGGCTGCAAGATGGCCTTGGCACTGGCGATGATGGCGCTCATTGAGCCCGGCGATGAAGTGCTTTATCCCGATCCCAGCTTTCCCATCTATCCATCATTCACCCGCGGTCTAGGCGCCCAGGCGGTGCCCTACGCATTGCGCGAGAAGAACAGGTTCCAGCCGGACCTGGCGGAAATTGCATCCAAGATCACGCCCAAGACGCGCATGCTGATTTTCAATTCACCCAACAATCCCACCGGCACAGTGTTCAGCGACGCAACGCTGTTGCAAATTGCCGACCTCGTCAGGAAGCACGACTTGTGGGTCATCGCCGATGAAATTTACGCCCGCATCCTGTTCCATGGCGAATACAAATCCATCTGGGCGTTGCCTGGCATGTCTGACCGCACCGTGATTATCGATGGATTTTCCAAGTCCTTTGCCATGACTGGATGGCGCCTGGGCTATGCCGTGGCGCAGACGCGCGTGATTGACGCCCTGGATATGCTGGTGCTCAATACCTTCACCTGCACTGCGGAATTCACCCAGGTGGCGGGCATCGAAGCTTTGCTGGACATTACCAGCGCCGTGCCAGCGATGGTCCACGAGTATCGCAAGCGCCGCGATCTGTTCGTAGCCAAGCTCAACAAAATTCCCGGCTTCCGCTGCCAATCGCCCGACGGCGCCTTCTACGCCTGGGTGAACATCGAGGAAACCGGCAGGTCCGCCGAAGAGGTTCAGAAAATTTTGCTGGAAGAGGCCGGCGTGGCGGGAATCGCTGGCGCGGCGTTTGGCGCTGAAGGCAAGAACTTCCTGCGATTCTCTCTGGTGAGCGCCACGCATCTGCTCGAAGAAGCGCTCGAGCGCATTCGCCGCGTGTCGTCGCATTGGCGCGCCACCGTGGCTCTGTGAGGCGCTCAAACCATCCGGAGAATTCCGAGCTTCTAGTCTTTCACAGCGGAACGAGCGGGAGTTGCCAGGTGACGAAACATTTGCTGTACGCAAGCGTTGGTCTTCTTCTCCTAGCGGGTTGGGCGCAATCCGTGGCCGCGCAAGCCACGCCCTATCCTTCCGGTAATGTTAAGAACATGTACGACCGCTTGCTTAGCGAGATCGACAAGATCCCCATGTACGACGATCACGCCCATCCCGGCTTCGCCGACGATTCCGATGTCGACGCCATGGCCGCGCCGCCCGACGAAAGCCCGACATTTCGTCTGCGCGACGATAATCCCGAATTCGTCGCCGCAGCGAAATCCCTGTTTGGCTACCCGTACGATGATTTCAAACCCGAGCACGCCAAATGGCTCGCCGACAAAAAGAATGCGGCGAAACAAGCTGGTGGCACCGCGTACTTCGACGGCATCCTCGACAAGCTAAACGTGCAAATCTGCCTGGCGAATCGCGCCATGATGGCTCCGTATCTTGATGCCAAGCGATTCCACTGGGTCTTCTTCGGCGACGCCTTTTTCTATCCTTTCGATAACCGTCAGCAGACCGCCAGCACGCCGGACATGGGCGTGTACGTGCCGCTACAGGAGAAAATGCTGGCGCGTTGGAAGAAACAGGAAGGGGTTGACGGCCTGCCTGCGGATCTGGCGGGCTATGAGGAATTTGTGCGCCGCACCATGGCTGATAATCAAAAGCATGGCGGCGTGGCCATTAAATTCGAAGCCGCCTATTTCCGCACCTTGTATTTCACCGATCCGCCGCGATCTCAGGCCGAAGCGATTTACAGTCACTACCACGGCGGCGGCGTTCCGAATGCCGACGAATATCGCATCTTCCAGGACTACATTTTTCGCGTGATGGCCGATCAGGCCGGCAAACTCCACCTACCCATGCATTTCCACACCGCCGTCGGGATCGGGGATTACTTCAGCCTGCGCCAGGGCAACGTCCTCAATTTGGAAAATGTGGTGCGCGATGCCCGCTATAAAAACGTCACGTTCGTCCTGGTTCATGGCGGCTGGCCGTATGAACGCGAAGCGGCACTGCTCACCGCGGTGAAGAACGTGTACCTGGACACGTCGTTCCAGTCGGAGATGCTCTATCCTTCGCAGTTTAAAGACGTGCTCAAGATGCTGCTAACCATTTATCCCGACAAGATGATGTACGCTTCCGACGCCTTCCCATTCAATGAAGCGCTCGGCGCGGAAGAAAGCTTCTGGCTGGCTGCGCGTACCTCGCGCACGGCACTGGCCGCGGCGCTGGCCGAGTTGGTCGAAGAAGGCGCCATTACCGAGCCGAAAGCGCTGGAGATGGCGCGCAACTATCTGCACAACACCGCAGCACGCCTTTATGGAGACATGAAATGAGTGCAAAACAAGAATTCAAATACATTCCGTGGAACCAGGTTCAGCGCGAACCGCTGAACGACAAGATCGACCGCGAAATGGTCGTGGGCGACCAGGTCATGCTCGCCCGCGTGTTCATCAAAAAGGGCGGGCACGTCCCCGAGCACCATCACCACAACGAGCAGGTGACCTACATTCTGGAAGGCGCGCTGAAATTTGCCATCGATGGCAAGGAAGTGGTTGTGAAAGCCGGCGAGGTTCTTTGTATTCCTGGCAACATGCCGCACGAAGCCTGGGCGCTCGAAGACACGCTGGACCTGGACGTTTTCACTCCGCCACGCGAAGACTGGCTCAACAAGACCGACGCGTATTTGCGCCACGGGAAATAGCGCCGCGCCAAGCGATTCCTAGAAGTAGCGCCCTACCAGATCTTGCAAGTGTTTTCGCGCACCATGGGTTGGCCCTTGGTGCAGCCAAAGGCCTTCGCGAACGCCTCCATGTTCGACAGCGGACCATTAGCGCGGAATCGCGCCAGCGGATGCGGGTCGGTGTTGGTTTGCAGCCGCGCCGCCTCCGGCCGCTGATTCGCTCCCCACACTTGGGCCCAGCCCAGGAAGAAGCGCTGCTCCGGCGTGAAGCCGTCCACGTCTTTGGGGCGTTTGCCCTCGATCGATTTTTCGTACGCCGCATAAGCGATCGTCAAGCCGCCAAGGTCGCCGATGCTTTCGCCCAGAACCAACTTGCCATTCTGGTGCAGTCCCGGCTCCACTTCGTAGCTGTCGAACTGCTTCACAATACAATTCCCGTGCTCGTCGAAGTTCTTGCGGTCCTCCGGTGTCCACCAGGTTCGCAGATTGCCCTCACCGTCGAATTTCGAACCTTGATCGTCGAAGCCATGGCTAATCTCGTGCCCGATTACCGCGCCCATCCCGCCATAATTCACGGCATCATCGGCGTTGGGATTGTAAAACGGCGGTTGCATGATGCCCGCTGGGAAAACAATCTCATTCATCGTTGAGTTGTTGTAGGCATTGACGGTCGGCGGCGTCATGTCCCATTCCGAACGGTCCACCGGCTGTGCGATTTTGGCAACCTCGCGAGCCTGCTCGAATTCCCAGCCGTTGCGTAGGTCCACGAGATAGGAGCCGCGAGTGACGGTGAACTTAGAATAGTCGCGCCATTTATCGGGATAGCCGATTTTCACGGTGAACGCTTCCAGCTTGGCCAGCGCTTGCTTCTTGGTCTCCGGCCCCATCCAG